>Ga0306925_10003202_pt1 | contig 14402 bp, 15 predicted proteins | sample flu12Cox44000176_FD_203755 | JGI IMG/M metagenome (GOLD analysis project Ga0306925, IMG submission 203755) | Lab enrichment of tropical soil microbial communities from Luquillo Experimental Forest, Puerto Rico - flux8day.12C.oxic.44.000.176 (v2)... | ecosystem: Environmental > Terrestrial >... | reverse complement strand
TTGATCTATTGGAATGGGAAACGGTATGTCTGGTCCCAGCAGGGTGACTAGCACCTCGGTGTGTCAGAATCCGCAGGAGGTTAACGAGTAATCAAAACGTATGCCCTGCCCTGCTGATGTTGTTCTTGCTCATTTGATTGCAATTGAGAAAGAGCAGCACCTTTAAGATCGCGCATGAGAACCGCCCCTCTCTCTCTTGAAGCAACGAGCGCTTCCAGACTTCCGGTATTCCATTCTGTGATGGCATCAGCCGGCTCAAGGAAATGCGTCTTGCGAAGATAGAGAAGCAACCCTTCATCTTTGGCAGACACGACTTCGTAACGCCAGTGATGCGCTTCCGCTTCGTGCCGCACATTTGTTCCAAAGACGGCCAGCGCATTTCGATCATCGCGATACCCAGTGATCACCTTCCAACCTGTGTAGCCGCCGGTGAAGAGGATTGCCAAGGCGACAGCAAAAGCACTCCACCGATAGAAACGCGCCAGCGCAATTCTTGTAGCCACCGCCCTATGGGCGGTTTCGTCTGATCCAATACTTCTCGAAGAACGGCCCAAAGGGGCGTGGCTACAAGAATTGCGCGGCGCGATCTGGGCAGCCAGCAGCAAACAAAGCGGCGGAATCACAGGAAAAATTCTATCGACGCGCTTTGATGGGATCAGCGACATCACGATCAGCCCACCAAAGCTCCAGCAAAGCAGCCAGAAAGTTTCCGGCGACATTTCGCGAAACAGAGAGCGTAACCGCCAGTTTCGAGATCGAAAATCGAAGAACGCGATCGCGACCATCAGCAGGCTCCACGGCGCGAATTTGTGTAATAGATGCGGGAAATAAAAAAGAAGCGGCTGCGGCCGATGAATTGTTTCACCGAAGCGACCGACGAATTCGCGCATCACAACTTCCTCGTAAAATCCTGGCTGAAACCGAATGCCGCAGGCTAACCACATGAGAAAAATCGCAAGTGAGGCAACCCACGGCCACCAGCCGGACCAGGCGCTACCCGAATTTGTTTTCGGCGCGTCTCCTTCGACTTCGCTGAGGACAAGCTTAGGCCGCGCTCTACCACGTCGCAGTTGGAATAATGCAATGCCCGGCAGCAGAAAGGCATAAACGATAGGACCTTTAATCAACATCGCCGCCGTGAGCAGAACAAAAATGTAAACTTGATCGCGCACTTTCCACTCGTCTCCGTCTCGGATTTTTTGCCAGATCAGCCGGCCAATCAGAAAAATCACGAGCGCCAACGGCATATCAGTGCGCACCAGCGTAGCCAGCCGCGGGCTCAGCAGGTTCAGTCCAAACGCGCTCAGTGCAATTGCCGCGGCGATTCTTCCATACGCGCCCTTTGCAGCTCGGAATAGCACGATCGCGAGTGCGAACGCAGCGGCAAGTGACGGCAATCGCCATGCGATTTCCCACGATCTCGTCACCGCAAAAAGCGCAGCTGAGATCCAGCCCACCAACGGCGGCTTGGTGGCCACTCGCTCGTGCGGCGTGTGCTGATAGAGCCAATGGCGTTCCTTGACTATTTCAAATGAGGTGAACGCCTGCTTCGCCTGATCGTAGTCGTCGAGCTGCCAAGGCAAATTGGCGATCGCGAACAGAACGACCATCAGTGCCGTGACAACCCAGAACGTGCGGCGGTCTTCGAGCAGGCTCATGTCGCGTTGTAGTGTGCGCTGTCCTCAGCGCATTTTGATGTGACGCCGCAGACTAATCTCCGCTGAAAACAACGGACTCCACGGTACGTATCTGCTGCGGATTCAATCACGCCAAAGCACGGCGCGTACCGGTGCGCCATCGGCACCCGCGATTTTCAGAGGCAGCGCAGCAAAATTGTAAATTCCGGGAGCGACGTCACTGAGATCAAGTGATTCAATGATGGCGATTCCGGCGCGGGCAAGCGCGTGGTGATTCTGCAACGATTTCGAATCGATTTCGTCCATCGACGGCAGATCCACGCCCAGCAGTTTCACACCGTTCTTTTGCAACCACCCCGGAACATCGGCCCCAATCACTGGGATTTGATTTGGAAAAACTGTCGAGTCGCTCCACCGGCCGGTCTTTACGAGAAGCCGTGAGGTCGCAGCGATCTCTTCGGCGTGCGGACGGAGATCCTCGTGAGTGATCAGGTGTTTTTCCATCGAATGGGAAAAAGTTTCAGACAGATCGACTACGGTTGCGCGGCCCAGATAAATCTCGAGCGATGCTTTTTCGATCGGCGCCCCGTTTGTGTCGAAATGAAATCCAGCATCGGCGTGCGTGCCGTTATGCACGCTCATCGCGATCGCACCGAGATTTACGCTCGCGCCCTTCGCGATCTCGTTCGTAACACGATAACGAAACGGTTCGTCACCGGGCCATTCGGCAAAGTCATTCGATAGCGTTCGTGAGATGTCCCAGATCTTCATCGTGTTGTAGAAGCAGCACCTGCCTGCAGTTCCTCAAGAATTATTTGCGCAGCTCTTTCGCTGGCGCCAGTGCCGCCGAGTTTGGCAATGATTGTGTCAAAGTCCGAAATCATTCGATCGCGCGCGGGTGATTCCTCCATTAACAGCCGGACGGCTTTTACGATGGCGTCTGGTTTTGCCTCGTGCTGGATAAACTCCGGAACGACTTCTTTGCCTGCAAGCAAATTAGGCATGCCGAGAAAATCTACGTTCACGACAAGACGCGCTGCCACGTACGTCGGCCAGGCAACTTTGTAAATCAGCACGAACGGCATTCCAAAATACGCCGCCTCAACTGTGGCGCTTCCAGAGGCGACGATCCCGACGAAAGCGCGTTGCATGATGGTTGCCGTTTCACCTACGGCAATTGCCATCGCATGCCGATCCACTGATTGCTCATTCATTTCGCGTGCGAGTTCTTCGGATGCAGCCGCGACTTGGAAGCGCAAAGCGGGATTGAGTTGCAATAGCAGACGCGCGGCTTCGATCATCACCGGAAAGATTTTTCGGACTTCGCGCGAACGACTCCCCGGAAACAGTCCGATCAGATTCGGATCGCGCCCATTGTCGATCTTCTGCGTCTCAAGCCTTTCGATCATCGGATGACCGACAAAGACGGCGCGCAGCCCTGATGCAGTGTAGAGATCGGTCTCAAACGGAAAAATGCAGAGCACGAGATCGACGAAGCGCGCCATTTTTCTTATGCGTCCACGGTTCCACGCCCAAACCTGCGGGCTGATGTAATAAATTGTCTTATGGCGTTGCGATTGCCTTCGGAGCACGCGTGCCAGTCGCAAATTGAAACCCGGATAATCAATCAGAACCACGGCGTCGGGTTTGCTTTCCTGAATTTCGGCGAGTGTCTGAGAGAACTGCTCGCGAAAGTAACCGTACTTTCTCAGGACTTCCCACAAGCCGAGAACCGCCGCTTTGCCGATCCAACTTCTGAGTTGCGCGCCAGCGACCTGCTGCATTTGCGGGCCGCCGCGCCCGATGAATTTGAGTTCAGGATCCAACGCGCGCAGCGAGCGCATCAACGCTGCGCCGTGATTGTCGGCGCTCACTTCACCAGCGACAAAATAGATGGTCATGGACTTCATCTCCCTTGTAGCCACGGGCCTGTGGTCCGTCCACTGTTGATACTCACAAAAAGACCGCCCATAAGGCGGTGGCTACAGCAACCAACGACGGCGCCGTCTTATCCACTCGACGAGATCTGCTTTGTGATCTTAACCGCCAGCTCCAACGCCGCGGTCGCTTGAGAACCAGAAACCCGCGGCTGGCGCCCGGTGCCTGCACATTCAATGAAGGACGTGAGCTGCAGCTTGAGTGGTTCGCCATGTTCAATCTCGGCTCTGTCGCGCCAAATCTGTTTCCCAACGCGGCGATAGATCTCGCCGCTTTGATTTTGATAATCGAGCGAGAGATACGCGTCTTCCTGAAAGATTCGAATCTTGCGCATCCGCTCGGGGCTGATGCGGCTGGCCGTCACATTTGCAACGCAACCATCTTCAAAGTGGAGTCTCGCGTTTGCGATGTCTTCGCTCTGACTGAGCACGGGCACGCCGACCGCGTCAATACTCCAAAGAGGCGAGCGGACGAAATGCAAAATGACTTCGAGATCGTGAATCATCAAATCGAGCACAACGCCGATATCGGCGCTCCGTTCGGTGTACGGGGCAAGGCGATGCGCTTCGATGAACCGCGGGTGAGTCAAATATTTCTCGAGCGCACCCAATACCGGATTGAACCGTTCGACGTGGCCTACCTGGAGGATGAGGCCGCTGCGCGCCGCCAGTTCTGCGAGCTCGGTAGCATGTGCCGTGTTGTCGGTGATCGGTTTCTCGATCAGCACGTGTTTACCGTGGGCCAGGAGAGCGCGTGCAACCTCGTAATGAGTATTGGTGGGCGTTGCCACGGAAACGGCGTCAACCATCCCGCTGAAATCATCGATCGATTTGGCCGGTGCCGCCCCGAACTTGCTCGCAATTGTACGGCTCCTGAACGGCTCCACGTCGTACACCGCCGTGAACTCAACAGACGGAATTTCTGCGTACAGCCGTGCATGATTGCTTCCGATATGCCCAACCCCAACAACGCCAACGCGCAGCTTTTTCATCGGTCCCCAACGCAGTCAACCCTGAAAGCTTTCGCGGGTCAACGCTCGAAAGCTGTCGGAGTCACCTTACTTCCGTGGCAAGTTGGCCAGAAACCATTCGTAAGTTTGCGCAATGCCTTTTTGCAACGGGATCGTTGGCTGCCAGCCGAGCGCGTGAATTCTGGTCGCGTCTAAAAGCTTTCGCGGCGTGCCGTCCGGCTTCGTCTTGTCCCAAACGAGCTCGCCGTCGAAACCGACCACATCGCGGATTAATTCGGCCAGCTCGCGGATGGTGACGTCTTCCCCGCAGCCGATGTTGATGATTTCCAGCGAGTCGTATTTCTCAAGCAACAAAAGACAGGCTGCGGCAAGATCGTCCACATGCAAAAATTCGCGGCGCGGTTCCCCGGTTCCCCAAACGACCAGCTTTTTCTCATTTCGGGTTTTCGCTTCGTGTGCCTTGCGCAGGAGCGCAGCGAGCACGTGCGATGTCTCGAGATCGAAGTTGTCGTTAGGGCCGTAAAGATTTGTTGGCATAACCGAGATGAAGTTCGCGCCGTACTCGCGCGCATACGCCTGGCAAAGCTTGATTCCGGCGATCTTGGCAATCGCGTACGGTTCATTCGTTGGCTCCAGCGGGCCGGTGAGCAGCGCACTTTCGGGAATCGGTTGCGGCGCCAGCCTCGGATAAATGCAGGAGCTACCAAGGAAGAGCAGCTTGCGCACCCCAGTTTGGTATGCCGAGCGAATGACATTGTTCTGGATGCGTAAATTATCCAAAAGAAATTCCACCGGATAATCATTATTTGCCTTTATCCCGCCCGCCTTTGCCGCGGCAAGAATTACGATGTCCGGTTTTTCCTCAACAAAGAACTTCGCAACGCCAGATTCTTCACTCAGATCGAGGCGCGATCGATCGCGCATTAGCAGATTAGTGAAACCTTGTGCTTCGAGTCGCCGGACGAGCGCGCTCCCGACCATTCCGCTATGGCCGGCAACAAAGATTTTATCGGACTTTTTCAACGGCACTGTAGTCTCTAGTCAGAAATTGCCCGGCAGGCAAGATACCCGCCGGGGTGTTTGGTCTTGCTGAGAATAACGCATCAATTTTGAATCCGGAGAATGAGATTCATTCCTTGGTGTGCCGCGATGGGACTCGCGAGCACCGCTTTGGCCCAAACATCGCCGGCGCCGAAGGCACACGTGGAACAACTGATTCCCTGGTTGTTGGATGAAGACGAACAACTGCGCGGCGTCCCGTTCAGCGAACTGATTTTCGATACGACCGGTAGAAAGCTGCTGCCGTTTGCGGCGGACAACGCGATCGACCAACGCGTCGCGAAAGCGATCAGCGGCGCGTGCGATGAGACGATGAAGCGTTTATACGCGCCGGACAGCAAGATTCAAAACATCGATCGAATTAACGAAGTCAGTAGCCATATCGAAGACGCTCTGCGGGAACTGCTCAACGCGACTCCCGGTTTGCAGTGCGATTTGCCGCTCACAGCGGAAGGAAACGTGCAACGTTCAGGTTACCCGGATTTGCGCATTACCGATCTGGAGAGCAAACGCGTGTTCTATTTGGACCCGAAGCTCTACGCCACGGGCAGCCGCGACAGCAGTTTCCGCACATTTTATTTCGAGCCGAAGAAGTCGACGAATAAAGTGCGCGACGACGCGGTGCATTTCGCCGTTGGATTTGAGCATGCGTCACGCGGAATTCGATCAGGTTCTCCTAAGGCGGCGTGCAAATTTACGCGATGGGATCTTGTCGATCTTTCGCGGTTTACCGTCAAACTGAAGGCCAAATTCCAAGGAAGCAACCGCGACATTTACCGCCCGGAGGCAGTTGTCGCGTCCAGCGAAGAATAGTCTGACTGATGGGCGTGCTTGTAGCCGAGCTGGGTCCGGTCTCGATCACGACCATGAGTACGAGTAGGAGTTGCTGGCGCAATCCGCAGGAAGTAATGGTATTATGCTTAATGATCTCCCGGGCGAAGGAAACATTTCAGTTCGACGCGATTGACGATGTTCTAAGCGACATCGCGAAAGGGCGCATGGTGATCGTGACCGACGATGCGGATCGCGAGAACGAAGGCGATCTGCTCATGGCGGCGGAAAAAGTGACGCCTGAAGCGGTCAATTTCATGGCGACGCACGGCCGGGGCTTGATCTGCGTCCCCATTTCGAATGAGCGCGCCGACCAACTCGGCTTGCAACGCATGGTGGCGCAAAACCGAGAAAAACATAACACTGACTTCACGGTTTCAGTGGACGCGGCGCGAGGTGTGACGACCGGCATAAGCGCCTATGATCGCGCGACGACAATACTGGCGATCGCCAATCCGAAATCGTCGCCCGAAGATTTGAACCAACCGGGTCACATATTTCCGTTACGCGCAAAAGACGGCGGCGTGCTCCGGCGCGCCGGTCACACTGAGGCCGCTGTGGATCTGGCAAGAATGGCAGGCCTGCAAGCAGCAGGCGTGCTGTGCGAGATTTTGCACGACGATGGGACAATGGCGCGTCTTCCGGAGCTGATGGAGTTCCACAACAAACACGCGCTGCGCATTTGCACGATTCAGAGTTTAATCGCCTACCGTCGCAAGAGCGAGAAGCTAGTGGAACTGGAGCAAATCGTAAAAATGCCAACTGACTACGGCGATTTCGATTTGCATTTATATCGCTCGAAGATCGATGGGCAGCACCATCTCGCACTCGTGAAAGGTCGGATTGACAAGAACAAACCGACCCTCGTGCGCGTACACAGCCAATGTCTTACCGGCGACGTTTTCGCGTCACGCCGGTGCGATTGCGGAAATCAATTGCACGCCGCGCTGCGGCAAATCGAGGAGGAAGGCCAGGGCGTTCTGGTTTACATGCGGCAGGAGGGCCGCGGTATCGGATTGGCGGCGAAAATCCATGCATACAAGTTGCAAGAGGAAGGACTCGATACCGTAGAAGCCAACGCGAAACTCGGGTACGCAACTGACCTTCGCGATTATGGGCTCGGCGCACAGATTCTCTTCGATCTGGGTGTGCGACAGTTCCGGTTCCTCACAAATAACCCGAAGAAAGTTGTGGGTCTGGAGGGCTACGGTTTGGAAATGATCGAGCAGGTGCCAATCCGGAGCGAAGCCAATCCGCACAACGAAAAATATCTCGAAACAAAAAAGACGAAGCTCGGGCACTTGCTGTGATTGCAGATTGCCGACTGCAGATCTGAACAACCGATGTCGAAATCGACACCGTCTCGTCCGCCAATCGCCAAAGCCAAACGCACGTTCTACATCATTGCGAGCCGGTTTAATGCGCAATATGTCGATGGGCTTATAGATCATGTGACAGAAGAGCTGCGCGCGCTCGCGCCACAGGGTGCGATTTTGGTCCATCGCGTCCCTGGTTCGTTCGAGATTCCCGTGGTCGCACGCGAAGTTGCGATCCAAAACAAAGCCGACGCGATTATCGCGTGCGGGGTAATTCTGCAAGGCGAAACCGATCACGCACAAAACCTGAGTCGCTCCGTTACTGACGCCCTCCAGCGTATCGCAATAGAACACGGCGTGCCGGTAATCAACGCAGTACTCAGTTTCGATAACGAAAACCAGGCGCGGACACGCTGTCTTGAAAATAAAATCAATCGTGGAACCGAAGCGGCACGTGCAGCGGTGGAAATTGTGAACGTTCTGTCGGAAGTTCGTAGCAAACAAGGAGCGGCGGTTTCCAAACCGCCGAGGGATAATGGGTAAACGTCGCCGAGCGCGGGAAGCTGCGGTTCAATATCACTTCTGGCGTGATCTCCAGCGTGGCGAAGGGCCGGCTAAGATCGATGAGTTCTGGGAATTTTGCCCTGCACAACCGCGGGTACGCGAATTCGCACAGCCGCTGATCGAGGGAATGGTGGCGCATTTACCAGAGATCGACGAGCGCATTCGCCGCTACTGCGAGAACTACGAATTTCGCCGGATTTCAGCAGTCGATCGCAACGTTCTGCGGCTGGCGATTTACGAAATGCTTTACCGTGACGACATCCCACCGGTCGTCTCCATTAACGAGGCGATCGAACTGGCGAAGGCGTACGGGGGCGCGGATTCAGGCCGATTTGTGAACGGTATTCTCGATCGTATTCGAAAAGATTTGGATAGGCCCGCGCGTGAGCCGGTGAAAAAGGAACTGTAGCCGCCGCCCTGTGGGCGGCGCCACGCTTCGCACAGCGAAGCGGCTACAGCCGACAAAATGAATTTTTTCGAAACTCTCGCCAAGCAATTCGCCGGCAAACCAATTGAATGGGACGAACTCGAAGAAACGCTCATCCGCGCCGACCTCGGCGTGCCGATGACAATGCGCATCATCAAAACACTTCAGGAACGCGAAGCGTGGGCTTTGCTGGGAATCGGCGACGTAATCAAAGCGGTGCGCGAAGAGATCGCGCGCATTTTGCCGCGCGACCCGGTGCCAATCCGTCGAGTAACCGGCAAACCAACTGTGCTTTTGATTGTCGGCGTGAACGGAACCGGCAAAACAACATCGACAGCAAAACTCGCGCATTATCTTCAAGGTAGGGGCGGTTCACCTGAACCGCCCGTGGGCGATTGGGGTCCCGTAACGGATGCGAAACAACGGCCGGGCTTTCCATCGCCCCTACCTCGTCCGCGGTCGGTCATGCTCGCGGCCGCAGACACGTTTCGCGCAGCGGCTATCGAGCAACTCGACATCTGGGCAAAAAGACTTGGGGTTGAAATCGTTCGCGCCCAGCACGGCGCAGATCCCGCGGCGCTTTGTTACGAAGCATATCAGACAGCGACCAAGCGGGAGACTGAATTTTTGCTTTGCGATACTGCCGGCCGGCAACATACGAAAGCAAATTTGATGGCCGAGTTGCAGAAAATAAAACGCACTTTGGGCAAACTCGATGCAGACACACCGCAAGAGACGTTGCTCGTTGTCGATGCGAGCACAGGCAGTAACGCGCTAAGTCAGGCCCGCGAGTTCCACAACGCGCTTGGACTCACTGGCCTGATCGTGACCAAACTCGATGGGAGCGGCAAAGGCGGCATTGTGGTGGCGATCCAGGATGAACTTGGAATTCGCACGCGCTTCGTCGGCACCGGCGAAAAGCTCGACGATTTTGCGCCGTTCGAGCGGAAAGCGTATCTCGAAAATTTGTTGTGATCGTAGAAGTGTCGGTCATCCTGAGTGAAGTCGAACGATCCCGTTGAATGACCTCCAATTTTTGCCACGGGATGGAAACGCTGGCCTCATCCCGAAAACGTTCGGGGCTGCGTTGCAGTCTCGACTGCGGTCGGAATGACGAAATAGACTGGCGTCATGTTCAAACGACTTCTCTCGCCGCCTGAGCAGAGTCGCGCCGCAAAAACTGTCGAGATTTATGGTTGGATCATCTTTCTCGAAGGCGGGTTACTTCTTCTCCTTCCCGATTTCATGGCGAGGCTTATGCATTTCGGCCCGCTGACTCCGCAAGCTTCTGGATTTTTGCGTTTGATCGGCATGCTGGTTTCAGGGTTTGGCATGCTCTACGTCCTGAGTGGACGGCTCAACGCCGAGGGGTTTGTGTTCGCCACATTGATCGACCGGCCCTTCGTCGCGCCGACCATGACCGTGCTGTGGTATTTTGGGGCGTTGCCCGGTCCGCTCGCGCTCTTATTTGCCATCGAAGATTCCGCAAGCTGGCTCTGGAAATTACTGACGTGGCGCGCTGAGCGGCGCCGCAGTTGAGTTGAGCGCATCTCAACAACAATCGCTCGCAGCGACTATTCGACAGCAGCGAGTTTGTCGCTGACATGTTCCAACTGAGTTTCACAAGCCGTGGCCCAAATAACTAAAGAGGTAATCCCATCGGAAGAAACTGTGTCTCCCGAACCAGCCACAGGTCTACGCGGTTTCATAGCGAAGTTTACTGTGCTCAAGGGAGCGCAACGCGAGTTGTGGCTCACGTTCCTGATCAAGTTTCTGATCTACACGGCCTACTCAGTCACAAACAAAACCATGGTGCTGTGGCTGTCGAAGGACCTTGGATTCAGCGATCAAGCAGCAGGCGCACTGGTCGGCTGGGTGTGGGCGCCGGCAATGACGATCTTCACGTTGCTCGCCGGGTCCATCACCGACGCGATCGGGTTGCGCCGCACTTTTTTCCTAGGTGTCGCCATTTGCACCATTGCTCGCAGCGTCATGGTTGTTACGACGATTCCATCCTTGGCGCTAGCTTGCGGGGTTCTTCCGCTGGCAATTGGTGAAGCACTCGGCACGCCTGTGTTGCTGGCGGCAACGCGGCGCTACTCCACAGTCGCACAACGCTCGATCTCTTTCTCGATCATTTACATGATAATGAACGTCGGCTACATCGCCGCTGCCTGGATTTTCGACTACGTCCGCCAATTCAACTTCCACGTCAGTCTCTTGGGATTTCAACCAAGCAGCTATCAGCAGCTGTACATGGTAAGTCTTGCCTTCGAGATTGTGCTATTTCCGGTGATTTATTTTCTGCGGCGTGGCGCGGAAGCAACAAACGGCGGGCCCGTGATTGATCAGGTGTCCCGCAGTCGAGACGCTGCAGCGAGTTTGTTAAGCGGTATTTGGGAAACAGTGCGAAAAAGCGCGATCGACTCCGCGCGTCTTTTTCGACGATTGATTGGTCAATCAGGATTTTACCGGTTGCTGCTGTTCTTTGTCTTCATCGGATTTCTCAAGGCGATCTTTTTGCAGATGGATTACGTATTTCCAAAGTTCGGCATTCGCGAACTCGGCACGAACGCTCCGGTCGGGAAGCTTTCCTCGATCAACGCTATTGTGATCATCTTCCTAGTGCCGATTGTAGGCGCGCTGACGCAAAAGTTTGCGGCTTATCGCATGGTAGTGATCGGCGGAATCATTTGCGCTGCGGGAGTATTCATCATGGCGCTGCCGACAGAATGGTTCGTATCGGCTGCCAACGGTGTGTTCGGCCAATGGCTGGGCCACGCTTTCCTTGGAGTGCAGGGAAATATCCAGCCTTACTACGTGATGTCCGCGCTGTATTTGATCGTCTTTTCGATCGGCGAAGCGTTCTATTCACCGCGCGTGTACGAGTATGCCGCCGCGATTGCTCCGCGAGGACAGGAAGCTTCGTACGGTTCTCTGGCGTACCTTCCGTTCCTAGTAGGCAAACTCCTGGTCGGCACCGGCGGATGGCTACTAGCTGCGTTCGTTCCTGAACACGGGCCGCGAAATCCGGGAACGATGTGGCTGATTTTCGCGTTGTCGGCCTCGGTCGCACCCATCGGATTAATTTTGTTTCGCAGCTACATTCGCGTTCCCGAAGCCGGTCGACAGGAATGAACGCGTCCCAACCATTTTGTGTCTAATTTGCGAACTTGGTTAGGAAACAAATCCCCCCGCATTCCTTAAGGAAGCGCGTGTATGCGCAGAGTTAAGCACTGCTAAGGGGACAATTCCCACGCGAGAAAACAGGAATGAAAGCGATACGATTAGCGTACAAACACAAACACTCATATAAAACTCTGTGGTTCGGGCTGGCCGGCGCATTCGTTGTAATTGTCGGTTCGATCTTGTTCGGGTATGCTCAAGCCCAGAAGCATGAAGCCGAGAAAATGAATCCAACCAAACCCGTTCCAAGCGACGCCGAGTTGCGGGAAAAGTTAACCAAGGACCAGTACAAGGTGACACGCCAATGCGGCACGGAAACCCCTTTTCACAACGCCTACTGGGACAATCACAAGCCGGGAATTTACGTCGACATAATCACGGGCGAACCGCTCTTTAGTTCGCTCGACAAATTCGACAGCGGCACAGGTTGGCCCAGCTTCACCAAACCGATTAAGTCAGAGAATGTAACAGAAAAGCGCGATACTTCTTACGGAATGGAGCGCACCGAGGTCCGCGGAAAATCGAGCGATTCGCATCTCGGCCACCTCTTCGACGATGGCCCCGCCCCGACCGGTCAACGATTCTGCATAAACTCGGCCGCGTTGCGCTTTATTCCGGCAGAAAAATTGAAGGAAGAAGGCTACGGCAAATATGCTTCGCTGTTTCAGCCGCAGCAGCAGCAAACGGCTGGCGAACAACAGCAAGCGAAAAAGTAACCAGCCATAGCTGGTTTTTCGCAGACAACACAATCGTGCGTCCGCGTCGTTCATTCTCTGCGGGTGTGCTTTGAAAAGAGCAACGGACACCATAACTTACGGCCGTCATGACTCGCGACGATTTTGACTACGCGCTTGAAAATACGCGCGTGATTCTGGCGCCGGAGCGTCAGATTGCGACCTTCGGCAGCACCAGTTTCAATTTCTATTTGATCTCGGAGCTGATGGACCGCGTAAATCAGGTCCGGATTCGCAACGGGAAAATCGAAGCCGAACGGCCGCAGATTCTGACGCCGGAGCATTATTGCCGGCTGCTATTGGAAGGTTTCGGACAAAAGGCGGAGCGATATGTCGATCAACTGCGTGAACATGCACGGAACATCGCGGTGCTCCGTTACGGCTTTCAATTTCGTAAAACCGATCTAAACGAACAGACGCTCAGCGACTCAATTGACGCTGTGATCAATCGCACCAGGCGCCTGGTCGAAAACAAAAGTGAACCGCTCAGCGCAATCATCCAAGGAGTGGACGACGCGTGGGAAGTTTGCCTGCTGAAGTTCACCATCGACCTTGTGGAGCGTTCCTCCGGCGGCAATCTCGGCGATTTCCGCAAGCGCGGTCTGATATAGCCAGCCTTTATCCTTGTCATCCTGAGCGAAGGATCTCTGGCTACTGGTCAACCGGCATGCTGCTCAGTATCGAATGTAATCAGAGATTCTTCGCTCCGCTCAGAATGACAAAGAACCTAGCGTTCTTTCGGCAATAATTGAGGCGATTTCGGAAACGCAGTTGGAAGCCTTCAGCTCGTCAAACATGCCGGCGGATGAATGCGCCTGCGTTGGCAAGCGCGCGACACCCATCTTCGAGATGAGCGTTCCACAACGGCCATGCATGAATCATGTGCGGCCAAATCTCCAAAGTCACTGCGACATCGGCTGCACCGCCCCGTGCGGCAAGTCGAGTGGCGTCGTCGAGCAGGGTTTCGTCAGAACCAATCTGAATTAGCATCGGAGGAAAGTTTCTGAGATCGGCGTAAAGCGGAGAGACGCGTGGATCTTTTCTGTCCATGCCAGCGGGCAGATAAGCATCAGCTAATTCGTTCAGATATTCCTTGTGAATGAGCGGATCGACCGTGGCTTTGCTCACAAGAGTCTCACCCGACATGGTGAGGTCCATCCATGGCGAAATGAGCCATGCGCATGCGGGAAGCTCCTCGTGCGCGTCACGCAGCCGGCCAATCAATGCAAGAGTGAGTCCGGCGCCGGCGCTGTCGCCACCGATCGCAATGTGCGCAGCAGCAATACCTTGATCTCGCAAAAATCGCCATGCAGTCAGCACGTCATCGTACGCTGCGGGAAATGGATGTTCCGGCGCGAGCCGATAGCCAACGGCAAGTGTGCGCATTCTCGCCGCGCGGCCCGCCTCGGTTACCAAACGACGATGGCTCCGGATTGAACCAGAACAGTAACCGCCGCCGTGAAAAAACATTAGCACGCGAGAAGGATCGCTGCCGGGAACAATGGAATATTCGCCCGGTATTCCATTTACATCCACCGCCGTTAGCTCCACATCAGCCGCAACGGGCCAAACAGCACCAACGTCCTCGATTCCCTTTCGCCTTTCAGGCCAACCAACCGGACGTGGCTTTGAGCTCAGTAGCGCACGGACAGCATCGATTTCGCTTTGGGCCATCATTGAGCAGCTCTAAAGTTTCGGCTTTCGTCAGTGCGGGCAGCTTGGCATTGTGCGCACTCGGAG
>Ga0306925_10003201_pt1 | contig 14402 bp, 10 predicted proteins | sample flu12Cox44000176_FD_203755 | JGI IMG/M metagenome (GOLD analysis project Ga0306925, IMG submission 203755) | Lab enrichment of tropical soil microbial communities from Luquillo Experimental Forest, Puerto Rico - flux8day.12C.oxic.44.000.176 (v2)... | ecosystem: Environmental > Terrestrial >... | reverse complement strand
CGGCATCGGCATCGCGCCGCAATCGCTGCAACGGCTGGGCCGGCCGTTCGAACAGGTCGAAAGCCAGTTGACCAAGACCTATCACGGCTCGGGGCTGGGCCTTGCGATCGCGCGATCGCTGACCAATCTGCACGGTGGATCGATGCGCCTGCGCTCGAAGCTCGGCGCCGGCACCGTGGTTCGCGTCTCGCTGCCGCGCGATGCAGCCAAGGCTAAGGCGAACATGTCGGCCGCGGCATGAGAGCATACTTTGCTGAAGGAGGGTTCAGAGCTTCATGATTCCAGCGTCGGCGCAACTTCGCGTGCGATCTGGACCAGCGCGGCGATCAGTGGCGTCATCGGATCGCGCTGCGGGATGACCATACCGATGCTGTAGGTGACGACGGGATCGACGATGGGAATGCTGCGCACCCGGTCCGCAAGGCCGAGAGTTTCGGCAAGCTTTGCCGGCATCACGCTCGCCCAGCGACCGGTCTTGACGTGGGTGTAGAGCACCAGCAGCGAATTCGAGGTCAGCGACGGTGTCGCCTCCGCGCCGACTGAACGAAGCGCGCGATCGATGATGCGCCGGTTTTGCATGTCCGGCGTGAGCAGGCAGAGGGGAACCTGGCCGACATCCTTCCACGTGACCTGCTTGCGATCGCCGAACATGCCATCGGGCGAGGTCAAGAGCCGGTAGCTCTCCTTGTAGAGCGGGATCGTGCGAACCTTGCCGATCGGCTCGTTCTCGATATAGGTCAGACCCGCATCGACCTCGAGATTTTCCAGAAGTCCGAGCACCTCCGCCGATGTACATGACACGACGCGGAAGCGCACGTCCGGATGACGCGCGCGAAACGGCGTCGTCAGCGAGGCCACCATGCCCAGCACAGTGGGAATCGCGGCGATGCGGATTTCGCCGGAAAGCTTGTCCTTCAGCGAGTTGATTTCCTGGCGCATCGCGCGGGCGTCGCCGACGATGCGCCGCGCCCAGTCCAGCGTGCGCTCGCCTTCGGGCGTAAAACCCTGAAACCGCGAGCCGCGCTGCACCAGCATGACGCCAAGGATTTCCTCGAGCTGCTTGAGGCTGGTCGACATCGTCGGCTGCGTGACGCCACAGGCTTCCGCGGCGCGTCCAAAGTGACGCTCCTTGGCCAGTGCCAGCAGAAGTTCAAGCTTGTCGATCAAAAACACCCCCGATGATCTTCAGGGAAACGAATAACACAAACCCGCCGGACGACGATGACGCAAAAAGCCCCACGCGGCGAGGCAAACGACGGTATCAATTTCTATCATTCTATTTTCATATCGACCGATATCACAACCTTATTGATCGCCTTTCGCTATCGCCGCATGAGACGGCTTTATTGAAGTCTGACCCGATTTCCGTATCTCATCAATTTCACAAGAGACCCCTGATAGCGAGCGTGGGTGATGACTGTCTACGAACCGTGGGACGCCGCGCGCGGCGCCGAAATCATTGCCGAGCACACACACCTGGAAGGCGCGACGCTAGTGATCCTGCACGCGCTGCAGGAAACGTTCGGATACGTGCCGGAGCCCGCAATTCCCATGATCGCGTCGGCATTGAACCTGTCCCGCGCCGAGGTCCACGGCGTGTTCACCTTCTACCACGACTTTCGTCACAAGCCCGCGGGCCGGCATGTGCTGAAACTCTGTCGTGCCGAAGCCTGCCAGGCTGCCGGCGGCGACGCGCTCGCCGCACGCGCGGAATCGAAACTTGGCGTCAGCCTGGGCAACACCACGCCTGATGATCGCGTAACGCTGGAGCCGATCTACTGCCTCGGGCTTTGCGCAACCGCGCCCTCCGCGATGCTCGACGGACGCGTGGTCGGAAGGCTCGACGAGGCGCGCATCGACGCGCTGGTCGCGGAGGCTCAACGATGAGCCTACGTGTCTTTATTCCCCGAGATGCGGGTGCCATCGCGGTCGGCGCCGACGAAGTTGCATCAAAGCTGGAACAAGCGGCGGCAAAGCGCGGCGCACCGATCGAGATCGTGCGAACGGGTTCGCGGGGTCTCTACTGGCTGGAGCCGATGGCTGAAGTCACGACGCCCAAAGGTCGCGTCGCTTTCGGCCCGGTGAGCGTGAACGACGCTGAATCGGTGTTTGAAGCGATGCTCGCGAACGGCCCGCATGTCCTGCGACTTGGGATCGCCGAGGAGATTCCCTGGCTGAAACGCCAAGCCCGCCTGACCTTCGCGCGATGCGGGGTGATCGATCCGCGTTCCCTAGAGGATTACCGCGCCCATGGCGGTTACAAGGGGCTTGCGCGCTCGCTCACGCTGACTTCCGACAGCATCCTCGCCGATGTCATGGCTTCCGGCTTGCGCGGTCGAGGTGGGGCGGGTTTTCCGACCGGCATCAAATGGAAAACGGTAGCCCAGGCCAGCGCGGAGCAAAAATACATCGTCTGCAACGCCGACGAAGGCGACAGCGGGACTTTCGCTGACCGCATGATCATGGAAGGCGATCCCTTCGTGGTTATCGAAGGAATGACCATTGCGGGCATCGCCGTCGGCGCCACCAAAGGTTACATCTATATTCGCTCTGAATATCCGCACGCCGTGGAAGCGATGAATGCAGCAATCGCGGCCGCGAGGCGCGGCAGCTATCTCGGTTCGCAGGTCTGCGGCAGTCGCCACAGCTTCGATCTCGAAGTCAGGGTTGGTGCAGGCGCTTATGTCTGCGGCGAAGAGACCTCCCTGCTCGAAAGCCTCGAGGGCCGTCGGGGCATTGTCCGCGCCAAGCCGCCCCTGCCCGCCCACCACGGATTATTCGGCAAGCCCACGGTGATCAACAACGTACTGTCGTTTGCGGCGATCCCATTCATTCTTGCGGGTGGCGCCAAGGCCTATGCCGATTACGGGATGGGCCGCTCCCGCGGCACGATGCCGATCCAGCTCGCCGGCAACGTGAAATATGGCGGCCTGTTCGAGACGGCTTTCGGTATGACCCTGGGCGAACTGGTCGATGGTGTCGGCGGCGGTACATTTACGGGTCGTCCCGTGCGCGCTGTACAGGTCGGCGGGCCGCTCGGAGCCTATTTTCCGCGCGCGCTGTTCGACACTCCCTTCGATTACGAGGCTTTCGCGGCTCGCGACGGCCTGATCGGCCACGGCGGGATCGTCGTGTTCGACGACACTGTCGACATGGCCAAGCAGGCGCGCTTTGCTATGGAATTTTGCGCGATCGAATCCTGCGGCAAGTGCACGCCGTGCCGGATCGGCTCGACGCGCGGTGCGGAGACCATCGATAAGATTCGTTCCGGCGAACGCGTCAGTGAAAATATCGCGCTGGTTGAGGACCTCTGCAACACGATGAAATTCGGCTCGCTTTGCGCGTTGGGCGGCTTCACACCCTACCCCGTCATGAGCGCGCTAAAACACTTCCGGGAAGATTTCGGCCCGGCTCCCACTCGCCTGCAAGCTGCGGAATAAGGACGCTTCCCATGTCCCTGATCCAGGAAACCGATTTAGGAACGCCGCGCTCGAAATCAGAGACCATGGTCACGCTCAATATCGACGGCCAGTCCGTCACCGTGCCCGAGGGCACTTCGATCATGCGCGCGGCGATGGAAGCAGGGACGCAAATTCCAAAACTCTGCGCCACCGACATGGTGGACGCGTTCGGCTCCTGCCGGATGTGCCTCGTCGAAATCGAGGGGCGTGCCGGCACACCTGCTTCGTGCACAACACCGGCGATGCCCGGTCTTGTGGTGCACACCCAGACCGAGCGGCTGAAAAAGCTCCGCAAGGGCGTGATGGAGCTCTACATCTCAGACCATCCGCTCGATTGCCTCACTTGTGCTGCGAACGGCGATTGCGAGTTGCAGGACATGGCAGGCGCCGTTGGCTTGCGCGACGTACGCTATGGCTATGAAGGTGAAAACCACGTGTTCGCCAAAACCCATGGCGCCGAAAACCCTGCGTGGATGCCGAAGGATGAATCCAATCCATATTTCACTTATGATCCTTCGAAATGCATCGTCTGCTCGCGTTGCGTGCGCGCCTGCGAAGAAGTCCAAGGCACGTTTGCGTTGACCATCTCGGGACGCGGCTTCGATAGCCGGGTCTCGCCCGGCATGAGCGAAAGTTTCCTCGGCTCCGAATGCGTTTCCTGCGGCGCCTGCGTTCAAGCCTGCCCGACCGCCACGTTGACGGAAAAATCCGTGATCGAAATCGGCCAGCCCGAACATTCCGTGGTGACGACCTGCGCCTACTGCGGCGTCGGCTGCGCCTTCAAGGCCGAAATGCGCGGCGAGGAAGTCGTGCGCATGGTGCCCTACAAAGACGGCAAGGCCAATCGCGGTCATTCCTGCGTCAAGGGCCGGTTCGCCTGGGGCTACACTACCCACAAGGAACGCATCCTCCACCCGATGATCCGTCAGAAAATCAGCGATCCCTGGCGCGAAGTGTCGTGGGATGAGGCGTTCGGCTACGCGGCTTCGGAGTTCAAGCGCATTCAGGCCAAATACGGCCGCGATTCCATCGGCGGGATCACGTCGTCACGCTGCACCAACGAGGAAACCTATCTGGTGCAGAAATTGATCCGCGCCGGGTTCGGCAACAACAACGTCGATACTTGCGCCCGCGTCTGCCATTCGCCGACCGGATATGGCCTTGCTACGACTTTCGGCACATCGGCCGGTACGCAGGACTTCGATTCGGTTGAAAATACCGATGTCGTCATGATCATCGGCGCCAACCCGACCGATGCGCATCCGGTGTTTGCATCTCGCATGAAGAAGCGGCTGCGCGCCGGTGCCAAGCTGATCGTGGTAGATCCGCGACGTATCGACATGGTTCGTTCAACCCACGTCGAGGCGCAACACCATCTGCCGTTGCTGCCCGGCACCAATGTCGCCGTTCTGACCGCGATGGCGCATGTGATCGTCACCGAAGGGCTCGTCAACGAAGTCTTTGTGCGTGAGCGTTGCGACTGGGACGAGTTCCAGGATTGGGCGCGTTTCGTTGCCCTTTCTTCCAACAGCCCGGAAGCGACCGCGATCGCAACCGGCGTCGATCCGAAGGAACTGCGCGCGGCTGCTCGGCTGTATGCCACCGGCGGCAATGCCGCGATCTACTACGGGCTCGGGGTGACCGAACACAGCCAGGGCTCTACCACGGTGATTGCAATCGCAAACCTCGCCATGGCGACCGGCAATATCGGCCGGCCGGGGGTGGGCGTGAATCCGCTGCGCGGCCAGAACAACGTGCAGGGTTCCTGCGACATGGGCTCCTTCCCGCACGAATTGCCCGGCTATCGTCATATCTCGGGCGACGTGGTCCGGGAGTCCTTCGAATCGATGTGGAACGTCAAGCTCAACAAGGAGCCGGGCTTGCGCATTCCCAACATGTTCGACGCCGCGATAGAAGGCAGCTTCATGGGCCTCTACGTGCAGGGCGAGGACATCCTGCAATCCGATCCCAACACCACACACGTGGTGGCGGCGCTGTCGGCGATGGAATGCGTCATCGTTCACGATCTCTTCCTGAACGAAACCGCGAACTACGCCCACATCTTCCTGCCGGGCTCGACCTTTCTGGAAAAGGACGGCACTTTCACCAATGCAGAGCGGCGTATCCAGCGCGTCCGCAAGGTGATGACGCCGCGCAACGGCTTGGAGGACTGGGAGGTGACGATCCGCCTGGCAAAGGCGATGGGTTTTGAGATGAATTATTCGCATCCCTCCGAGATCATGCGCGAGATCGCCGCGCTGACCCCGACCTTCAGCGGCGTTTCCTACGCCAAGCTCGATGAACTCGGCTCCGTGCAATGGCCTTGCAACGACAAGGCGCCCGAGGGAACCCCGGTCATGCATATCGGCGGATTCGTCCGCGGCAAAGGCAAGTTCGTCATCACCGAATATGTTCCGACCGATGAACGGACCGGTCCACGTTATCCGCTGCTGCTGACCACGGGGCGTATCCTCAGCCAGTACAATGTGGGTGCGCAGACACGGCGAACCGAGAACGTTATCTGGCATGATGAAGACCGGCTCGAGATCCACCCACACGACGCCGAGCAGCGCGGCGTGCGGGACGGCGACTGGGTGAGGCTTGCGAGCCGTGCCGGGGAAACCACGCTGCGCGCGCTTATCACCGATCGGGTCGCGCCGGGCGTGGTCTACACGACGTTCCATCATCCGGACACGCAGGCCAACGTCATCACGACAGAGTATTCCGACTGGGCGACCAATTGTCCGGAATACAAGGTCACGGCGGTGCAGATATCGCCTTCCAACGGTCCGTCGGAATGGCAAAAAGCCTATGACGAACAGGCCCGTCACTCCCGGCGGATTGCGCCGGTCGTGGAAGCTGCGGAGTAACGCGTGCGCGATCCGGCCCGCAATGTCGATCGCAAGGTCTGGCGTGACGGACGCCTGAGCGAGGGTTCGCGTACCATTCCGGAAGAAACCGCGATCGCGCTCACCTATAACGGCGGCACCTACGCAGTGATGATGGGGACCCCGCAGGATCTTGCCGATTTTGCGATCGGGTTCAGCCTGAACGAAGGGATCGTGCAAGCGCCCGATCAGATCCAGTCGCTCGAGATCGTCGATCTGGATGACGGAATCGAGCTCAGGATGTGGCTGGCGCAGGCCGATACTGAGCGGCTGCACGAGCGGCGGCGGCAAATGGCCGGACCAACCGGCTGCGGAATCTGCGGGGTGGATTCGATTGCCGAGGCGCTTCGACCCACGCCCATCGTCGAAGGAGGCCGAAGCTTCTCATCGCGAGAGATCGTGGCCGCGATCGGGGCTATGCCGCCATTGCAATCGATCAATATTGAAACTCGCGCTGTACACGCGGCGGCCCTCTTTATGCCCGGGCGCGGCATTGTCGCGCTGCGAGAGGATGTCGGCCGCCACAATGCGCTCGACAAGCTTGCCGGCGCACTGGCGCAAGCCAAGGTCGCGGGGGCCGAGGGCATGGTGCTACTGACCAGCCGGATTTCCGTCGAAATGGTGCAGAAGGCGGCCGCGATGGGCGCGACGGTCATGGTGGCGGTCTCCGCACCTACGGCGCTCGCGGTGCGAACGGCGGAAGCTGCCGGCATTACGCTTGCCGCGATTGCCCGCGCAGACGGATTCGAGACATTCACCCACCCGCACCGCATCGCTCCCATCAGCGTCACGCAAGGAGCCGTCCATGTCGCCTGACCGGCTGATCTACATGGCCAATCAAATCGGCAAATTCTTCCAGTTCCAGGGGCACGACAAGGCGGTCCCGGGGATTGCCGAACACATCAGGAAATTCTGGGATCCACGGATGCGTGCGACGATCTCAGCCCATCTCGACGCGGGCGGCGCGGGCCTTGATCCAAACGTGCGCGACGCCATCGCCACGCTAAAGGCCGCCAGCGCGAAATCGCCTGGATAATTTTCCCTTCGCTTGCGGCCGGTGAGCTAACTGCGTTTCATGATCAATGACCGGAAAACGCGGCGGACTTCGGCCTGGGTATCCTCTACCCGCGCCTGCAGTGAAGAGAAGTCGGGCGCATCGCCGGCGCGCGCCATGATCCGCAAGAGACCTTCCCCGGCAGTCTCGGGATTGAATTTCTCGCTGACACAGAGCCGGAGAATTTGCGTCAGATCCTGGTAGAGGCGCGCTGCCGAGCGCAGGATCTCCGCAGAGGACGGCGCCAACACGCCGAGCCGCGCCGCATTGTCGAGCACGTGCAAGGTGCTGACGTCGAGTATATCGGGCTTCTCCGCGGCATGTACGAGCTGCAGGTACTGCGCGATGAAATCGATGTCGACGATGCCGCCGGCCGCATATTTCAGATCCCAGATTTCGCCCTCGCCCTTCTCCTGGGCGATGGCCCGGCGCATATCGGCGACATCGTTGGCCACCGCGGCGGCATCACGCGGCCGCATCAAAACCTGCCGTATGATCGCTTCGATATGGCTGCGAAATTCAGGCTGCGCCGAAATCACCCGGGCGCGGGTGAGCGCCATATGCTCCCAGGTCCAGGCTTCCTGTTCCTGATATTGGGCAAATGAATCGGCATGCGACGCCACCGGACCGGCCCTGCCCGATGGGCGCAGCCGCATATCCACTTCATAGAGAACGCCGTAATTTGTCCGCGTCGTGAAGGCGCTGATCAGCCTTTGGGTGAGGCGCGCAAAATACTGCGCTCCGTGCAGCGGCTTCGTACCATCAGAATCGGGATGTTCGGGATCGAATCTGTACAGCAGGATCAAGTCGAGATCAGAAGACGCGGTCATTTCGCGGCCACCAAGCCTGCCCATCGCCAGGATGGCGGTCTGCTGATCCTTGATCCGGCCATACTGCTCCGCGAACTGCTCGGTCACCAGACCATGCACCGTTTGCACGATGCCTTCGGCGACGTCGGCAAACGCAACACTGGCCTGTTGGGCTGAGACCGTGCCCGAAAGAATGCGCGTGCCAATCAGGAACAGGCTCTCGCGGCCGAACAATCGCAACCGGTCCAGAAACTCTTCGTAGGAGTGCGCATCCTCCAACGTCGCCGCCAGCCGGACCGATAGTTCGCGCCGGTCCGGCATTGCGCCGAAGAACCGCGGGTCGATCAGGCCATCCATGATCTGCGGCTGCCGCGCCAGCATGTCGCCGAGACGGGGTGCGGCTCCCAGGATCAGCGCGACCAGCGAAACGAGGTCACGGTTTTGACTGAGCAGCGCGAACAATCTTCCCCCGCGCTGCAGCGCCTGCAGGAAGTGATCGAAAACCACCACCGCGTTGTCGGGATCCTCGGACTTCGCAAGTCCTGCGATCAAGGCAGGAAGAAACTCGACAAAAGCGCTGCGCGTGGCCTCGCCCCTGAGCACCCGATAGTCGCCTTCGAGCCACTGCCGCGTCGTCCCTGCCACCGCGATCGGCTTCTTGAAGCCGATCGAGGCGAGGTAATCGATCAGGCGGCGATCGTCGGGGCCGGCCGCATAATTGAGTTCCGGCAATTTCGCCGTGCCGGCCGGGTCGCCTTCGAACAGCTTGGCGTAGTGCCCCTGCACCACGTCGAGATGGAAAAGAAGATCGGCTGCGAAGGCAGCTCTGCTTTCGTAGCCAAAAAATCGGGCGAAACGTTCCACGGCTTCACGGCCGTCGGGCAGTGCATGGGTCTGCTCGTCCAACATCATCTGCAAGCGGTGTTCGACCCGCCGCAGGAATTCGTACGCCGCGGTCAGCTCATCACGCGCCTCGAACGTGATCCAGTTGCGGGTCGCAAGGACATCGAGCGCCTCCAGCGTCGCCCGCACGCGCAATTCCGGATGCCGGCCGCCGGCGATCAACTGCTGGGTCTGTGCAAAAAATTCGATTTCGCGAATGCCGCCGAGCCCGACCTTGACGTTGTGGCCTTCGACCGCAAAGTCGGTTTGTCCGCGATAAGTTTGCATCTGCCGCTTCATGTCGTGCACGTCGGTAAGCGCCGCAAAGTCCAGATGCTTGCGCCAGACGAAGGGGGAAAGCTCTGCCATCAACGCCTCGCCGGCCCTCAAATCCCCGGCGCAGGGCCGAGCCTTGATCATGGCGGCACGCTCCCAGGTCCGCCCTTCCCGCTCGTAGTAATTAAGCGCCGAGGCGGTCGACAACGCCACCGGCGTCGAGGCCGGATCCGGCCGCAACCGCAGATCGACCCTAAACACGTAACCCTCGCCGCTGCGCTGTTGCAAAATTCGCGACAGCCCTTGTGTCACGCGCACGAAAAATGGTTGCGGCTCGATGTCCGGCGCGAGCGACGACGCGGCGGTGTCGTAAAAGACGATCAGGTCGATATCGCTGGAAAAATTCAGCTCGCCCGCGCCCATTTTTCCCATTGCCAGCACGATCAGCCCGCTGCCGTCCTCCGGTCGATCCGGGTTCGGCGGCAGGATTTTGCGGCGGTTGGCTTCCTCTCGCAGCAGAAAGCGAAGCGCCGTTTGCACGGAAGCGACCGCAAGTTCGGTCAGTGCCGCGGTCACCTGCATCACCGGCCAGACGCCGCCAATATCGCAGAGCGCGATCAGCAATGCTGCTTCCGACTTGGTGCCCCGGAGTAACTGCATCACCTCGGCTTCGCTTTGTGCGGCGAGGACGTCATCGCCGGTCTTTTCGATCAGTTGCGCCAGATGCCGTTCAGGTTCGCATAACAGCAACCGGATCACCCTCGGAGCGTCGGTACTGATGAGATCGAAGAGATATGGCGACGCATCCGCCAGCCCCAGAAAGATCGTTCTCGCCGTCGGAAATCGTTGAAGGAGGCGATCGATGTCCGCGGCCTGTTCCGGCACCAGATCAGCGAGCCATTCCTTCAGCCGCCGCTTCGCCTGATCCGGGGCAGAGATATGCGGACCGCCGACAAATCGCGCCGCGAGCGTAGTTGATTTGACATTCCCATCGATGCTTCCGCGAATCGTCATGGCGAATGTCTAACCCAGAAATCGCATTAAGATATGGAACCGCGTCAATATGGCGACGCATCAATATGCGTCGCAGGATAATTTCATGCCGCTTTCTGTGACACATCATGCGTTTGAGCCGCAAGTGTGTCGCTGGCGCCGGAGCGCGCCGGAATGGCCAGGGTCGCAATAAGGCCGGGATGGGCGTCGTCGAGCCGAAGCTCGCCGCCATGGAGGGTTGCAACCGCCGATGCCAGGCTCAATCCAAGACCGGAGCCGGGCTGGGTTCGGCTGGCCTCAAGGCGAACAAATCGCTCCACCGCATGCTTGCGGTCGGCAAGGGGAATTCCCGGGCCGTGGTCGGTGACGCTGAGCAGAACCTTATCACCCTCTCGCCTGGCCTCGATCAGAATGTCGTCGTGGCCAGGATCGGCAGCTACGGCGTGGGCCGCAGGCAGCACCGCGGGAGCCGGCTTGCCGTACTTGATCGCGTTCTCGACCAGATTGGCCAATGCCTGGCTGATCAATTCACGGTTGCCGTAAAGCAGGACCGACTCGGTCTTGACATGCAGGCTCATGCCGCCGTCTTCAGCGAGCGGCTCATAGAGCTCGTGAATTCCCCTGGCGACATCGGCGGCGTCAAAATCATCCATATTGCCGCGGGCCTGACCGGATTCGGCGCGTGCAATCATCAACAGCGCATTGAAGGTCCGGATCAGGCCATCGGATTCCTCGATGGTCTGTTCCAGCGCGGTGCGGTATTCAGGCTCGGTCCTCGATTTCGCCAAGGCTTCCTCGGCGCGATTACGCAGCCGTGTCAGGGGCGTTTTCAGGTCATGCGCGATATTGTCCGAGACTTCCTTCAAGCCCATCATCAATGCTTCGATCCGCTCCAGCATCGCGTTGAGGTTTTCCGCCAGACGGTCGAGTTCATCGCCGCTGCGACCGACCGGAAGTCGCCCGCTCAAGTCGCCTGCCATGATACGCTGGGCGGTGCCGGTCATGGCGTCGATTCGTCGCAGCACGCGCCGTGCGACGAAGATGCCGCCGCCCAGTCCGAGCACCACCACGATCAACACCGACCATTGCGCGGCTTGGGCGACAATGCCAATCAGCCGACGGCGCTCTTCGAGATCGCGCCCGATCAGGAGCCTGAAGCCGCCGGACAATTCGGTGACCCGCACCAGCGCAAAATGATCTGCCGCATCCTGCTCGTCGAGCCGCCGATAGGCGGTCTCCGACCATCCGGTCGTCGCCATCACGCCCGGCGCAAGCGAGCCGACATTGCCGGCGATCGCCTGGCCGGCCGGAGTGGTGACGAGATAAAGATTGGCGCCGGGCCGCAACGCGCGGTTCTCGATGGTGAAGACCAGCCCACGCAGGCCGCGGCGGCCGAAAATATCGCTGATCTCGCCGGTTTCGGCGTTCACCATGGTCGTGATTTGTTCGGTGATGAGACGGCGAGTATTCCAGGCGAAATAGACCAGAAGCGACGCGGCAAACAGCGCAAAAATGAACAGGTAGACCAGCGTCAAACGAAACGCCGTAGTTCGGATCAGCTTACCGAATGCCGTCACGGATCATGTATCCCGCGCCGCGAATGGTATGAAGCAGCGGTCGCTCAAAACCCTTGTCGATTTTGGAGCGCAGCCGCGAAATATGCACATCAATGACATTGGTCTGCGGATCGAAATGATAGTCCCAGACGTTCTCCAGCAGCATGGTGCGCGTCACCACCTGCCCCGCGTGCTTCATCAGATATTCGAGCAGGCGGAACTCGCGGGGCTGCAGCGTCAGCTCCTCCTTCCCGCGCGTCACGCGATGCGAGAGCCGGTCGAGCTCGAGATCGCCGACACGATAGGTGGTTTCTTCGGCAGGGCCGCCACGGCGTCGCGAGAGCACTTCGACCCGCGCCAGTAATTCGGCAAATGAATAGGGTTTTGGCAGATAGTCGTCACCGCCGGAGCGCAGGCCCTTGATGCGATCGTCGACCTGCCCCAGCGCAGAAAGGATCAGAACCGGCGTGCGATCGCCTCTATCGCGGAGCGCGCCGATCAACGACAGACCGTCGCGTTTCGGCAGCATCCGGTCGACCACCAGCACGTCGTAATCGCCGCTCTGGGCAAGCGCCAACCCCTCCTCGCCATCGCTGGCGAGGTCCGCCACATATCCGACTTCGCGGAATGCCTTGACCAGGTAGTCGGCGGACTCGCGGTCGTCTTCGATGATCAACAGGCGCATCTGGGTGTCGGTCACAGTCACTGTGAGTAGGCTTTCTATCACCATGGCGCGACCTGAACTCTCATGCAAGGCGAACCTAGTGGAGTGGATTTGACATTCGCTCCCACCTTGCCCGGGCTCTCAGAGCGAATGTCAAATCCAAAACTCCATTACCAGCGTGCAGTTGCTAGTGGTCCTTGATTCTAACATTCGAAAAAGCCGCCGAAACGGGATGCGATTGTTGGAATCGGACCACTAGCGCCCTTTTTGGCCCAAAAATGCGGGCGGTGAAGCTGGGGGGACCTCACCGCCCTTTTCCTCCCGACGGAGGGGGGCGTTTTCCATCGGAAGGTAGCCTGAGACCCTGTGCTCAGCCTTTCGCGATCGGCACCGCGACAAAGCGCGAGGACCCGCCGCTCTTGATGCGCATCAGAACGCTGTTCTTGTTGTCGCTGCGCGCCGCGTTGATCGCCTCGCGCACATCGGCGACATTGGCGACGCTCTTGCCGGCGACCTCGAGAATGACGTCGCCTTCCTTGAAACCGCGCTCAGCCGCCGCGCTCTTCGGATCGACGTCGGTCACGACGACGCCTTCCTTGCCTGCGCCGGCAACGGTGTTGGCGGGCGCGAGCGTGAGCCCGAGCTTGGGCACGTCGGTACCGCGCGTAGCGCCACCCTTGTCGCCATTGTCGGTGTCAGCCTTGGCTTCCAAAGTGTTGGGCAACTGGCCGAGCGTAAGATTGATCGTCTTGTCCTCGCCCTTGTGCAGCACGTTGAGCTTCACCGCGGTTCCCGGTGAGAGACCGCCGATGGTGCGCGCAAGTTCGCGTGCATCCTTGACGGTTTCGCCATTCACCTTGGTGATGACGTCGCCGGATTCGATACCGGCCTTGGCGGCGGGACCATTGGCCTGGGGTTCGGCAACCAGCGCGCCTTCTGCTTTCTTCAGGCCGAGGCTGTCGGCGATGTCGGACGTGACGGGTTGAATCTGGACGCCGATCCAGCCGCGGCTGACCGAGCCTTTGTCCTTGAGCTGGGCGACCACGCTCCTCACGGTCGATGCCGGAATCGCGAACGCGATGCCGACGCTGCCGCCGGAAGGCGAATAGATCGCCGTGTTGACGCCCATCACCTCGCCCTCGGTATTGAAGGCGGGGCCACCCGAGTTGCCCTTGTTCACGGGCGCATCGATCTGGATGAAATCGTCGTACGGGCCGTTTCCGATGTCGCGGCCGTTGGCCGAGACGATGCCGGCCGTTACCGTGCCGCCAAGCCCGAAGGGGTTGCCGACTGCGAGCACCCAATCACCGATCCGGGGTTTGCCGTCGGACAGCTTGGCGAACGAAAAGTTGGAACCGCCTTCCACCTTGATCAGCGCAAGATCGGTGCGCGCATCGGTGCCGATCACCTTGGCGGTGTAGGTCTTGCCGTCGTCGGCCGTCACTTCGACCTTGTCGGCGCTGTCGACCACGTGATTGTTGGTTACGGCGTAACCGTCAGCCGAGATGAAGAAACCGGAACCCTGGCCAGTCACCATGCGGCCGCGAGGTCCGCCCCGCAAGCCGGGCGGCAGGCCATCCTGTCCGCCGAAACGGCGGAAGAAGCGCTCCATCGGCGATCCCGGCTGGAACGGCGAAGCATCCTCATCGCCGCTGTCGTTCTTGGCGACCTTTTCGTTGATGTTGACCTTGACCGAAATCACCGACGGCTTCACGCGCTCGACGATGTCGGCAAAGCCAATGGGCTGCGCAACCTTGCGGACTTCATTGTTGACCTGCGCGTGCGCGCTGGTGCTGAAGAAATCAAACTGGCCCGTCGA
>Ga0306925_10003199_pt1 | contig 14409 bp, 8 predicted proteins | sample flu12Cox44000176_FD_203755 | JGI IMG/M metagenome (GOLD analysis project Ga0306925, IMG submission 203755) | Lab enrichment of tropical soil microbial communities from Luquillo Experimental Forest, Puerto Rico - flux8day.12C.oxic.44.000.176 (v2)... | ecosystem: Environmental > Terrestrial > Soil... | reverse complement strand
GTAGTCCCACCGCCCCGCGGCGTGCAGCGGCCACTCGCCTTCGCCCAGACGCTGGCCGGCCACCCGCGCCAGGCCCGAGAACAGCGCGAGGTCGGGCGAGACGTTGCCCTCGATGGCGCGCAGGATCTCCTCGAGCACCATGAGGCGACGGCGGATCTCGCGCGCGTCGAGGCTCGCGGCCTGGCGGCGGATCTCGGCCTCGCGGTCGCGGTTCACGAGCTCGGCGCGCGCCGCGCCGTAGCGCGCCCGCAGCAGGTCGCGCAGCCACAGCTCGTGGACCTCGATGATGCCGCGCAGCGTCTCGCGCCCGGCGCGCCCGAAGCGCGCCGCGCCCTGCACCGCCTTCCACAGCGCCGCCGGGTCGCCGCGCAGCGCGGGGTCGAGCAGCGCCAGCGCCTGGTTGCGCAGCTCGAGCGGGCGCTGCTCGCGCAGCATCAGCGCCCGGGCCAGCGAGCCGCTGGCCAGCGCGCCCAGCAGGCGCGCCTCGCCGGCGGCGGTGCCGGCGCGGCGCTCGAGGAACGCGGTGATGGTCGTCTCGGCGAGGGGCGTGAAGCGAACCCGCTGGCAGCGCGAGCGGATGGTCGCCGGCAGACGGTGGAGGCGTGCCGTGGTCAGCACCCACACCGTCGAGGCGCCCGGCTCCTCGATCGCCTTGAGCAGCGCCGAGTACTGGTCCTCGCGCATGCGGTCGGCGTCGCGCACCACCACCACCCGGCGCACCGCCTCGAACGGCTTGAAGGCCAGCTCGCGCAGCACGTCGTGGGTGAGCGAGAGCCGGATCGAGGCGAACTTCTCGTAGGCGAACACGAACAGGGGGTCCTCGCGCCAGGCCGCCAGGGTCTCGGCGACGGTCTCGTCGAGGTCGCGCTCCTCGCCCGAGACCGGAAACAGGAAACGCAGGTCGGGGTGCTGGAGCGAGGCGGCCTTGAGGCAGGCCGGGCATTCGCCGCACGCGTCGTCGGCGGGGCCCGCGGCCGGAAGAGGCGCGTCGAACAGCCCGGCGGGCTCGGCGCGCCGGCCGGCGCCGCGCTCGCACAGCAGCGCGCGCGCGAAGGCCAGCGCCGCGGTGCCCTTGCCGACCCCGGGGGCGCCGTGGAACAGGTAGGCGTTGGCGAACCGGCCGCCTGCGACCACGCCGCGCAGGAAGCTCGCGGCGGCGGGCTGGTCGATCAACTCGGCGAGCTTGACGGTCGGCATGGGCGGGAGGATACACGCGCCGCGCGCCGCCGCGCACCCGGCCGCGATCCGCGCGGCGCCCGCCGCCGGCGCCCGCACCGCTACTTCAGCCAGTCCTCGGGGTTGAGCGCCGCGCCACCCTTTCGCACCTCGAAGTGGAGCACGGTGCCACGCAGCGAGGTGCCGGTGTCGCCGACGCGGCCCACCGGCTGCCCGGGCTGAACCTCCTGCCCCTGGGCGACCAGGATCTCGGACAGGTGGCCGTACAGGGTGTAGTAGCCATCGCCGTGGTTGAGCACCACGATCTGCCCGAAGCTGCCGTAGTCGTCGCTGGTGTAGTCGACCCGCCCCTTGCCGGCCGCCAGCACCGGGGTGCCGGCCGGAGCCTGGATGTCGACCCCGTTGTTGAGCGTGGTGGTGCCGAAGCGCGGGTTCTTCTCGGGCCCGAAGTGACCGACGATCGCGCCGCGCACCGGCCACTCGATCTGCCCGCGGCCGCGGGCGAAGTCGCCGGTGTAGGGCTGCGGGTTGCGGCCCTGGGCGATCGCCTTCTCGGATTCCGCCTTGCGCTTGCGTTCGAGGTCGGCGAGCAGCGCCTGCAGCGACCGCGCGGTCTTGTCGAGCTCGGCGGCCGCGGCCTCGTAGGCGCCGCGCTGGGTGCGGATGGTCTCGATCGAGGTCTGGCGCTGCTCGCGCAGGTTGGCGAGGCGCCGGTTCTGGGCCTCCGACGAGCGCGCGTTCTTCTGCAGCTGGGTGAGGTTCGACTCCAGCACCTGCTGGCTCTCCTGCACCTGTTCCTTGCGCGCCGCGATGTCGTCGAGCATCGCCCGGTCCTGCTCCGCGATCCGCACCAGGAAGTCCCAGCGCGCCAGCAGCTGGGCGAACGAGCGGGTCGAAAGCAGGAACTCGAGCTCGTGCTCCGCCCCGAACTTGTAGAGGTTGCGCAGCCGGCGCGCCAGCCGCGCACGCTGGTCGTCGAGGCTCGCGATGCTCTGCTCGAGCCGCACCTGGTTGCTCTGGATCTGGCGGCCGATCGCGAGGCGCCGCTCCTCCAGCAGGCGCAGCCGCCGGCGCGTCGCGCTCAGCTCGTGCTCGATGCGGCGCAGCTGGGCCAGCACCTTGCTCTCCTGGCCCCGCAGCCGGCTGGCGGCGGCGTGGCTCTCGGCGGCCTGGCGGCGGATGTCCTCGAGCTCGCGGCGCTTGGCGGCCTCGAGCTCGGACTGGGTCTTCACCTGCTCGCGCGCGGTGGCGAGGCTGTCGGTCTGGGCGCTCGCCGGCGCCACGGCGGCGAGGGCCAGCGCGGCGGCGAGGGCGACGGCCGGCGCCCTCATGGACCGACGGCGCGCAGCACCCTCGAGAGCGCGAGCGAGGCCGCGAACCAGGCGAGGGCCACCGTGGCGCCGAGGAAGCCCGCGATCCACAGCGGTGAGAAGAACACGATCGCGGCCAGACGGCTCGCCACCGCCTGCTGCAGGGCGAACAGCGCGCCGAGGGCGAGCAGGGAGGCGAACAGCGCCTGGGCCACCGCCTCGAGCACGAACGGCGTGGCGATGAAACGGTCGGCGGCTCCCAGCCGGCTCATGATCTCGACCTGGGGCCGGCGCGCCATCACGCTCAGGCGGATGGTGTTGTAGAGGATGAACAGGATCGCGAGCCCCACCACCGCCCCGACCCCGACCGCGGCGCGGCCGATCGCCCCGCTCAGCTCATCGAGGCGCTGCACCCACTCGGCGCCGTAGCGGACGTCCTCGACCTCGGGGAACTCCTTGACCTGCTTCGCGGCCTCGTCCATCGCCGCAGCGTTGAGCAGCTCGGGGCGGAGCTTGACCCGCAGCGAGGCGGGCAGCGGATTCTCGTTCACTCCTTCGAGCAGCGGGTCGTTGCCGATCTCCTGCTTGAACTCCTCCCAGGCCTGGTCCTTGCTGACGTAGGTGACGGTGCCGTAGAGATCGTTGAGGCGCGCGATCAGCGTGTCGCGGTCGGCGCTGGTGACGTCGTCGCGCAGGTAGGCGACCAGCTCGCGGCGGTCGCCGATCAGGCGCAGCGCGATCTCGGCGTTGTGCGCCAGCAGCAGGAACACCCCGGACAGCGTGAGCGCGGCCGTGAGCGCCAGCACCCCGGTGGTGGCGAGGCCGCGATGCTGGTGGAACGAGCGCCACGCCTCACGCGCGTAGAACGCGAACATGCTCAGGCGACCGGCGCCGTGGCGCTGGAGGGCGCGTCCGGGCCGGGCCGCGCGGCCTGCGGCTCAACGGCGACCGGAGGCGCGTCCGGGGCGGATGTGGCGTGCGCCGGCGGGGCGGCGGGAGGCGCGCCGGGGGCGGGCGCGGCCTGCGCCGGCGCGATGCGGCCCTCCTCGAGGCGCAGGATGCGTCCGCCCAGCGCCGCGGCCACCTCCTCGCGCGTGGTCGCGACCAGCAGGGCCGAGCCCTCGTGGTGGATGCGGCCCAGCAGCGCCAGCACCTCGTGCGCGCTGCGCGGCTCGAGCGCGCCGGTCGGCTCGTCGGCGAGCACCACCGCCGGACGGTTGACGATCGCGCGCGCGATCGCGGCGCGCTGCTTCTCGCCGAACGACAGCTCGGAGGGGAGCGCCGCCGACAGGCGCGACAGCCCGACCTCGTCGAGCGCCACCTCGACCCGCGGGGTCACGTCGACGTCGGCATGGAGGCCGGCGATCCTGACCGCCAGCGCCACGTTCTCGAACACACTGCGGTCGGTGAGCAGGCGGAAGTCCTCGTAGACGATGCCGAGGGTGCGGCGCAGCAGGGCGCGGCGCGCGCGCGACAGGCGGCTGCCCCGGAAGGTCCCGACGGTGACGATCCCCGCCGAGGGCGAGGTCTCGTGGGTGATGAGCCGGAGCAGCGTGGTCTTGCCCGAGCCGCTCGGTCCCAGGAACACGACGCACTCGCCTTCGTCCATGCCCCACGACACGGAATCGAGCGCCAGGCGCTCTCCGTAGCGCTTGGTGACCTGCTCGAACGTGATCATCATGGCCACGCTAGCAGAGGGGCCGGCGGCTCACAATGGCGCGGCGCCGAAAAAATCCCCCGCGTCACGACCCGCGGCCCGGCGCTCCCGCCGCCTACGACGAGTCGCGGATCTCGACGTGCGCCTTGGCGCGCAGGCCCTTCACCCACTCCTCGTAACGATCCCGCATCTTGATCTCGGCGACCGCGTCGGGCAGCTCCTCCTTGATCTCCTCGTACGTGTACGGCCGCTCGGGCCGGCGCTCCAGCAGCTTGAAGATGTTGAAGCCGATCTGGTTCTGGAGCACGTCGCTGATCTGTCCGACCTCGAGCGTGTCGAGCCCGGCGCGGATCGCGGGCTGGAGCGTGCCGAGCGAGACGAACCCGATGTCGCCGTTGGCGTCCTGGGGGCCCTGGTAGCGGCTGTAGCGGCGCACCAGCGTGGCGAAATCGGTGCCCTTGATCGCCTCCGCGTGCACCCGCGCCGCGACGCCGCGGGCGCGCTCGATGTCGGCGTCGCCGATCGGCACGCGGATCAGAATGTGGCGGGCATGGGCCTCGAGCACCGCCTTGCCCTTGGCGTCGAGGGTGTCGCGCTGGACCGGGTGGCCGGCCTTGTCGAGGCTGTCGCGGCCGGCGGCGGTGCGGACCCGGGTCTTCACCGTGTCGCGCTCCAGCACCTCGACCAGGTGCCAGCCGTAGATGGTGCGGATCGGCTGGCTCACCTCGTTGAGCTTGAGGCTGAAGGCGGCGTCCTCGACCGCGGGCTCCATGTTGCCGCGGGTGAAGAAGCCCAGGTCGCCGCCCGAGCGTGCCGAGCCGGTGTCGTCGGACAGCTCGGCGGCCACCTTGGCGAACCTCTCGCCGTTCTGGATGCGCCGGCGCGCCTCGAGACAGGCGGTCTTGCCCTTGGCGTCGGCGATCGAGTCGGCGCTGGCCGGGACCTGGATCACCTGGAGCCGCACCTCGCTGGGCTTGTGCGGGAACTTCTCGGGATGCGCCTTGAAGAACGCCTCGGCCTCGGCCGGGCTCACGCTCTTGCGCGGCAGCGCCTTGTCGATCATGCGCCGCGCCAGCATCTCGCCCTGGAGCTGCTGGCGGAAGCGGTCGCGCACCATCGCCTCGGTGGTGTTCTCGGTCTTGAGCTGGGCCTGGAACGCCGCCTCGCCCCCGAGCTGTTCCTTCTTCTGCCGCAACGCCTCGTCGACCTGGCGGTTGAGCTCGGCGTCGCTGGTGCTGAGCCCCTGCCGCTTGGCCTCGGCGACGATCAGCTTCTCGTTGATGAGCTGATCCAGCACCTGGCGCCGCAGGGTGTCGAGCGTCGCCGGATCCGGCTGGGTGTGGGACTGCTCGAGGAACTGGTAGAGCTGGTCCTCGACGTCGCTCTGCAGCACCACGTCGTCGTTGACCACCGCCGCGATGCCGTCGAGCCGCTCCGAGGAGGACGACTTGGCCGCGGGCTTCGACGCCGGTTTGGCCGCGGTCGTGGCCGGTTTCTTGGCGGGCGGCGCCGCGCCACCCGCGGGCGCCTGGGCCCGTGCGACGCCCGCGAGCGCCGCCGCGAGCAGCGTCGCGAACATCCAATCTCTCGACCTCAATCCAACCTCCGTGAAAGGGCGGCGCCGGCGGGAGCCTCGGGTGCCGCATGGTGCGCAGGCCGTGCCCGGACGCCCTGCCCGCATGAAGACCCGCAGTATAGCGAGGGCGGCCCCCCGCCGCTACCGTAGCTGCCCGCCGTGACATGCGCTTTTCATGCCTCCCGCGCCAGTCGCCGCGTCCCCCGCGCTGGTCGCGGAACCGCCGCGACAGGGGCCCGAGGCCGCGATACTCTTAGGTCCGGTACACGCCGGGCGGCCCGGTGGTCTCCGCCCGGCACGTCCTGCGTGATTCGCGCCAGCACGTGCGGGCCGCACAGAACCTGACAACACCCTGACCCGGGGGGCTCATGACGACGTCGATTCCTTCGCTCGCCGGCGTCACACCCGCCGCGGCAGAGCCGCCCGCCTATCGCGGGCGGCGCCTGCTCGCGGTCGCGGCCCTGGTGGTGGCGGTGGCGATCGGGCTGCCGCGCTTCGTCACCCACTCGCCCTATTCGCGCTTCGGCGTCCAGCTGGTGTGGGCCAGCGAACGCAACGCGCTGGTCGTGGACCACGTCGTGGGCCCGCCCTCCCAGGGCCTGCTGCGGCGCGGGGACGCCCTGATCTCGGTCAACGGCGAGGCGCTCACGCAACAGTCGATGCGCGAGCACGTCCGCGGCGGCTGGCCGCAGGGGCCGCTCCAGGTCGTGATCGAGCGTGGCGGCCAGCGCAGCGAGATCACGCTCCCACCGGTGAGCCTCGGGGCCTGGCAGCGGGTGCGCATCTACACCCTGCCGCTCGCCGCCGTCATCGCGGTGCCCATCGTGGCGTTCCTGCTGGTGTGGCGGCGCCCCGACCTCGGCACCGCCTGGGTGTTCCTGTGGTTCGCGCTCCAGCAGGGGCTGGGGGCGATCTACGACCTGTTCCACTTCGCGCCCACCGAGTTCTCGCCCGGTTTCCGGCTCTACCTGCGGCTCTACCACGGGATCACGCTGCTCTATCCGGCCGCCTTCATCCACTTCATGACCATGTTCCCGCGCCCGCGCTGGAGCGGGCGCAAGCCCTGGCACAGCGCGTGGTTCTGGGTCGTGGTGCTGTCGTACGCGATGGCCCCCGCGATCCCGCTGCTCGCCCGCGCCATGGGCCGCATGGTCGACGAGCTGGCGGCCTGGTTCGGGATCAGCGTGGTGCTGCTCGGCACCTTCTCGCTGGTCGAGCGCTACGCCCGCCGCGCGCGCCCCGAGTGGACCCCGACCCGCCACGAGCGGGCCCTGGCGCTCACCGTGGCGTTCTCGATGCTGGCCGCCACGCTGCTGAGCGCGTTCGGCGAGTTCTACTCCGATCCGCGGGTCCTCGCGATCCTGATGCTGCCGGCCACCCGCGCGCTGATGACCGCGGTGATGGTGGCCTGGCTCGGTTCGCCGCTCCTCATCGCGCTCCTGATCGCCAACGATCCGGCCTTCGACCCGCGCCGCCTGGTGGTGCGCAGCGTGCCCTACGCCCTGCTCTCGGGCGTGCTGGCCGGGCTCTACCTCGCGATCGTGCTCAGCGCCCAGCGCCTGTTCGCGGCCGCGACCGGCGAGGACGCGATGCTGTTCAACGTGGTGGCGGCGCTGATCGTGGCGTTCGCCTTCGCGCCGCTGCGCGACCGGGTGCAGCGGGCGCTCGACCGGCTCTACGGGCGCGACCCGCAGGCGCTGCGCCGCGCCCTCGACCGCTCCGGCCAGGCGCTGCTCTCGGCGCTCGATCGCGACGAGGTGCGGGCCGCGGTCGAGAGCGGGATCGCGAGCGGGCTCAAGCGCCGGGTGGCGATCGAGTGGCCGGCCGCCGGCCCGCCGCGGCTGCGCGATCCGGGCGAGATCCCCGAGGAGGCGCGCGCCGCGGTCGAGAACCTGCTGGTCCAGGCCGGCGTGCGGCTCGAGAACCTCGCGCTCCAGCAGCATCGCGCCGCCGCCGAGCGGCGCGCCGTCGAGCTGCGCGAGGCCGCGACCCGCGCCGAGCTGCGCGCCCTCCAGGCCCAGGTCCAGCCTCATTTCCTGTTCAACGCCCTGAACGCGCTCTCCTACCTGACCGAGACCGATCCGCCCGCGGCCCAGCGCTTCACCGAGCGGCTGGCCGGGATGCTGCGCTACACCATCGAGGCCGGCCAGCGGCCCGCCTCGCTGCTGTCCGAGGAGCTGGCGTTCGTCGAGGACTACCTGGGGGTGGCGCGCGAGCGCTATGAGGCGCCGCTCGAGTTCAGGTCGCGCGTGGCGCCCGAGCTGCTGTCGACCGCGGTGCCGCCGCTGCTGCTCCAGCCGCTGGTGGAGAACAGCCTGAAGCATGGCTGCGGGCCCGACTCGAGCGGCCTCCACCTGAGCCTCGACGCGTGCCGCGAGAACGGCTGGCTGTCGCTGCGCTTCGCCGACGACGGCTGCGCCTCGGGGAACGGCGCCCCCGGGCTCGGGGTGGGGCTCGAGAACCTGGCCCAGCGCCTGCGCCGCTTCGCCGGCGCCGAGGCGAGCGTCTCGGCGGCGCCGATCCCGGCCGGGGGCTTCGCGGTGAGCCTGCGCTGGCCGGTGAGCGTCAACGGTCCGGCGGCGAGCCCGGCGCCCCGCGTCGCTGAGCCCCCCCTGCGCGGCCCGGAGAGCCCGTGACCGGCGCCGCCCGCGTGCGGGCGCTGGTGGTCGACGACGAGCCCCGCGCGCGCCAGTTCCTCGAGAAGCTGCTCGGCGAGCAGCCCGAGATCGAGGCGGTCGGCACGGCCAGGTCGGGCGCCGAAGCGCTGGCCCGCATCGAGACCCTGAAGCCCGACGTCGTGTTCCTCGACATCCACATGCCCGACCTCTCCGGCCTCGAGGTGGCGCGCCACGTGGCCGCGGGCGGCGCGGGCGCCGGCCGGGCGCCGATCGTGGTGTTCATCACCGCCTACGACCGCTACGCGGTCGAGGCCTTCGAGGTGGCGGCGCTCGACTACCTGCTCAAGCCGATCCGGCGCGAGCGCCTCGCCGAGACGGTGCGGCGCGTGGTCGCCGAGGCGCGCGGCAGCGGGCCGGCGGCGCGCGCCCGGGCGCTGGCGCGGGCGCTCGAGACCCCCGAGCTCAAGCGCCAGATGCCGGTGCTGGCGCGCCTGCCGGTGCGCCACCGGCGCGAGATCCGGCTGCTCGACCTCGAGCAGGTGCCGATGATCTTCTCGCGCGATCGCCTGGTGCTGGCGCGCTCCGACACTCACGAGTACCTGGTCGACTACACGCTCCAGGAGCTGGAGCAGCGTCTGCCGCCGGGGCAGTTCGTGCGCGTCCACCGCGCCGCGCTGGTCAATGTCGGGGCGATCGATTCCTACGGCGGCGAGGACGGCGTCCTGGTGCTCAAGCTCAAGGACGGCACGCGCGTCGAGGCCAGCGAGCGTCGCGCCGCCGAGGTGCGCCGGCGGCTGCGTTAGGCCGGCCCCGCCCACCGACATCAGCGCGACGCCCCGGAGCCGTGAGGCCCCGGGGCGTCGTGATGAGGCGGGCGCCCGGTGGCCGGGCTAGAGAATCTCCACCACCCGGTGGGAGATCGACCGACCGGCCTGGTTGAGGCGCACCCAGTACACGCCCGGCTTGATCTCCCCCGCGCTGCCCAGATCGGCCTCATGGGTGCCCGCGCCGTTGCCGCCCACGTTCAGGGACGCCACCCGCCGGCCGGTCACGTCCACCAGCTCGAGCGTGGCGGGGGCGGAGTTCGGGAGCGTGTACGAGACGTGGAACCCGCGTGGCGACGGATTGGGCGAGATGAGGCCGAGCGCGAACTCGGCGTCGAGCGGCACATCGACCCACACCTGGCCGACCAGCGGCGGGTCGCCCCCGCCGATCGACAGCGCGTACTCGAACGAGCGCCCCGCCGCCACGTCGGGATCGTCGATCGAGACATGTCCGGTGCCGTCCGCCGTCACGTCGCGGAGCTTGGCCCAGTCCCCGGGCACCGGCCGGCGCATGACCGCGAGCCTGCTGCCGGCACCGCTCGCCAGGTACCAGGAAATGCGCACCGTCCCTTGGTCGATCTCCGAGCCGATCACCGAGGCGATGGTCGGCGTGGGCTGCTCGAGGAAGCGCTCCCACATGCCGCGGCCGTGAGTGGCGATGCGGATGATGCGGGCGATGGGCTGGATCGCCATGTCGAACACCGCCACGACCGGCAGGCCGGTGTTGAACGGCAGCCAGGTCGCCCCGCCGTCGCCGGACGTGAAGACGCCCACGTCGGTGCCGACGAACAGCTGCGTCGGGTTGGCGGGATCGATCGCGAACGCGTTGGCCGGGACGTCCGGCAGGCCGCTGCCCGAGGCCGACCAGGTGGGCGTGCCGGTCAGCAGATTGGTGGTCTTCCACACGTGCTGCCCGGCCGGCACCTGGAAGCCGCCGAAGCAGGCGTAGGCGATGTTGGCATTGGTCGGGTCGATGACCAGGCGCGCGATGAAGTGCGACGGCATGCCGGCCTGGGTCATGTTGGTCAGCACGCTCGAGCCGGTCACCGTGCCCCAGATGCTGAAGTTGTTGAGCGCCACCAGGCGCACGTTGTCGTTGCCGGGGGCGATGGCCACCGCGCTGATCGGCACGCCCAGCCCGCCCGAGACCGCGATCGGCGCCTGGCTCACCACCGGGTTCGTGAGGCCGCCGTCGTTCGAGCGGTGCAGCCGGTCGGTGGCGTAGTAGATGGTGTTGGGGCTGCCCGGGCCGCGCACCAGCGGGGCATAGAAGTTGGGGTTCTCGGAGGTCGCGATGCCGTTCGCGTTCTGGCCGATCACCGTCCAGTTGCCGTCGAACGCGTTGGGCACCCCTACCACCTTGGCGTAGGCGACCAGGTTGTTCCGCTGGTTGAAGTAGGTGTGGTACATGGTGACGTTGGTGTTGTCGGGGGCGTTCTGGTCGATCACCGCGAAACCGCCGTCGCCGAAGTCGATCCGGTTCCAGGTGGCGGCCGGCTGGTAATTGTTGGTGCCGTTGTCCTGCGTGCCGCCGATCGAGAAGTTGGAGTCGATCGGGTGGACGTCGATGCTCTGGAACTGGGTGGCGCTGAAGCCCGCGGTGTTCCTGCTGGTGAAAGAGGCGCCAGCGTCGCTCGACCGCCAGATGCCGCCGTCGTTCCCCTCGTACACGACGGTGGTATCGGAGGGCGCGAACACGATGGCGTGGGCGTCGGCGTGCATCCCGCCGTCCGCCCCCCCCGCGGGGGTGAAGGTGAGCGCGCCGTCGGTGGACAGGGCGTAGACCCGCGAGCAGGTGCCGTTGCCCGAGCCGCCGATCAGCACCCGGTTGACATTGACCGCGCTCACCGCGATCGGCTGGTCGTAGATGCACTGGCCGCCGCAGAAGCCCCCGCCGCCGGGGAGCTTGCCCGACCAGGTGAGCCCGCCGTCGGTGGACTTGCGGATGCAGCCCGACCCGGTGGTGCAGCCGGTCCCGGCCGCCGACTCGCCGGTGGAGCAGTAGACGGTCAGCGGACCGGCGGCCTGGGTGACCGCGAAGGTGCCGCGGATGCTGACCACGCCGGGGCTGAACTGCTGGGTGAACAGCACCGCCGTGGGCACCGGGTTCAGCACGTTGGTGGAGCGGAACACGCCGCCGGTGGCCGCCGCCGCCGGGAGCAGCCAGCACAGCATGGTGTTGCCGGTGGCGTCGGTGGGATCGAACACGATGTCGTTGACCTGCTGGTTGCCGGACACGTCGGGCGCGATGCTCGAGGCGCTCGACACCGTCAGCTTGGCGAACGACGGGCTGCCGCTGGTGGCGTCGTTGGAGCGGTAGACCCCGCGCAGCGCGGTGACCGGGGGCGAGGGCGCGAACGCCTCGCCGTACAGGCCGCCGATCCCCTGGGTGGTGCCGACGAAGATCGTCGCCGGGTCGTTGGGCTCGACCAGGATCTTGCTGATCGAGCGGCCGGTGAACGTGTGGGCGCCGATGATGTCGGTGGTCGGAATCGGGTTGAACGGCCCGTTCAGGATCGGCGCGGTGTCGGCGTTGTCGATGCGGTAGAGACCGACGCCGAAGTAACAATCACCGGAGAAGTTGGGCTCGCCGGTGCCGACGTATAGGATGGTCGGGTTCGAAGGCGCCAGCGCCAGCGCCCCGATCGCCAGCGAGGCGGCGCCATCGAACAGGGCGGTCCACGTGGCGCCGCCGTCCATCGAGCGGTAGAGCCCGCCCTGCGCGGTTCCGACGTAGACCAGGTTGGGATTGGTGGGGTGCACGGCAATCGCGGTCACGCGGCCGCTCACCGCAGTCGAGAAGCTGGTGGTCTGGCCGTTCGGGATCGGATACGGGCCGATCGCCGTCCACGCCGCGCTGGTGGTGAAGGGCGCCATCCCGCGCATCGCGCGCTGGAGTTGGGAGACCGCCTGGACGCGCAGCTGGCCGGTCGGATCGTCGGCGAAGCCGCGCAGCATGGCGATGTATTGCGAGCGCGCCTGGAGATAGGCGTCTTTGTCGATGTGGCCGATGAGGCCGGCCGGACCGCCGGGAAGGTCCGGATCTTCTTCCTGCTGCGCGCGCGCGAGGCCCGGTGCGACGATCAGCGCGATGGCGATGGCAGCGAGGAGCGCGAAATGACGGAGCGTGGAGAGTCGCATCGGTGGCATTCCCTCCGGGAGGATGGTGGCCGTCCAGCGGTCGAGGTGAAGAATTGTACAGGAGCCGAACGGCCGCCCCAACGCGCTTCTTTGGGTAAGGCGCTGCTAAACACGAGCCGCCACCGTAGGACTTCCGCTCTAGAGTCGCCGCCCGTCGCCCAGCGCGGCGTGCCCGGATCCCAGCCGTGACCCACGAGACGCCGCCGCACGGCTGGCGCACCTTCCTGATCGTCTGGGCGAGCCAGTCGGTGTCGCTGATCGGCACCGCGCTCACCTTCTTCGCGGTCAACATCTGGCTCACCCAGGTGCTCTACCCGCTGCCGTCGCAGAAGCCGCAGCTCGCCTTCGCGCTGGCCGCGAACGGGCTCGCCTTCGCCCTGCCCTCGGTGGCCGGGGCCCCGCTCGCCGGGGTGTGGGCCGACCGCCATGACCGCCGCCGCACCATGCTGGCGATGAACCTGCTCAACGCGGCGCTGACCGCGGGCATGATCGCGCTGATGATCGCCCACCGGCTCCCGCTCTGGGGGCTCCTCGCCTTCATGACGCTCTACTGCCTCGCGGGCGCCTATCACACCGCCTCGTTCGACTCGTCGGTCGCGATGCTGGTGCCGGCGCCGCTGCTGGCGCGCGCGAACGGGATGGTGCAGACCATGTTCGCGCTCTCGGGGGTGTTCTCGCCCGCGCTCGCCGCGCTCCTCATCTCGCTGCCCGCGCTCGCCCGCCAGGGCCGGCTGCCGCTCGCCGGCGGCTGGCTGGCCCGCCTCGGCGACGGCACGCCGCTGGCGCTCGCGGTCGACGGGCTCTCGTTCCTGGGCGCGGCGGTGGTGCTGCTGTTCCTCGACATTCCCTCGCCGCGACGCGGCGAGCTCGCGGCGGGCGCACGGCGTCCCACCGCGTGGGCCGACCTGCGCCAGGGTGCGCTCTACGTCGTCCACCGCCGACCGCTGCTGTGGCTGCTCGCGACCTTCGCGGGCGCCAACTTCATCGCCGCCCCGCTCCAGGTGCTTCAGCCGCTGCTGGTCAAGTTCAACCTGATGCGCGACGCGACCACGCGCGGGTTCGTGTTCGAGACCGCGCTCGCTCTGCTGGCCAGCGCGGTGAGCGTGGGCGGCGTGACGGGCGGGATCGGGATCAGCGCGTGGGGCGGCCTCAGGCAGCGGCGGGTGCGCGGGGTGGTGGTGCCACTCCTGATCGCCGGGGCGGCGACGGTGGTCTACGGCCTGTCGCCGTGGCTCTACCTGACCGCGGCCTGCGCGTTCATCACCGGCGTCACCATCCCGATCACCAACGCGCACTCCCAGGCGATCTGGCAGGGCCAGGTGCCCCGCGAGATGCAGGGTCGCGTGTTCGCGGTACGGCGGCTGGTGGCGCAGTTCACGCTTCCGCTCGGCACCGCGCTGGCCGGGGCGCTGGGGAGCGCGATCAATCCCGGGGTGGCGATCGCCGGCCTCGGCGCCGCGCTGCTCGTGTTCAACGTGTTCCAGCTCCTCAATCCGGCGCTCCAGCGCGTCGAGGACAAAGCCTGGCTGGACGCAGAAGCGGCGCGGGTGAGCGGCGTCGCCGGGGGAGCGGCGTCGGAGTAGCGGCCGCGATCGCCGCGGATCGGGCGAGGCTCAGTGCGCCTCGGTGCGCCCGGTGCGGGCCCAGGCGGTGGTCTCCCAGTTCGCGCGCGCCTTCTCGGGCGGGAGCCAGGGCGGCAGCGGCATCAGCAGGTGCTCGGAGAGAGCGCGCGCGTAGGGCTCGTACATGGCGCGTCGCGCGGCGATCTCGTGGTCGACGACGTTGCCCTCGTGGAGCCGGATGCCCGCCTGGTGCAGCAACACCCGCAGCCGGGCGAGATCCTCGGCCGGCAGACGGCTGGCCCCGTCGTCGAGCGGCCGCGAGCGCAGCACCTGGCACAGATCGACCACCGCGTGGCGGGCGATCGCAAACGTGAGCCGTGCCTGGAGCGGTGGCACGCCGTCGATTCCGGCGATCACCAGCGTGCAGGTGTCGAGCACGGTGGTGAAAGCCGCGAGCCACGACTGGTTGTCGTGCTGGGAGCGGAAGTAGGCCAGGATCGAGTAGGAGAGATGGCTCTCGAGCAGCTCGGCCGAGGTCTGCTCCC
>Ga0306925_10003198_pt1 | contig 14416 bp, 17 predicted proteins | sample flu12Cox44000176_FD_203755 | JGI IMG/M metagenome (GOLD analysis project Ga0306925, IMG submission 203755) | Lab enrichment of tropical soil microbial communities from Luquillo Experimental Forest, Puerto Rico - flux8day.12C.oxic.44.000.176 (v2)... | ecosystem: Environmental > Terrestrial >... | reverse complement strand
GCCGGTGGCGCACTGGCCCCAGTCGTCCACCACGATCTTGGACATGATGTCGGTGAGGGAAAGCTCGACGGCGCTCATGGTCCCGTACGGGACCACCAGCGCGCCGGGCTTGATCCACGCCGTGCGCAGCATCGGCTCCGGCGCGCTCAGCCGGGAGGCCTCCACGACGATGTCCGCGCCCTCGACGCAGGACCGCCAGTCGGCCGTGGCGGCGACCGGCTTGCCCAGCTCGCGGGACAGCCGCGCGGCGAACTCCTCGCGGCTCGCGGGGCGGCGGGAGTGCACCCGGATCGTCTCGAAGCCGAACAACCGGTCCAGCAGCCGCACGTTCCAGTAGGCGGACCCCCGCGCCCCGATGTGGCCCAGCGCCCTCGGCCGCGCCGGGCCCAGGTACTTGGCACCGATGGCGGTGACCGCGCCGGTGCGCATCTCGGTGATGCCGCTGGCGTCTATGACCGCGGCCGGCGCCCCGGTCGCCGGGTCGAACAGGCACAGCAGGCCCAGCTCCGAGGGCAGGCCGTGGGCGTAGTTGCCGACGAAATCCCCCACCACCTTGACGCCGGCCATGCCGATCTGGCCGCCGAGGAAGCCGCGGAGCACGTTGAAATGACCCTCGGCACCGGACCGCGGCTCCAGGTGGACCCGCGGCTCGATCACCGCCGCGCCGCGCCCCTGCATCGCCAGGCCGTCCTCGATCGCCGCGAGGATCTCCGCGTCGCCCAGGGCGGCGGCCTCGACCTCCGGCCGGCCGAGGTAGGTCAGGTACAGCTCGCGCATGACCTACCGATGGTGGCACGGCGCGCGCGGCGGGCGCGGTGCGGGGGCGGGACAGGTCAGGGCGGCGGCGCGGCGGGCTCCGGGAAGGGCGCGGCGGGGTCCGGGAGGGGCGAGGCGTAGCGCGCCACGGTGAACGCGATGATGTGCGGCACGTCCAGGGCGAAGACCACGAGCATCGCCAGCACCACGGCCAGCGGGGCGCCGCGGACGTGATCCTTGACGAACGCGAAGCCGATCATCCCGGCCGAGATGACGTAGGCCAGCAGCGCCCACCGGAAGACCAGGAAGAACCGGCCCCAGGCGAACGGCCGCAGCCGCGACGTGAGGTAGCCGCTGACCGCGAGGAGCACCGCGCCGCCCACGGCGAGGGCGACCGGCACGCCGAGCGGCGGGCGGCGCGGAGCGTACGACGCCATCAGGATCCCGCCGACGACCACCAGGGCGAGCGAGACCACGGCCAGCTCGGCCACCGGGGGAAACCGCCGGGAAAGCACGGAGGCTGGCGCGGCGGCCGGGGCGGCGCTCACAGCGTCGCCACCCGCGTCATGATGATCAGCGTCGCTACCTGCATCACGCCGGTCACGCCCGCGGTGAGCACGAACCGCCGCATCAGCCTGGCGATCACCGCCCCGTCCGGCACCGGCTTGCGCATCTCGAAGAGGACCGCGATGTTGGCGGGCTCCAGCACGCCCAGCGCGATCACGGCCATCACCCCCACCACGCAAAACGACACGACCAGCCAGCCGTGGTTCGGGCTGGCCGGGGACAGGTTGCCGAGCTTCAGCGCGAGCTGGAACCCGGCGGCGAGCGTCATGAGGACGAGCGTGGGCATCAGCAGCACCATCGCCGGCATGAACCGGGCGGTGAACTCGGCCCGCGCGGAGAGGGACAAGCGGGCGAGGATGGGCCCGACGATGAGCCCGACGAACAGGTCGATCGCCGTCCACAGCGCGCCGCCGACCACATGGCAGAACGTGAGCGCCCACAACCAGTTCCCGGCGATGGACGCGATGACGAACACGACCACGGCGGCGACGATCGGCAGGCCCTTCAACGGGACCACCTGGGGCCGCGGTGGCGCCGGCGCCGCAACCCTCGTACCGGCCTGCAGGTTCTGCACGTCTGTCATGGACAGCCCCTCCCGCCACGTGCGGCCAGGGTAACCGCTGCGACGCCGGTCACACCAGGCAGGCGGCGCGGTCAGGTGTTCGGGTCCGGGCCGGGATCCCCGCCCCGAGCCCGGATCTCCAGCCGGTTGAGATACAACTCCCAGCCCCGCTCGTGGTGCTCGGCCTGCTTGTCATCGGGCAGGCCGTGGTGCCGCAGCACGACGCGGGTCCCGTCGGCCTCGGGGCGCAGCGTCACCACGACGCGCGTGGTGCCAGGCGGGACGGCGGGATCGTGCGTCCACCCCCAGGTGAACACCAGCCGGTGCGGCGGGCTGATCTCGACGAACTCACCGGCAGCCTCGACACCGCCGCGCATCTGGATGCGGTACCGGCCGCCGGGCACCGGTTCCAGAGTCGCGCCCCTGCCCATCCACTGGACGTAGCGGCCGGGGTCGGTGAAGTAGGGAAACACCGTCTCTGGTGGGGCGGCGATGTGGACGCTCACCTCCACCACACCGTCATCGGCCATCAGCTGCCCTTCTCCCGCTGCTCGGCCTCCGCCAGATCCTTGACCCGGCCCAGGCCGCGCCGCCAGTGATCTTCGACGATCGAGCGGAGCGACCCGAGGGCGGCCTGGTCGGTGCGGTAGATGCGGCTGGTCCCCTCCCTGCGCTCCACCACGAACCCGGCCTCGCGCAGCACCCGCAGGTGCTGGCTTACCGCCGACCAGGACACGTCAAATTGGGCCGCGATCTCGCCCGCGGACATCTCCCGGTCCCAGACCAGCTCGAGGATGCGAAGCCGGCTGGGCGCCGCGATCACTTGTAGCGGTTCCACGATTCCGCTCCCGTCGGTGCCCGCGGATCAGTGTCCGGCACCCAGCGGGGAACTTGACGCCGGACAGCTATTTTAGATATTCCTAAAATAACAGCCTGTACCGACCGGACAGAGCACAGGAGGCCCCATGGAGCGATCCATCGCCCTGGCCGCCGATGTCGAGGCGGACCGCGGCCGAATATTCGAGGTTCTTTCCACCACAAGCGGGCAGCGTGCCTTCTGGACTCCCAATTGCGACGTGTCCGCCGGCAAGGCGCGGTTCGGCTTCCCCGAGGCGCCCGCAGACCTGCTGGCGGACGTGACCACCGAACCGGGCGCGCTCGTCCGCATGCATGTCACCTCGGGCTTCCCGTTCTGGACGGGCTCCACCTGGGAGTGGGAGCTGCGCGCGCCGGCCCGGGCCCAGACCGGCACGGGCGTACTGTTCCGCCACTACGGCTTCGCCGAGGGGTATCCCGAGATCGACCTGGCACACACCGCGCAGACCTGGGCCCAGATCATGCAGCGGCTGGTTGGCTACGTCGCCAGCGGCAGCCCGCAGCCGTTCTTCCCGCCGTCATGATGACGCGCCGCCCGTCGGCGCCCGGCCGAGGCGGCGCCGTGGCCGTTGACGTCCGGCCGGCGGTGCTGGTCGGCAGGCCGCCCGCCGCCGCCCTCGAGGGCTGAGTCACAGCAGCCGGAACTCCTCGGCCACCACCAGGGTGTCGTCGTCGACCGTGAACCCGGGGTCGTCCATGGCCGCGCGCATCTGCGCCGAGTGCCAGAACCGCTCGTGCCCGGCGCGCCATTCGGCGACCGAGGCGTACCCCTCACCCTCGCCCACCGCGTGCGCCAGGTCCACGTCGGCGAGCCGGAGCACGCGCACCGCGGTTGTTTCGATCACCGCGACCCGGTTGCCCGCAGAGTCGATCACGGCCTGGCGCAGCCCGGGCCGGGGCAAAGGCGAGCCCTCGTGCTCGTAGTCCGCGACCAGCCCCGTCGTTGTGGTCTTGTCGCCGGCGAGGATCGCGGCGACAAGCTGGTCACGCAGCGGCCCGGGGAAGGCGAACTCCGCGACGGGCAGATCCTCCGGCAGCACGGCAGAAAGCCTAACGCCGCCTGCGCCACGGCGCTCCCTCCGGGGTCACCGGCCGGGAAAGGCGATAACCTCCCCGACGCGCCGTTCATTGAAACAAGCCCCGTTAATGTACAAGATCGGACATCCCGGTGGAGAATGCCGGAGGATGACGGCGGCCGGTAACGATCTTCGGCGAAGGGGCATCAAGTGAAGCTGACTCGCTCGGGCGGGCTGGCCGTGGCTGCGGCCGCGTGTCTGGCAACGACGGCAGCGGGGCTGGCGCCAGCGGCCGCTCACACCACATCGCGCGCCGGTGCGGCTCCGGCGGTGACGCACTACTCCGGCACCCCGGGCGTGGCCCGGCTGGTGCCGAGGACCGCGCGGCACCCAGCCAGGGCCGCGCCGTTGATCCAGCGTGGCGCGCGCCATCTGCACACCTTCTCCGCGACGGAGCGGGTCCCGCGCGCCGCGGGCACCGCGGTGTCCCGGGCGGCGGGCGCGGCCACGACCGTGTCCAACTTCAACGGCACGAGCAGCCGGGACAGCCAGTTCACCAACTACAACCTCGAGTTCGAGCCGCCCGACCAGGGGCTGTGCGAGGCCAACGGGTTCGTCCTGGAACCGGTCAACTCCGCGTACCGCATCTTCCGCACGAACGGAAGGACGCTGCGCGGGCCGTTCAACGTCAACGACCTGTTCAACGTGGGCGGCCAGGAGTTCACCAGCGACCCCCGCTGCTGGTATGACCCCGCCACCACGACCTGGTTCTCGATCGTCGTGTTCATTAGCGGCGGCGGCGTTGGCAATCAGGGGACGGTGCTGATCGCGGTCCGGCACGCCAAGGACCCGCTCGGGCTGTGGAACGAGTACTCGATCGACGCGACCGACCCCGGCGGGCGGGGCTGCCCGTGCTTCGGTGACCAGCCCAGGATCGGCATCGACCAGCAGAACCTGTACATCACCGCCGACCAGTTCCCCATCACCGGACCGGGGTTCGATGGCGGGGAACTCTGGGTGATCGACAAGGCCGGCCTGGTCGCCGGCAACCCGACCGTGAAGTTCGCGCACTTCAGCGGCCTGAGAGTCGCCGGGCAGGCGACGCCGGCGTCGCAGCTCACGCCGCAGCCGGCGCTGTCCACCGCGCGGCCGCCCGCCGAGTTCATGCTCAGCCAGCTGGACTTCAACGGCAAGGGTGACGACCGCATCGGCGTCTGGGCCATCACCAACCGGGCCGCGGTCGCCGCGGGCGGCATGCCGACGTTGTCCAGCGTCGTTATCAAGTCCGAGCCGTACGCCGACCCGCCGTCGCCGCCGCAGAAGGGGTCCACGAGCACGCTGAACTCGGGCGACGACCGGATGCAGCAAACCGCGTACGCGGGCGGCACGGTCTGGGGCGAGCTGACGACCGCGGTCACGCCGGCCGGTGACAGCACGGTGCGCGCCGGGGGCGCCTGGTTCCAGGTGACGCCGCGCCTCGCGGGCGGCGTGGTCGCTGGCGCGAAGATCGTCCGGCAGGGCTATGTGGCCGTGCGCGGCCAGTACCTGATATACCCGGCGGTCCAGCCGGACGCGGCCGGGAACGCCGCGGTCGTCTTCACCGAGACCAGCGCCGGGGAGTTCCCGAGCGCGGCGTACGCCAAGCTGGGCTCGCGGGCCAGCAACTTCGGGCCGGTCTTCATGGCGGCCCCGGGGTCCGGGCCGTACTTCAAGAAGTCGACCCGCTGGGGTGACTACTCCTTCGCGGTTCCCGGCGCGTCGGACACCGCGTGGCTGGCCACCGAGTACATCCCGCCGAGGTCGAGCCAGACCACCGACGGTCAGCAGAACTGGGGGACGCGCGTCTTCCAGGTGCCGCTGGGCTAACAGGAGGCCGCATGTCCGGCCCCCGCGGGCTCGCCGCGGAGGGCCGGACGTGCGCCTGACGGCGTCATGCGCGATGCGCGTCTTGGCTGGATGGTCGGTGCGGGGGCACGCCCAGCGGTTACGGCCGCAGGGTAAGACCGCCCGGCGGGCCGGAGGTCATTGCCCGGGCAGGCCGAACAGTGGCCAGCAGGCGTCGAAGCCGGTGATCTCCACCTGGTCGGCGGCCCCGCTGGCCAGCCAGTCCGCCCGCCGCAGCCGCATGTGCTTGAGCACGTCCACGCGGCCGGGGTGCGCGTGCAGTGATTCGCCGTTGGGCCGGTACCCGAGGGCGCGGGACACGCCCAGCGAGGCGTGGTTGTCGTGCCACGCCGAGGTGATGGCGGCCTCCGCCTCCAGCGGCCCGAAGGCCAGTGCCAGCACCGCGGTGCGCATCTGCTTGCCGAGCCCTCGTCCCCGCGCCTCGGCCACCAGGAAGGAGGAGCTGTCCACGGTGCGCAGGGCAGGAAAGTCGTTGCCCTCAAGCTCCTGGACCCCGAGGATCCCACCGGCCGCCGAGCAGACCACGAACGACAGCCGCCACGCCTGGGGGCGCCAGGTGCCGTAGGCCCGCCAGTAGCCCTGGTGGGTGACGATGCCCCGGCCGACGCGGGGGTCACCGTAGTCGTAGGTGGCCAGCCCCGGGTCCTGCTCCACGTCGTCGGGCAGCAGGTCGGCGATCGGCGCCAGGTCGGCCTCGGTCATCGGGCGCAGGCGCAGGCTGGGGGTGCTGAGGCGCAGGTCGAACAGCGGCCAGTACCGGTAGGTCACGCACGCGACCGTAGGCGGGCCCGCCGGGGCGCCGCAACCGGATTCCGCTTTGGCGCAGGCCCGCGCAGGGCGGTGCGTTCTGGCGGCCCCGGCGCGCTGTGCAATCTTGCTCCGCTGTGCCGCGGACACCATCAGGCCAAGCAAGCCCTCGGCTGGCAATTGGACCAGCCTCAGCCCGGCACTATGGCCTGGACCACCCCCAGCGGGCGCAGCTACACCACCCGCCCCGGGCATATCTCGTCATCCCTTGTCACCAACAGGTGTGGAAGGCGGCGGCGAAGCTCCGATGACGGCGAAAGACGATCATGATTTCAGCGGCAACGGCGAGCGCCCCCCGCCGCAATTGGCCGCCCGGTCACCGTCGCCGCAGACCTCGCAAGGCGCGGCTTGCCTGTGAGACGGCCTTCGGCAGAAGTACCGACGCAGCGAGCACCGCAGCAATCACAGCGAGGACTACGAGCTTGTTGGCGGACAGGCCGAGCACAGTTCACCGTAGCCCGTCCGAGCGGCCCGTCACATCAGCGAAAACTGCAAAAGTTGGGTCGGCAGATGCGCGGCGCGGGACGCCTGTTTGGTCGCATCGCGGCTAGGAGGCCCCGCCCCAGTCGCGCGCCGCCGCCAACGGCCAGTCCGACGGGCTAGCTGGCCAGGGCTACGGCCTCGATCTCAACGAGCTGGCCTTCGTATCCGAGCGCGGTCACGCCGACCACCGAGCCCGGCACGTCGTGGTCACCGAACGCGGCGCGGATGACGTCCCAGACGTCACTGATATCACCGGGTTCGGTGGTGACGACGTAGACCATCGTCTTGAGCACGTCCGGCAGGCCTGCGCCGCCCGCGGCGGCCAGCGTCGTGACGAGGTTCGCCATCGCTTGCTGCGCCTGGCTCGCGAAGCTGGTGCCGCCGACGACCTTCGCGTGTTCGTCGATCGGAGCGGCGCCGGCGGTGAAGATCAGGCCGCCAGGCGGCGCGATGGCGGCGTAGGAGTAATTGTCCTGGTACAGGTGGTCGGGTTTGACGAGTTCCATGGGCATGCGGAGATTTTAGTGAGAGGTCCCGACCTTGAAACCAAGGGCGAGGTTCGGGCACCTGCCCGCACCAGGCAGGCCGCTGGCCACGCTCATGGGCGGTGGGTGATGACCGGCGATCTTGAGTGGCTGGACCGGGCGCTGGCCGGGGCACGGAAACGGCCGCTGCCGTGAATGGGCCAGTGCCCGAGCCCGAGCCGCCGACCCCGGCGCCCGAGCCGCCCAAACCGTCACCTCCGCCGGCAGAATGCCGGCAGGCCTGCATCTGCCCACTAAGGATGCCTATGCAAGCATGGCGCGGTGGAGCCTCCCGATATCCGCGGGCAGTGGAACGCCAACGCCCCGGCCTGGACGGCGATCTCACGGGCCGGGTTCGACCGGTACCGGGACCTGGTCAACACCCCCGCGTTCCTCGCCCTGCTCCCGCCGGTCAGCGGGCTGACGTGCCTGGACCTGGGCTGCGGTGAGGGCCACAACACCCGGCTGCTGGCCGGCCGGGGCGCCCGCATCGCCGCCGTTGATATCGCCGAGTCGTTCATCGTGGCGGCCGCGGAGATCGGTCACCCGGGCATCCGGTACCTGGTCGGCGACGGGGCCATGCTGCCGTTCGGTGCCGCGTGCTTCGACGCCGTGACCGCGTTCATGAGCCTGATGGACGTGGGCGATCCCGAGCGCACCCTCCGTGAGGTGGCCCGGGTACTGCGCCCCGGCGGGTTCGTGCAGTTCTCGGTCCTGCATCCGATCATGTCGGCACCGGTCGGCCACTGGGTGGACGACGATGCGGGGGTGCGCCGGGCACGGGCGATCGGCGAGTACTTCTATCAGGGCCCGCTCACCGAGACCTGGACCTTCGGCGCCGCGCTGGCCCAGTTCCGGGACCGGTACGAGCCGTTCACGATCACCTACGCCCGGCGGACGTTCACCGGGTGGCTGACCGCCGTGCTGGACGCCGGCCTGACCGTTGAGGCGATCGCGGAGCCCTGCGCCGACGAGCGGACCGCGGCCGACCATCCCGAGGTCGCGGACACCCGGATCGTCCCGTACTTCCTGCTGGTGCGCGCCAGAAAGCCCTGAGCCCGGCCGCGCCGCCTCAGATGTTGGACCGGATGATCCCGCCGTCGACCTGGTAGACGGCGCCGGTGATGTAGGAAGCCTGCTTGGAGGCCAGGAACGCGACCAGGCTGCCAAGTTCCATCGGCCACCCCAGACGGCCGATGGGGATGGCCGCGGCGACGGGCGCTAGGCGTGCCTGGAGGACCTCGTCCTCCTCCGGGCTGCGGCCCGCCCCCTCGATGATCCGGGAGGTGAGAAACATGCCGGGGAGCACCAGGTTGATGGTGATGCCGTCTTTAGCCAGGTCCGGCGTGAGCGCCTTCATCAGCCCCGCGACGCCCGGGCGGAGCCCGTTGGACAGGTCGATGCCGTCCACTGGCTGCTTCACCGACATCGACTGGATCCCGATGATCCGGCCCCACCGCCGGGCGCGCATGTCGGGCACCACCTCGCGGACGAAGCGGACGAAGTTGAGCGTGACCACCTCGAACGCCCGCCGCCAGTCCGCGTCGGTGAAATCGGCGAAGCCGCCCCGTACCGGGCCGCCGGAGTTATTGACCAGGATGTCCACCCCGCCGAACCGCGCGAGCGTGGCGGCGACGACCGTATGGATCCCGTCCGCGCTGGCCAGGTCGGCCGGCACGGCGAGCACCTCGGCGCCGGTCTCACCCCGGATCTCCTCGGCCGCGGCGTCCAGGTCCGCCTTGGTCCGCGCGCAGATCGTGACCCGCGCGCCCTCGCGGGCCAGGGCCAGCGCCGAGGCCTTGCCCAGGCCCTTGCTCGACGCGGCAACGAGTGCGACCTTGCCGTTCAGCCCCAGATCCACGTGTCTCCCAGTCCGGTCCGGCTGCCATGGGCGCATGCCCCAGCCGACCCTAACGCGCCGGGCGTCACTTGGTGAACTGGCCCACCGCCGCCAGGACGACGGATGCGCGCTCGACCCACGGAAAGTGCCCGGCGCCGGCGACCACGAGTTGCTGGACGGTCGCTGAGCCAAGTTCGGACACCCAAGTGTGCAGCCATTGCAGCCCGAACGGATCTTTGGACCCTTGCAGGACCAGCGCGCGTCCCGGCCAGTGCCCCAGCGCGGCGGCCAGTGCCGGCAACTGGCCCCGGTCGCTGTCGAACGCCTTGAAGGTGGCGGCGCTGGTGTTCTGCGTGCAACTCGGGCCCCAGATGGTGGGGGACACGTGCTCACGCGGATACGCGAGGTAGGCCGGAGTGAGCGCCTGCACCTGGGCGAGGCAGGAGTTGTGCATGATCGGCGGCAGCGGGCTGGGGACAAGGCCCTTGCGCTGGAGAATCGTGATTCGTTTCCCGAGACGGCTTTCCCCCGCGATAAACGCGGCCCAGTCGGGCGGGAGGGCGTCCAGCAGGGCGAGGGCCGCGACGTGCGCCGGGTACGTGGCGGTGTAAGCGGCGGCCGGTATGCCGCCCCAGGAGTGGCCCAGGATCGTGATGCGCTGCGCGCCGCTCCAGTGGCGGACCGCCTCCAGGTCGGCGACCTGGGCCTGGAGCCCGTAGTCATGGTCGGCGGGATGGGTGGACCGTCCCGCTCCTCGTTGGTCATAGCTGACGATCTGCCGCGCCCGGCTCGCCAGGCCATCGAAGATCGACAAGTAGCCAAGGCTGAGCCCTGGGCCGCCATGGACCAGCACGATGACCTGGGCGTTGGCGGCCCCGCCGCCTACGCTGTGGACCCACAGCCGGACCCCGTCCGTGGACGGGACGTACCCGCTCCAGGAGGCCAGCCGATGCGATGCCGGGGCCTGCGCGGCCGTCCGTCCGGCCGCCAACGCGCTGGCCGGGGCGAAGAAAGCGATGGCCAGCGTGGCCACGATGCCAGCAGCGGTCAGCCGCCGGTGCCACCGCCCGGGCATGTGCCGCGATAGCGCGCGCCGGGTGGGATTCACCGGCCCGTCGTGCTGCGGCCTCATCTGCGTAGTGGTGATGCCCTGCTCGCGCCGGTGCCTGCCGTTCATCCCGGCCCCCCCGTCTTTCGGCCGCGAATTCCCCCCTGGGCTTGCGGAGGTAACGCTAGTTCCCGCCCGGCGGGGATTGCATGCCCGCAATGGCCCGGCGACGCCATGGTTATCCCTGCTTTACCCGCGCTATTCCCGTGGTTTGCTGACCTTTGAATAGCTGCGGCGTCGCCGCGTGAACGAGCGGGTGCCTCAGACCCGGCGCAGGACGGAAACGACCCGGCCAAGGATCGTTGCCTTCTCCCCGGGGATCGGCGGGTAGGCGGGGTTATGCGGCATGAGCCAGACGTGGCTGTCCGACCGCTTGAGCGTCTTGACCGTGGCCTCGCCGTCGATCATGGCCGCCACGATCTCGCCGCTTTCCGCGTCGGGCTGCTGGCGAATGACCACCCAGTCGCCGTCGGCGATCGCGGCGCCGATCATGGAATCCCCGGCGACCTTGAGCATAAACAGGTCACCCTCTCCGACCAGTTCCTTGGGCAGGGGGAACACTTCCTCCGCCGACTCCTCGGCGGGGAGCGGCGAGCCCGCCGCGATCCGGCCGACCAGCGGAACCCGGGCTGCCGGCTTCGGGAGCTTGGCCGGTGCGCTCCCGCGGCGGGGCATGGAGGCCGGCCCGCGCGGGCGGGCGGGGCCGGCCGCGGAACCCGGTGGGATCGGCGGCTCCCCGGGCAGCCGGACCTCCACCGTCCGGGGGCACCCGGCTTCGCGACGCAGGTAGCCCTTGGCTTCCAGGGCGGAGAGCTGGTGCTCGACGCTGGAGGTGCTGGTCAGGCCCACGGCCCGGCCGATCTCGCGCATCGAGGGGGAGTACCCGTGCTCGCGCACCCAGCCGCCGATGAACCGGACGATCTTCTGCTGCCGTACGGTGAGCACGGGGCCGGTTTCCGGGCCGCCGGGCACCTGGTCCGCCGTCATGCTGCTCATGTCGCCCCTCCGCCGCGCCGATTGCTGACCGGATACCTCGCGCTATACGTTAGCGTAAAGCGAAATCATGTTCTAGAACCTATCAGCCGAATCTCGAACACATCTTCTAATGCCGTGCCCAGATTGTCAGGCGCACCGGCGAAGCGTCAACGGCGCCGGCCTGGGGCCTCGCCGCCGCGCCGCGGGCCGGGGATCCGGTACCAGGCGGCTTCCGATACCGCGGCAAAGCCCAGCGAGGCGTACAACCGCTCACCCGCCGCGGTCGCGACCAGCACCGCTGGCCGCTCCGGATCGGCGGCGAGCGCGGCGAACATGACGGCCCGGCCCAGGCCCAGGGAGCGGTACCGGGGGAGGGCCGCCAGCCAGTAGATGCCCAGCGCGGCCCCATCGTCGTAGGCGCAGCAGGCGGCGGCCGGCTCGGCGCCGCGGTAGGCCAGCCACGTCCGCCAGCCGGGCACGAGCAGAGCCTGCGGTGGAAGCATCCGCCCCGGCCGGTACGGCTGCAGCGCCGGCCGCGGGAAACCGTCCACGATGACCCGCTCGGCCTCGGCCAGGGCGCCCCGTCCTGCCGCCCGCACCACCTGGATGCCGACGGCGGTCTCCCGCGGCCCCGGGTCACCGGCGGGCCTGAGCATGAGCGGCATCCGGTCGACCGTGATGTCCCTGGCCGGGGGGAGCACCAGGTCACCGAAGGAGTCCTCGACCACCACCCGGCCGCGCTGGCCGGCCGCCGCCAGCAGCTCATCGAGCTGCCCCGGCCTGGCCGCGCGCCGCCGGCGCAGGATGATCCGGGTGGTCCGCTGCACCGGGATATCGATCACCGACACGCCCGCCGGGCCGGGTACCGGCCTCGCCAACGGCGCCAGGCCCGCCCACATCGCCACGGCGTTCGCGGCGTCCACGGCAGCAGTCTCCCGTTACCCGCACCGGCCGGGTCCGGGGACCCCGCGCCCGTTAACCGGCGGCGCCGGCGCGCGCCGCCGGGGAGCCCGGGCCGTAGCGCGCTCGTGGCCGTAGACTCCGGTTGCCAGCGCCGCCGCGTGACACGGCGGCCATCGTCCGGGCGGCGCCGGGCTCATCCCGAACGTCCCCGCCGCCCGTCGCGCGCGAACGTCAGGCATTCGCGCGGTTCCGTTTCGACGCCCCGGACCAGGCGCACGGTTCGCCAGCCGTCCGGCACTTCCCGATCTGGCTGGCATTTCCATCACGCCCCCGGTCGCGGCATGCCAGTGAGCCGAGCCCGGAGCAACTTCGCAAGCGAGGCGAACATGAGGCGTTTCATCGTGACCGGTGCCCCGGGCACCGGCAAGACGTCGATCCTGCGGGCCCTGGCGGCCGACGGGTACGCGGTCGTCGAGGAGGCCGCCACGGATGTGATGGCCGTGCGGCTGGCCCACGGCGACCCCGAGCCGTGGACCGACCCGCGGTTCATCGACAGGATCACCCGGCTGCAACGGCAGCGCCGTGAGGAACCGGTGCGGCCGGGCGCCGCCGCGCAGTTGCATGACCGGTCGGCGGTTTGCACGCTCGCGCTCGCTCGCTACCTCGGGCACCCGGTCCCGCCGCTGCTGGCCGCGGAGGCCGACATGATCCGGCGCGGCGGTTACTTCGATCGCCGGGTGTTCTTCGTCCGGCCGATCGGATTCCTTCAGCCCACCGAGATACGCCGGATCAGTTACCAGGAATCGCTCGAGTTCGAGCGGGTCCACGAGGCCGAATACCGGCGCCTGGGCTTTGACCTCGTCGATATGCCCGCCGGGACCGTCGCCGAGCGCGCCGCGGCGATCGACGCGCACATCAAGTGCTGGGCATGACGGCCGGTCCCGGCGCCCGGTGGCCGGTCTCGGCCCCGGACCCGGCGCGGCAGGCGGCCGCCGGCGTGGTCGCGGGGTTGGCACGCGAGGTCCCGGTGCCCGCCGCGGTCATTCCCCGTCCGGGCGATGGCCCCGGAGCCGTTCTTCGTAGGCCGCGAACGGGTCCAGGCCGGCTTCGGCGCGGCGCTCGTCCAGCCGTGCCGGATCCTCGATCGGGCACCGCCCGAATTCCCCGTCGGTGACGGTGAACTGGGTGCCGTAAAGCTGCGGCCGCCCGTCATGCACCCGGACCCGGTCCTCCAGGTAGGCGAGGTTCGCGCGCGAGGCTTCCCCCGCGGCGACCGCGCCACGCAGCGCCTCCAGGAACGATCGCTGCAGCTCTGGATCCCGGTCCGCGTGCTGGGCGAGCAGCCACGCCGCCCCGGCTCCGTCCGCACCGACCAGCGTGCGTCCCGGCCAGCCACGCGTGGCCACGAGTTCATCGAGCCACCTGGTGTTGCCGGTGTCCACGCGCCGCCATTCCTCGGCCAGGTCATCGGGGAGCCGGACCTCGTACTGGCCGGCCGGCGGAGCCGCCAGGCGGCGCACCCGCTGATCCTCCTCGGCCCGGGCCAGCAGTTCCCGCCGGAGTTCTTCGTCCACCCTGCCATTCCACCGCATCCCGCCCGGAGCCAAGCCCACCGCCGGGTGACCAGCGTCACACCCGCCCGCCATCACATGGCGCCGGCCCGCGGTGTCAGGGGAGCGTCACCGCGAAAGGGCAAGGAGATCACGATGGATGCCCGGCTCAGCTACGGCAACACGGTCGCGACCAAGTTCGTTAAGCACCTCAACTCGGTGGGCGGGGTCGTGACCGGCCCGGCCCTGCCGGCCGCCACGCAGGAACTGGTGAAGATAAGGGCCAGCCAGATCAACGGCTGCGCCGCCTGCACCGACATGCACACCAAGGACGCCGCGCACGCCGGGGAAACCCAGGTCCGGCTCAACCTGGTGGCGGTGTGGCGCGAGGCGACGGTCTTCACCGAGGCGGAGCGGGCCGCGCTGGAACTCACCGAGCAGGGCACCCGGATCGCCGACACCCCCGGCGCGGTCACCGACGAGGCCTGGCAGAACGTGGCCAAGCACTACGACGACGACCAGCTCGCCGCGCTGGCAGGCCTGA
>Ga0306925_10003197_pt1 | contig 14416 bp, 11 predicted proteins | sample flu12Cox44000176_FD_203755 | JGI IMG/M metagenome (GOLD analysis project Ga0306925, IMG submission 203755) | Lab enrichment of tropical soil microbial communities from Luquillo Experimental Forest, Puerto Rico - flux8day.12C.oxic.44.000.176 (v2)... | ecosystem: Environmental > Terrestrial >... | reverse complement strand
ACTCGCAAAGGCGTCCGACGTTTCCGTCACCGTGCCTGCTGCAAACACGGCCCGCATCCAGGAATGCCACATTGCTATCGGACACATCTGGTGTGAATTGGTCGAACTCGATCAGCGTTTACGCAGGTTAGCCGCCTGAAGGCAGAACTCCGATTCTCTGAAATGATGAGCGTTGATTTTCCCAGGATCAGTAACACTTCTGGCGTTGCAAAAGCAAAGATAGCGTTGTCGGCATTGGCGCAACGGCTACCAGGGCTACCGCGCAGGCTCATCCGGATAAGGGAATTGACCCTAACGACAAACGGAGCCCAATCAAGACCTGCAAAATGTGTACGAAACTCTCTGGGATTAGAAAACGTAGCCCGAGCAGGTGAGGCTGAGATTGCTTTCAACGCTCAACTCTCAACTCTCAGCGCTCCACGCTCAGCTCTGCGAGTCACCCTTCTCACTGGCGGCGGAGACAAGCCCTACGCGCTCGGGATGGCAGCTGCGCTCACGTCAGAAGGCATTTTGGTTGATTTTATGGGAAGCGACGATTTGGCGGTGCCGGAGCTACTAACCAATAGCAGGGTGAACTTTCGCAATCTGCGTGGAGACCAGAACCCGGACGCGAAACCGACAAGAAAGATGGCTAGAGTGCTGAAGTACTACTGGCGCCTCATCTTTTACAGCGCAATAGCGAAGCCGAAGATTTTTCACATTCTCTGGAATAACAAGTTCGAGCTCATCGATCGTACTTTGCTCATGCTCTACTACAGATTGCTCGGCAAAAAGATCGTCTTTACCGCGCATAATGTGAATGCGGGTAAACGGGACTCGAACGATTCGTGGCTCAATCGGCTCTCACTAAAAATTCAATATAGGTTGAGCGATCATATTTTTGTTCACACGGACGGGATGAAACGCGAGATGATTTCTGAGTTTCGTATTCCCGAAAGCAAGATAAGCGTTATCCCATTCGGGATTAACAATACAGTTCCAAATACGGCATTGACAGCTCTGGAAGCCAAGCAGCTACTCAGTCTAAGTCGCAAAGACAAAGGTTTGCTGTTTTTCGGAAACATTGCGCCTTACAAAGGACTGGAATATTTGATCGCAGCCTTTGACGAACTGTTAAAGAAGGATCGTAGCTACCGTTTGCTGATTGCGGGGAAGCCCAAAGGGCCGGCAAGTTACTGGAACGCGATTTGGGGTACGATCGCCCGCAGCGGCATCGGGGATCGTGTCATCGAGAAGATCGAATATGTTCCAGACGAGACCACAGAGTTATACTTTAAGGCGGCCGACGTCCTGGTTCTTCCGTATACGCATGTATTTCAAAGCGGTGTGCTCTTTCTGGGATACAGCTTCGGATTACCGGTTATTGTGTCGGATGTCGGATCGCTGAGAGAGGAAATCATCGAGGGACAGACCGGCTTGGTGTTCAAAGCGCAGGATTCATCCGATCTGGCGACCAAGATCGAAGAGTACTTCAGAGGGGAATTATTCCGGAATCTGGAAACTACACGGTTTCAAATCAAGGAGTATGCGAACGAGCGATACTCGTGGGATAAAGTTGCCGCGATAAGCACGTCGGTTTACTCAAGGCTTCTGACCTCTGCCTTCCGTCCTCCGTCCTCCGTCCTCTGATGACACCTCTAGTATCAATTCTGATACCGGCCTATAATGCCCAGAGCTGGATCGTGGAAACGATCCGCTCGGCGCTCGGGCAGACATGGTCGCGAAAGGAAATAATCGTCGTCGACGATGGGTCCACCGATCAAACACTGTCAATTGTGCGAAAGTTTGCTTCTGAAACAGTATCTGTGGTTACTCAGGAAAACCAGGGCGTATGCGCGGCAAGAAATAAAGCCTACGACCTTTGCCAGGGAGATTACATTCAGTGGCTGGACGCGGACGACCTCCTGTCACCAGACAAGATCGCAAAACAAATGGAGGCAGTGGAGAATAGTCAAAGTAAGCAAACGCTTTTTTCATGTGGCTGGGGATATTTCATCTTCCGGTCGAACAAAGCCCGCTTTATACCCACCTCGCTGTGGTGTGATTTGTCGTCGGTCGAATGGTTGCTACGACGGTGGGAGGCGAATCTCCATATGAACCCAGCAACCTGGCTAGTCAGTCGTAAACTAACGGATGCCGCTGGGCCTTGGGATACGAGACTGGTGGGAGGAGGGATTGATGATGGTGAGTATTTTAGTCGCGTCCTTTTAGCGAACAACGGTATCCGGTTCGTGCCAAATGCAAAAGTATTCTATCGCATAACGGGGTCTGGTAGTTTGAGCCACATCGGACGGTCCAACAAAAAAATGGAATCGCTGCTTCTCGGTATGGAATTGCAGATCGGCTACCTTCGGTCTCTGGACGACAGCAAAAGAAGTCGAGCAGCCTGTGTGAATTACCTGCAAACCTGGTTGCCAACTTTCTATCCGGAGCGTCCTGACCTGGTGCAGAAAGCTCAACAACTCGCGACCAGCCTTGGAGGAGGGCTGTCTCTTCCCAGGGCGTCGTGGAAATATGCCTGGATTGAAAAACTCTTCGGTTTCGAGGCCGCAAAACATACGAAATTATATTACAATCGGGCCAAGTCTTCCGCTCTAAGCGCGTGGGACAGGATGATGCATTCAATCGATCGCAACGGCGATTTGTCCAGCCGGTTATAGCCGCGGTGCTGTGCGCAGCAGTAAGGAGAAGGGTGTAACAGGCAAGCACCGATGAGAGACACATTAGATGATTTGTCAACCGCGACGGTGACTTCTCAGTTGGCTCCGCCCGCCATACGCCGCGCGCTCTGCGGCCTGCTGAACCGCAAGGAGCGATGGGCGCTTTCCTGGCGTGGTTGGCTGGTTCTCGCTTTAGCCCTCTTGCTTGTCGGCGCTCTCTGTATAAAGAGCGTTTATCCTTTTCTTGCGATAACCCATCGCGTCGATGCGAATATTCTCGTAGTCGAAGGGTGGATACACGAGTATGCAATTCGCGCGGCAATAGAGGAATTCCAAAGTAACCACTATCAACGTGTTTTCACGACAGGCGGACCCGTAGAGGGCAGTGAAGGTTACATTAATGATTACCACACGAACGCTAGCATCGGCGCCGATACCTTGAAAAAGTACGGTCTCCCGGAGGAATCACTACAAATGGTTCCGTCGCGTGTGATGGATCGCGATAGGACATACGGCTCAGCCATTGCGCTGCGAGATTGGTTTCGCGAACACGATATGCGTGTCCGTAGCCTTAATGTGCTAACGGAGAACGTTCATGCGCGGCGGAGTCGGCTTCTCTTCTCGAAAGCGCTCGGCACCGGAATATCGGTAGGTATCATTGCTGTGCCAAACCGCGATTACGATGCAGGCCATTGGTGGCAGTACAGCGAAGGTGTCAAAGACGTCAGTAGCGAAGCTATTGCATACCTATATGCCAGATTTCTTTTTCATCTGTGGCGATCGCCAAACACCGAGAAAGATGCCGTAGTGGTTGGGGATAGTACGGGACAATGAAAATCGCAGTCATCGGTCTTGGCGATTCTTACCATCTGGCCATTGCTAGTCGCGGACACGCTCAGAGGAAACGGAAATGGCGGGTCGCTTTGTCGTTACATCGGAAGTCCCACCGCCGCAGGGGCGCACGGTGATGGCGCGCTCTGGCGGATTGGTGTTCTCGGCCGCATTACGTCAATCTAGCGGGTGGATGTTGATCTATGGTTCGGGCGAGGCTCCGATGCCAAATCCGCCGGAGGAATGGTGGCTCGATGACGCATTGGCAAGGGAAATGGGGTGGGACGTCGACGCAATTGAAGCTGAACGGCGAATGGTGACAATGTAGGCTGCGTTACCCCCGGGTCCCGCGAACGCGGGCAAGATGCCCGCCCTAATGCGGCGCGCCTCGCCTCCGCTCAGAGCTAGCGTAGCCAGCGGCCGCAAAAGCAAAATCTGTTTTGACCTCTACCGCAGAACTTCTACGACAACTACGGGTGTACACGGCATACGGCCAAATTCCCAGAGACCAATTCGCCACGCGAGCTGGAAGAATTCCAATCGAGAACACGGAACGGTTTTATGGGTCGGCGGTAAAGTCTTTCACAGCTTTTCCAGTATCTGCCAAAAGAATTTACTGTTTTTATAGAAAACCCCTAAGAAAAAAATCTTAAGAAAAATGTTGAAACCCTACATCCGTTTTAGTATCTGCATCCGTTTTAGTTGCACGGGTGAATCGCGAGAACCGATTAGCCGCACCTATGAAGACGTGGGGGATTTTTGTGTCTATCCTAATTTTGAGCGGCTTTTCGGGCCGCTGCGGAGCCACGATTTACTATTCCGACGGCACACCGGTGAATGTGCAGTTCATCCATGACACCCAAGCACAGGACGGCGATACGATCACGCTTCCGGGGGGAACGTTTACGTGGAATACGCAGATTATCATCACGAAGAATATTACTCTCTCCGGTGCCGGAGAGGGCGTGACGATCATTTACGACAACGTGCCAAAGCAGGGTGGCCTCCCAACGACGATCATGATGCGTTGCTCAGGTATTACGGGCAATTTCAGAGTGACGGGATTCACGGTGCGCGGTATGGCGCAGGACACACAGGGTTACAACAAGGGAACAATAACTGTTGATGGCAGTTCGCATTCGGTGCGCATAGATCACATCACGTTCGATCAACCGGGTACTGGCGCTATTCAAATGACCGGCAGCGTATGGGGCGTGGTTGACCATTGCTATTTCAATGAACCGAACAATCAGGAGGGCATTAGTGTTTTTCACCGGAATTGGGGCGGCACGGATTACGGGGACGGCAGTTGGGAGGACTCGACGCATCTTGGCAGCGGTGAGGGCGTTTACGTCGAGGATTGCACGTTTATCGGGACAGGTCTCGGCGGAACACCGGCGTTAGATGCCTGCTATGGCGGGCGATTTGTTTTCAGGCACAACTCGTTGATCAGCCAAAACGTAACTCCCCACGGAACCGACAGCACCGGCAGGGCGCGGAGCGTGCGGTCCTACGAGATTTACGATAACGATTTCTATTCCCCAAGCAGTATAATGGATAAGGGAGTTATGTGCCGCGGCGGCACTGGCGTCATTTGGGGAAATACTTTCAGGGGACAAGGCGGAGGATCGCTAACCGGATATAAGAATGCTGTTATGTGCGAAGATTTCAGGAGCGAGAACAGCTTCCAGCCATGGGGAATGGCTAATGGAAGCAATCCGTGGGACGAGAATTCGGATCAGACCGACCATAAGACTCTGGATCAGCCAGGGACGGGACTGTGCCTGGATCAGATCAGGGGAAATCCGCCGATCAATCAGAGAACAGGTAACGCAGCATGGCCACGACAGCAGGCGGAGCCGATCTACGTATGGAGCAATAATTGGACGCCAGTTCCGAATAATCCGGGTGTGTTGCTCGGCTCAGTAAATCCAAGCATCCAAATAGGGCGGGACGCTATTGATAACGGCACGACTCCAAAGCCCGGTTACGCGCCTTACACCTATCCGCACCCGCTAACTACGGCTTCACCTCAACCAACTGATACCAAGCGCCACACGGGCTCCCAACACTATCTTAACAAAGCAGCGAAAAAAAGGTTAAAAAGGTAAAAACGTGGAAGTGGGGTAGGGCCGAAGAAAGCTCGGTGGATGCCAAAAGCATTGCTAGTGACCACTAATCAACAATTACTCGCCTACAGCAGAGGAGATGCTTCTCGGGGTACGGCTTTATCGAACCTTTGCTGATTCGTTCGGCCGTTGAGCCGACTTGCCCTTTTCGTGCAGACATCGGTCTTCCGTCCCATACCGAAGCCACTCATTGGCGTGTGACATCTGCTTTTTGATCTGATTTCCTTCCGACATATGAAATACGTCCTAATCACACCTGCGCGCAACGAGGAAGCTTTCATTGAAAAGACCCTTGCCTCTGTGGTTGCCCAGACAATTTTGCCTGAACGCTGGATCATTGTCGACGACGGTTCTACTGATAAGACGGCCGAAATCGTCAAGGGCTACGCGGCCCGTTATACGTGGATCAAACTGGTCCAACGTCACCAAGGCCAGGACCGCAATTTTGCTTCGAAGGCGCAGGCCGTTAATGCCGCCTTCGAACAAGTTCAATCGCTCACGTTCGAGGTCTTGGGAAACCTGGACGCCGATGTTTCCTTCGAACCTGACTACATGGAATTCGTGATGCGGAAGTTTTGCGAGGATCCGGATCTCGGTGTGGGTGGAACGCCATTCACACAGGACGGAGGTTATGACTCTAGCAAAGACAGCTTTGAAGGTGAGAATTATGTGGCTGGCCCGTGCCAACTTTTCCGGCGTAAGTGTTTTCAGGATATCGGGGGTTATGTTCCGAACCGGGCGGGCGGAGTGGACTGGATCGCGGCCATGACAGCGCGAATGAAGGGATGGAAGGTAAAAGCCTTTTCCGAAAAACGTTTTCATCATTACCGAACACTAGGCACGGCTGGAAGGGGCGTCTTGCGCGCGCTTTTTTCCTATGGGGAAAAAGACTATTACCTCGGCGGTTCCCCGGTCTGGCAACTATTCCGCGTGGCTTATAGGATGACAAAGAAACCGGTGTTAGCGGGCGGCCTTGCTCTGCTCTGCGGTTATTGTTGGGCGGCCATCTGGCGGACGAAGCGCGCTGTGACCCCGGAGTTGATGCATTTCCACCGCCGGGAGCAGATGAAAAAACTGCGAGCTATTTTTCATACTCTCTTCCGATTTAAAAAGGTCGACAGCTTCCACCTGACAACTAAAGAGCGGCCCGGCGCGCTGAACAGTCTCTAGAAGATCGGCCGCGCCCGGCAGCTGCCGGATTACGCCTTGGGGGACACAGAACAGTGGTTTCGGTAAATCGTTGAAATACTAAATCAGATCATGTGGAAGCAGCTGCGATGCAAAGGATGTCCAACATCGAAACACACAAAGCTCGATGAACGGGATTGAAATGCAGATAGCAAAGACATCCGATCCCTTGGCGGAGACGATCTCCGATGTTCTGAGCGGCTTCACCAAATTCCTTTGTGTCTTCGGCGAAACATCGTGGGACCACCAGAGCTTTTTCGCTGGCCCTGTGGGCAGGCGAGCCAAATCACTTTACTACCGAAATCGGCTTTGCGGCTCAGCTGCGGTGGCACCGATGATTTTCTTTGAGGCCGCCGTTCCGTCCGCACGACGTTTGTTCCACCATCGGGTGCGATTCCCTATTGCCGATGCGCATTACGCGATGGGATTTGCTTTTCTTTATCAGGCCACCGGCGATTTCTCGCAACTGGAAAACGCGATCCATTTTTTAACCGAGCTCAAAAGATCCCGCTGCCCCGGTTTCAAGGAGTACTGCTGGGGCTATCCATTTGACTGGGTCACGCGCAACGGGGTTCTCAAAGAACAAACGCCGCTTATCACCTCCACGCCTTATGTGTACGAAGCGTTCCTCCAGGTTTTTAAATTTGACCCACGAGAGGAATGGAAACTAATCCTCGAATCGATTGCGCGGCATGTCTCTGTTGATATTAAGGATTTCAAGACCTCAGAAAAGGCGAGCAGTTGTTCCTATACTCCTTACGATGGAGGCGGTGTCATTAACGCGGCTGCCTATCGCGCTTTTTTGCTGACAAGCGCTTCTCTGCTTTTTTCCAATGACAACTATTGGACGATCGCTGAGCGGAACTTGAATTTCGTTTTGGAGAATCAGAATCCCGTCGGCTCATGGTTCTATGCTGTCGATGGCGTGCGCGATTTTGTTGACCACTATCATACCTGTTTTGTCATGAAGGCGCTCGCCAAAATTCACGCTCTTACCGGCCACGAGGCAACCCTCAAGGCACTAGGCAAGGGAGTGGGTTATTACCTGAACAATCTGTTCGATGCGGATAGCTTGCCCAAGCCGTTCTCACGCGCTCCCCGGCTGACTGTTTACAAGCGCGAGCTATACGATTGCGCGGAGTGTATCAATCTTTGCCTGCTTTTGCGCGATCGCTTTCCGGTGCTGGAGAGAACCTTGGAGAAAGTCGTTAGTTACATTTTGGAAGCATGGGTAAAGCGCGACGGATCGTTCCGCTCCCGGAAGTTACACCTCGGCTGGGACAACGTTCCCATGCATCGTTGGGGCCAGGCGCAGATGTTCAGGGGCCTGGCTTTTTATCTCCGTGAGTCGATGAAAGTGCGAGCACACAGATATCAGAAGTCAGCTTTTAGTTATCAAAAAGCAGCTTTCGGAAGTCAAAGGAAGGATTCGTCGGAAAATCGCAATTCAGATCGGAAATCAGACGATAGACGACCAAGGAAAGAGGGCGTGATTGTGTTCCGGTAAATACCCGCGCTCAGATGAGAATCTGTTATTATAAGTATCCCTCTGAGAATCTTGGGCACTTGGCGAGCTTGGCGAGATGTATGGGAATTTCGGTGGAGCTTTTCGACGTGCAGACTTCCGCGACTTTCGCTGCTGCGATGGAGGATGCGATGTTACCAACTGGTGCTGCGGTGGTTTTGGATGTAGCAAGTCTCAAGAAAATCTGTCACCAGGACGCCGTTGAGAGAGCAGCCGCACTGATCTCCAGGCATGACGTCTCAGTATTGCTTTTTACCGATGAAGTTGATGAAGCAGCGAACCGGTTCCTCCAGGTTCTGACTCGTAGTACCGTCTTGGAGAGTAATCATACGGGTGACGTCGCTCGCATCCACTTCTCTGAGGACAGGGAGAGGCTGGCGAGGGAACTGGCGTCCCAATCCTATCCGAGGAAACCGAGTAAAGCCATCGGATTAAGCTTGAGACCAGGGACCAATGCTGAACCCATAATGAACTTGGAAGGGTCCGCTTCTTTCGTGCGCGTAACCACGGGTAAGGCGAATGTATTTGTTTGGAGCTCATTGCGGATCTTTGATGTATTCCAGCCACTGGCGGCGGAACAGGAGTTCGAGTTGGTTACCGACGAGTATGTCCCAGCTATGATTTTCCTGAGGTTCGCATTTCGCGATCGGTGCTGGCACAATCCTACGATAGGGGCCGGGATCGTTATTGACGATCCGCTATTAAACAAAAACTATGGCTTTATCAACTTCCAGCAATTGCTTCGATCAGCGCGAGCGTATGGGTATCACGTTACGCTGGCCTTTATCCCGTGGAACCATTGGCGAAGCCGAAGGAAGAATGCGAAGATGTTTCGCGAATACGCGGATTGCTTCAGCATTTGTTTCCACGGCTGCGACCACACGAGGAACGAGTACGGCTCCGCAGATTACGACGCCTTGCTGCGAAAGAACTTTGTCGCTCGCGAACGGATGGAGCATCATGCTCGCCGGACGGCACTCCGGAGCGAGCCGTTGATGGTATGTCCCCGAGAAAAGTATTCTCTTCAAGCGATGCGTGCTTTTGCAGATAGCCGCCAATTCCTTGGACTGATCTGTACGGCATGCATGCCCCGCAATCTTGCTTTACCGCAACTGTCGGGTGCAGACCTCCTGTTACCCGCCCAGGATTCCTTTTTCGGATTTCCTGTTTTTAAGCGGCACTACTGGAACAATATGTCAGTTTTTGCAATGTCCCTGTTTCTTGGTAAACCGGCTGTCCTCGTTGAACACCATGAATTTTTCCGCAAAGGAACGGCTGGAGCAGAAGAATTCGTCCGCCGTTTGGGCGAACTGCGTCCCGGCCTGAAATGGCGATCCCTGGCGCAAACTGTCACACGCACGCATGCGCGACGACGCGTCTCCGAGAGCAGGTGGGAGATTCGCTTTTTCACTGACACCTTTCAGTTGGAACATGAGCTTGAACAGCCCGTTAAGTATACCCTCTTTCGACGAATTCCGGAAACGACGTATGTTGAGCGGGTGCGCGTCGAAGGCAAAGAGGTGCCGTTCAGTAGGGAGAACGGTTTTCTGAGGTTCGAAACTCAAATCGATTGTCCACGGACGCTGTCAATCCAATTAGTTGTGGCTCCCAAGAAGCCCGCCAAGACCTATGCGTTTGGAGGGAAATACCAGGCTTCCGTGGCACTTCGGCGCTTGCTATCGGAATTCAGAGCCAACATGGTTGCTCGTCATGGCTTCGCTTGGGGGTCAGCGAGATGGTTGGTAAATAAACTAAAAGTGTTCAGCGGTTAGTTGTCGAACGGCGGTTGGGTCCTGAACCATCTTCCGGTTGTAATCTTGTAACGCTAACGCTCTCCAATAATTTGCGGCATCCGCGGCCGTTGAAAGGTTCTGTTAGCGAACCTCGCGTCCGTCCTCCGCCCTCAATAAAAAAATCGTCTGATCTCTGAGCGATGTTTGATTTTCTTATAGTAGGTGCAGGTTTCGCTGGTTCAGTTCTGGCTGAACGGCTTGCCTCTCAGCTGGGCAAGAGCTGCCTAATCGTTGAGAAACGCAGTCACATCGGCGGTAATGCATACGATCGTTATGATGGAGCAGGCGTTTTACTCCATCATTATGGGCCCCATTATTTTCGCACGAACTCGCAGCGGATCGTCGACTATCTAAGTCAGTTCACTGAGTGGCGCGATGTGGAATACAAGATTTTATCTTGGACGCACGGTCGATTTTGGCAATTCCCCATTAACTTGAATACGTTCGAGCAACTCATTGGACGACCATCAAATACTGAGGAAATGGAGACCCAACTCGCTGAGTGGCGTATCGATATTGACAATCCGAAAAACTCCGAAGAAGTGATTATTTCACAGGTAGGATGGAAGCTGTACGAAATGTTCTTCAAAAATTATACGCGCAAACAATGGCAGCGGGACGCGAAGGATCTCGACCCCACGGTGTGCGGACGGATCCCGATCCGGACAAACCGGGACGATCGCTATCTCTCGGAAAAATTCCAAGGCCTGCCAAAAGATGGCTACACCGCGATGTTTCGGAGAATGCTTGCGCATCCACTGATTGAGATGCGGCTCAATACCGATTACCGCGAAGCTCGTAGGCAAGTGGCGTTTCGACATCTTATTTTTACCGGCCCAATTGATGAGTACTTCGACTACCGGTTTGGTCGCCTACCCTATCGGTCGCTTCGATTCGAGCCGGAGACTCTGGCGCAGGAATTCTTCCAGCCGACCATGCAGGTAAATTACCCAAACGATCACGACTTCACGCGGATCGTGGAAATCAAACACGCTACTGGGCAGGAGCTTCCCTTAACCACGATTGTCCGTGAATATCCCCAGAATTTTGGGCCTGGCCGAGAGCCGTATTATCCAATTCCCGCGCCTGATGCCCGAGCGCTTTATCAAAAGTACGCCGAACAAGGTGCGGTTGAAAAAAATGTCAGTTTTGTCGGGCGCCTTGCTACATATCGTTACTATAACATGGACCAGGTTGTGGGAATGGCGCTCGCGGAATTCGATCGCCTGCGGCGTAATGAAGATATGCGAATGATAAGCGGCAACCGATTAGTGCTCGCTGCTTCCTGAGTTATCGCCTCGAAACTTGGTAACACTTTAACCATTCATTTCGTCCACAATGTGCGGCATCTGCGGCCAGTTCAATTTCATCCGGCATGAGCCGGTTAATCCGGATACGATCCGGCGGATGACCCAAACTATAGTCCACCGGGGTCCTGACGACGAAGGATATTTCTTGTCGGGTTCGGTCGGATTGGGCTTCCGGCGGCTTTCTATCATCGATTTGGCCGGCGGGCACCAGCCGATGTCCGATGCAGAAGAAACCGTGTGGGTAATCTTCAACGGAGAGATCTACAATTACAAGGAACTGCAAACGGAGCTCAGAAGCAAAGGCCATCAGTTTAGGACGAATTCGGACACCGAAGTGATCATTCACGGCTACAAGGAATGGGGCACGGAGGTTTTCAATCGTCTCAATGGCATGTTTGGTCTGGCCATTTGGGATGTTAACAAAAGACGGCTGGTAGTGGCCCGGGATGCCATGGGCATCAAGCTGATCTATTACAAGATCGACAATGGCCGGCTGACCTTCGGATCTGAGATTCGTCCCGTTGTTGCTGCGGATGACTCCAAACCTGCTGTAGACCCGACCGCACTTAATCTTTTCCTCCGATTTCGATACACGCCCTCTCCCCTAACCATTTTCCAAGGAATTCGAAAACTCCCGCCAGGTACGATGCTCATTTGTGAAGAAGAAAACTGGCGGCAAGAAAGATGGTATAACCATACGCGAATTCCATTTCTCAGCGGGAAGAGTGAGGAAGATGCTCGGCAGGAGTTGCTGGAACTTTACCGCGCCGCGGTCAAGCGTCACTTGTTAAGCGACGTTCCAGTTGGGATCCTTCTGAGTGCTGGTCTTGATTCCGGGCTGCTCTTGGGACTTATGAATGAGCAAGGCGGTCCCTGGCCGGCATTCACTATCGGGTACGGGGAAGACTTCAAGGACGACGAACTGGCCGATGCAGCAGAGACTGCTTCAATCCTGGGCGCACGGCACATAACAGTGAAGCTTGATCGAGCGGAATTCGAAAGATCACTGCCTAATATCGTCGAATGTTTGGAAGAGCCGATTGCCGCCTCCTCAATTGTTCCAATGTACTTTGTCTGTCAGCGGGCACGGCAGGATGTAAAGGTTGCACTCATCGGCCAGGGACCGGATGAATTGTTTGGCGGATACAAACGTCATGTTGGCGTTCACTATGGTGAATGGTGGCGCCGGTTGCCAACCAGCCTGCGCTCGGTCCTGGGGTTTGCCGTGAACGGCCTTCCGCGCAATGAAATGTTGAAGCGAGGCGTTTCTTCTCTAGGCACGGAAAACCGAATGAAGCGCTATCAGGATGTTTTCTCGCTGGCGCCCCGCGAAGCTATAGACGGATTGTTCCGGGACGATCTGCTCCCAAACGGACAAGGCAGCGAGCTGGTCGATTACTGGCGCGATCTGGTTCCGCAGATGGTGCATACTGACGAACTCGGGGGCTTTCAACTCCTCGAAATCCGGTCATCTCTTCCCGACGAACTGCTCATGTATGCCGATAAGCTCTCCATGGCCCACAGCCTGGAAGTCCGCGTGCCCTACCTCGATCGGACCGTAGTCGAATACGTCCAGCAACTCGGGTCTCATTTCAAAATTCGCAATGGTAGCCGGAAATGGCTCCACCGGCGGGTATGCCAGAGTTATCTTCCACCGCGCATCCTCAAGCGTAAAAAGCGCGGTTTTGCCGTAAACGTCGTGGACGACTGGTTCCGCTCCTCGTTGAAGGGCGAACTTCCAGAAACTCTCCTAGATGGAGGCTCGCTGATGTTTGACTTCCTCAACCCTGAGCCCGTGCAAACGCTCCTGCAAAATCATCGCTCGGGGAAGCAGGACTACCACAAGCTGTTATTCAGTTTGGTGATGTTCGAAGAGTGGCTGCGCAGCTTCCGATCGCGGCAGCCCGTCATATCAATTAGCGACACCACTCCGCTGCCAGTGCTGCACTGATCACCGTTTGAATTTGCCGGTCTGTTTGTGACAGGCGTCCCTAACACATGAATGCAACGACTTATCAAGAGACAATCCGTTGGAAAGGCGTGCCCATACGGGTCGACGCGGTCCGTGCTGAGAACAAAGCTTTCATCATCTCGGGACGTTTTATCAAAACAGCTGCCCTTAGGAACGACTGGCAGCAAGACGTGAAGGATCCGGAGACGGTGATTCGAGAATTGAAAGCTTCTCCAACGAGGATTGACCTTCTGAGATTTTGGCAGCGAATCCCAGAAAGCAAACCCAAATACAATTACTACCACGAGTGGCGTCATGTAGCCGTTATTCCAATCACCGACTATCAAACCTGGTGGGAGAGATTGGTCAATTCCAATACGCGACGCCTGATTCGAAAATCGGAAAAGCGAGGTGTTGCTGCAATGGAAGTCGAGTTGGACGATAAGCTGGTTCAAGGCATCACCGATATGTTTAATGAGTGCCCCGTTCGGCGTGGGAAGCGTTTTTGGCACTACGGGAAAGACTTCGAAGCGGTTAAAAAGGATATGTTGCTGGACCGGAACGAAGCGATCTTCATCGGTGCTTACCACGAAAAAGAGTTGATTGGCTTCATCAAGCTAGTTATGGCTGACAGGTACGCTATGATAACCCTGATTTTGGACAAAATGGCCCATCGCGATAAGGCGCCAATGAATGCCATGATCGCTAAGGCCGTGAGAATTTGTGTCGAGCGGCGGCTCCCTTTTCTCACATACACGCTTTGGCGAAGAGGAGGCCATGCCTACTTCCAGGAACGTAACGGCTTCCAAAGGGTTGCCGTTCCCGAGTATTACGTCCCGTTGACCCTCAGGGGAGAAGTCGCACTCCGTCTTGGGCTACACAAGGGGCTAAAAGGGTTGATCCCTGAGAGCGTTAAGGCACGGCTGTTGACGTTAAGAGCGCAGTGGTATGCGTTGAGATACCCGGAGAAAACTGCACGATGAAACCTCACATATTCATAGTGGGCCTCCATCGGGCTGGAAGTACGCT
>Ga0306925_10003196_pt1 | contig 14416 bp, 8 predicted proteins | sample flu12Cox44000176_FD_203755 | JGI IMG/M metagenome (GOLD analysis project Ga0306925, IMG submission 203755) | Lab enrichment of tropical soil microbial communities from Luquillo Experimental Forest, Puerto Rico - flux8day.12C.oxic.44.000.176 (v2)... | ecosystem: Environmental > Terrestrial > Soil... | reverse complement strand
GCCTGTGGTACGTTGCCGCGCGGTCAGATTTGGGGGCGTAACCCGCCGTGAGCGAACAATTTGCCCGTTGAAGTCCTAAAAATTTCGCCGGATTCGCCCGAACCGAGCGTGGTGGACTATGCGGCCGACTTTATCCGTCGCGGCCGCGTGGTGGGAATGCCCACGGACACTTTTTACGCTCTCTCCGCCGATCCTTTCAATCTTTCGTCCATCGAACACGTCTTTCGTGTAAAAGGCCGCGCTGAGAATAAAGCCTTGCCAATTCTCGTGAGCTCCATCGAACAGGCGGTAACACTCGCCCGCGATTTGCCCGATTCGTTCCTCGTGCTCGCGCACAAGTTCTGGCCCGGTGCTCTGACGTTGGTTGTGGAGGCAACGCACAGGCTACCGCTGAAGGTTACTGGAAATACGGGACGGGTCGCGTTGCGCTGGCCAGACTCGCGGATCGCGTCGGCGCTGATTGAAGCAGTGCACGGCCCGGTCACCGGCACCAGTGCGAACCTCTCGGGATTCCCTTCGTGCACGAATGCAAGTCAGATTGTGAAACAGCTCGGCGAGCGCCTGCCGCTGATTCTCGATTCTGGAGATACCGGTGCGATCATGGCTTCGACCATCGTGCGGATCAGCGGAAGCGAATGGTCCATCGTACGCGAGGGTGCGATTCCGGAATCCGAAATCACCGCAGCGCTTCGATAACGCACGGTTTTGCGCGAGACAACCAGGCTAGGTTTCTATAAGGATTACGCGGTTTTGAGGTGTGCCGGTGCAGTTTGTTCCGTCGGCGTGAACCCGTAGAATCGCGACTCGCACTTGATGCACCGATAGGGACGCAGTCCGATTATGCTGAAGAGATACTTCTCAATCGGGCCGCGACGATGAGAGCGAAACACTTCTTTACTGCTGCAGTCTGGACAAGGCCGCCTGATATTTAGCTTCATTCTCAAGACTTCTTTCTCCCCTCGTGGCCCGAGGGGGGAGGGACCAGCGACAATCAGCGTTTACATCTACGCACAAGAAATGTAAATTCTCGCGTACTGGGTCGCTATACAGTGTTTCCGGCAGGCGACGCTTTTTAACGCTGTACCGGTAGGAACACCCGCAGATTACGTTTTAGGTTCTTTGTACCCAGGTACAGCAGACGGTCCCTGTTCTCTTTCTGGTCTTGCCGAATTAACGCTCCCGTCGTTTACTCGCGGCACGCAATAGGCGTATCCAACATCCGTTAGTTATTTCGTTCGGTTCGAGCCTGCCCCGCCCGCCGATTGGCTGACTCTGGGGCCGCACGCAGATCCCTTTAGAGTTGCAGGTTTAGTACGCCCTGGCACGCAGCATGATGGGAGAGACCGCGGAGACCGGCGGGTTCCGCGGTCTTCTCCTGTTCACTTTGCAGCATTCGGATGAGTCTTCTAGGCGATCCGTTAGATTCTGTTAGGCCGAAATTAGCCGCCGGAATTTCGCTGTGGCGCTGCGGGGAATTCAAACAGTAGCCCAGTTTCCACTGCCACAGCTTGCCCCTTCACGATGTACGGCTTGTACTCCCACTTTCCTAAAGCATCCGTGACGCTCTTCACCTGCTCCGGAAATCCCGCAATCGCGTGAATATGTTCAAGCTTCCCATCTGCACCGATAATCAGCCGCACCGGCACGCTCCCATATCTGGGTCCCGTCATTGCCGGATCAACCTTGTGCGCAATGTGATCGCGATAAGCCGCTTCGGAAATGCACAGCGGCCACCCTCGTCGCGCCGCGCGCTCATTCGATGACGAAGTGCTCCCATTTTGCACAATCGACAATTTCCTCAGCGACTCCACCAGCATCTCACCGGCCGCCTCCCGGCTCGCTGTGATCGAAAAAATAATCGTATGGCAACGGATTTCCGTCGCAAATACAATGTGGCTCAGCCCAGCCCCGCTATAGTCCAGGCGCGCGAAATCCACTCCTGCCAGTTTCACGTTCGCCACCGCATTGGGAGCCGAAAGACTGGCATCGAGTCCCTTTTTCATCGCGTCCAGAAAACCCGTCGCGCCTTTTACCGGCTCCGGCGAAAAAAAATTATCCTGCGCGGAAATCTGCATCGTCGCCACAAGCTCGCCCGCAGGTTTCAGCGCGGCCAGCGAATAAAATCCCGATGCCGACGGCTCCGGCCCCTTCAAATCCTCCACCCAGCCTGAAGGAAGCCGATAGCGCACCCCGAAATAATCATCCTCAAAAACTCCGTTCTTCAACGCTGCATCTTCTGGCTCCGAATAATTCACAAAGACGTCGCTCTTAGCCGAACCAGCGGCCACCACGATCGCCGCAACGCACAATAGTCGCGCGCGCATTTGAAATCGGCTCACAATCACAATTTTCCCCTGCAAGCCTGTTGAGTGGCGCTTCTCGGCGGGCTCACCACAGTGTACCCGCACAATATCGCGATGCAACTCCTATGAAAGCCGCATTTGCTGCTCCGTCAACGCAAACGCATCGGGAAGCCGTCCATCTATCGCCCCGATGCTTCGCACTCACAAGCATCCGAATTCCCATGTTGCAAAATCTCGCTTTTCGGATGGCCGCGGAAATCAATCCGCGCCATTACCAGAGCTCGCGCTGAGCCCAGCATAATTGCTTCTATTTGCAGCGATTTACGTGTTCGGTGGCAGCAGCAGGCAGCATAAATTATGGCAACCCATTTGCATTCAGGCGTGCATTGCCCCTGCCGCCTTTCGACTGGTGCAATCGGGGGAACAACATGATTCGTAAACGCGCAACGAAAATCGCCTTCGTTTCTCTCCTACTCGCAATCGTCTTGGTTGCACAAGCCTTCACGCCGAACGCCGCGATGGCCCAAAGCACGATTGCCAGAGGCAGCATTCAAGGCACAATCCTCGATTCCAGCGGCGCCGCTATTCCGTCCGCGAAAGTTACGATCCGCAACAAAGATACCGGCCAGACTTTCCAAATCGCCGCATCATCCAGCGGCGCCTACACCTCCGGCGCGATCGTCCCGGGAAATTATGCGGTTCGCGCCGAAGCCCAGGGCTTCAAGACCGTGGAAGAAGCTGTCGTTGTTCGTGTCGGTGAAACAGCCGGTGCGAATCTCACGCTGCCGGTGGGTGCGGGCAGCACCGTCGTGGAGGTTGAAGCACAGGCTGTCACCGTCAACACTGAGCAAGCCAGCGTGCAGGGCGTTCTCGGCAAAGAGCAAATCGAAAATCTGCCCGTCAACGGGCGAAACTTCCTCGACCTCGCGCAGCTCGAGCCCGGCGTTCAGGTGCAGGATGGCTCGGATTTCGATCCCACGAAAGTCGGCTTCTCTTCTATTTCATTCGGCGGCCGCTTTGGCCGTACGGCGCGAATTGCCGTGGACGGTGTGGACGTCAGCGACGAAACGGTTGGCACCACCACGGAAAATATTCCCGCAAGCGCCATCCAGGAATTCAGCGTGAGCCAGTCCTCGCTCGACCTTTCCAACGAGCTCACCTCCTCAGGTGCCGTGAACGTCACGACACGCTCCGGAACCAACGATTTCCACGGCGAAGGCTTCGCCCTTTTTCGCAGTAGCGCTTTCTCTGCGGCTCTACCGGGGCCGCCTCCGCCTGCGCCGCCGCTCGAATCTCCCTACGCCCGTAATCAGGACGGAGGCAATTTCGGTGGAGCTATAATCAAAGACAAGCTATTCTTTTTCGTCGACGCTGAGCACATCAATCAGAACCTCACTGCTCCGGTTGTGCCGTCCGATCCTTTTACTTCTTTTACCGGCAATACCAGTGCCCCTTTTCATGAAACCGACTACGACGCGCGCCTCGACTGGACGCTCGGAAATGGCGTCCGGATGTTCTATCGCTTCACCTACTTTGATAGTCTCGCCGTCGCAGCCGGCGGATTAATCGGCTTTCAGCCCTACGAGAACAAGAACTACACCAAGGCCCACGTTGTGGGAGCCGACTTCACCTCCTCCGGCTTCACTCACAGTTTCCGCTTTGAATATCTGAAATTCATCAACAACCTTCGCGACATTGTCGCCGGATCCGACCTTCCCTTCGCCAATTTTCCCGTCAGCATCAACATCTTCGCGTCGAATTTCTTCACGGGCCCGAATTTTCTTGCGCCGCAACAAACCTTCCAGACCGACCGCCAGATAAAATACGACGGCAGCAAGGTCCTCGGCTCTCACATCCTGCGTTATGGGGTTTCCTACAACCGATTGCGCGGCGGCGGACTCTTCTCCTTCAGCGCGATCACTGCCAACGTGAGCCCCATCGCCAATGCGGCTGAAGTGGCATTCGCAGCCGCGCAACCGGGCGGCGCGGGTAATCCGCTGAACTACCCGGTCGACAATGTCACCCTCGGCAACGGCAACAACTGCGACACCGAGATTCCCGCGTTCAACGCACCTTGCAGCGGCACTCCCCCTGACAACCGCTTGGGTCTTTACGTCGGCGACAGCTGGAGAGTGAAGCCCAATCTGATGGTCACCTACGGCCTGCGCTACGTCCGCGACACGGGGCGCAGCGATAGTGACTTGCCGCCGCTCCCTGGCGTCAACGATCTGCTGCCCGGTTTCGGCAATCGCGTTCATCAGCCCAACTTGAACTTCGCGCCGCAACTCGGAATTGCGTGGGACCCGAAAAGAGACCAGAAGACGGTCATTCGAGCGGGCATTGGAATGTTTTACGAAAACGCGATCTGGAACAACGCGGAATTCGATCGCCCCGAGCGTTTGCCCAATGGCGCTTTCCTTGCCAACCCGTCGGCCTGTTTCAACGGTAGCGGGTCCGCAGTGCCGTTTCCGGCGGGAAACACATTTCTAGGCGGAACTCAGAACACCGCCAACAACATCTGCTCTTCCTTGATAGGGTCAACGATCGACGCGGGTGGCGGCACCTGTGCGGGACTCACAGCAGCAGCGTGCGTGGCAAATTTTCAAACGACGTACCAGGCCGCCACTGCAACCGTGGGCGCCAGTGCGCCAAACCCCAACTACATTCCAAATCTGATCGCATCCAGCTCGGCGATTCCTCTCGGAGCGCTGGCGCCCGGCTATCGAACTCCATACTCGATACAGATAAATGCCGGCATTCAACGCCAGCTCTTACCCGGAATGGTTCTGAGCGTGGACTATCTACGCAACGTAAACCTCCACTATCTAATTGGCGTCGACGTGAATCACAGCGGCGATGTGCGGTTCTTTAACAAGACGGCCGCCCAACAGGCAATTGCATCAACGCTCAACGCGTGCGGTGCAGCGACGATTGGCGCCGCCATTGCTTCCTGCCCCGGCCTGCATCCTCCCTCGGGCGGAAGTCCTGCCGGCGGAGCGAGCATGTCCGACTTCGGAAGCTTCGGATTGGATTCCGCGGCGGACTTGGGTGTGGGAAGCTGTGAAACAGCGCTCGGATTTCAATGCGCCTTCGAGGGCGTGAATCCGGCGTTGGGGCCCGCGGTGTTTCTGCAACCCATCGGACGTTCCGTCTACAACGCATTGGACGTAAAGCTTGTGGACAACGTGAAGGCGCCGTTCCGCGGAGTGCGTTACCTGAACTTCCAGTTTGCCTATGCTCTCTCGCGATTTACAAATTGTGGCGCCGCGCTCTCCACGTCCGTGGGCACGTCTCCTGCTGCGGCCGATCAGGATTTTGTCAACCCGACCGTCGACAACAACAGGCCGTGCGGCTTCAGCGGGCCTTCGTCTTTGGACCGCACGCACCAATTTTCATTCGGCGGCTATGCCGATCTGCCGCTTCATTTCCGCGTTGGCACGATCTTCCACTTCGATAGTCCGCTGGCCAGCGCTGTCGCCGTTCCCACGACCGGAAACGGCGCCGGAGAGATTTTCAGCACCGACTTCACCGGCGACGGTTCGGTGGGCGATCCGGTTCCTGGTACGAAACAAGGGACGTTCATGCGCGGAGTCTCCGTAGGCGGCCTGGCCAATCTTGTAAACAATTACAACAACACGATTGCCGGCAATCCTACTCCGGCCGGGAACGTCCTTCTCAGCAATAACTTGTTTACCCTGGCTCAGTTGCAGGCGCTGGGAGGTGTAGCGCCAGCTCTGCAGCCTGTTGCGCCCGGCGAAGTCGGGCTCACTTGGCTCAGGACGTTCGATGCCAGCCTTACTTGGTCTGGGAAAGTCTTGGTGAAGGATCGCGCAATCGCCATCGAGCCTAGCGTCAGCTTCTACAACCTGTTTAATTTCTCGAACTTCAACATTCCGGGAAACGTCTTGAGCGGCATTCTAACGGGCGGCCCAGGTTCACTGAACGGCACCACCCGGCCGGATGCTGCCGTCGTTCGGGTGGGTGTGGGTACGGGCGTTTTCTCGCTGGGCGCACCGCGCACCATCGAGTTTGGACTCAAGCTCTCTTTCTAACCTCCCTCGCTGTATTTCCGTCGGGCGGCCGCCTCGATTCTTGAGGCGGCCGCCCGATGGAGCAATCTTTCGTTGTCGAAAAAAAACAGGCTTACCTTTCGTCTTGAGCACTCCCGCCTTAGCCCCTAAACTGGCGCTAGGCAATGACTACGACAAAACAGTTCGCTGGGGCCGCAATAATTCTCGTGGCGCTGGTTTCCGGGGCTGCATTTCGCACTCCCGATCCGCTACAGCAACAGCAACAACAACAGCAAGATCAGCGCCCCTCCGGCCTCCAACGTTATTTTCTGGAAAATGGTGTCTCGATCGATCTCGGTCCGAATTGGAAGCCTTCTGGCACCAGCAACGCAGCGCCTCCGGGGGGTCTTGGCCCGTACGCCCCGCCGTTTCGCTTCAACCAGATCCTCTTTCTGAAGAACGAGCATCAATTCACGCTACTACAACTCGCCACCTCCGACAATCCTCTGATCGGCCACGACGCGTACTGGCTCGATACGCAAATGCACGCAACCAACGGTACTGGTTCAAGCCTGCCGGATTATTTGTTCTTTCTTTTCCTGCCACCCTCACACTCCTGTATGGACGATGTGCTGGCCAAGCTCGCCGCTGCGAGCCGCCCCGCCGATCCGGATCCAACCGGTGGGGAGTTTTCGAAATCGGAACTGCAAGTCACTTATTCCTGCAGCTATGCGCCAACGCTCTCGGACTTTTACCTGCAGCAACTCACCAACGGCATTGCCTTTCGCCAGGCGCTCAACGGCCCGCGCGCCTATGGTGATTTTAAAAATCTCGAAATGCCGCCGATGGAGCAGGTGGATTTTGGGGGAATGACGTTCTTTGTGTTCGAAGCCGTCTCACACGAGCAGGTCGGCGACAACTATGCCGGGGCTGGCCTCAATCGCCGAACCGATTTTCTTCGTATCCTGCAACGCGTTCGCGCGCAATAGGGCTTTTCACCGCAACCTCGCCCCTTCGATAAAATCGTAATCACCGGCCGGCGGAATCACGATGTCCGTCAGGCGCTCGCGATGCACGCACACATTATCGGGGTACCACAAATTGATAAGGCTCGTCTTCGGCCACGATCTTCTGAATCTCCCAGAGCAACGCTTTCCGCTTCTCCCGATCCATTTCCATCCGCGCCTGGTCGAGCAGCGCGTCGAGTTTCGGATTGCGATAATGGCCGCGGTTTGATCCACTCGGCGGAATTTTCTTCGAACTGAATACCAACTCGAAAATATCCGGGTCGTTGTTTCCGCCTACCCAGCGCTGCGCCGAAATCTGAAAACTCCCCCGCTGCAAATCCGCATAAAACGTCGCGAACTCCAGAGGTCGCAGCTCAACGGCTACGCCGACGCGCTGCCACTCCTCCGCAATCGCCTCGCTCAAAAGCCGCGAATATTCCTCTGTCGATGTCTTGAATTCGAGGCGAAACCGGACCCCGTTCGCCCCGCGCTTGAATCCCCCCGCATCGAGCAACTGTTCCGCGCGTCCCGGATCGAAATCATATTGCCGAACGTTCGGGTCATACGCCCAATGATTCGGCGGCAGCAAGCTCGCTGCCGCGCGCGCCTGCCCGCGCAGTAAGTACTTAATCAGCGTGGCGCGATCCGTTGCATACGCCAGCGCCTGCCGTACTTCGCGATGCGACAGAATCGGATCCTCCAGATTGAACCCGATATAGGCAACCGTCGTCCCGGGCTGCTCATCGGCGGCGATTCCGCGTTCCTTCGCCAGAGTCAACACCATATCGGGAGTCAGCGAATTAATCGCGACGTCTGCTGAGCCTTTTCGCAATTCGAGCGCACGTACCAACGCATCCGGCACGATACGGAAGCGCACCCGCTCCACGTTGCCGCGCGCGCCCGCCGCCTCACCTGCATCTCCGAAATACGCTGGATTCCGTTGGAGTACGATCTCCTGATCCGTGATTGCGTTCACAAATTGAAACGGCCCCGTCCCGATCGGGTGCTGCGCGATCTCCGGCCCCGATCCACCCGGCACAATCCCCACCCCCGGCTTCGTCAGGTTCCATAAAAATGACGCGTACGGTTCGCGCAAATGAAACACCACGGTTGAATCGTCCGGAGCTTCAACCGATGCCACCATTCGAAAAGCCCCGCGCTTTGTTGTCTTCACCGCGCCGTCGAGAATCGAATCGAACGTGAACTTTACGTCCGCCGAAGTAAGCGCACGCCCGTCCTGGAATTTCACCCCTTGCCTTAAGTGGAAGACGTACGTCACCGGATCGCGCGCTTCCCAGCGCTCGGCCAAATCCGCAACGATGTTCATCTGCGCGTCGTGCGCCAGGAGGGAATCGAAAATCAGGCCGTCGAGATGTTGGGACTGAGCGTCTGTGCCAATGCGAGGATCAAGATTCGCCGGCATGGATTCGATCAGGAAATTAACGGTTCCAGGCTCCTCGGCGATGCGATTCGATGAGCAACCCACGATAATCAGCGAGCAGGCGAACGCCGCTGCCGCCAGCCGCATCCTAGCGCTCTCGTCCCCGGACAAGTTTGCCCATCACGGCAGGATGCCGCGCCCCTGTAGCGGAAGGTAGGTTATTCGCGCGGCCGTGATAGGCCTCGTACGCGAGCACGGCAAAAGCAAATGCTTCTTTCGCTTCGGCTGGAATTCCAAACTTGCTGGCCGGCACAATTTCAATTTCCGGCAGCGAAGCCGCGAGCTGCGCCATCAACAGCGGATTCCGCGCGCCGCCGCCTGCCACGATAAGTTCATGCACTCGCATGCGCGGCAGCACAAATTTGCGTAATGCATCCGCAATCGAAAGGGAAGTGAACACGGTTGCGGTTCGGATCAGGTCTTCGGTCGGCGCGCGGTGCCGCTTGCCCCAGGCCAGAATCTTCTGCGCATATTCGCGGCCGAATTGCTCGCGCCCCGCCGTCTTGGGCGGTCGCTTGCGCAGGTACGACTCCTTTAGCAAGGTTGAAAGCAACGTCGGCAATAATTTCCCGCGGATCGCGAGCCGTGCATCCCTGTCATAATGCGCGCGCCCGCGTGTCGAAGCCTCCACAATTGCATCAATCACCATGTTCCCGGGCCCAATATCGAACGCAATTAATTGCCCAGGCCGCGCAGCCGCCGGAATAGCAGTGAGGTTCGCGATCCCGCCAATATTCAACGCCACGCGCCCGATTCGTGCATCCCGATACAAAAAATAATCTACGAACGGCACAAGCGGCGCCCCCTGCCCGCCCGCAGCCATATCCGCCGGACGAAAATCCCCAATCGTCATCACTCCCGTTCGCTCAGCAATGACGCTCGGTTCGCCAATTTGCAGCGTCGACGCCACGCGCCGCCCCAGAAATGGCGCCGCCGCGCCCTGATGAAACACCGTCTGTCCATGCGACCCAATCAACGAAATCTGCCGCAGCCCCATGCGCCACTTCTTACAAGCCGCGATCGCCGCCCGCTCAAACTCTTCGCCCAGCACAAAATTAAGCTGGCTAATCTCCGCCGTCGTAGTCGGTCCCCCGTTTGCCAGTCGCAAAATTGCCTCTCGCACCCGCCCCGGGAATCGAACGTGATAGTGCCCCTCGAACTTCGCCCCAATCGCAGGTGCCGCCCCCGAAATCCGCGCCAGCGCTACATCAATCCCGTCCGCCGACGTCCCCGACATCATCCCCATCACCCGCATCGCATCGCCCGCCACTCGCCCCTCATTTCAACTGCTTCTGCAGCGCCGCCAGCAGATTCAATGCCTCAAGCGGCGTCAACGCGTTCACGTCCGCCTCGCGCAGCGCTTCCAGCACCTTCTCGTCAATCGCCGCAAAACTCACTTGCTGCGCAGACGGCGCACTCGCTCCGGGCGAAAGCTGTTCCGTAAGTTTGTCTTCGCTCTCTTCATGCCTCCGCAAAAGTTCGCGCGCGCGCCGGATCACCGCGTTCGGAAGGCCCGCGAGACGCGCCACTTCAATGCCATAACTCTTGTCCGCGCTCCCCGGTTCCACGCGCCGCAAGAAAACAATCTCGCGTCCCGCTTCCTGCACGACCACGTGCACATTCTTCACTCCCGGCAGCAATTGCTCGAGCTCCGTCAGCTCGTGATAGTGCGTCGCGAAAAGCGTCTTCGGCCGCGCCCCTGCGTGCAGCGCCTCTACCACCGCCCACGCAATCGAAAGCCCATCAAATGTTGACGTCCCCCGCCCGACCTCATCCAGCAGCACCAGGCTCGACGATGTCGCCGTGTTCAAAATCGCCGCCACCTCGCTCATCTCCACAAGAAACGTCGAACGCCCTCGCGCCAGATTGTCCGACGCGCCGATGCGTGTAAACACTCGATCCAGCACCGGCAATCTCGCCTCGGCCGCAGGCACGAACGATCCCACCTGCGCCAGAATCGAAATCAGCGCCGCCTGCCGCAGGTAAGTCGACTTGCCGCCCATGTTCGGCCCGGTGATGATCAGCAGGAACTGCGATTCGTCGTCGAGATACAAATCATTCGGCACGAACCGCTCGCCGCGCTCCGCGAGCAACTTCTCAATCACCGGATGCCGCCCGCCCGCAATCAGCAGCGAAGCCATTCCTCGCCCGACTGCCACGTCCGTCCCACTCATCGCGCGCGTTCCGCTCGCTTCAGCCTCCGCCGTGCCCGCCGTAAATTGCGGCCGCGAGTAGTTCCGCGATGCCGCAATCCGCGCAAAGTTCACCAGCACGTCCAGCTGCCCGATCGCCGCAGCCGCCCGACGCAGCCGCGCCGCCTCGCGCGCAATGGCCTCGCGAATTTCGCCATACAGCCTCCGCTCGATTTCGAGCACGCGCTCTTCGGCCGTCAGCACTTTGCGTTCATATTTCTTCAACTCGCTCGACGTGAATCTCTCCGCATTCACCAAAGTCTGCTTCCGCTCGTAATCGTCGGGCGCCAGGTGCAAATTCGCTTTCGAAATCTCGATATAGAAGCCGAACACCTGGTTATAGCGAATCTTCAGCGATGCAATTCCCGTGCGTTTCCGCTCGCGCTCCTCCATCGCCGCAATGATTTGCCGCCCTTGCTTGGTAATGTCGCGCAATTCGTCCAGTTCGGCGTGATATCCCCGGCGGATCACTCCCGGTTCGCTCATCACCACCGGCGGCTCCTCCGAAATTCCGCGCGCAATCAAATCCCGCACGTCCGCAAGCTCGTCCATCTCGTTGCGCAGAGCCGCAAGCCGCGAAGTTCCGCCTCCCATCGCGGCGACATGAGCGCGAGCGACCGGAATCTTTTCAAGCGACCCGCGCAGCGCCAGCAAATCCCGTGGCGTCACCACACCCAGCGTCACGCGGCTCGTCAGCCGTTCGACATCGAGAATCCCCTCAAGCTCTCTCCGAATCTCCTCGCGCGCCACCATCTGCGCCTTCAGCTGCGCCACAGCCTCAAGCCGCGCTTCGATCTCCTTGATCGAAATTTCCGGCCGCAGCACCCAGCTTCGCAGCAGCCGCGCTCCCATCCCCGTCGCCGTCTCGTCGATCGCAGCGAGCAGCGTCGCCCGCGCATCGTCACCACTCGTCGCCTCTACCAGCTCCAGGTTTCGCGCCGTCACCTGGTCGAGGATCATCGCGTCCTGCTGCTCGTAAAACGCGATCCGATCCAGATGCTCGAGCCCCGTTCCCGCGGGCCGCATGGACGGAACCGCTGCCGCATCCTCCGGCTTCCGCGCGCCAATCGCCGACGTTTCGCGCAAATAATGAACCAGCGCTCCCGCCGCCGCCGCAGCCTGCGGGTGCTCGCTTAAGCCAAAGCCCTCCAGCCCGGCCACTTGAAAATGCTCTTCGACGAGTCGCGTCGCATGATTTGTCTCGAACACCCAGTCATCGAGCCGCGTCTCAACCGCCCCCAGCCCGTTCAATTCGCTCGCAGCCGGCGCCGTCGCAGGAAAGAGCGACACAGGTTGCGGCAGCAGCACCTCCCGGGGCCGCAAAATGCCGAGTTCGTCGCGCAACCGCGCCTCGGCCCTTTCGCCCGAGAATTCCGTAGCGCGAAATTCACCCGTAGATAAATCCACAAACGCCAAGCCAATCGTCCCAGCTCCAGCGCCTGTCCGCGAACTCGCCCGTCCTCCCGCGCTCATCGCCGCGCTAGCCGCCCCGCTCCGCGCCACCGCTGCCAGAAAGTTGTTCTCCTTGGCCTCGATCACGCCCGCGCCTGTCGCCGTACCCGGCGTCAGCACTCGAATCACTTCGCGCCGCACAATCTTCTTGCCCGCTCCCGGCTCTTCCATCTGCTCGCAAATGGCCACCTTGTGTCCGGCACGGATTAACCGCGCGATATAGTTTTCCGCCGCGTGGTAAGGGACCCCGCACATCGGCACAGCGCCTTCCTTCTCCTTATTGCGGGATGTCAGCGTGATCTGCAGAATTTTCGACGCCACCTTCGCGTCCTCATAGAAAAGCTCGTAGAAATCCCCAAGCCGGAAAAGCAACAAAGCCCCGGGATGCTGTCGCTTCACGGCGTGATACTGCTGCATCAAGGGAGTCGGCTCAGTCATTTTCGCGGCGATTTTTCCGGCACACTTCGGTTCGTGAGGATGGTCGGCTCAGTTGTTGTCTTCGCCAATGGACGTAGCTCTTTCGCGTGATCAACACAGTAGGAATTGGATTATGCTGTCTCGCGTCCGCTCTGGCAACCTCGTTCCGGTTGCATGTCGCTAGACTTGAAACGGCCAATTGACGGGTGGATGTTGTCGGGCCGTTAGGCTAACAAACGCTGAAATTCAGCGTTTCCGCGCAGCGAGCTTAAATCGGGATCGTTCTTGATCCACTCTTTGTGCCAGCCGGAGCGCACGTTCTTCCTTGGATATTCCGTAAGACAGGTCGGGCGGATCTTCTCAGAGACGCCAGTCGATGATTCTGCTGAGGCGTTTGTAAGATGGATTGTATACTCACCCGAAATGTCAATTCATCAGCGCACGAACCGCGAGGTCGAGGTCAAACTCCTTGTGCCGGATGCAGCGGCCATGCTTCGCAAACTCGCCACTCTAGGCGCCCGTTGCGAGAGGCGCGTTCTCGAACGGAACACCCTCTACGACACTCCCGACTCCGACTTTCGCAGGCGTAATACCCTTCTTCGAATTCGTGTTGAAACGCCCGCTCCGCGGACCAGCGCTCAATTGCCGAAAACGACGCACGGAGCCTCCCCCATCCGCCGCACGATCCTCACCTCCAAAGCCCCGGCTGTCCTCCACACCTCACGCGACCGCCACTACAAGGAAAAACTCGAAAGGGAACTGGTCGTCCCCGGCTCTCGGACCCGTTGGGATCGCAAGCTCTGTTCCTTAGGCCTTCGCCCTGGTTTTCGCTACGACAAAATCCGGTCCACCTTCCGCCTCCGCCGTCATCCCGGTCTCGCTATCGAGCTTGACGAGACTCCCGCTGGAACATTCCTCGAACTCGAAGGGTTTCCACCCGACATTGACCGCGCCGCCCGCGCTCTCGGCTACTCCTCCCGCGACTACTATCGCGGCACCTATTGGGACGTCTACGTAGCGAACTGCCGCCGCCGGGGCCTCACTCCGCGAAATATGCTGTTCCATAAGCAAAAATAAGCAAAATTCTCGCCAAAACCTCACTCTTCGCTTGACAAATTTTTACTACGCCCTTAATAGTTCAATCGGGGACAAGCGCAAGCACCATGGAAGAGCGTTCGTCTAATTGGGAACCGGGAAGTAGCCGCGCCAGCTGCAGTTTCCGCTGCAACTGGCACACGGCTTGCTTCTTGTACGCATCGAATCGCTGCTCCCATCTGACACGTGGGGACAGGGAGGCGAGACCCGGCCTGCACTAGACAGAGGGCGGTAGCATCTGCCCGTGGCCGGAGCTACGCCGGTCCGGGCTTTTTTTTTGCCCGGACGCAGCCGGGCAGAGCATTGCCCGCTGATCCCTTCACGGTCGCATTTCGTAAGGAGTCAACATGCTTCACGCCACTGAAATTCTCGGCGCCGAAACCTTCGATTCGGCCGGCAACTTCGTCGGCCGCGTCAAGGAGATGTTCATCGAGCCGGCCGACCAGCCCAATCGCGTCGCCCGCCTCCTGCTGGGCCGCGGCCAATACCGCCCCATCGT
>Ga0306925_10003195_pt1 | contig 14416 bp, 8 predicted proteins | sample flu12Cox44000176_FD_203755 | JGI IMG/M metagenome (GOLD analysis project Ga0306925, IMG submission 203755) | Lab enrichment of tropical soil microbial communities from Luquillo Experimental Forest, Puerto Rico - flux8day.12C.oxic.44.000.176 (v2)... | ecosystem: Environmental > Terrestrial > Soil... | reverse complement strand
GGTTAGCATTTGCTGCAAGAATTTCGCCGCCGCCTGTTTTTCGAAACCGAAGCGAGGCTGTACCGATCCACTGGTATCGATCAGCAAGCCGATCAGTAACGGGAGCTTGGACTGCGGGGAGAACTGAAGAATCTTCTGCGGAGGTTTGTTGTCGTCGCGAACCGTGATGTCGGCAAGGACGAGATCGTTGACAGAATGCCCCCAGTTGCTGACGCCGAAGAATACGGCGACCTCGTCGACGACAGTGCGGATGGTGAATTGGTGAGGCAAATCGGCACCATGGTCGACTCCGGGGATGTCTGCCGCGGGAGTATCGACCTCGGCCATCATGCTGCCACCCGCGCACTCGGGACAGCGATCGTCGGCCGTTTCGTTTCCAACGGCGGCGATTTGCGCTTTGAGTTGAGGCGAGTTGGCCAGGTCCTCATGAGGTTGAGCGGCATTGGCTGCATTGAGCGACTGAGTATTACGGGCGGCGAGGGCGGCCTGATTCCTAGCCAGAGTGTCGAGGTTCTGGCGCGCCGTAGCTGCGAGCGAGTTGGACGGGTCTTCCTCCAGAAACAGCAAAGTTCGGACTGGGCAAGCGCGAAATCGTTGAGTGCGATGGCCGCGACCGCGGCGACGTAATGCGCGTTGCCCAGGCCAGGATGCTCCACGGCGTGCACGCGATTGACCGTCTCAATGGCTTCGCGATATTCACGATGACCGTGCTGCGCGTAGGCGAGAACGGTAAGCACGCTGGGATCGACAGGTCGCAGGGCGACGGCTTTAGCGAGGTATCCTTCGGCAGCCACGTAATCTTTTTGAGAAAGCGCAAGCCGGCCAAGGTTGACGTAAGAACTGGCAAACTTGGGATCGAGATTGGCGGCGGTCTCGAACTCAACGCGCGCCCGGGCAGTATCGTCAAAGTCCAGGTAGGCTAAACCGAGGTAATTGTGGGCGGAAACAAACTTGGGGTAAACGGCGATGGCCTTTTCTAGGTGCGCAATGGCTTCCTGTGACTGTTGCCCGCGCATCATGCCAGTGGCCTGGTTGAATTCGCCGATCGCCTTATTTGGGGCAGCCAAATCCAGGGCCGAAACTGTGCCCGAGTCGACGAGATTCTGTCGGCGCGCGCGTTCCTCCTCGCCGGCGTGATTCTGGTCGTTCAGGATCATTTGGGCGAAGGTCAAGCGCTCAAACTGGGCCTCCATAGGGCCCGCGCCCACGTTGATGAGGGGGATCGCGCCCGGTGTGCTGCCGGACGGCGCTGAGAGCTGGCGGGGCAAGGTATAGGAAGGACAGGACGATGACGAGAAAAGGAAGAGCCACCAGGCAGGACGTTCGCGAAGGCCCTGAGAAATGGAGCGTGGACCCCAGCAACTCGAGCAACCCCCAGTGGAAGATAAGAGTACATCCTTCTCTAGGGGCGTGTCACGCAGGCGAAAGGAGCTGTGACAAGTGCGGGGAGAGTTGTGATGACTGAAGGTCACCCCACAGTGTGATCCGGCTCACGGCAGCCGGAAATGGATTGGTGTTCCATGTAGGCGGAGAAAATGGTACGACAATTCGTAGCCCGTCTCCAGGCAATCTTCTACCATTTGTTAACGCGCGATGTACGCGCGCACGCCTTCGCGCGAAGACCCAGGACGGCGATCTGCACTTCACGGCCCTTCCAACTCAGTGTCGCGGGAGAATTTCTATGAATACATTCGAGGAAAGAGTTCGCGAGGTGAGCGAGTACTTCGCGTCTCCGCGGTTTAAGAGGATTACACGGCTGTATACACCACGGCAGGTGGTGGAACAGCGCGGCACCATTCCTACGGACCACCCAATTGCGCGTAAGACAGCGGAGGCGTTTTACGCGCGTCTGCGAGAGCTGTTCAGCCAGGGCAAGTCAATCACAACGTTCGGACCCTATTCACCGGGGCAGGCGGTGAATATCAAGCGCGTCGGTATCGAGGGTATTTACCTCGGCGGGTGGGCGACGTCGGCAAAAGGCAGCATCGCAGAGGATCCGGGTGCCGACTTGGCTAGCTATCCGCTGAGCCAGGTGCCGGATGAGGCGTCGGCGATTGTTCGGGCGCTGGTTACGGCTGACAAGAACCAGCACTACATGCGCTCGCGGATGACTGCGGAACAAAGAGCGGCGGCACCTGAATACGATTACCGGCCGTTCATCATCGCCGATGCGGATACAGGGCACGGCGGCGATGCGCACGTGAGGAACCTGATTCGGCGGTTTGTGGAAGCGGGAGTGCCCGGATATCACATTGAAGACCAGAAGCCGGGCGTGAAGAAGTGCGGACACCAGGGCGGTAAGGTGCTGGTGTCGGAGAACGAGCAGATTCAGCGGCTAAACGCGGCGCGGTTCCAGTTGGACGTGATGGGCGTGCCGGGCATCATCGTGGCACGCACGGATGCCGAGGCCGCGAATCTGCTGGATGGATGCGCGGATGAGCGGGACCAGCCGTTTATCCTAGGCGTTACCCACCTGAATGCGCCAAGCTACAAGTCGGTGTTCCTCGCTATTCATCGCAAGTTTTACGAGGCAGGCGTCGAGGAAGTGCGAGGACATCTGATGTTCCAGATGTCGGGCGTTGAGTATGCTGCCGCGAATGCGTGGCTGGAGCAGGCTGGGTTAGTACCGGTGATTCTCGATGCGGCTGCAGCGTACCGAAAGAATGCCGGTGGGAGCGTCGAGCCGATGCTCGACAAGGTGATGGGGCGCTGTCTGGATGTATGGCAGGAAGCCGCTGATCTGAAGACTTGTCGCCAGCAGGTGGCGGAGGAGATGGCGTTTCGTATCAGCCAGGGCGAGGCGCTCGACATGAATGTTGAAGACTGGATAGAGTTTTCGAAACGTGCGTCCTGGTACGAGGTGCGCGAGAAGGCCCGGTCGATGGAGATCGAGGTCGGGTGGAGTGCCGAGCTGGCGAAGACTCCGGAAGGCTATTACCAGGTGCAGGGCGGACTGGAATATGCGATTGCCAAGTCGCTGGCCGCCGCTCCGTTTGCCGACATTTTATGGATGGAGACCGCGACTGCGAACCTTGATGAAGCCAAGGAATTTGCGGACGCGATGCATGCCGTTTATCCAGACAAGATGCTAGCCTACAATCTGTCGCCGTCGTTCAACTGGGACACCACGGGCATGAGCGATGAGCAGATGCAGGCGTTCCCGCAGGAGTTGGGCAAGCTGGGCTTCGTTTTCAACTTCATTACGTATGGCGGACACCAGATTGACGGGCTTGCGTCGGAGGAGTTTGCCACGGCTCTGCTGCAAGAAGGCATGTTGTCGCTGGCCAAACTGCAACGCAAGCTGAGGCTGCTGGAATCGCCGTATCGCACGCCGCAAACGCTGGTGGGTGGGCCGAGGCTGGATGCCGCGTTGATGGCGGCTTCCGGGCGTACGGCGACCACGAAGGCCATGGGTAAGGGTTCGACGCAGCATCAGCATCTAGTGCAGACAGAGGTTCCGCCGAAAGTGCTGGAAGAGTGGCTGCAAATTTGGGCGGAGCAAAACAACCTGCCGAAGTTTCGAGCCCAACTGCGGCCGGTCGCAGCGGGCTCGGATTTCCTCGAGCTCAGCCTGTGGAACGACGGAAAGGAGAAGGTGGGTAACATCATCTTCGCCGATGTGCAAGACCGGCATGGTTACAAGCTGCTCTCGATCCGTGATATGAACACGTTTGATTCGTCGCTGCGGAAAAAACGGCTGATGACGCTGGCGCACTTGTTCCTGATTCATCGCTACAAAACAGGACTAGTGCATTACCTCAGTCCGACCGAAGACAACGAGCATCAGGCGCAAAAAATGAAGCGATTGAGCCTCTTCAGCGATGTGGACATCCAGGCGCAATTGATTATCGTGGCGAAGGTGAACCACGCAAGAATTGCGGAGTTGCTTGCCAGTGATAAGGAAGCACTGACCCGCTTGATTAAGAAGCAGGACCAGCCGGTGGAGGTGGGATAAATAGGCATCAGACCTCAGGTATCAGTCAGGGCTTCACGATTGTGCGATGAAAAGACCCCATCCGCCAAAAAAAAAAGGCGGAGTGGGGAACCTGACTAAGAATTTTGAATCAGCAAAATATCGGGGCGGACGGCGGTCCGCCCCCGATTTTTTAGTGCTGAACGGGCTAACCTAAATCGATGGAGGGTTTATCCATGAGCCTCAGCCAGTTCGAGAAAGCCCGGCGCTTTCGTGCACTGCATGAGCGCAAAGGAGCTTTCATTATTCCAAATCCTTACGACGCGGGGACGGCCCGGCTGCTGGAGCAGATGGGATTCGAAGCGTTGGCGACAACAAGTTCGGGATACGCATTCACGCAGGGGCGGCGTGATGGCGGGTTGATGCGAGAGCAGGCGCTGGCGGGTGTGCGCTTGATTGCCCAAGCTACGGAGCTTCCGGTGAGCGCCGATCTGGAGAACGGATTCGGGGATGCGCCGGAGAGAGCGGCAGAGACGATTCGATTGGCGGGAGAGGCAGGCGCGGTCGGCGGATCAATTGAGGACTCCACGGGAAAGAAGGATGCTCCGATTTACGATCTGGGATTTGCGGCGGAGCGGGTGCGGGCGGTGGCGGATGCGGCACGTGGGTTGTCGTTTCCTTTCAGGCTGACGGCCCGGGCGGAGAACTATCTTTACGGGAGACGCGATCTTCAAGACACAATAAAAAGGCTGCAGGCGTATCAAGAAGCGGGAGCGGATGTGTTGTACGCGCCGGGTCTGACATCGAGGGAAGATATCGAGGCGGTGGTGAGATCGGTGGATCGGCCGGTGAATGTGCTGTTGGGATTGAAAGGCGTGGAGCTGGCATTGGCGGACCTTTCCTCGCTTGGCGTGAAGCGAGTGAGTGTGGGAGGCGGGTTGGCCCGTGCGGCACTGGGCGGGTTCCTGCGGGCTGCGCGGGAGATGCGGGAAGCGGGCACGTTCACCTGGGCGGAGGAGGCGGTGGGGTCGCTCAGCGAGCTGACGGCGGGGTTTGCAGGGTGAGGGCGGATCGTTGTGGTTGCGTGACGAGAAGGCCTACAGATGGCAAAAGCTGGCTTGTGTGTGGGGCACCTGAGTAAGTAACATTACCTTCCCCAATTGAAGCTGTCGCAAAGGCCTGCAATTTCGCAGATACATTCGCGAATGTCAACGGTATACTCTTGGCATCCTTGAAACTCGGGCCGGGTGTAAAACTAGGATCGTATGAAGTTGTATCGGTGCTTGGCGCCGGCGGTATGGGTGAAGTCTACCGTGCACGCGATGTCGCCCTCGGCCGCGAAGTTGCGATCAAGATCCTTCCCGATTTTGTCTTCGCCGAACCAAACCGTTTAGCGCGCTTCGAACAAGAGGCCAAGGCAGCGGCCGCTCTCAATCATCCCAATATTGTCGCGATCTACCAGTTTGGAACAGACGAGGGCCGGCCCTACATAGTGAGCGAGCTGCTCGAGGGCGAGACGCTGCGCAACCGGTTAGAGCACGCTCCCCTACCGCTGCGCAAGGCAGTGGATTACGGTGTGCAGACGGCGCATGGCTTGGCGGCCGCGCACAAGAAGGGAATTGTGCATCGCGACCTGAAGCCGGAGAACCTGTTCCTCACCAGGGACGGACACGTGAAGATCCTCGACTTCGGCGTGGCCAAGATTCTTGAGCCCAGTGAGGGAGAGGGACAGGGAATGGATTCGGCCCATCTTCCCACGGTGGATACCAGGCCGGGAGTAGTGCTGGGAACTTGGGGCTACATGTCACCCGAACAAGTCCGAGGCCTGGCCATTGACCCGCGGACCGACATTTTCGCACTGGGCGCGATTCTGCACGAGATGGTAACCGGGAAGCGCACTTTCGATCGTCCGACTTCTGCCGACACCATCAGCGCCATCTTGCACGAGGAACCGTCGGCGATTTCGCGAACGGTTTCGCGGATGCCACCGGGTCTTCAGCGAGTGGTGGACCGCTGCCTGGAGAAAAATGCCGATCAGCGATTTCAGTCGGCCTCCGATCTTGCCTTCGCACTGGAGGCGCTCTCCGACAGTTCGCTGACCTCCACAGGCGAACGCGCGCAGGTCAAGGTTCAGCGAACGCGGCGGCACGCAGTCATTGCGGCGGCAGGCGGGCTGGCGCTGGCAGCCGCTGCGGCACTGGGTTACTGGCTGGCGCGTCCTACTTCCGGTCCGAAAGCAACCAGCTACATGCAGCTTACGCATGACGGACAGCCGAAAGCTCTGCTGGGGACGGATGGCGCGAGGCTGTTCCTGGGAATGGGGGAGTTTCCCTATCAAGGCGGAGCCGAGATGCCAGCGGGCGGAGGAGAGCCGAGAAACATTCCCATGCCTTCCCCTCATGCCGTGCCGCTTACGGTTTCTCCGGACGGCGCAAACTTACTGGCTGTGGACGGACAAGGCGTTCCTCCCAGTGGACCGCTGTGGGCTGTGCCAGTCACGGGCGGCTCACCGCGCAGGCTTGGAGATCTATCAGGGGAGGCCGGCGCGTGGTCTCCTGATGGCCGGATGATGGCTTACGCGAGGCATAACGAGTTGCTGATAGCCGACGCTAACGGCACGGGCTCGCGCAAACTCTCGTCCGTCGCGGGTGATATTAATTCGATCGTGTGGTCCCCAGATGGCCCGCGGTTGCGGTTCGACAGCTCGCAAACGGTTGGCCAGCATGAGTTCTGGGAGGTTTCGATAAATGGCAATGATCTGCGCCGGCTACTGGCAGGTTGGCACAATCCGCCGGATGAGTGTTGTGGCCGATGGACAGCAGATGGCGAGTACTTCGTGTTCCAATCGGCTAACCAAGTCTGGGCGTTACCCAAGACGACTTTCTTGCTTCGTTCACCCTCGCCGATACAACTCACCTCGAGCCCGATGTCGTTATCTACGCCGATTCCGAGCAAGGATGGAAAAAAACTGTTCGTCATAGGCGAGGTGCATCGCGGAGAGCTGACGCGTTACGACATGAAGACGCATCAGTTCGCCCCATTTCTGGCGGCTATTTCCGCCGAGTACGTTGCCTTCTCGAAAGATGGCCAGTGGGTGGCGTATGTGAGCTATCCCGAAGGTACTCTATGGCGCAGCAAAGTGGATGGCAGCGAACGCATGCAGCTCACCTATCCGCCGATGTATCCCATGCTTCCGCGTTGGTCTCCGGATGGCAGACAGATCCTGTTCTTCGAGTTCGAACGCAATTCCAAGCCATCACGCATTTACCTCATTTCAGCCGATGGGGGCACGCCGCGCGAGCTAATTCCCAGCGATCCGAATGCGCAGGTGGATCCCAACTGGTCGCCGGACGGCAGCAAGGTTGTGTTTGCCGGCAATCCTGGAGAGTCGAGTTCGCAAATTAAGGTCTTCCAAGTGGCGAATGGAAAGATCCTTCCTCTGCCCGGCTCACAAGGAATGTTCTCGCCGCGCTGGTCGCCTGAGGGACGCTACATTGCGGCGATGTCAGCCGACTCATCGCGCGTGATGCTGTTCGACTTCAGCACCGGTAAGTGGAATGAGCTTGCTCAGGGTAGCATCGGGTGGTTGAACTGGTCGCACGACGGAAAGTACATCTACGTCCTGGACCAGAGCGGAAAGGGTGCTGTGCTGCGGATCAAGATTGGTGATCACACACCTGAGCAAGTGATTGCTCTCGACGGCTTCAAGACCACCGGGCGATACCGCGGATCACTGGCGCTCATGTCTGACGACTCTCCTTTGCTGCTGCGTGAGGCCGGCACGCAAGACGTATACGCTCTCGACTGGGAAGCCCCATAGGGCTGTCGTTTCACGGTTCGCCAATGAAGATCTGATCCTGTGGATGCTTGACACTCTTGTCCGCCGATGGACGGGGGAGGTCCGAGGGTGGACAGGGAAGCCGTCGCACTACATTCGTACTCTCGCGCAAACCAATGAAATATTGGCACATTCGGTTAAGGCCGAAGGAAGCCAGATTGCATCGAAATCTGAGTAACGTGCGGCAGCCCGATGAGCACTGTTCTGAACGATCTGCGGTACACGATGCGGCAAATGGCGAAGGCGCCAGGATTTGCCATAGTGACAATTCTTACTTTGACGCTCGGCATTGGAGCGAATACGACAATTTTCTCGGTAGTCAACGCGGTGCTGCTAGATCCGCTTCCGTATCCGCAGCCCGGCCGAATTTGTGTTCTCTTTCGTGAAGGGACGATGTTTCGCACGGGCTCCATTTCCTATCCCAACTTTGAAGACTGGCGGCGGGAAAACCAGAGTTTTTCCAGCATGGCGGCGTATCGGGAAATGGGCGGAGTCACGCTCAGCGGAGGCGGAGAGCCGGAGAGCGTCTTGGGGGAGATGGTGTCGGCGGGCTTCTTCGAGATTCTCGGTGTTCGGCCGGTGGTGGGAAGGACGTTCACGGCGGATGAAGACCGGCTCGGCGGGAACCCGACCGTAATGATCGGGGAAGGTTTATGGAAGCGGAAGTTCGCCTCGGATCCACGTGTCTTGGGCAAGACGATCATCCTGAACGGGCAAGGACGCACGGTTGTCGGAATCGTCCCGGCAAGTTTCCGGCTGAAGATATGGAACTTTGAACGATCGGACGTTTATGTGCCGATCGGCGAATATAGCCAGCCACAGTTCCGCAATCGAAACGCGGCGTGGGGCACCGACGCAATAGCGCGACTCAAGCCGGGCGTGAGCGCGAGTGACGCCGCACAGGACATGGCGCGGGTGAATCGCGGGCTGGCAACCGCCTATCCCGATGTGGACGCGAACATCAAGACCTACATGTTGCCGCTGAAAGACGTGATCGTGGGCGAAGTGCGTCCAGCACTCCTGGTATTGCTGGGGGCCGTGATGTTCGTGCTGCTGATTGCCTGTGCCAATGTAGCGAACTTAATGCTGGCGCGTTCGACAGCGCGAAGCCGCGAGTTCGCCGTGCGGATTGCGCTGGGTGCCGGACGGGGGAGATTAGTGCGCCAACTGCTCACGGAGAGCCTGGCGCTGGCGTTCATCGGCGGGATTTTTGGGTTACTGATGGCGCATTGGGGAACGCGCCTGGCACTGATGTTGCTGCCGCAGGCCCTACCTCGATCTGAGGGCGTGGGGATCGATGGCCGGGTGCTGCTGTTTACGCTGCTGACCTCCGCTCTTTCAGGAATCACATTCGGCCTGATTCCCGCCTTAAAAACCCGCACCACGCCGGTCAGCACCACTCTGAATGAGTTTGGCCGTTCGGTCGCGCACGCAAGAAGCCGAACGCAGTCGGCGCTGGTGGTGACAGAGATAGCGATGGCATTGCTGTTGCTCGTCGGGGCAGGCCTGATGGTGCGCACGCTGATGCGCCTGTGGAATCTCAGTCCGGGATTCAATGCGCAGAGCGTATTGACGTTCGTGGTTTCAATGCCTCCGTCGATGGCCAAAGAGAGTCCCGAAGTAGTTCGCGCTTACTATCGCCAATTGGGGCAGATGCTGCGCTCAATTCCAGGGATCGAAAGCGTGTCGCTCGAGTGGGGATCTCATCCCATGAAAGGCGATACGGAAGAAGGTTTCTATGTGGAAGGAGAGGCGCGGCCGGCACACATGACGGACCTGCCATACACGCTCTTGTACATGGTTGAGCCTGATTATTTGCAGGTGATGCAAGTGCCGTTGCGGCGCGGCCGTTTTCTTAACGATTCTGATAATGAGCACGCTTCTCCGGTGGTGGTGATCGATGAAGATTTTGCTGTGCGGCACTTCGCCGGCAAGGACCCGATCGGCAAGCATATCAACCGGGTGGACGGGATTACAGGAGGCGTGCGTGCTGAGGAAATCGTTGGCGTAGTGGGTCACGTCCGGCAGTGGGGGCTGGCTGACGATTCCACGGAGAACATGAAAGCGCAGCTCTATCAACCGCTGACACAAGCCAGTGACCGGCGGATGGGCCTTATAGCCCTAAGCTCTCACGTCTACTTGAGAACGAAGCCCGGCATCGATCCGGCGGCGGTGTTTCCGGCGATTCGCAACAAGGTAACGCAATTTAATGCCGAAGCGGTGGCGTTTGAGCCGGAGAAGATGGAGACGATTGTGGCGGATTCCATCGCGCGGCAACGATTTACCATGATTCTGTTCACGGGCTTCGCAGGGGTTGCGTTGCTGCTCGCGAGTGTAGGGATTTATGGCGTTCTATCTTACATTGTGGGACAGCGCACCAAGGAAATCGGCCTGCGGATGGCCCTGGGCGCCAGCCGGGGCGACGTATTGCGAGCGTTCCTGCGCGATGGAGCGAGACTGACGCTGATTGGTGTGGCACTCGGGACTATCGCCGCCATGGTTCTGACTCGATTGATGACGAGCGTCCTGTTTGAGGTGAAGCCGACTGATCCGTTGACGTTCGTCGGCGTGGCGGTCTTGCTTTGCTTCATCGCCCTGATTGCGTGCTACATTCCAGCGCGGCGCGCGGCGTCGGTGGAACCGATGCAGGCCCTGAGGGCAGAGTAGAAAGCGTGTGCGCGCCCTCACACAGCGGCCGCTGACTCCCGTGTTAGAATCCCCGCGCATAAGGGCCTCAACGTGTCATCGCATTCCTCATCTTCCTTCACCACTACCGTGACCGAGTCGGTAGTCAGTTTCCTCGAGAAGATTCCGCCGTTTCAGTTCCTGCCTCAAGGGGAGCTGCGCACACTGGCGCGCAGCATGACGTTGGAGTACTTCCCAAAAGACACCGTAATTCTGGCAGGGGGGCGGCAGGTTTCCGAGGCGCTGTACATCGTGCAGAAAGGAGCGGTGAAGCTGGGCATTCGGACGGATGTCGGCAAGGAACTGATTCTTGACATGCGCAGCGAGGGCGAAGTGTTCGGGCTGCTGTCGCTGATGGGGCGCGACGTGGCGAGGCTCGACGTAGTCGCTTTGGAAGACACGCTGTGCTTCAGCATTCCGGCCGATTACGTGCAGGAACTGATCGACAAGCATCGAGACGTGTCGGAATACTTTGTCCGCACCTCGATTACGCGCTACATGGACCGCAGCCTGACGGAGTTACGCACGCAGGTAAACCTGATGGGCAACTCGGAGCAGTTACTGTATTCGCTGGCGGTGGGGGACGTGGCGAGACATGCGGCGGTGGTGTGCTCGCAGCCGGCGACGATTTGCGAAGCGGCAAAAGTGGCTTCGAAAGGAAAGTCGGGCGCGGCGTTCGTCGTCGATGACGATGGACGCGCGGTTGGGGCTGTTACGGACCACGATTTTGCGAAAAAGGTTGTGGGTGGCGGAGTGCAGGTTGATGAGCCGGTGACAACGATCATGACGGCTCCCGTGGTGTCAGTGGAGAGTAGCGACAGGCTGTTTCAGGCGTTGCTAACAATGCTGGGAAGAAAACATCCATCACATCCTGGTAACGGAAGAAGGCAAGCCGAACAGAGTGCTTACAAGCCACGACCTGATGCTGTTGCAGGGCAAGTCGCCGTTGAGTCTGGCACGGCACATCGAGCAGCAGCAAACGCTGGATGATTTGGCGGTTGCGCAGAAGCGGATTGGCGATCTGCTACCGCTGCTGATGCGCGAGGGTGCGCGCGCCAGCCATATTACGCGATTGGTTGCCGAGCTGAATGACCGAGTGATGGCGAAGATTTTGGAACTGGCAGAGGAGAACTTCGGGCCACCTCCGGTTCCATATTGTTGGGTCGTGTTGGGGAGTGAGGGACGGCGCGAGCAGACGTTCAAGACCGATCAGGACAACGCCCTGATCTATGCTGATCCGGCGGACGGGGAACGGGGACGGGCCAGCACGTATTTCAAGAACCTTTCGGTTTACGCGCAGGGGGCGCTGGAGAAGTGCGGGTATCCCGCGTGCACGGGTGGATGGATGGCGAGCAATCCGCGATGGAGGATGCCGCTCAGTGCGTGGCAGATGATGTTTCGCGAGTGGATTAGCGAAGCAGAATATCACTCGGTGGAGGATGCGCTGATTCTTCTCGATATGCGACCGGTGGCAGGGGACCCTGGTTTATACGAGACGCTGTGGTCGGGCGTCGAGGCGCAACTGAAGAAAGCGAGTTTCTTCAAGTCAATCCTGGCATGCATCTCGGTGGGACGCAAGCCTCCACTGGGATTCTTTCGAGGTTTTGTGCTTGACCGCAGCGGCGAACATAAGGAAGAGCTCGATATCAAGAGCACAGGAACGGGGCCGATCGTAGAGGCGGCGCGGCTCTTCGCGGTAGACTTGGGGATTTCGCACACAAATACAGTGGACCGGCTGTCGGCACTGGGGAGTGCAGAGTACATCGATGCCAAGGTGCTTGAAGAGATACAAGAAGCGTTCGAATTTCTGATGTTGCTGCGACTGGAGAACCAGTTGCAGCAGGCGCGCGAAATCAAGCCGCTGAATAACTACGTAAGCCCGCGCAAGCTGACCAACCTGCATAAAGGTCTGTTGCGCGAGGCCTTCCAAACCGTGGTGAGGTTGCAGTCGGTAATCGATGAGCGCTTTCGTACTGCCGTATGGGCACAGCTCGGGAAGTGAAGGATGCCGAACTGGTTCAAGGTCGGATGAGGTGCCAGTAACTGGGATTCACGGTTTCCTAGCAGTCCGTGGTGGAACTAGCTGATTTTCTGCAAGACGTGCGGCATTGCCGGGTCCGCGATCTTACAAAGTGCCTGGCGTCTGCCGCGCTGATGCGGCTTCGACAAGACCGGTGGTAAGCATTCCGACGCGAGAGCAGCATAAAGACTCGCAAAATGCGCGTGCCAAGGCGGTTTCTCATCTCTCGCGGCGTGCCCGCACCTAGCAACTTGCGCAGGATCAGGCTCAGGTTGAACGCGCCGACATGAACTAACTGCCGCTTCAAAATGTTGTCCCGTCCTCGCAAGTGACAGCGCCGCATGCTGCCGGTTTCGTAGCAGTGCGCAAAGCTGCGTTCCACCAACTCGCCTCGCCGCCGCAATAAACTCTTGCCGTACTCGCTTTGTACCCGCCGCCGATTCTCGTACACCGCCTGCTGTTCCGCCGCCTTACCTTGCCAGTTCCGTCGCCCCTTTGGCTGCTTCTCCGGTATGTAGCTGCACACCTCGTAACTCTTGACCCGCTGGATGACGGCACCGCTGTGATACCCCTTATCGGTGACCAACTCTTCGATGCCGTTGACGTTCACCTTGGGCTTATCGTCGGGCCGCAACTCCGCTTCGCGACCCGCCAACTCCGCCACCGCCATACCCGCCTCGCACAGGGTTTCGTCCAGTGTCGTTGTGTCGCCCTTATCTGCACCTGGCAAGGTGACGGCCACCACCGCGCCCGTGTCCAGATCGACCGCATGCTCGGCCTTGTGCGCCAAGTGTGTGCGCCCGTCCTTCATCTGCGCGATCCGCGCATCCTCGTCCGCCGGACTCTTCCACTCCTTGTTGGACGTGCGCTTCTTGCGCTTGCGGTCCAGTCTCACCAGCTCCTCGCGGGTAGGGGTTGCGATGCCCGAGGCTTTCGCCAATCCGCGCAGAAACTCCTCGTAACTCTCTCCCGTGTCGCGCCGCACGATCGAGCGCATCGCCGCGTTGGCTTCCAGCGTCGTGGCATCGATCGCGATCCGCTGGCCCTTCAGCAGCCCGCGATCAGCCAACACGCCCAGCACCCAAGTAAACACTTCCCGATGGGTGTCTAGATCGATCAACCGCCGCGTGCGCGATATGGTTGAGTGGTCCGGCGTGTTCTCGTCCAACCCAATGCCCACAAAACGCCGCAGCGCCAGCGAGTCCGCCAATCGCCAGGCGATGCCGCGCTCCGCCCCGATGCCCTCGAAATATCCGATCAACAAAGAACGAAAGTAGATTCCCGGTGTCAGCGAGGGCCGGCCGAACTTGGCCGCGTAGAACTTCGCACACCGACCCTCCACAAACTCGTCGAAGCGCTCGGCCTCCAGCAACTCATTCAACTTCTGGTAGAACGGATGTCCCGGCGCTGCTGCCAACTCGGTATGCGCGATCCATATCCCCTCTTGCTTCTCCCGCTGCTTCCGCCTGCCCATCGCCATGCGCCGATTCTACGAACAGAGCTTGTGGATACATCACAAGTTTTTGCCCACGTACCCAGACTTGCACCACAGGCTGCTAAGGGCGGCGTTGTCGCATGCCGTTGGTCGACCCCGTTTTACATACCACAGGTGCACTACCGTTCTGAAAGAACGAAACCATAAGCCAATTACCCTGATGCACTTGATTTCGGCAATTCGCTTGCGCGGCGCTCGCCATTTTTATTTCACCTGTCACACTTTGACTGGACTAACGACGTCGAAGCTGGCATCTTCGACCCTTTCAATATATAGTTGACAATGTCAACTATATATGCGCTATAAACAAATTATAGGGTATCTATGCCGGAACTTACAGTTGACGCACAGGTGGGCGCGATCCGCGCATTTAACCGCTTCTATACCCGCAAGATCGGGGTCGTGGATGGAATGGCCAGCAGCCCCTTCGCCCTTGCCGAGGCTCGAGTGCTGTATGAACTGGCG
>Ga0306925_10003189_pt1 | contig 14433 bp, 10 predicted proteins | sample flu12Cox44000176_FD_203755 | JGI IMG/M metagenome (GOLD analysis project Ga0306925, IMG submission 203755) | Lab enrichment of tropical soil microbial communities from Luquillo Experimental Forest, Puerto Rico - flux8day.12C.oxic.44.000.176 (v2)... | ecosystem: Environmental > Terrestrial >... | reverse complement strand
AGCGGCATCTTCCACAAGCGGCTCCAGCACGATGGACGCACCGGGTACGTAGTCGAAGAGCGTCTCCAGACGAGGGTGAAAAAGCGGGAGCCAATGCTCCATGCCGGGATGCCGGCGTCCTTCGCTCACCGCGTGATAGAGCAGATCGTCCGGAGCGGGCGCGCCGAATGCCTCGACATAGCCCAGCCTGAAGCGCTTGATGGTTTCCGCCGTAAGCTGAAGCTCCGCCACGGGGACGAGGTCGAGGCGCGGCAACTGTCCGGTGGTGCGCTGGCTCTCAGGATCGAAGGTGCGGATGGTCTCCAATGCGTCGCCGAAAAAATCGAGGCGTACGGGGGCCGTGCCGCCGGGCGCATAGAGATCGATGATCCCGCCGCGCACGGCGTAGTCCCCCGCCTCGCGCACGGTCGAGGCGCGCACGAACCCATTGAGCTCCAGCCAGGCGACAATCCGCTCCATGGCAAGCACATTGCCGGGTACGACCGACAGCGACTGGCTGGCGACAAACTCGCGGCCGGGCACGCGCTGCAGCGCGGCGTTTATGCTGGTGAGGAGAACCGACGGCCGCTCATGCCCTTTGATATGCGCGAGACGCGACAGCACGCTCATGCGCTGGGCGACAAAGGCCGCATGTGGCGACACGCGGTCATAGGGCAGGCAATCCCAGGCGGGAAATTCGAAGGCCGCGAGATCGGGCGCGAAGAACTCGACCGCCCGGCGCAGGGCCGCCATTCTCGCCCCATCCCGACAGACCACGACGAGCCCCACCGCGGGAGCATTGGGGCGCGCCGCAACGGCACGAGCGAGATCGGCAACGATCAGCCCCTGAGCACCGTCAGCCACCCCCGCCAATGTCAGGGGGCGGCCGGCAACGAGCGCCACCGACGGATTGGCCGCAACCTTCATCGGGCGCCTTCACCGCGTCGGTTGAAATCGCGCAGGCGGCGAAACAGCGCGGTGTCAAAATCAGCCCATACCTTGGCTTCGCCGGTGACCCACGCCAGCAGCTCGCGGTCCGGCACCTGCATCAGATCCTCGAAGGCGACGAGCTCGTCGGCTGTCAATTGTCCGATCGCGCTGTCCGCGAAACGTCCCATGATGAGATCGAGTTCGCGCATGCCGCGATGCCAGGCGCGGAACAGGAGCCTGCGGCGACGGACATCCAGCTCCTGTCCAGGACCAATAGCCATGTCGCCCTCGTCGCGCGCAGTAAACGCCAAACGCCCGGACGGGGCCGGGCGAGGACACATATAGTACTCAGTACGCAAAGAGCGAGAGTCGAGCCGAAAAATAGCGGCGCTCGACCTCCTTCAACGCAGCGCCCTCTCGCGTTATTCGTCAGCGCAGCAACGAGCCTTTCATGCGGCCAACCCTCCTCAATCCGCTGTTCACTGCGGTCACGAGCCTGCCCGGCATCGGACCAAGGCTGGAGAAGCTTTATGCGCGGCTCCTTGGGCGTGGCGATCATGCACGCGTGATCGATCTTCTGTTCCACCTGCCCGGTGGAGCCATCGACCGCCGCGCACGGCCGAAGCTGCGCGACGTGGAGCTCGATACGGTCGTTACCGTTGTGGTCACCGTTGATCGACATCGGCCACCGCCGCCGCACCGTCCGCGGGCGCCGTATCAGATCTATACCAGCGACGATACCGGCGATCTCATTCTCACGTTCTTCAATGCGCGGCGCGATTACCTGCAGAAGCTCCTGCCAGTCGGCGAGCGGCGCTACGTTTCCGGCACCGTCGCGCTCTACGACGGCATGCGTCAGATGGTGCATCCGGACCGCATCGTTGCCGAGGCGGATCTCGCGAAATTGCCGCTGGTCGAGCCGGTCTACCCGCTCACCGAAGGACTGAGCCTCAACGCGGTCGGAAAGGCCGTCAACGCCGCACTTGCGTGCGTGCCGGAGCTGCCGGAATGGCAGGAGGCAAGCTGGGTCGCGCGCGAGCGATTTCCTTCCTTCGGCGAGGCGCTGCACGCTCTGCACAATCCCGCGCATCCTGCAGACGTGCTGCCCGAGCAGTTGGCTTGGTCGCGGCTGGCGTATGACGAGCTTCTGGCGGGCCAGCTCGCGCTTGCCCTGGTCCGTGCCCATATCCGGCGCCCGACAGGCCGCGTCAGCGCAGGAACCGGTCAGCTACGCAAACGGCTGAGCGCCGCGCTGCCCTACTCGCTCACTCCATCGCAGACGCACGCGGTGGCTGACATTATCGCCGACCTCGGCAAACCCGAACGCATGCTGCGACTGCTGCAGGGCGACGTCGGCTCCGGCAAGACCGTGGTTGCGCTGCTCGCCGCGGCCGCCGTGATCGAGGGCGGCCGGCAGGCCGCGCTGATGGCCCCGACCGAAATTCTGGCGCGCCAGCATTTCAATACCATCGCGCCGCTCGCCGCTGTCGCGGGGATCAATATCGCCATCCTCACTGGCCGCGAGCGAGGTCGCGAACGCAGCAGCATCCTCGAGCAGGTCGCGCTCGGCGACGCTCATATCCTCGTCGGCACTCACGCCTTGTTCCAGGAAGAGGTTGCGTTCCGCGACCTCGCGCTTGCGATCATCGACGAGCAGCATCGGTTTGGCGTGCACCAGCGGCTTTCGCTCGCAAGCAAGGGTCAGGCCGTGGATGTGCTGGTGATGACTGCCACTCCCATTCCGCGCACACTGGTGCTGACCTATTTCGGCGACATGGACGTCTCCGAGCTGCGCGAGAAACCTGCCGGCCGAAGGCCCATCGACACGCGCACCCTTCCCCTCAACCGGATTGACCAGGTCGTGGACGCCGTTGGCCGCGCACTCGCCGCCGGCCATCGCGTCTACTGGGTTTGCCCGCTGGTGGAGGAATCCGAGAACGTCGATCTCGCGGCGGCGCAGAGCCGCTACGTTGCACTCCAGGAGCGTTTTGGCGCGATGGTCGACCTGATCCACGGCCAGCTCAAGGGCACGGAGAAGGACCTCGCCATGACGCGTTTTGCGACCGGCGAGACGCGCCTGCTCGTCGCCACGACCGTGATCGAGGTGGGGGTCGATGTGCCGGAGGCAACCGTGATGGTGATCGAGCATGCCGAGCGCTTCGGCCTGGCGCAGCTGCATCAGCTGCGCGGACGGATCGGCCGCGGCAGCGAGCGCTCGACTTGCCTGTTGCTGTACAGGACGCCCTTGGGTGGCAACGCCAAGGCGCGACTTGCGATCATGCGCGAGACCGAGGACGGCTTTCGCATTGCCGAGGAGGATCTCAAGCTGCGCGGCGAAGGAGACGTCCTTGGAACGAGGCAATCCGGTTTGCCGGGATTTCGGGTCGCCCGCATCGAGACCCACGGCCGGCTGGTGGGTCCGGCGCGTGACGATGCCGCTCTGGTGCTGGCGCGCGACCCCACGCTTTCCTCAGCGCGCGGGGAGGCGCTCCGCAATCTGCTCTACATATTCGAGCGCGACGAGGCGATCAGGCTGTTGCGGGCGGGGTGACGCCTACCGGCAGAATGCCCAGCGCATCGGGACCGAACCGGTTGGGCCCGACGGTTCCCCGCGTACAGAACCAGATAAACAGCCAGATGCCGCCGATGATCGGCAAGAACACAAGCAGGAACCACCAACCGGTGCGATCGAGGTCATGTAAGCGCCGAATCGCAACCGCAATGCTGGGCAACAACAACGCAAGCTCGGCAAGGGTGCTGATCGGCGATGAACCCGAGCGCCGAAACAAGGCCAGATCGATAATGACAGCCGCAATCACAACCAGGAAATAGAACAAATGCCAGAACCAGTATTCCGATCGTATGGCTCGACCACTAAATCCTACATAGTTCTGGAATCCCGACCTGATCGCTTCAGTGAAAGTCATGGCTGCCTCCTCACGCGCGTACCCCTAGCAAAGCTAGCATATGCGAGGGCTACGGCAAACGGCTAATCGCGCCGCTACTTCACGGGCGCTGTGCGCGGAGCCGAGACGCGGGCGGCGCGTGCCGTTTCAGCAAGCGCGGCGAGCTGCTTCTGCTGATCGGAGCCGCCGGGCTGCACCATGCCGGCCGACATGATCAGCGTCATTGCGGCCTCGACCGTGACATCGAGATCGATGATGTCGCGGCGCGGCACATAGAAGAAAAAGCCGGTGGTCGGGTTGGGCGTGCAGGGCATGAATGCTGCGATGTGCTCGCCATCCGGCAGCCGCGCCGCAATCTCCGCGCTGGCGGAATTTGCGAGGAAGACGAGCGACCACATTCCCGGCGAGGGAAACTCAATCAGCCCGACCCGGCGGAAGCTCGTTCCGCTCTTGGCGAACAATGTCTCGAAGATCTGCTTGAGGCTCTTGTACAGAGGGCGCACTATCGGCATGCGATTGAGAATGTTCTCGCTCGCCTCCACCAGCTTGCGGCCGACGAGGTTTGCGGTCAGGAAGCCGAGCAAGGTCAAGGCCACCAGCGCCACGATCAGGCCAGTGCCGGGAATGCGCAGCGGCAGATAGGTCTCCGGCCGATAGGCACCCGGAATGAACGGCCGCACGACGTCATCGACCCAATTGATGAACCACCAGGTAAGCCCGACGGTGATGTAGAGCGGACCGACGAGGATGAGCCCGGTCAGGAAATAATTGCGCAGCCGGCTGACCATCGCATGGTGATGCTTTTCCACCTCGTGCGGTCCCCCGCCGCCTGCGGGCGTGCGCGCCTGCGCCGGATTTCGATCAGGCGGGCTCATGTCAGGGCGATGCCGTGCTAGCGCATGGAGGGAGGACGGCCTTTCTCATTCGACGGTCACCGACTTGGCAAGATTGCGCGGCTGGTCCACATCGGTGCCCATCACGACCGCCGTATGGTACGCGATGAGCTGAACCGGGATCGCATAGACGAGCGGCGTCACGGTTGCCGGCATAGCCGGAAGTGCAAGCGTAGGCAATGCGTCCCCGCGCACCTCGCGCGCGCCCGCCGCATCGGTGACGAGAATGATCCTGCCGCGACGGGCGGCGACCTCCTGGAGGTTCGAGAGCGTCTTCTCGAAGATGCGGTCGAACGGCGCGATCACAATCACGGGCATGTTCTCGTCGATGAGCGCAATCGGCCCATGCTTAAGCTCGCCTGCGGCATAGCCTTCGGCATGGATGTAGGAGATTTCCTTGAGCTTGAGGGCGCCTTCGAGCGCCAGCGGGAAGCTCGTGCCGCGGCCGAGATAGAGCACGTTGCGGCTTTTGGCGAGCTCGACGGCGAGCTGCTCGATCTGCGGCTCGAGCGCCAGCGCCTCGGTCATCAAGCGGGGCACCTCGATCAGTGCGCGCACCAGCTTGCGCTCGTCCGCCTCGGACAAAACGCCGCGCGCCCGGCCCGCAGCCACCGCCAGACAGGCCAGCACCGCGAGCTGGCAGGTGAACGCCTTGCTGGAGGCCACGCAGATTTCCGGGCCCGCGAGCGTGGGCATCACCACTTCGCTCTCGCGCGCGATGCTCGACGTGGCAACGTTGACGATGGCAAGCGCATGCTGGCGCTGCTCCCTGGCATAGCGAAGCGTCGCGAGCGTGTCGGCGGTCTCGCCGGACTGGGAGACGAATATGGCCAGGCCTCCCGGCTCGAGCGGTGCCTCGCGGTAGCGGAATTCGGACGCAACATCGATGTCCACGGGCAGCCGCGCCAGACGCTCGAACCAGTATTTCGCTACCAGCCCGGCGTAATAGGAGGTACCGCAAGCCGATATGGAAACGCGTCCCAGGGCGCGGAGATCGAATGGCAGGTCAATGCCTAGCCTCACTCGCTCGGCCGCCATATCGAGATAGTGCGCCAGCGTATGGCCCACGACCTCGGGCTGCTCATGGATCTCCTTGGCCATGAAGTGGCGATAGTTACCCTTATCGATCAGGAATGCGGACGCCGAGGACCGCAGCACCGCGCGCTCCACCCTGCTCCCCTTGGCGTCCCGAACCTCGACGCCCTCGCGCGTGAGCACGGCCCAGTCGCCGTCCTCGAGGTAGGAGATCGCGTCGGTGAAAGGGGCAAGGGCAATGGCGTCAGAACCGAGAAACATCTCCCCTTCGCCGTAACCGATGGCGAGGGGGGAGCCTTTGCGGGCACCGATGAGAAGGTCATCCTCCCCCGCGAACAGGAAGGCGAGCGCGAATGCGCCGCGCAACCGCGGCAGCGCAGCGGCAACCGCTTCCGCGGGGGCGCGCCCGTTTTTCATCTCCTGGCTGACGAGATGCGCGACCACCTCGGTATCGGTGTCGGAGCCGAAGCTCGCGCCTTTTTTCTCCAGTTCCTCGCGTAGCTCGCGAAAATTCTCGATGATGCCGTTGTGGACAACGGCAAGCCGCTCGGTGGCGTGGGGATGCGCATTGTTCTCGGTGGGCCGGCCGTGCGTCGCCCAGCGCGTGTGGCCGATGCCGGCCTTGCCGGCGAGTGGCTCGCGCGCAAGCCGCGCCTCCAGATTGCGCAGCTTGCCCTCGGCCCGCCGTCGCACGAGGTTGCGGCCTTCCAGCGTGGCGACACCTGCAGAATCGTAGCCGCGGTATTCGAGCCGCTTGAGGGCGTCGACCAGTAGCGGCGCAACCGGCTCACGCCCGAGAATGCCTACGATTCCGCACATCCGACCGACCGCTCCTGCTGATCCTGCACGACCAATATCCCGCACGCGTATACCGGTGCTGAACAGGGCAAGAAAAACCAAAATATCCTTCAAATTGTGACAATTACAGCGAAGGGACGGGGAAGGAGAGCGTAGCCCGGATTGAGCAATAAGCGAAATCCGGGGAAACCCCGGATGAGCGCCCGAAACCACGCAGGTTGCGGCGCGCAAGGGTGGGCGCGCTCATCCGGGTTACAAGGCCCCTACAAGCCGAATTCATCCGGGCTTGGTCGTTCCCTTCTGGCCCTGCAGGCGACGCGCCCAGCCCTCCTTGACCACCTGCCTTCCGCGCGCGAGCGCCAGCGCATCAGGCGGCACGTCATCGGTGATCACCGAGCCGGAGCCGATATAGGCGCCCTTCCCCACCTTCACGGGAGCCACCAGCGCCGAGTTCGAGCCGATGAAGGCGTTCTCGCCGATCTCGGTGCGGTGCTTGGCAACGCCGTCGTAGTTGCAGGTGATGGTGCCGGCGCCAACATTTGTCCCCGCCCCCACGGTGGCATCGCCGATATAGCTCAAGTGATTGGCCTTGGCGCCGGCCCCGATCAGCGCCTCCTTGACCTCGACGAAATTGCCGACGTGCGCATTGGCCTCGAGGCGGGCGCCCGGGCGCAGGCGCGCATAGGGGCCCACCACAGCGCCGTTGCCGACGCGGGCGCGCTCGAGATGCGAGAACGAGCGGATCACGGCGTTGTCCTCGATGCTCACGCCGGGACCGAAAACCACGAACGGCTCGACCACCACGTCGCGCCCGAAGCTGGTATCGTCGCACATGTACACGGTTTCCGGGGCGACCAGCGTCACCCCGGCATCCATCGCCGCGCGCCGCAGCCGCTGCTGCAGCACCGCTTCCGTCTCGGCAAGCTGAGCCCTTGTATTGACGCCTCGCACGTCGTCCTCCTCGGTCTCGATCACGACCACGCGCATGCCCATTGCGCGGGCAATGGCAATGGCATCGGTCAGATAGTACTCGCGCTTGCGGTTCTCGTTGCCGATGCGATCGAGGATCGCAAGCGCGGTGGCACCGGCAAACGCCATCAGTCCACCGTTGCATAAAGCGATCTTGCGCTCGCTTGGGGTTGCATCGAGCTCCTCGCGAATGGCAACGATCTCTCCGTCCTCCATCAGGACGCGCCCGTATCCGGTTGGATCGCGTGCCCGGAAGCCGAGCACGACCAGTGCGGCGCCCTGCGCGAGGGCATCGCGCATGCGCACGAGAGTCTGCGGACGAACCAGCGGCGTGTCCGCAAACACGACGAGCACGTCATCGGGCGCGCGCGCAATGGCACTCCTGGCAGCCAGGACGGCGTCGGCACTGCCCCGGCGCTGCGGCTGGACAAAGACCTCCGCCCCCGCTGCAACGCTGCGCGCTTCAAAGATGACATCCTCGGCATGCGGTCCAACCACGACCGCCGTCGAGGTAGCGGCCGCGTTGCGCACGGCAGAAAGAACATGGGCGAGCAGCGAGCGTCCGGCGATGGCATGCAGCACCTTCGGCCGCGCGGAGCGCATGCGCGTGCCCTCGCCCGCCGCGAGCACGACGGCCAGGCAGCTGCGCTCATTGCTCAAACCGGCTCTCCGCAGCGGATTCGCCTAGTGTGGCGGTTCAGAAGTCCGCATCATTCTTGCAGCGACTCCGAGATGCGGATTTCTGAACCAAAGCCACACTAGATCAATAAGTTGCTAGTGTGTCCTGCGATTCCGAAGTTCGCAAACGAGAGTGCCGCACAATGTGGCGAACTTCGGAATCGGGACACTAGCCGCCTCTTATCCGAGTGCCGGCCATTGGAAAAGAAGCGCGCGCCGCGTACAGGGGCTCGATTTGTGCTTTCGAGCGGGATATGGCGAGAGCGTGCAGACACAGTTGTTTCTTCCCAACCCGCGGGCGACGAACTGGCTCCTGATCGTGGGCTTCCTCTCGCTGGGGCAGGCGCTCTATCTGCGCTATCTCGGGCTCGAGAACTCGCAGGTGGCGCTGGCATGTCAGGCGGGCCTCGATACCTGGCTGTGCGCAACGCTTCGGCTGGCAACGAGCCTGTTTCGGCATTCGGCATTCGGCTGGTGCGCGGTTGTCTGCGCATTGCTCAACCTCGTGCGCCCTTCGATCGTTCTTCTCTCTCTTTCGCTCGCCGCGAGCGCGCTTGGTCTCGTGCTGTACAACGCCGGTCTCTCTGGACTGGCCGTTGCGCTGCTGATCCTCAGTCTGGCGCGGCCTGCGCCCGCAGCAGAGTGAGGGCGAGCGCAGCAAGAGCGGCGGCGAACCAGAAGGCCTGCCAGTTGGCGAGACCTTCATTGATGACAATGTATACGGCGGAGGAGGCGAGCGCTGCCGCCATCACGCGCTCGGCGGTGGGCGCCTTCGGATGGAGCCTCCAGGTCGCGAGAAGAACGAGCGGCACCGTCGCAGCGGTGAGCGCCGCAAAAGGAAAATCCCGGTAGCGTGGATCGAACACGAGACCCAGTGCCGCAGGCAAGGCGAGCAGCGTCAGCGCAATCAGCAGCACCCCGGTCGCCAGCTCCAGGCCCCGCAGGGGTGGTGCGCTTGCACGGCCGAGAATGCGCGCGAAGGTGGGCACCTGCTTGCGCGCCCCGAGTGCAGCGGCGGCAAGGATGGGCGACAGCAGCGCCACCGATGCCCAGGCAAGCGAGCGCAGCCATCCTCCGAGCCCGAGACTTTCGAGCGGCACATTCTCGACGCTCCAGCCGATCAAGGTTCCGGATACGGCTGCGATCGCGGCCACACGCAGCCACAGGCCTGGATTGGCGGCAAGCCCGGTCTGGCGCGCCGTGATCAACGCGGCAGCAAACGCCGCTGCCGCAAGGGCGATGCCGCCTGCGGCCTGCCAGCGCCAACGCGGATGATTGGAGACCGTCTCGCCCCACGCGAACTTGGCGGTTCGGCGGGCGCCGTCGAAAAGGCCCCAGTGGCCTCCCACCGTGCCTTCGAGCTGACGCTTCCAGGGCTGGTCGTAGGCTTCCATCAGGTTGAGCCGATAGCCGCCGCGCTTGGCAAAGGCGAGCGTCTCCTGCATGGTGCGCGCCTGGTCGGCAGGTGACGGCAAGGCGCCTTCGCGCATGCGGCCCGCACTCGGCCATCCGAACTCGCCGACGAAAATCTCTTTGCCCGGATACGCCGCCAGCACCTGCCGGCGAATGGCATCGACATGGCTTGCGGCATCGCGCGATGCAATTGGAAAGTCTTCCCAATACGGCAGGATGTGGATGGTGATGAAATCCACCTCGGCCGCAATCTCGCGGTAACGCAGCCAGTACTCCCAAACATCGGCATAGGTCACTGGCATCGATACGCGCGAACGCACCTCCGCAATGGTGCGGGCGAGATCGCGTGCTGACATCTCGCCCCGCAGCAGGACCTCGTTGCCGACAATGACTGAGGTGATCGTCTCGGGAAAGCGCTTGGCAAGCTCAACCGTGGTCTCAATCTGTTTGCGGTTGCGCTCCGGCTTGCTGGAGAGCCACAGCCCCTGGATCACCTTCATCCCGTGCCGGGAGGCAATTTCCGCAATTCGGTCAAGCCCATGATCGACGGCATAGGTGCGAACGCAATCGGAGACGGCCTTGAGCTGGGCGAGATCCTCCGAGATCTGCTCCGGATCGACGGGAACATCAGGCCCGAACGGGTCCTGGTCGCCGCGGAAGGGAGCGTACGAGAGGCAATGGACCTTCTCTCCCGCGGCGAGCGGTGAGGGTGGCAGCTGCACCTCGGCGCCAAGCCATGCCCATCCCGCAACGATCGCCCCCGCGGCAAGGGCGAACAACGCGGTCATGCTCCCCATTCGATCCAGTCCCCATCCAATCCACTTGGCGGGCTGCCACGCCCCTGCTTTAATCCGTAATCCGTCGTGCGAAATCTCGGCCTCGCCGCAATGCTGACTAATCCGGGCGCTAGCGTGAAGCAACAACCGGCCTGCAAGCCATAACTCAAGAGCGAACATGCCCTCCATCGTTATGCGTATCGTGGTCGCGAGCCTCGCGGCGGCGATGATGCTTTTTGTATCAAACCCGACTTTGGCGCAGAATTCCGAGCAGAAGCCGCCCGACAAGCCGCCGGCCCCTGAGGCCAAGGAGCCGCCGAAGAAGGTCGACGAGTTCGCCGAAGCCGAGAAGGTATTGGGAGGCCCCGCGGCCAACCCGGAATGCCTATGGCTCGGCCGGCGCGTGGTGAACCTCTTGTGGCGCGACGATCTGGATACCGCGTTTCGTCATCTCGATCTCTATGATCGCTTCGGCTGCCCGTCCGGCCACATCCAGGCAACCTTCCGCTGCGTGGTGCGGCAGGGAAACATCGACCCGAAAGCGACCGACACGCTGCACAGCCGCATCCATGCCTGCTGGCTCAACCCGGCGCTCGAATTGCAGGGCACCGCTGCCGTCCCGAGCAGCACGACGAACCGGTAATACTGCGGCGAAACTGTACAAATATTCAGAATAACTGTTTAGCTCCGCGTGGAACGTTTTTGTTGTTGCGATATTATTTCCTTGAATCCGCCACGACCGATCGCTACTTGCAAAATCATCTGCAACTGAGGTACGCTGCAAGCGCCCTTGGTTGAACCTGAGGGGACGGGTTCGGTCCCTGCTCTTCCTGCCTGGCTGGTTAGCCTTCCATGCGCACCGTCGCTGTTGTGGTGGCGCTCGTAGTCTGCGTGCATGCCGGCTTGTGGACCCTGCTCCAACGGCACCAGGCGGTGGCCGATATCGACGCGCCGCTTGCCAGCATCTCCTATTCTCCCTACGCGCGCTCGCAGCATCCGGACCGGGGCGATCGTCCCACCGAGCAGCAGATCCGCGACGATCTGAGAGTACTCAGCCCTTACGCGCAGGCCATCCGCACCTATAGCACGACCGGCGGCGCCGAGCTGGTGCCGGCGATTGCCGCCGAGTTCGGCCTCAAGGTGACGCTCGGCATCTGGATCGACAAGAACGAAGCCCGCAACGAGCGGGAGATCCAGGCGGCCATCGCACTCGCGCGGCGCTACAGCAACGTGAACGCCATCGTGGTCGGCAACGAGACCATCTATCGCGCGGAGAAGACGCTCCCCGAGCTGATCGCGCTCATTGCGCGGGTGAAGCGCCAGAGCCCGGTGCCGGTTACCACCGGCGAAATCTGGTCGGTATGGGTCGAGCATCCCGAGCTCGCGTCCGCGGTCGATTTCATCGCCGCGCACATCCTGCCGTACTGGGAGGGCGTGCCGACCGACAAGGCGGTCGATCAGGCCATCGAATTCTACGAGAAGCTGCGCCGCGTCCATCCTGGCAAGCGCATCGTGATCGCCGAGTTCGGCTGGCCAAGTGCGGGCTACAACATGCACGGCGCGCGGCCCGGACGCCTCGAGCAGGCAGGCGTGCTGCGCGATTTCGTCTCGCGCGCCGACGCTTATGGCATCGACTACAACATCATCGAGGCCTTCGATCAGCCCTGGAAGACCAACGAAGGCAGCGTCGGCATGTATTGGGGGATCTTCGACGCGGCGCGGACCGCCAAGTTCGCCTGGACCGGGCTGGTGAGCAACGCGGACTATTGGCGGCTTGCCAGTCTTGCCGTCCTGCTCGGGCTCTTGCTGTCGCTGCCGGTGCTGGCGCGCAGCCGCGCAACCGCCGGCGAGGCCCTCGCTCTCGTGGTCGCCGCCAACGTCGCCGGCGCCTGGTTCGCCACGGTGTTCGCGTTCTGGCAGACGCACTATTTCGTCCCTGGCGCGGCGTTTGCGCTCGTGCTCGGGCTTGCGCTTCTCGTGCCGCTGGTCGCCATCGCGCTCAAGCGCATCGAGGAGATCGCCGCCGTCGCCTTCGGCCGCGGACCCCGCCGCCTGATCGCCTCGGCGCTGCCGGCCGCACCGGAATTTGCGCCCAAGGTCTCGATCCACGTGCCGGCATGCTGCGAGCCGCCCGAGATGCTCAAGGCTACCCTCGACGCGCTCGCGCGCCTCGACTACCCGCATTTCGAATGCGTTGTCGTCATCAACAACACGCCTGATCCCGCGCTCTGGCGATCGGTCGAGGAGCACTGCCGCGCGCTCGGCGACCGTTTCAAGTTCGTTAATGAGGAGAAGCTCGCGGGCTTCAAGGCGGGCGCCTTGCGCCTTGCGCTTGCGCACACCGCCGACGATGCCGAGATCGTCGCCATCATCGATGCCGATTATGTCGTCCATCCCGACTGGCTGAAGAACCTGGTGCCCGCCTTCGTCGATCCCCAGGTCGGAATGGTGCAGGCCCCGCAGGATCATCGCGACGACGCCCGCAGCCTCATGCACCACGCCATGAACGGCGAATACGCCGGCTTCTTCGATATCGGCATGGTCCAGCGCAACGAGGCGAACGCCATCATCGTGCACGGCACCATGTGCCTGATCCGCCGTGAAGCGCTCGCCTCGGCCGGCGGTTGGTCGAGCGACACCATTGTCGAGGACTGCGATCTCGGGCTTGGCGTGCTCGAGCGCGGCTGGCAGATCCACTACACCAACCATCGCTACGGCCACGGTCTGCTGCCCGATACCTTCGACGCCTACAAGAAGCAGCGCTACCGGTGGGCGTATGGCGGGCTTCAGATTCTCAGAAAGCACTGGCGCTCGCTGTTGCCGTACGCGCGCACCCTCACGCGCGCGCAGAAGCGCGAGTTCTGCTTCGGCTGGCTCAACTGGCTGGGCGCGGAAGCGATCGGGGTTCTGGTGGCGATGCTCAACATTGCGTGGGCTCCGGTGGTGGCGTTTGCCGGTATCGCCATCCCCGACCAGATTCTCACCATTCCGATCCTGGCGGCATTTGCGGTGACACTCGCGCATTTTCTCGCGCTCTACCGCTTGCGCGTGTCAGTGCCGCGCGGGCAGATGATCGGCGCCGTGATTGCCGCAATGGCCGTGCAGTGGACTGTCGCACGCGCGGTCGGATGCGGGCTCTGGAAGGAGAGTCTTCCGTTCATGCGCACCGCCAAGGGCGGCACGACGCGCAAGGGCCCGGATTTCCCCGCCTTCTGGGAGGCGGTGCTGGCCATGCTGCTGCTTGCAAGCGCAGCGACCGTCGTGATCACCAACTACAAGCAGATCGACGAGATCAATATTTTCGCCCTCGTGCTGGTGGTGCAGAGCCTGCCGTTCGTTGCCGCGGTGGCAATCGCCGCGCTCGAAGGCTCCCGCTTCAACGAGTTCGCATTCTGGCGCACTCTTGAGGCAAGGATTGCCGCACTGCTGCGGCCAGCCGCGCGGGCGGGCAAGCCGCCGAGCTTGCCCGATGCGGTCACGCCGGACGCGTGATTCATCGGCATCCGTGCTCTGTAGGGGCGAGGCATGCCTCGCCCTACCATTCGCACCGTAAGTCGTTGATTGCCGGATTGCGGAACGTGAGCCTCTAAGCCGGCATCGCCGTCTCGACGAGCTTCACCCAATATGACGTCCCAAAGGGTATCGCCTCGTCGTTGAAGTCGTAGGCAGGGTGATGCAGGCCGGCGCTCGTGCCGTTGCCCACGAAGATGAACGCGCCGGGGCGCGCTTCCAGCATGAAGGAAAAGTCCTCCGCACCCATGACCGGCGCAACCTGATCGTTGACGCGCTCGCCCCCGGCGACCTCTTTCGCCACCGATGCCGCAAATGCAGCCTGGCGCTCGTGGTTGCGCGTGATCGGATAGTCGCGCCGGTAGGTGAGCTTGGCGCTGGCGCCATGAAGGCGGGCCGTGCCCGTCACCACATCGTGGAGCCGCGTCTCCAGCTGGTCGCGCACCTTGGGCGTGAGGCTGCGCGCCGTGCCGCGCAGGAGCGCTGTCTGCGGAATCACATTGTCAGTCGAGCCCGCCTGGAAGACGCAAATCGAGATCACCGCCG
>Ga0306925_10003187_pt1 | contig 14434 bp, 12 predicted proteins | sample flu12Cox44000176_FD_203755 | JGI IMG/M metagenome (GOLD analysis project Ga0306925, IMG submission 203755) | Lab enrichment of tropical soil microbial communities from Luquillo Experimental Forest, Puerto Rico - flux8day.12C.oxic.44.000.176 (v2)... | ecosystem: Environmental > Terrestrial >... | reverse complement strand
AAATGGGTCCGATTGCGAGGCCTTTGAATAAATCGCTCTTGGGTAAGCCTGCGGTATCGAGGTATCGCCCGGCCCATCCTGTTTCGATGATGCGCTCGGGCGCCGCCGTCTGCCAGATCTCCGTGGAGCGGAAGTGGGAGAGGTTCGGATTGGGGTAGTGCACGCCTTGCAGTATCGCGACGCGGTGCGCGTCGTACAGGGCCTTGAGACCCGCGAGGTTCGGATTGAGACCCAGCTCGCTGTCGATGCGCAGCACCTCGCCCGCCGGAACGTTGATGGTTGGGCGCACGCGGTAATAACTCGGGTCGCCGTAGGGAACGAGCGTGTTGAGCCCATCATTACCGCCTTGCAAGTTGACGACCACGAGCGTGCGCACACCGGCCGAACCCGGCGTCGTGATCGCGCTCGCGGCTCGCGCGGCGCGGCCGAAGATGGAGTCGATGGCCAAAAAGCCTGCGAACGCGCCAACGCTTTGCTGGAGGAACTGCCTGCGGTTACCCATGAGTTTAACGCCTCTCACTCATTCACGCCAATTGGTATGCCGGCAGTGCCATCGCAAGGCTCACGCCGCCACGCACTTTTTCTTCGAAGTTCTCGCCCGACAGGGCGACCCGGTTCCCGACGCCGTCCGTGCTGAGATAATGGAGGATGTCATTGGACTGTTGGGAGGTTGCATCGCCTTGTACGACCGTGTCCACAATGCGTTCGCCGACAGACACCGGGTCGTTTTGGACGGCTCCCGCCACCCACATCTCCGGGCTCCCCAGATGCGATGCTGGCGATGCGTAGATCTGCGGGTCCATGCCCGAGGGCATGTTCGCGTTCATCGCCATCATGGCGACGCTCGATTGCGCAGCCGGTTTGAACATGACGAGCTTGCGCAAGTACGTGAGCCGCGCGAGATATGTCCCCGTGTTGAGCCACAGGCTGCCGCCCGGCCATCCTGCGACATTGGGCGGCTGCATCGGTATCTGCCCCATAACACCGAGCGCGCCGAGCGTGCGAACGCCCACCTCGTTGGCGCCCAGCATCTTCATCGCGCCGATGGCCACTTCGAGCGGGCTCTTCACGAGCGCGCGATACGCGCGCTGTGAATAGAAGACGTTGGAGCGCAAGAGCACGCCCATCGCGCGGCCCGTGTTGTACCCGCTCGCGCGGAACGTGGCCGCCAGCGCGTCGATGAGCTCGGGTTCGGGATCGTCGTAGACGAACGCGCGAAGGAACTTGCGCGCCATGAAGCGCGCCGTCACGGGCTGTTGCATGATGATATCGACGACGGCGTCGCCAGTGAACGGGCCCGTCTGACCGAGGAATGTCTTGATCCCGTCGTCATGCCAGCGCGGGTTGTACGCATACAGGCCCGTCGAGCGGTCCACGGTGTTGCCGGTGAACGCGCGGGCGGCTTGGCGGACGTCTTCCTCGCTGTAGTTGCCGACGCCCATAGTGAACAGCTCCATGAGCTCTCGCGCGTAGTTCTCATTGGGGTGCTGCGCCCGGTTGGCGATGCCGTCCAAGTAGTGCAGCATCGCTGGGTCACGGGATACCTCGTGCGTGAGCTGCGCGTAGTCGCCAAGCGCAAACCGCCGGAACAGCGTGTATTGGTCGACCATCATCTGCGGCGTGATGCCTTTTTGATTGATGCCGCTCGTGAAATGGTTGCTCCAGAAGTACACCATCCGCTCTTGCAGCGGGCTCATGGAGTGCAGGCAGCGGTTCAGCCACCACAACTGCGTCCGGATGATCGCATTACGCCGCTGCAGGGGATCGACGGGCGGACCGGGAGCAAAACTGATGTCGCCATCGGGAGCGACGGGCAATGCATCTGGCAGCGGATGCATGAGCCGCGCAACGCTGGCCTGCATGCCGGCGTCGGCGACTGCCGCGATCTCAGCCTGCGAACCGCCAAATCCGGCACGGCGCAGCAAATGCGCTGCAAGCCGCGTATCCCATGGCCCGCCATACTCCGTCAGTGCCCGCGACACGTCGAGCATGCCGGCAGGCCGAAATTCGGCGGGTTGCTGACCTGGTGCGCTCATCGGGCGTCGTTACCGCGCCTTTCCTCTCGTCGGGCCCCCTCGCATTGTATCGTCAACAACGTGAGACAGACTTGAAGCCGCTATGAGACTTGCATGAGAAACGTAAAATTGCGCCCAAAGTTCGCATCATGCCTTACGATGCCATCGTGGTGGGTGCGGGCCACAACGGGCTCATTGCGGCCGCATACCTGGCCAAGGCCGGTCAGAAAGTCCTCGTGCTCGAGCGCAGCGATCAGATCGGCGGCGCGGCGATTAGCGAGCATCCCTGGGAGGGCTGGACGGTCTCCGCCGCATCCTATGTGGTGAGCCTACTCCACCCGGACATCGTCCGCGATCTCGACCTCGAGGAACACGGCTATCACGCCTACCTCAAAGATCCCGCATCGTTTACCTCGACGCAAGACGGCCAGTCGCTATTGCTTTGGCGCAACCCGGAAGAGACGCGCAAGGAGATCTCTCGCTTTTCCACTGCTGACGTAGCCGGTCTCCAAGCGCTCGAAGAGACGCTGTGTGCGTACGCGCGTGAGATTTACGATTCGTTCTTCGATGAGGAACCGCGTTTTGACAAGTTGTCGGCGCAAGCGCAAGCGATGTTCCGCGGCTCAGCGTCGGAGTTCGTCGAGCAGTACGTGACGACACCGATGCTGCAGGCGGCGATCGCGAATGACGGCGTCGTGGGCACGTTTGAGGGGCCACGTAACCCCGGCACGGGGTACGTGCTCGCCCACCATTACGCAGGCCGCGTCATGGGCGTGCAGGGCGCGTGGGCGTACGTGCGCGGCGGCATGGGATCGATCTCCAAAGCTGCCGCAGGGGCGGCGCAAGGTTTCGGCGCGGTCATCAAGACGCAATCGCCCGTGGGCATGATCCTCGTCGACGGCGGCTATGCGAAAGGCGTTGTGCTGGATGATGGGACGGAAATCGAATCGCGCTACGTGCTTTCAAACGCAGATCCGCTCTCGACATTTCTCACGATGATGCCCAGCGGCACGCTTGAGACTGCGTTCCTCGAGCGGGTGCGCGGCTGGCGCTGCGAAGGCCCTTCCATGAAGCTCAATCTCGCACTCGGCGAGTTGCCTAACTTCAGCAGCCGTCCATCTGGCGAGTCGGCGCCGCAGCACAACGCGACGATCCACATTGCTCCCGATATCGACTATCTTCAGCATGCATACGAGGACGCTCGCGATGGCCTCCCTTCGAAGGAGCCGATGCTCGAGATGTTCCTGCAGACACCAAGCGATTTCACGCTTGCGCCGAAGGGCAAGCAGCTGCTCTCGATCTTTGCCCAGTATTTCCCTTACACGCGTTCGGATGGTGAGTGGACTGACGCGCGTCGCGAAGCCGCCGCCGACGCCATCGTGGCGACGATCGGCAAATACGCGCCCAACGTGCCCAACGCGGTCGAAGCGCGTCAGATCCTTACGCCCTACGACCTCGAGCGCCGTTTCGGCTTGCCCAAAGGACACATCTTCCACGGCGAACTGTTGCCAGGCCAGATTTTTGAGGACCGCTTCGACGTACGAACGCCACTACGCGGTTTGTACTTGTGCGGCTCGGGAACCCATCCAGGCGGGTGCGTCAGCGGTGCCCCCGGCGTGCGCGGTGCCCGTGCTGCGCTGAAAGACGTTGCCGCAGCCGCTGCGAGGTGAAACCCGAAGCTCCTGGATGTAGTATTAATGAGGATGTGGGGGCAGCTTCGTGCTGCCCAAGAAAGCGGAACTAACAGATGATCGGATTTTTAATAAGGATGAAGACGCTGTGGGCATTGCGCAGGCAGGCCGCACGCGTCGGCAGGCTTTTCTTAGATCAGCGTGTTCCCGTGTCGCTCAAAATGTTGACTGGTCTCGGGGCGCTGCTCATCATGTCGCCAGTCGACCTGCTTGGTGATATCCCGGTGCTGGGCGTCGTGGATGACACGCTGCTGCTGGTCGCGCTCGCCTGGTTGTTCGTCCGCCTGTGTCCGCCGGCCGTCGTCGCCGAATACGCGGCCGCTGCTCGTGCCGGCCGCCTTAAGAATATTACCCCGCGCTGACGTTCTTGCGCTTGAACAGGAACACGCGCCGGTCGGGCGTCTTGGTCCTGTACGACTCCACAAAGCGAAAACCGTTCTCGTCGGCCAAGTTGAGGGCAGCCTCGACTTTGGTCGCACAATGCGTCGAGAGCTCGAGCGCCATGTAGCGGCCCCCGCCCGGAGAAGCATGGCGGATGCCTGATGTGGCCCGCCGTACGAGGCGTCCTATCGCCTCGACGAGCGCAGCTCCGATCGGTTCCCCCGCGATGAACAGCTTGCTGCCGACGGCCTCAACGGGAAGCCGTCCGGCAGATTCGTCGATCATCGCCAGATCACGCCGGTTTTTGCTGCGTGCGACAGAAAATTTGTGTTCGCGGTAGACGACCTCAATCGCCTGACTGCCGTCGGGCAGTGCGAGCCGGTCGCGCTCGGTGATCTGCGCGCCCGCTGGCAGGCCTGCATTGAGCTCGGCGAGTTCTTCGGCCAACAGGTTTTGCACGAGACGCCAGGCGTCATCTGCGCGCTCTTGCGGCGAGCGCAGTTCGTGACCAACATCGGCATACTCACGCAGCCGCTCGCGAATATCGTTACGCGTCTGGACGACTTCGATATCGCTTCGAAGCTCTTGCAGCAACAGAGGACCCTTGTCGGAAGGTGAGGGCGTGTGGGTTCTGACGCCCGTTCGAAAATCTCCTACCGGGCGCGAGACAAGGGCCGCGAAGGTGGCTCCGCTGGGCGAAGGCAAAGCATCCGGCAGATGGCAACCCCTATCTCCATCGCGAATATCGCACGTGTCGCGGCCGGAGCTATCGCGCTGCTGTGGGCGCTCGTTGCTCTCGGCGACGCGCTTGCGGCGCTGACCGCACGCGGTCTTGACGTCTTGCTCGCCGCCGAGATCGCGACTGGTGCTGCGCTCGCCACCGGTGCGGTCATGAGCTTCGGCCGGCGAAGATGGTGGCGCCCTGTGCTTGTGATCGCTGCGGCTGCGCTGACCGTGGCGAGGCTCGTGTCGGTGCTCGGCACGGGTGACACGTTGCTAGTCACGACGAGCGTCGCGATGTTTGCCGCTATCGCCGCTGTTGCCGCGGTGGCGACACCGGGCGATGCGGATCGTGGACGAACGGCAGGCCGCCCGAACCCGCGTCATACAGGGGTCCCGCCGAATCGCCCACATACGTCGTAACGAAAAATCATCGCTGCGCGTCGCAGACGCATAATGCAACGAACTCAAAGGGGGCGTATGACACTCGCCACTCTCGATTGCGTGCGACCACAATCGTGATTGCCCGCCATCTTTCCTTGCATGCTTGGACGTCAGCCGCGCAAGCGGGGTCTGGCCGTGCGGTACCACCTGGTCGGGCTCTATACTTCTAGCAGGGTCGCGCCCGCCATCCGGAGCTTTGTCGGTCTGTAGTTCAACCACTTCTAGCATCCTTGAGCTGGCGAAATATGAAAGTCTCGGGGGGGCTTAACGCAGCAATACGGATTCGCGTGCACCCACTTCTAGCAGAACGTGTGCTGACATCACACGTGTGCGCTTGTTGCGATGAAATGCAGTGAACGACCGAATGCTTGTGGGGAGGTATCACGCTGTCACGCCGCAGAAGCCGACCGCTTCGCTTGCAAGAAAGGAACTTGCACGCGAACGCCATCATCTTTTGTTTACCGTCTTACTTCGAGGTCGGCTGCACGATTGAAAACACGTCTGGATGCGCCCCTTCCGCGCGTCGAGGCGGATCTCGAAAGTAGCGAGCCATCTGCGAGTCTTCTGACGAGACACGCGGCTCGCATCGCGACCTACCTTCGAGAGTCGGCGCTACCGCAGCGATCGTTCACCGGACGCATGACCGGCTACCACATGGGATGGCTGGACCGTGATGGCCAGCCATCGCGCTGTTCGCCGGGAAAGTTCGTGCGTCCGGCGTTATGCCTGTGGGCTGCGGAGGCGTGTGGTGCCGATATCGAAAGCGCGCTCCCGGTGGCTGCGGGCATCGAACTCATTCACAATTTCACTCTCATCCACGACGACATCCAAGACCAAGACATCACCCGGCGCAATCGCGACACCGTCTGGGCGCTGTGGGGCGCTGCACAAGGAATCAATGCGGGCGACGCGCTCCATGCGCTTGCCTTCCGCACGCTTGCGGGCGACGGTTTGGAGCCGAGCCGGTGTCTTTTGGCTGTTCGGGCTATCGCCGATGCCGTGCTTGTGGTCGTCGAAGGGCAGTCGCTCGACTTGCGGCTGGAAGGTGACCCGCAGACGTCTGTGCGCACGTACCTACGGATGATCGGTGCGAAGACGGCGGCGCTGCTTGGCGCGAGCATCCAAGCGGGGGCGCTCGTGGCTGGCGCCTCAACAGGCACGGTTGACGCGCTGCGCCGAGCCGGTTACCTATTGGGATTGGCGTTTCAAATCCACGACGACTGGCTGGGGACGTGGGGCGATCCCGCCGCCACCGGCAAGTCCTCAAGCGGTGACCTTGGGCGCTGCAAGCTGACCTATCCCATCGTGGCGGGATACGCGCGCATGCAACCGGCGCAACAGCGGCAGCTGAGCGCGCTGTTCCGCGATGATGCGGGCGATGCGGCCGCGGTGCGGGCCCTATTAGAGACGGCCGGAGGACCGCAGCTCACCAAGGATACCCCGCGTCACTTTGCCCGCAAGGCAATTGCTCTGGTCCGTGCACTTGGACTTCCTCGACGTTCCGCAGACGACTTCACAGAGGTAGCAGACTATGTCACACGCCGATCTCGATAGTCATCACGTCACCGAGTTGCAAAACGGCGGCGTGGTGAACGTCCCGTCGCGCAAGGCCGACCACATCCGCATCAACCTGCAGGAGGATGTCTCCGCCAAGGGCGTTGACAGCGGCTTTGACGAGTATCGCTTCACGCACCGCGCGCTTCCCGAGATCGATCTCGACGACGTCGATACCACCACGACCCTGTTCGGGCGCCTGCTCGCCGCTCCACTGTTCATCTCGTGCATGACTGGTGGTACGCACGAGGCGCGCCGCATCAATCGCAACCTGGCGCGCGTCGCACAGGAACTCGGCCTCGCGATCGGCGTCGGATCTGGCCGCGCGTTGCTCGAACACCCTCACCTCGCGGATTCTTATGACGTCCGTCCGCTTGCGCCTGACGTCGTTCTTTTCGCCAATCTCGGCGCGGTGCAGCTGAACCGGGGCTACGGCGTGGCTGAGTGCTCGACGCTCGTGCGGCGCTTGCGCGCGGACGCGCTCGTGCTGCACCTCAACGCGCTGCAAGAGGCGCTCCAGCCGGGTGGCGATACGTGTTTCGCCGGGCTCCTCGAGAAGATCGAGCGTCTGTGCGACGGGCTTGACGTGCCTGTGGTGGTCAAAGAAGTCGGATGGGGCATTGCACCCGATCTCGTGCACGCGCTGTTCGCAGCCGGGGTGCAAGCGGTCGACGTCGCCGGCGCTGGCGGAACATCATGGAGCGAGGTCGAGCGGCATCGCATCGCGGAGCCGTCACGCCAGCGCGTGGCCGCCGCCTTCTCAGACTGGGGCATCTCGACCGTCCAATGCCTGCGTGATGCGCGCGCAGCGGTGCCGGACGGCGTCATCTTTGCCAGCGGCGGCGTTCGCAATGGCGTCGATGTCGCCAAGGCGATTGCGCTTGGCGCAGACGTGGTGGGCATGGCTGGACCTTTCTTGCGGGCCGCCGCCGAGGGCGTGTCAGCCGTACGCGACCTAGCGCACGAGGTGATCGAAGTGCTGCGCATTTCGATGTTCGGCATCGGGGCCGAGTCGATCGCCGAGCTTCGCCGCACGCCATGGCTGCGCCGCCGCGGCGAGGCCAGCGGCAACCTGCGCGTCGGCCGGTTGCAGTATGCGACATCGGGCGCCGGTTCGTTCCTGGACATCACTGATGATGTCTCATCCATCGTGCGCTCGTCAGGCGTGCGCGAGGGCGTCGTCCATGTCTACTCCACGCACACGACGGCGGCAGTCCGTGTGAACGAAAACGAGGAGCTGCTGCTGCGAGACTTTGCGCGCTTCCTTGAGCGGCTAGCGCCTGCGGGGAACGGCGTGTACGAGCACGACGATTTTGCCCGGCGCGTCAACTTGCCGCCGAATGAACCGGTCAACGGTCACGCGCATTGCCGTCACTTGTTACTCTCGTCGAGCGAGACGCTGCCGCTTGTCGATGGCCGCCTCGCCCTCGGCGTCTGGCAGCGCATCTTTTTGGTAGAGCTGTGCTCGCCGCGCGACCGCACGGTGATCGTCCAAGTGGTAGGGACGTGAACGAGCTGACTGAACTCGCTTCGGCCGACGCTTATTGCCGTCACCTCGTCCGGCGCCATTACGAGAACTTCTCGGTTATCTCGCGGTTCTTGCCCGCCGATGTGGCACGCGATCTCACGCGCATCTATGCGTATTGCCGGTGCACCGACGACTTCGGCGACGAAAGTGGCGATCGCGCGCTCGAGCGCTTGCGATCGTGGCGTGCTGGAGTGGATGCCATGTTCGCAGGATACGCTCCGATTCACCCGGTGCTGTTGGCGCTGCGCGAAACGGTCGAGCGTCGCCGGCTGGCCCCCCAGCCATTTGTGGACCTCATCGCCGCGAATATCCAAGATCAGACCGTCAACCGCTATGCGTCGTGGGACGAGCTGCACGCCTACTGCATGCTTTCGGCAGCGCCGGTAGGCCGCATGGTGCTCGGCGTGTATGGCGTGTCCGACCGGCACGCTGCGTCGCTCTCGGATGATGTCTGCATCGGGCTACAGCTTGCCAACCACGCACAAGACGTCCGCCGCGACGCTGCACGCAGCCGCTGTTACTTGTTGCAATCAGACCTGCAGACCGGATCGGTCGCCGATGCCGTGCGGGCTCTGTGCTTGCGCGCGCGCGAATTGTTGCGCTCCGGGGTAGAACTCGAGACGCTCGTTCCTCGGCGCCTGCGGGCGCAGCTTGCGCTGTACCGGCTCGGCGGCAATGCCATTTTGGACCGTATCTCGGCGGTTGGGTATCAAACGGACCGAGTCCGTCCGGTCGTGACGCCCGCGATGAAACTCATGTTGCTGACGCGGGCGTGGGTAGAAGGCCTGCGCGAGCAGCGGCGCACGCAAGCGCGGCCGCAGACGGTATAAGGCTATGTGCGCGATGTTCGCCACGGACCTCACCAGCGCAGAACGCTTCTGCGGCGAGATGGCACGTCGCGAGGCGAAGAACTTCTACTGGGGCTTTATCTCGCTGCCGTACGACCAGCGCATCGCCATCTACGCCCTGTACGACTTCGCTCGGCAGATCGACGACGAGGCGGACGTGGCGCGCGGTCCTGGATTGCCGGAGCGCCTGGCCGCATACCGCGAGCGTGTGAGCAAGCTGATGTCCGGGGTGCACAGCGACCCGGTGACGCAAGTCTTGGCACGCGCCGTGACGCGTTTCGCGATACCTGAGGCGGAGCTGCAAGAGCTGATCGATGGTGTCGAGGTCGACGCGCACCGCACGCGCTACGAGAGCTGGGATGAGCTGCGAGGGTACTGCCGGCTCGTCGCTTCGGTGGTCGGACGGATGTGCGTGCGTATTTTCGGTTTCACCGACCCGATTGCGCTTGAGCGCGCTGACGATTTGGGCCTCGCGCTGCAACTCACCAACATTTTGCGCGATGTACGAGAGGACGCAGCACTCGGCCGCGTATATTTGCCGGCCGACGACCTCCGCCGCTTCGGCGTGACCGAGCACGAGGTGCTGCGTGGCGGTACGCCGGAGGGCTGGAGAGAATTAGTCGCCTGGGAGGCGACGCGGGCACGCTCGCTCTACGCATCGGGCTTACGGGTCGTCGACTACATACCGCCGAGAGCAGCGGTGTGCGTGAAAACGATGGCCGGGATCTACCTGCGCATCCTCGACAAGATCGAAGGCGATCCGCAGCTCCCGCTACGGGGCCGGGCCTCGCTGTCGCGCCTAGAGAAGCTGCGGGTCGTGGTGGAATCATGGCTGCAGGCAGGGTAGCCGTCGTCGGCGCAGGCCTTGCCGGGCTTGCGGCCGCGCTCGATCTGACGAATGCAGGGTTCGAGGTGGAAGTCTTCGAGCGCAGCCGGCTGCTGGGCGGGCGCGCGACGTCGTTTGTCGTGGACGGCGTCGAGGTAGATAATGGCCAACACGTGTTTTTGGCCTGCTGCACGGAGCTGCTCGGGTTCATCGAACGTGTCGGCATGGCGCACGCGGTTCGAATGCAGCCGCGCTTCGAAGCGCTCGTGTTCGGCAAGGACGGGCGCCAGAGCCGGTTGCGGGCAGCGGGTTTGCCGGCGCCGTGGCATCTCATCGCATCCTTTGTCGGCTACCGTCACATCGGGTGGTCGTCGAAGGCGAAGGTGGCATACGCACTTGCAAAAACCGCTGACGCGGCGCGCAGCAGCGAATCGTTCGCCGGATGGCTCGCGCGCACTGGGCAGCCCGATGACGCGCTGCGCGCGTTCTGGCGGCCGTTTTTTGTGCCGGCGCTCAACGCGCCGCTTGAGCAAGCACGCGCTGCAGACGCTGCCTTCATCCTCTCCACCGCTTTCTTGGCTGCGCCGGATGCGGCACGTTTTGGCTACACGTCCGTGCCGCTAGCCCGCGTCGCGGAGGCTGCGGCCAATCGCCTGAAGGCGGTGCACCCCTCGACTGCAGTCACTGGGCTCGAGCTTTCATCGAGCGGTTCGAGAGCCGCTCGTATCCGCACGAGTAGCGGTGCGTCGACGTCCTTTGATGCAGTGATCCTTGCGGTCGCACCGCCACACTTGGTGCGCCTCGCCGGCGACCCCGATGTGTTGCACGTGCCGTCGCTTGACGCGTTCGCGCCGCACGCTATCGTCGACGTCCATATCTGGCACGATGCCGGCTCGATCGGCGTGGACTTTGCGGCGCTCTTGGATTCGCCCGTGCAGTGGATCTTCGAGAAAGGCAACGGATATGTGTGCTGCAGCCTCAGCGCAGCCGATGCCTGGGCCGATCAGCCGGCGCAACGCATTGTCGACATGTGCTGGAGCGAGGCATCGAGATCGGTCCGCAAACTGCGGGGTGCACGCCTTGTGCGCAGCGCGGTGACCCGCCAGCCGGAGGCGACCTATCTTCTGGCCCCGGGCGTACGACGGCCCGGCAATGCGACCGCGCTGCCCAACGTCGCGATCGCAGGTTCGTGGACCGACACGGGCTGGCCCGACACGATGGAGTCGGCCGTGCGCAGCGGACGCGCCGCAGCAAACCTGATCATCCACCAGGCGCTTGGGGCTACTCGCGTTGCGTAACGAGCTTGACGCCGCAACCTCTTGGCTGCTCGAACGCCAGCATCCGGATGGCTGGTGGACTGACGAGCTCGAGACCAACGTCACGATGACGGCCGAGCATGTCTTGTTGCTCTCGTTCTTGGGCTTGCCGCTAGACGACATCCGTGAGGGAGCTTGCGATCATCTGCTGCGGGCGCAGCGTGAGGACGGTTCCTGGGCGCTATACCACGAGGGACCAGCCGATGTCAGCACCACGATCGAAGCCTACGTCGCGCTCAAGGTGCTTGGCGTCGACGCCGCCAGCACACCTATGCGGTCTGCGCTCATTGTCATCCAACGTCTTGGCGGCATCGCATCGGCGCGCGTGTTTACGAAGATCTGGCTTGCGCTGTTCGGCGCCTGTCCGTGGTCGGGCATACCCACGATGCCCCCCGAGCTCGTCTACTTGCCCGCGCAGATCCCGCTCAATCTCTACGACTTCGCGTGCTGGGCGCGCGGCACGATAGCGCCGTTGACCATTGTGATCTCGCGTCGTCCTGTCCGGCCACTGGGCGTGGACTTGGACGAGCTCGTGGTGACTGGAACGCAGGGCGAGCTCTCGCGTGTGCCGGGATCCGGCATCTTTTGGTGGCTGGACAAGCTGCTCAAGCTCTACGAACAAATGCCCGTGAAAGTCGGGCGTAGCCGCGCGAGGGCGCGTATGGCGCGCTGGATCGTCGAGCGTCAAGAAGCTGATGGGAGCTGGGGAGGCATCCAGCCACCTTGGGTCTACTCGCTCATCGCCCTCAACTTGGAGGGCATGGACGTCTCGCATCCCGTCATGCGCAAGAGCTTGGAAGGCATGCGCCGGTTCACGCTGCATGATAACACGAGCGGCTGGCGCTTCCAAGCGTGCATGTCACCGGTGTGGGATACAGCATGGGCCGTGCGTGCGCTACGGCGCGCAGGCGTTGCCCCCTCGCATCCAGCGATGCACGCTGCGGTCGAGTGGTTGCTCGCCGAACAGATCACAGGCCCCGGCGATTGGCAGGTGCGGTGCAAAAACGTACCGTGCGGCGGGTGGGCTTTCGAGTTCGATAACGACATCTATCCCGATGTCGATGATACGGCAGTCGTCGTGTTGGCGTTGCTCGAGGGTGGCCGGCCCGAGCGTGTTGGGCCTGCCGTTGAGCGGGCCACCGCTTGGGTGCGCGCGATGCGATCGCGCGACGGCGCGTGGGCTGCCTTCGATCGCGACAACACAAACTTCATGGCCTACGCCATCCCGTTCGCAGACTTCGGCGCCATGATCGACCCGCCGACCGAGGACGTCACGGCACACGTCTTAGAGATGTTGAGCGCGTGCGGCGTGGGCGCACAGGATCCTGACGTCGCGGGCGGCTTAGCGTATCTGCGACGCACGCAAACGGGGGCCGGATCGTGGTACGGCCGCTGGGGCGTCAACCACATCTACGGCACGTGGTGCGTGCTCGACGCGCTCAAGACGCTGGGAGGCGGCATGGACATGCAGCAGCGCGCGGCCTGCTGGCTGATCGCCGCCCAAAACGCCGATGGCGGTTGGGGTGAGACGTGTCTCTCTTATGAAGATGCGTCATTTGCAGGCGTTGGCACGAGTGCAGCATCGCAGACAGCCTGGGCCGTCTTGGGGCTGCAATCGGCGGGGGCCGGAAACCACTCAGCCTGCGCGCGCGGGCTTGCGTTCTTGTGCGACCGCCAACACGACGGGACCTGGCCCGAACCTGACCACACGGGGACAGGGTTCCCCGGCGATTTCTACATCAATTATCATCTGTACCGGCATCTCTTCCCCATGATGGCACTCGCCGGCGCACAGGCACGTGCGTCCGGTGCCACCATGGAGCACGCGAGCCGGGTAGCTGTGCAGGTAAAGTTATGAGTATCCCATTACGTCAAAAACTCGCCGTCGGCGCATACATCGCGAGCAAGCGGTTGCAAGGCGTCGACAAATATCCGCTCGTGCTGCAGCTCGAGCCGCTGTACCTCTGCAATCTGGCGTGTGCGGGCTGCGGGAAGATCCAGCATTCCGACGACATCCTGGCGCGCCGGCTGAGCGTGGAGCAGTGCGTGGTGGCCGTCGAAGAGTGCGGCGCGCCGATCGTGTCGATCGCCGGCGGCGAGCCGCTCATCCATCGCGAGATCCACGAGATCGCGCGCGAGCTCGTCGAGCGCAAGAAATTCGTCTACCTCTGCACGAATGCGATCATGATGGAACGCAAGCTCGACTTGTTCGAGCCGTCGCCGTACTTCGCGTGGTCGGTGCACATCGACGGCCTGCGTGAGCGCCACGACGAATCCGTGTGCCGCTCGGGCATCTTCGACAAGGCAGTGGCCGCAGTGCGCGAGGCGCAGCGCCGGGGCTTTCGCGTCACCACGAATTCGACGTTCTTCGGCCAAGACGATGCCGTGTCGATCCGTGCCGTGCTCGACTACCTCAATGACGAGCTGGAAGTCGATACGATGCAGATCGCTCCCGGCTTCGCCTACGAGAAAGCGCCTGACCAGGAGCATTTCCTCGGCGTACAGCGCACCCGCGAGATCTTCCGCGAGGCGTTTAAGGGTGGACGTCGTTCAAAATGGCGCCTCAACCACAGCCCGCTGTACTTGGATTTCTTGGAAGGCAAAGCAGACTTCATGTGCACGGCGTGGGGCATACCGTCATACTCGGTGCTGGGCTGGCAGCGACCATGCTATCTCATGTCGGACGAGCCCTATGCCAGCAGTTACAAGGAGCTCGTCGAGCAGACGGATTGGAGCAAATACGGACGAGGCCGTCACCCCAAGTGCGAGAACTGCATGGCGCACTGCGGTTATGAGCCGAGCGCGGTGCAAGCGACGTCTCATTCGCTGAAAGAGATGGTGCGAGCAGCCTTTGCGAAGTGATCGCGTCTTCATCACTGGTGCCAGCGGCTTCATAGGGTCGCACGTCGCTGCTGCATTCGCGCGCGCAGGTTACCGGGTCCGCGGGCTTGCCCACGAACATAGGGTCGGCCACGCCGAACAGAGAGTCGGGTCTTTAGAGCCGACCCGCTCGCATGCGGCGCAGCCAGCACAACTCCCACGCGACGACGGCGCACCATCAGGGTCGCATGTCATCGAGTGGGTCAATGGCGACGTGTGCCGTGCCGGTGA
>Ga0306925_10003184_pt1 | contig 14439 bp, 9 predicted proteins | sample flu12Cox44000176_FD_203755 | JGI IMG/M metagenome (GOLD analysis project Ga0306925, IMG submission 203755) | Lab enrichment of tropical soil microbial communities from Luquillo Experimental Forest, Puerto Rico - flux8day.12C.oxic.44.000.176 (v2)... | ecosystem: Environmental > Terrestrial > Soil... | reverse complement strand
CTTCGTGCTGACGCTGAGCTCAGGCTCGATCCTTGTTCAGGTGTTGGTGAGCCTGGCCGGCATCGTCATCATGACGACGGTTGCCTACTACATCTCCTGGTCGAAGCGGCAGGACAAGCCGCTGCTGAAGCCGGTCAAGCCGGCGCCGGCCGCGCCGGCGGCCTGATCGTTGGGGCTTGCCGCGCCCGCTCAGCGCTTGGGCGCGGATTTTGACTTCGACGAGCCGCCGGGCTTTGGCGCAGGTTTGGCAACCAATCGGCCGTGCGAAGCAAACTCGCCCCATGAGGTGGACCATGCGAGTTCGGCGTCGCTGACCTCCATGACGCCACCCTGATTGGCGGCCGCCCGGAGCGCAAACATGGCACCCTGAGGGTCGATGCACCGGACAATCCAGTTGCCGCCCGCCATCGCTGTCGGCCCCTGCGCGATCCGGCCCCCGCCGGCTGTTACAAGCTTTGCTGCGGCTGCGTTGTCGGGGACGTTGAAGTAGTAGAGCCAGAACGGAAATGGCGCGACCGCAAGCTTGGTGAACATGCCGCCGATTGGGTCTCCGTCGGCCAAAAGCATTTGATAGCTGGCCGTCGAATCGATGTCGGTTTGCGCTCGTTGCCAGCCAAAGAGCGCGCTGTAGAAGGGAAACGCCGTCTTCCAGTCGCTTGCCAGCAGCTCGCGCCAGCCGACGCGGCCCTGCCCGTCAAGCTCCGTCGGCTGCTGGTAGGTCAAGTTCTGGGCGAGCGCAAACGTTGCCCTCTGCGGATCGGCGATGATCGAAATGCGGCCGATATTGGTGTCGGTTGGAGGTACATAGACGGCGCCGCCAAGGCGCTTGAGCTGATCGACGCTACTGTCGACATCATCAACGGCGACATATCCGACCCATCTTGGCGTCGCCCCCATCTTCCGTCCCTCCAGCGGCAGGTCCATTAGCCCGCACACCGGCGCCTGGTTCGTGGTGAAAACGCTGTAGGCGAATTTTGGCGTGGAGGCATCAGCCGCCACCCATCCCAAGATGTTTGTATAAAAGGCCTTGGCGGCCGCCATGTCCGTCGTCAGCAACTCGTACCAGGCGAACTGTCCGTGACGCGCCATCATCCTGTCCTCCGTGCCCCAGTTGCGCATGCAAATTGCGGCATCGCATCACGCAACCTTTGCATTTCGTCGTGTTATCGTCATGCCTGATTGAGCGCGGCAATTAACACAGATGTCATTCATTAAGATGAATGGAAACTAAATGCGCAACAACGGCTTAGTGAACTTGAACGGCTTGCGCGAAAGAATCACGCAGCGTAAAATTGCCGCGGCTGGATGGAAACAATTCTTAGCGAAGGTATGGAGGATGCGAGGATGCCACGTGTGAAGCACACTTCGAAGAAGAGGAAGCGCGTGACGATGGCCGCCGTGCCGGCCTTGGGCGCGGCCGGTCTGACCTTTGGGCTAGCGGGAAGCGCATCCGCATCGACCGTGCCCTCCGTGGACGTGCCGCTAAAGCAGAACTTTACGCCGCCGCAGGCGTTCAGCCTCGGTGAAGAGGAAATCGCCGACGTGAGCCTGGCGACGTTCCACCTGTTCGACAAGGAGCACACTCAGGGCGGTTTCCAGCAGCAGGCGTGGGGTTGCGGCGGCTGTCGGGGGTGTGGCTGTCGAGGTTGTGGCTGTCGAGGTTGTGGCTGTCGAGGTTGTGGCGGCTGCGGCTGCGGTTGCGCTGGCTGCGGCTCCTGCGGGGGGTGCTGCATTAGTTGGGGCGTCTGCCGCGTCTGCTAGGCTTGCGTCACGATTGGACTTGCGCACCAGCAGAGCGGGATTTGATTGGCCGGGCTCGGTGATCGACCCGGCCAATTGTTGTTTTTGCCACTGCGCTAGCCTGTGAGCGGACTTGCCGCAGGCAGGCTGGTGTGCTTCCAACTCAATTGACGCCGACGCGTCAGGATCTCCAGAGCATGGCGACGGGCGCAGGGCGCGATCCTCAAAACCGATAGGTGAAACGTGCGGGCCCACACGATGAAAATTCAGCGCAAGACCAGCCCGAGGCGGCAGAGCGGCCAAGACGCGCTGCAATTTGCGCCGAACTTTTCCGTTTATCTGTTGCCGCCCGATGTCGTCTGCCTCTACTCGGAGGACCGCAAATTCTTCTTGCATGGTGCGCTCTATTGGGCGCTCGCCTGCGAAATTGCCAAGGGCAGGAAGAACGGCCCCGATCTTGCGGCCGAGCTCGGAAAGGCCTTCCCGCCCGAGAAGGTCGAAGAAGCGCTGAAGCGGCTGCACGAACGACGTTATGTGGTCACGCGGTCGAATAGCTCTGATGGCACGGTGGCTGGCTATTGGGCGAGCCTCGGGCTTGCTCCTGACGAGGCGGACAACAACCTCAGGGCTTGCCGGGTCGGCATTGAGGCGATCGACGTCGCGGGCGCAAAGCGGCTCGGCGCCGCGCTCGTCAACCTCGGCGTGCGCGTCGTCGAGCGTTCGGCCGATCTGACGGTGACGCTCGTCAACGACTATCTCGAGCGGCGCCTTGGCGATCTCAATCGGCAGCGTGTCTCGGACAAGACCGTCTGGCTAATGGCCCAGCCCTCCGGCGTCTTCCCGCTGGTCGGGCCGGTGTTCCGGCCCGCCGCGAGTGCCTGCTGGAATTGCCTATTCGACCGTATGATCAGGAATCGCGAGATCAAGGGATTCCTCGATCGCGGTGGGGCGCAGCGCCTCGCCACCTCGCCGCTGGTCCGCAACACGCTCGGACAAGGCGCGATTCAGTTTGCGGCAGTCGAAATCGCAAAGGCCATTGCGACAGGTTTTCGCACCGATCTGAACACTCACATCTTGAGCTTCGACCTACCTGGCGCGACGATTGCAAAGCATTACGTGGCGAAGCGTCCGCAATGCCCGATCTGCGGCAACAAGAAATTGCAGAACCCGCGCCGGGCGCCGCAGCCGATCGAAATTGCGCCCACCGTCAAGCTGATCATGACCAGCGGCGGATACCGCTCGGTGTCGTCGCGGACCACGGTCTCGCGCTATCGCAAGCATGTGAGCCCGCTCACTGGCGTGGTCTCGCGGCTCGAGCGCATCGAGGCGGAGCTGCCGATGAACACCAATTACTTCGCGCAGCACAACTTTTCCGCTCCTGCCATGAGCGTCGACCAACTGAGGTCGGGACTGAACGGCGGCAGCTTTGGCAAGGGCTCGACCGCCGAACAGGCCGAAGCCAGCGCCCTGATGGAAGCGATCGAACGCTATTCGGGAATTTTCCAGGGTGATGAGATCAGACTTGCGCGACGCTTTGTGGATTTTCCGACAGGCGACGCCGTCCTGCCAAACGACGTTCAGTTGTTTAGCGAGAACCAATTCAGATCCAGGCACATCCCGCAACGGGACGGTTCGCAACCGGTTCCTGATCCGCTCGACCCTTCGGCCAAGATCGAGTGGTCGCCGGTCTTCTCGTTACGCGATTGCCGTTTCAAATACCTGCCGACGGGGCTGCTGTATTTCTTCTATCAGGACTTTCACACTGACTCCAATGGCTGCGCGGCCGGCAACACTTGCGAGGAAGCCATCGTTCAGGGCTTCCTCGAACTGGTCGAGCGCGACGCCTATGCGATATGGTGGTACAACCGGCTGCGGCGTGCGGAAGTCGACCTTAACGAGTTCGACGACTCCTATGTCCGCGACCTCAAAACCCAGTTTGCCAATCTCGGCCGCAAGGTGTGGGTGCTCGACGTCACCAGCGATCTCGGCGTTCCCGCGTTTGTCTCGATCATGCATTGGATACAAGATGGGCGGGAGAATATCGAGTTTGGCTCCGGCGCCCACTTCGATCGCCGCATCGCGCTGCTGCGTTCGCTGACGGAGCTGAGCCAATTCCTCTCGATCGGTATGATGGGTGGCAGAGGCGGCGAGAAGCTCTCGCTCGACGGCGTGACGCCACTGAAGCTGGATAACTACCCGTTCCTGGTGCCGGCGACTGATCCGCTCGTGCGGCCACAACTTGGCATCGACGTTCCGCTTGACAGCCTGCGTGAGCAGGTCGAAGCCTGTATCGAAGTCGCAACGCGGGCCGGCTACGATTTCATGGTGCTCAATCAGACGCGGGTGGATGTCGAGGTCCCGGTGGTGCGCGTGATCGTGCCGGGACTGCGGCATTTTTACCGCCGCTTCGGACCGGGCCGCCTCTACGACGTTCCGGTCAAACTCGGACTACGGGATCGGCCGTTGGCGGAGGGCGAACTGACACCATTCCAGCCGCACACCTGAAAGGGTCAAGCCGGCTTGCGCACTCCCCCAAACAAACGCGGGCGCGAGGCCGCGGCAGCGGTCATCACCGGACGTCTGAACGCGCGGGTGACGCTAAAAGCCCAGGCGCAAGGCAATGTTGCGGCCTGCTTTGACGGCTACAGGATCGAACTCGGACAATTCAGTGCCGCCGCCATCAAGCGCGCACTCGCCTTGCGCGCAGGCTTGCCGATCGGCGCGCTCAGGGCTGCGCGGAGCGTCACTGAAAGGGAGGTCGCGCTTTTGGTGCGGCGGCTTGCCCATAGCGGGCTTCTGGAATATCGACTGGCGCACGGACGCGCCGGCAAGGACCTGGTCATGATCGAGCCGCAAATGGCCGATTACTGGCCCGAGGTGGCAAGACTCAATGCCACCGACACGGTGGCGCTGTCGCGTTTTGCCTATTTGCGGCGGCGCGGCAACGACATGGTTCTGGAATCGCCGCGCTCTCCGGCCCTGTTCCGGATCTGCGATCCCAAAATCGCCGCCACGATCGCGACGCTGTCTGCGCCGCACAAGGTCGGCAGGCTCAGACAGATGCAAGGTTCGGCAGCGTTTGCGCTGCTCGGCCTCTTGTTCGCCTGCAACATCCTCTTCAAGGTCGACGCCAAGGGTGACAGCCCGCGGCTGACTGAAGGCGATGCTAGCCTTGTGGTCTGGGATTTTCACGACCTCCTGTTCCACACCCACTCGACTGAGGGCCGGCAGGCCAATCCGACTGGCGGACGTTATCCCTATGTCGGTGTCATCGCTCCGCCGCCGGCGGTGCGGGCGCCTTGGAGCGGCAACGCGATCGATCTTGAGACCTTTGCTGCGGATCGGGCGCGCTCGCCGTTCGCAACCCTGTTGCGGCAACGCCACTCGACCCGCGACTTCGATGACGCGCAACCGATAAGGATTGCGGAGCTTGCACAGCTCCTCGATCACACGATGCGTGTGCAATGGAAATGGACAACCCCGCTCGATTTCGGCGATGGCAATACGGGTTGCGACATTGACTACACACGGCGGCCCTACCCGTCGGCCGGCAGCGCCTACGAATTGGAGCTTTATTTGCTGGTGAACCACTGTGATGGGCTGACGCGCGGCCTCTATCACTATGACGCAGACCGACATGCGCTGGTGCCGATCATGGCGCGCGCGCAGGACATCGAGGCGCAACTGGCCGCGGCGCAATTTGCGATGGACGCGCCCGCCCCGCCTCAGATTCTGATCACGATTGCGGCGCGCTTTGACCGCATCGCGTGGAAATACAGCGGTATCGCCTATGCGCTGATCCTGAGAAATGTCGGCGTGCTCTTGCAGACACTGTATTTGGCGGCGACCGATCAGGGTCTCGGCGGTTGCGCGATCGGCATCACCAACATCGATCTGTTCACCAAACTGACCGGACAGGAATTTTACGTAGAGGGCCCGGTCGGCCAGTTCGCCCTGGGGCGCGGCCGCGAGGTCGGCGAATCCGGCTGATGGCCGGAATCAGCGGCTCTGACGCTTACAGGATTCCTACAACAAACCTGACCCGCTCGTCCTGAAATCCTATGCCGATGGCTGCATATCGATGGGCGCAATACGCCTCTGCCCGTGATCTGTGGCAGCCGGCGGCGGGTACGCGTTTTGCATTTGCTCGGGCACAACGCAGCAGCGGTCGAAACGAGATACTCAGATGGACTTCCGCAGGTTAACAAAAAATAGTTTTTTGCAAGCGGTGGTGGCGGCCCTCATAGTCATCGGCTTGACGGGCTTTGCGCGCGCAGAAAATCCGGACATCACGAGCCGGCGCGCCGCCGAACGGCTCGATTTTTCCAACGAGGAAATCAAGGACGGCTTTTTCAAAATCGCTTTTCAGGCCGAGTTGCAAATTGGTGCGGTGGCCGATCGCGTGCGCAAATTCGACGAGCCGGTCCGGATCTTCGTAGACAGCAAGGCGCAGCCCGATCGCAGCGCGCAGATCGCCGCCATCGTGGCGGACATCCGCTCTCGGATCGATCATCTCGACATCGCCATCACCAAGGACCGCCAGCAGGCCAATTTCGTGGTGTCCCTGGTCGCCGACCGCGAGGTGAATGCGATCATCCGCGGGCGTTATGGCAACAACCGCGCCAAGCAGATCGCCCAATCGCTCAATCCGCAGTGCCTGTCGGGCATTGGCAAGGACAAGCAGTTCCGCATCCGCCGCGCGGAGGCGATCCTGCCCGTCGACGCTGGCGAGTTCACCTTCTACGACTGTGCCTATGAGGAACTGCTGCAGGCGCTGGGCGCGATCAATGACGACCGCTCGGTGCCGTGGACGATGTTCAACGACGACGTGCAGATGGGCTTCTTTGACGTCTACGACCAGTATCTGCTGAACATCCTTTACGACCCGCGCATTCGCCCTGGCATGACCAAAGCCGACGTCGAGCGCCTGATGCCTCTTGTGTTGTCAAGCGCACGGGCCTTCTTGACGGGCCGAAGGCGTGCCGATGGCCACGATGGAATGGGCAACTCCGCCCACGCCGCGGCCGAAAATGCCCGCAGCGCTGACGCCAACTGACGCTCTGCTGCAGCGGCTGGATCTAGCTCGTCAGCGCCATCGCGCGGACTGGTGCTTTGGTGTTGTGCGACGCGATGACGACGAATACTCCGTAATCGGGTACCTCGTCAGGTCGGCGCGCAACTGATCGTTGCGCGTCTGGGCCGCGTATTTCGACGGCGCGCTGGAGGAGCCCCCTGCGTTCACGCTGCTGGATGTCAAGGTCGCGACCGCAAGGATCGCTGCGGCGCCGGCTGCGACCGCAAAATATCTTCTCATGTTCACCCTCCATTTGGGTCCGCGACAATGCGAACCGAACAGGGCGGACGTTTCCCACTCAGTGCGACGACTCTGTTCGGCGTCTTGCCGTCTTAAAACCAATGCTGATCCCAATTTCCGGCAAGAGCAACAAACAATGTGCATTTGCACGAAAGATTGGCAGTTTCGCGGATCGGCCAAATATATGGCCGGGTGATATTTTACGACTACGTGTGCGTCGATCGGCCGGTTGAGCCTGCGCGCTCCTAGTTCGGCTTTTTGCCGGTCTTGGCCTCATCGGAGGGACGAGCGACGCCCCAAGGATCGTACTTCTCCCGCGGTGCGGGAATCTTTTCCAGAGCGGCTTTGTAGGCCTTCTCGTCCGGCTTTGGCTTGATCTCAAGCTGCGGGCCATGTTGCTTGTGGCTGCGCTCCATGAAGTCTTGGGCAAGCGCCGAAGTCACCGACGACGCCAGACCCACCACGATGAGGGTAGACGCGGCGACTGCAAGCCACCTCAGATGGGTAAGCCTTTCTGTCATTTTAATTTTCCCTGTGGACCTCTTGCCGCTGCAACGCGATTGGATATTTTTATTATATATATCAGTGGCGTTTCTTAATTCTGAGGCGCGGGTGACTGCGCAGATTGGATGCAGGCGATGCCGATCGATGCAGCAAAAAAGCCGGAACCGAAGCTCGCCTTTGGCATCAAGGTCGGCGGCGTCGCGGCACGCACACTTGTCATCATTGCCCTTGCCGTTTTGACCGCTAAAGTCGCAAGTCCACAGATCGAACACCTCTGGACGTTGCAGGAAACGCCTGATGATCTCATCCGCGTCGCGCTGGGGTTTGCCCTCTGCGTCTGGTGCGTCATCAATCTGTTCATCCTGCCAAAGGACGCCGAAGCCTATCGGACCTGGATTTACATCGCAATTTTCGTGCTGCCCTTCGCCTTGCTGTGCGCCTTTGTGGCCTGGTGATCAAGGCTGATCCGGGCTAGCTCCTTTGGGCGAGCGCCGCCTCGCCCAACACACATTCGCGCCAGAGCGAGGTCTGGCACGCGGTCGGCCAGCCACCGCCGAGCGCCACAAACAATGCGGCTGTATCAGATAGCCGATTGGCTTCCGCCTGTACCCGTGTGATCACCGCGGTAAGGTAAGTCTGCTGCGCGACCAGCACTGCGAGCAGATTGACTTGTCCCTCCCGCAGCTGCTTCTCGGCAATGTCGAGACTTGCTTTCGCGGCCACTTCCGCATGCACGGCCGCCTTCAGCGCCCGCGCATCGGCTTGCAGCGCGCGGAGCGCATCGGCCACGTTCTGGAACGCTGTGATGACAGCCGTGCGGTAGGTGGCTTCGGCCTGTTCGAGCGCGGCTTCGGCCGCCTTCTGTTTGTTGTAGAGCGTGAAGCCGTCGAAGATCGGTCCCGCAACGCCCGCAGCGACGGTGTAGAAGCCGGTGCCGGGCGCAAAGCTCTGGGCGAAATTGTAACCACTCGTTCCGCCATTGGCCGAGATCGTGATGCTCGGCAGGCGTGCTGCGATCGCAACGCCGATCTGCGCACTTGCCGCATGCATCGCGGCTTCCGCGGCCCGCACGTCGGGCCGCTGATCAACCAGCTTGCTCGGCAAACTGATCGGCAGGTTGGACGGCAGCTTGAGGCTCTTGAGATCGAACCTCTGCAGGATCTCGTCCGCCGAAAGCTGGCCGGCCAGCGCGGTCAAGAGGTTGCGCTGCACCGCCAGCTGTTTCTCGAGCGGCGGCAGCAATTGCTCGGCCGCGGCGAGGGCTGCTTCCTGCAGCAGCACATCGGCTTGCGCGACATGGCCTACCTGAAACTGGTTCTTCAGGATTCCGAGCAACCGCCGCTCGATCTCGATCACGCGATGCGTTTCGGCGATCTGTCCGCGCAGCGAAGCCTCCTGGATGGCGGCGGTGACGACGTTTCCGGTCAGCGTGAGGTAGGCGGCCTCGAGCTGGAACAGGTTCTGCTCGGTCACGGCATCGAGGTTCTCAACAGCGCGAAAATTGCCACCCCAGATATCGGGCACAAAGCTGATGGTTAGCGCGTGGGTGACAAGTGAGAACTCGGTCTGCGGCGTCTGGCTCAAATCGCCGCCGAACACGGTGCCGGCGTTGCTGTTTAGGATTTGCGAACTCGTCGAGCTGCCGGAGATCTGCGGCAACCAGATGCCGCGCTGGGCGAGCGCGTTGTAATTGGCAACCTTGATGGCGGCTTCAGCTGACTGCAGGCTCGGATTATGCTCGACCGATTGCCGGATGAGGTCGTTGAGCGGCGCGTTGCGAAACGCCGCCCACCAGCGCGATGAGACATCGACGCCGCTGACAAAATGCTGGGTTTTGACCGGTGGCCCCTCTCCGGGTCCGCCGCTCGCGGAGGCGAGCTTGCCCGGCAGGTAACCTTCGGCATCAGGTGCTGGTGGCGGCACGAAATTCGGACCGACACAGCCCGATATCATCAGCGTCAGGACAGACACGAAGATCGTCCAAGCGACGGCGCGAGTCGTCGCCCCGGAAGACTCCGGACGCGGTGGCGCAAACGGTACCTGCGAAAGGAGACGCCCCACCCGCTTCATGCGATCGAACCCGTCAGCCCCCCTTACGCCTGCCCCTCGTCGGCCGCGGCGCCATCCGCCTCCGGCCTCGCAGAGTTCAATTCGGGTGTTGTATCCCTTGCCAGGAAAATCTGCCGTAGCGCCGGTGCCACGACCAGCAACAGAAGTGGTCCAATGAACATGCCGCCCACAACTACCGTCGCCAATGGTCGCTGCACCTGGCTGCCGATGCCATGCGAGATCGCCGCCGGGAACAGACCGACGCCTGCCGACAGCGCCGTCATCAGCATGGGGCGCATGCGCTGTTCGGCACCGCGGAAGACGGCTTCGCCGACGTCCATGCCGCGGGCGCGAAGCTCGCGGAAATAGGTGATGTTGAGAATGCCGTCCATGACGGCGACGCCGAACAGTGAGATGAAGCCGATCGCCGCCGAGACACTGAAATCGAGGCCAGCAAGATAGAGCGCGATGATGCCGCCGCCAACCGAGAACGGGATGCCGGCAAGCGCAAGCAAGCTGTCGCGCAGCGAATTGAATAAGCCGTAGAGCAGGACCAGGATCAACAACAGCGTGATCGGAACGACGATCAGCAGACGTGCCTTGGCGTTTTGCAGATCCTCGAACTCGCCAGACCACAGGATCTGGTAGCCGTTCGGCAGCTTGACCGCCTTGGCGATCCGCTCCTGTGCCTCTCCGACAGTGCCGCCAAGGTCGCGCCCGCGCACGCTGAACTTGATCGGGATGTAGCGCTGGCTACGTTCGCGATAGATGAAGGAGGCGCCGGTGTCGAGCGAGATTTCGGCGACCTCGCTCAGCGCCACATAGCCATTGCCTGGCCCCGGCGTGTTGAAAGCAACCTTGACCGCGCGGATCGCGTCAATGCTCTCGCGATATTTTGGCAGCAGGCGGACCGCGAGCGCAAATGTACGGTCGCCCTCCAGAACGGTTGTCGCGTTGGTGCCGCCAAGCGCTGCCTGCACGACGGTGTTGACATCGCCGGTGTTGAGCCCGTAGCGCGCGGCCTTCTCGCGATCGACCTTGATGTTGAGATTGGGCTGGCCGACGAGATGAAAGATGCCGAGGTCCGCGACGCCCTGCACCTTGGCCATCTCCGCCATCACCTGCGCAGCGAGCTGCTCCAGGACCTCGAGATTTGGGCCGATGATCTTGACCGAGTTGGCTCCCTTCACACCCGAAAGCGCTTCCTCGACGTTGTCCTGGATATATTGCGAGAAATTGAATCCGATTCCAGGCAACTCCTCACTGAACTTCCTCTGTAGCTCATCGGTGAGCTGTTCCTTGGTCAAATTGGCCGGCCATTCGTCGAACGGCTTCAGTGGCGCAAACAGTTCCACATTGGAGAATGGCGAGGCGTCGCTGCCGTTGTCCGGGCGACCGTGTTGAGAAACAACAGTAATCACCTCAGGATGCCGCAGCAGAATCTCCCTCATCTTGCGGGTCGGCTCGGTGCCGGCGTCAAGCGAGATCGTCAGCGGCATCGCCGCTCTGATCCAGAAATTTCCCTCTTCCAGTGCGGGAAGGAATTCACTGCCAAGCCGGGAGGCGGCCAGGAAGCTGAAGCTGAGAAACACCGCGCCTACGGTCACGGCGAGCTTGAGGTTAGCGAGCGCCCATCTCAAGACCGGCGTATAGCTCGCGCGCAAGGCACGCACGAAGGCGGTCTCGACCTCTTCGATATGCTTGGGAAGCACGAGAGCCGCGAGCACCGGAGTAACGGTGAAGGTGGCAAGCAGCGCACCAGCAAGGGCGTAGCCGTAAGTGCGCGCCATCGGTCCGAAGATCTGGCCCTCGACGCCCTGCATCGTGAACAGCGGAATGAACGCGGTCACAGTGATCGCGGCGGTGAAGAACACGGCCTTGTCGACCTGCAGCGCACTGACAAGAATCATGCGCAGCCGCTCGGGCCATCGCTGTCCCGCGCCGCTGTGCGAGGTCGACGACGTGGGGTCCGGTCCCCAATAGCCCTCGGCCAAATGCTGCAGCAGCGTGTTGCGTTCCTCGGCATTGGATTGGAAGTTTCGATAGATGTTCTCCATCATGATGACGGCGGAGTCGACAATGATGCCGAAATCGACGGCGCCAAGTGACAGCAGATTGGCGTCCTCGCCGCGCAGTACCAGGATGATGATGGAAAAGAACAGCGCGAACGGAATGTTGATGCCGACGATGATCGCGCTGCGCAGATCGCCGAGGAACACCCACTGGATGAAGAAGACCAGAAGGCAGCCGAAGATCAGATTGTGCAGGACGGTGCGCGTGGTGACGCCGACCAGCGAGCTGCGGTCATAGTAGGATACGATCTTGACACCCGGCGGGAGGCTGCCGTCCTTGTTGAGCTTTTCGACCTCGGCCTGCACTTTCGGCAGGATATCGTTGGTGTGTTCGGTGCGCCTCATCACCACGATTGCGGCGGCGACATCATCGTCTCCGTCTCGACCCGCGATTCCCAAGCGCGGAACGTATCCGATTGAAACCTTGGCAACGTCCTTCACCTGGATCGGAAGACCGTTCGACTGGGTCAGGACCACGTTTTCGATGTCATTGACATGATAGCCCTTGGTCACGTCGTCGGCACCGCCTGAGTCAACCAGCCCGACGCCACGGATATTGACCGACTGCTGTCCGATCGATATCTCGCGGCCACCGACATTGATGTTGGCATTGCCCAGCGCGCTGATCAGCTGCGGCACCGTGATGTTGTAGGCTTCAAGCTTTTCCAGATCGGCGTCCACGTTGAACTGCTTAGTGGTGCCGCCCCAGGAATTGATCTGCGCCACTCCTGGGACGGTGAGCAGACGGCGTGTGATGACATAGTCCTGCAGAGTCCGCAGATTGGTCAGCCCGAAATGCGGCGGCCCCACGATCTGATAGCGGTAGATCTCGCCGACCAGGCTTGAGGCCTGGATGGTCGGAACCAGATTGCCTGGCAGGGAGACATTCTGCTGGAGACTAATCGACGCCTGCGTGAGCGCGAAGTAGTAGTCGACACCATAGGCGAAGGTCACGCGGACGAACGACAGGCCGTAAAACGAGGTCGAGCGCACATTGACCACGCCCGGCGTCGGGTAGAGCCCGACCTCCATGGGGATGGTGTAGTACTTCTCCATCTCCTCCGCCGAAAGGCCGGCGGCTTGGGCCGTGATCTCCAGAATCACCGGCGCGGGATTGGGGTAAGCCTCGATGTTGAGCTTGGAGAATGCGACCAGTCCCGCCGCGCAAAACACCAGCACGCCGAGCACGACGATGGCGCTGCGCGTTAGACCGAATACGAGGAGAGACCTGATCAAGAGAACCCGCCGTACCTAGTGTTGTTCTAAACGCGCCGCTGGCCGCTCAACCCGCCTCGCCCAGCAACAGCTTGTTGCTCAGATACACCGCGCCTTCGGTGACGACGGTTTCTCCCGCCTTAAGGCCCTCGAGAATCTGCACCCAGCCGTCTTGCCTGAGGCCGATGGTCACGGTGCGCTTGACGAAATGGCGGCCGCCGGCCGTAACCCAAACCGACATCGTGCCGTCGCCTTCGCGGACCACGCCGTCAGCCGGCACCGCCAGCGACGTGACGGGATCGCCGACGCGGATCACGAAACTCGCATACATTCCCGCTCGCAGCAGGTGCTCGGGATCGTCGATCTCGGAGCGGACCAGCTGGCGACGCGAGTTCGGATCGATCTGCGATCCCAGATTCGTCACATGTCCGCTGAAGACCTTGCCGGGATAGGCGAGCACGGTCACCGCGACCTCCTGACCAAGCTTGTAGGCTGGCGCATCGGTCTCGATGACATTGGCGATCATCCACATCGTCGACACGTCCGCCACCTGGAACGGGGGCGGCGGGTTGCCGGGCTGTGTCAGGAATCCCGGTGCCGCATTGCGCGTCACCACTCGTCCGGTAATCGGGCTCGCGACCCTGAGCGTCGATTCGATCTTGCGGGTGACGACGATCTGCTCGATCTCGTCGTCGATCTTGCCGAAAATGCGCACTGCGTCCTTGGCCGCCTTGAATGCGCCCTCGGCGGTCTGCTGATCCGACGTCGACTGATCGACGTCCTTCTGCGCGGCGCCCCCCGTCTTTAATAGCGTCGTCACCCGTTGCAGGGTCTTCTTCTGCAGTTCGAGAACTCCGGCGGCCGACAGCAGCGTCGACTCCGCCTGCAGCAGATCGGGGCTATCGATCGTAAACAGGATATCGCCCTGCTTCACGTCGTCGCCGATATTGTAGAACGCCCTGAGGATCTTCCCCGGATATTGGGAAAACACCTGGACCAGCATGTTCTCGTTGAAGTCGATGGTTCCGACCGAAGTCTTCTGAATCGCGAATTGATGCGTGCCAAGCAGGCTGAACTTGATCGCACCGGCCTGCTTCTCCGAGAGATCGAGTGCCTGTTCGCCCACGTCGGCTGATGCCGTCTGTTCAGGCCTGGTCGGCGCAACTACGTCCTTCTTGGTCGCCTCGCCATCGGCGCGGCCGACAAAGCCCCTGCCCCAAAGGAGCGCGGCTCCCGCGACCACGATCAAGGCAGCCACCACGATTCGGGGATGCCCCGAAAGGTTTCCGAACACACTCACCTCGACCGCCTCCAGCGACCGCTTGTCATCTGATCGACAAGGTTCTTTAATGGTTTAGCCATATGCTGATGCACTGCAGCAACGCTAGTTCATCGCGCTTACGCGCACCTTACAAATCGCGATTCTTTTAGCTTCCTGCAACGATTACGCCAGTCTGTCGCCACGATTTCGCAGCGCATAAATTTTCAATGCGGATTTGACACGCTCGAAATCGCGAACGCAGACACGAATCAATGCGTACTGAG
>Ga0306925_10003182_pt1 | contig 14445 bp, 13 predicted proteins | sample flu12Cox44000176_FD_203755 | JGI IMG/M metagenome (GOLD analysis project Ga0306925, IMG submission 203755) | Lab enrichment of tropical soil microbial communities from Luquillo Experimental Forest, Puerto Rico - flux8day.12C.oxic.44.000.176 (v2)... | ecosystem: Environmental > Terrestrial >... | reverse complement strand
CAAGGAGAATGCAACATTAAACCCCAAATAACCTAGGAACGTGGCGTTGCCTGGCTTAAATAGGACCTTCCCCTCCTCGGCGCCGATTGAATTCGTCACCAAGCTGAAGCCGGCCGTAAAACCAGGCACGATCCGAAGACTTTTGAACAGTACAAACGAATCGTAACGCACCGCTGGCCCAAACCACAGTTCGCCAGAAGTCAGAACACTAGAAGATGTCAGCGTTGCCTGTAGAGGGGAGCAGCAAACGGAATAGTGACCAAAACGATCGGCGACTCCTATTTCACCGGCAACCGCCCATCCTTGGAAGTGGATGAAGTCGCGCTGATATGTAGCTCCTACTATGTAATTATCACAATGCGGATGGTAGGGCTGCATGCCGAAATTTGGGATCGTATTGAAAAATAGCGTGCTCGCCAGATTCGTGGTTGACATCAAGCCGCCAAACAACATGACGGAATTCAACTGCGATGGGGCGGGCTCAGTGAGCGAAACAATATCGGAAACGTCTAAAGCATGAGCTTGTAGCGCAAAGCACGCGCCGAAAATACCGCAGGCCAGCGAATTATGGTTCTGGCTTTAAAGCCCACGCCCGCCCCATGGACTTGCCTCCGCAATAACTTAGGAGGCGAAGAAAAATACCAAAACAGGCGGCCTGGGGAATGTGGTGAATCTTAACTCTTCTGCGAATTTTCGCCCCTATGGCAATCCGGTAACAGCCAACCGCAAAGTGGCTGCTGCGCGCAGAGAAGTCGCGCATGAGCCCACGCCGCCCTTCCGCGATCGGCCGTTCATGCCGACCGAATGCACCCTTTGCCGAGGCGGTGCGACTGTCGCGGCTGAGCGCGTGCTGGACGAATGAAATGTGGAGTGCGGGCGGGCGGTGTTGGGGTAGGCTAAATTGGGAAATTGCTTACGGTCACATCATGCTTGGACCGAGCCTAGTAAATAAGCAGTGTCCGGGATTGGAGAGTATCATGAACACGGACCTGCGAAACCTGACAATTCAGACCCATAGCGGCTTGAGCTGGAGCGATATCAAGCGGCAGCTGACGGACTGGCGGCAATTTGAAGGACTGGCGACAGGTGCTTGCAGGATATCGGAGTCTCACGCGGCGCAGCAGACCTTGAAAGCACGAAGCCATTCTGGAGCGGGCGTTAAGGCAAGCCTTAGCGGTGAGGGGCAGCCCGGCTGGCAGTGATGCTGGCGAGGTTTTTTGTTTTTCTTAGGAACAGAGAGACCAGGGCGGCGGGAAGCGACGGGGGCGAGGTCATGGCACGCCGAGCCAGCGCGCCAGCGCCGGCGGCGATACGTTGTTCTAGTCATCACGGCTCATGCTCGACGGACCAGGCGGCGGGAAGCGGCGGGGCGGCTCTACAAAGATCGGATGTCGTCCGGCTCAGGCATCGTATCGCTTACGATTTCCCATCGCAGGGAATGGCACACCCTTCCAGCTCGCCGGCTTCGCTTTGCCTCAATGCGACAATGTTCTGGGGAAGGAATGTTACGACAAAATCTTCGCCACCACGGCTGATCGTTACTTGTCTCCGGCGTTTTTCCGAAGGTCTCGACGACGTCAAACGCTGACATTAAGCCACCACATACTGAAAACCCGCATCTCGAAGGAAGTTAGGATGGCGCGACCCTGTAACGACGGCAAACCGAGGCATTCGCTCAATTATGTGCCGTCTTTTTGACACGCGCGGCGCGCGGCAAGAACGGTTCGCCAATTCTTCAAGGCCGCAAAGTGACGGCATGGTCTGGCATCCGCACATTAATATCGGTAGCCTGATCGGCGATACGGGCAAGGCTCTCGGGCTTGCCGAGCAGCGCCAGCACTTCGAAGATGCCCGGCGAAGTGGTCCGGCCGGTTAGCGCCGCGCGCAGCGGCTGAGCCACGGCGCCGAGCTTCAGACCCTTGGCCTCGGCAAAACCGCGGACCGCGGGCTCGGTGGCATCGGGCGTCCAGGGCTCGACCCCCGTGAGGAGCGCGGTGATCTCCGCCAGCAGCGCTCTGGCATCGGGGGTGAGCAGGGCGGTTGCCTTGTCGTCCAGACCAATCGGCCGGTCGGCCAGGAGAAAGTAAGCACCATCAATGAGATCGAGAAGGGTCTTGGCGCGTTCCTTTAGGCTCGGCATGGCCTGCAGCCACTGCGCGCAGACCTCGGGCGTGAGCTTCGTGGCGACAGCCGCCCCATTGGCAATGTGCGGCAACAGCGCCTCGATGGCGGCGAGCAGTTCGGAGTCTGTGCTCTGGCGGATGTAATGGCCGTCGAGGTTCTCGAGCTTGGCGAAGTCGAAGCGCGCCGGCGACCGGCCGATCTGTGGCAGGTCGAAAGCAGCGATCATCTCTTCGGTCGAGAAGATCTCCTGGTCGCCATGGCTCCAGCCGAGCCGCACCAGATAATTGCGCAGCGCCACCGGCAGATACCCCATGGCGCGGTAGGCATCGACGCCGAGCGCGCCGTGGCGCTTGGAGAGCTTCGAGCCGTCGGGGCCGTGAATGAGCGGAATGTGCGCCATCACCGGCACCGCCCAGCCGAGGCCCTCGTAGATCTGCTTCTGCCGCGCCGCGTTGGTCAAATGGTCGTCGCCGCGGATGATGTGGGTGACGCCCATGTCGTGGTCGTCGACCACGACCGCGAGCATGTAGGTCGGCGTACCGTCGGAGCGCAGCAGCACGAGATCGTCGAGGTTCTCGTTCTGCCAGACGACGCGGCCCTGCACCTGATCCTCGATCACGGTCTCGCCGGTGAGTGGGGCTTTAAGCCGGATCGCGGGAGCCATGCCCGCCGGCGCGTCGGTAGAACCACACTCGCGACAATGGCCGTCATAGAGGCGGGTGCGCCCCTCGGCGCGCGCCTTCTCGCGCATCTTGCCGAGCTCTTCGGGGCTGCAATAGCAGCGGTAGGCATTGCCGGAAGCGAGCAGTTGCTCGGCCACCTCGCGGTGGCGCGCGGCGCGGGTCGATTGATAGGCGACGTCGCCGTCCCAGCCGATGCCGAGCCACTTGAGCCCATCGAGGATCGCCTCGATGGCGGCCTGCGTCGAGCGCTCGCGGTCGGTGTCCTCGATCCGCAGCAGCATCTTGCCGCCGCGGCCGCGGGCATAGAGCCAGTTGAACAGCGCCGTGCGCACGCCACCGATATGCAGGAAGCCGGTGGGCGAGGGGGCAAAACGGGTGACGACGCTCATTGCCGGTCGAAAACTCCGGTGACGGCAGGCGTAGTAGCACAGCCGGGACGGAAAAGAAGTAAACCGCGAGCGCAAAATTCCACCGCCGGGCTTGACCCAAGGGGGCAAACTGTTCAATCCGGGGCCCGCCACGGCGGTTTCGGCGCCTTGGAATCGGCGCGTTGGCGCAACATTTAGGCCGTGCACTCAGACAGAATCGAAGACGAAATGACGGTCACCGACGCAAACGTAAAGGAGCCGACCCGCGAGAGGGGACGCGAAACGGGGCAGGATTTCATCCGCGACATCGTGCGCGCCGATCTTGCCGCGGGCCGCCACAAGGCCGTGATCACGCGATTCCCGCCAGAGCCAAACGGCTACCTGCATATCGGCCACGCCAAGTCGATTTGTCTGAATTTCGGCATCGCCGAAGAGTTCGGCGGCCACTGTAATCTGCGCTATGACGACACCAATCCGACCAAGGAATCCCAGGAATATATCGACGCCATCGAGCGCGACGTTCGCTGGCTTGGCTTCGACTGGGGTAAGAATCTGTTTCATGCCTCCGATTACTTCGAGGAGCTCTACGCCTGGGCCGAGGATTTGATCGGCGCCGGCAAGGCCTTCGTCGACGACCAGAGCCAGGAGGCGATGCGGATAACGCGCGGTACCTTGACGGAGCTGGGCACGAACAGCCCGTTCCGCGACCGCAGCGTCGAGGAAAACCTCAACCTGTTCCGCCGCATGCGCGCCGGCGAATTTCCCAACGGCGTGCGAGTGCTGCGTGCCAAGATCGACATGGCCTCGGGCAATATCAATCTGCGCGACCCGGTACTTTACCGCATCCTTCACGCCGAGCATCCGCGAACCGGCAAAAAGTGGAGCATCTATCCGAGCTACGACTTCGCCCACGGCCAGTCCGATGCTATCGAGGGCGTCACCCACTCGATCTGCACCTTGGAATTCGAGGACCATCGGCCGCTCTACGAGTGGTTCCTGGACAATCTGCCGGTGCCGTCGCACCCGCATCAGTACGAGTTCGCTCGGCTCAACCTGACCTACACGATCCTATCGAAGCGCGTGCTCACCGAGCTCGTCCGCGGCGGCCATGTCGCGGGCTGGGACGATCCGCGCATGCCGACGCTCGCAGGCTTGCGGCGGCGCGGCGTACCGCCGGCGGCAATCCGCGACTTCGTCAAGCGCATCGGCGTCGCCAAGGCCAACAGCGTGGTCGACATGGCAATGCTGGAATTCTCCATCCGCGAGCATCTCAACAAGAGCGCGCAGCGCCGTATGGCGGTGCTGCGGCCGCTGAAAGTCGTGATCGAGAACTATCCGGAAGGGCAGACTGAGGCGCTCGAAGCGCTCAATCATCCAGACGATCCCGCGGCTGGGACGCGGCGCCTGACGTTCGGCCGCGAGCTTTTCATCGAGCGCGACGACTTCATGGAGAACCCGCCGAAGAAATTCTTCCGGCTGTCGCCCGGCACCGAAGTGCGCTTGCGCTACGCCTATTTCATCACCTGCCGCGAGGTGGTGAAGAGTGCGTCCGGCGAGATCGTCGAATTACGCTGCACCTACGATCCCGCGACCAAGGGCGGCAACGCGCCCGACGGCCGCAAGGTCAAGGCGACCATGCATTGGCTTGCGGCGGCGGACGCGGTGCCGGCCGAGGTACGGCTCTACAGTCCGCTGTTCACGCGACCCGATCCGGACGCCGGCAACTTCGCTGCGGACCTCAATCCGAACTCGCTGGACGTGCTCGCCGACGCCCGCGTTGAGCCGACGCTCGCCGCGCAGACGAACGCCAACGACGCGGTGCAGTTCGAGCGTCAAGGCTATTTCTGCCGCGACAAGGACTCGACGGCGGGATGGCTCGTATTCAACCGCACCGTCGGCCTGCGCGACACCTGGGCAAAAGTTTCAATCGCTGAAAGCAGAGTGAGCGCTCACTGAGCCGAAGCTAAAATACATCGGGCTGATTGGGTTCGTTTTGCCAAGGCGAGGCCCGAGAGGAGCCCATCGTTAGTTGTGGAATTGCTTTATTGACCCGTTAATACCGCCGGAACAGTCCCACCAACTTGCCCTGGATACGTACGCGGTTGGGCGGCAGGATGCGGACCTCGTAGGCGGTATTGGCCGGCTCGAGCGCGATCGAGGCGCCGCGGCGGCGGAACCGCTTTAGGGTTGCTTCCTCGTCGTCAATCAGGGCAACGACGATGTCACCGGTGTCTGCGGCGTCGCTACGCTTCAAGAGCGCGATATCGCCATCGAGGATGCCGGCTTCGATCATGGAATCGCCGCGCACTTCGAGGGCAAAGTGCTCGCCGCTCGAAAGCATGTCCGGCGGCATGTTGATGGTGTGGCTGCGGGTCTGAATCGCTTCGATCGGCGTGCCGGCGGCGATGCGGCCCATGACCGGCACCGCGACCGGGCGCCCGCCGTCATCCTCGGACGTGGTACGGACGCGGCCGAGATTGCCTTCGATGACGCTCGGCGTGAAGCCGCGGCTGCGGCCTGCCGCGATGCCATGCGCTACCGATTCGGGCAGCTTGATCACCTCGATGGCCCGCGCCCGGTTGGGCAGCCGCCGGATAAAGCCGCGCTCCTCGAGCGCCGTGATCAGCCGGTGGATGCCGGATTTAGAGCGCAGGTCGAGCGCATCCTTCATCTCGTCGAAGGAAGGCGGAACCCCGGCCTCCTTCAATCGCTCATGGATAAATCGCAACAGCTCGGCTTGCTTGCGCGTGAGCATCGGCGCTTCCCTTATTGGTCGGCTGAAGGTGACTCAGCCGAAACAAAGCATGAACGGACACTATCCGTTCCATATGTGTTCTGCAACCATTTAATTTGAGGTGAAGAAATCGAGCGTCACGGCAAACCGCCGCTTAACGCTCGCAGTTAACGCTGGCAGACCCACCGATGGTTTGCGGCCGCCGCCTGCTCTGATTCTTTCAGATCAAATCGAAATTGAATCCGCGCGGCGCCATCGGGCCGCCGCGCGCAACGGTTCGGGCACGCCGTGCCGCTTCGTAACGCCGCGCCGGCATTCGTCATCGAAACTCGTCAATCTGACCGAAAAAATCCGTCACGCCAACGAATCGCACCGGGAGAAATGGGCCGCCGCGCGGAATTTCGCCGAGTGGTGCAGCCAAGTCACAGACTTCCACTTGGCCCTCGCTTATCATCCATGCCGAGATTCATGCGGTATTTCGATAATTTGGACGGGGGACGCGATGAAAACACCGTTTGCCGCCACGCTGGCCGGTGCGGCTTTGCTATCGGGCGCAGCGCTTGCCGCCGATCTACCAGCGCCGGCGCCGATGCCCTACAAGGCGCCGACCGCGGTCGCGCCGGTCTACAATTGGACCGGCTGCTACATCGCCGGCGGTTTCGGCTACGGCGTGTGGAATCAGGACCACTGGGACGAGACCTCACCGGGACTGGTGCCACTCGACCCGCGCAGCACCAACGGCGGCCGCGGTTGGATGGGCCTAGCGGGCGGCGGCTGCGACGTTGAGGTTCCCACGGGCACCTTCCTGGGGAATTTGGTGTTCGGTGTCATGGCCGACTACGACTTCATGAACGTCCACGGCCAAGCCACGGACATGCTTTTCGTTTCGCAAGGCGACCTGAAGCAGTCGAGCGCGTGGACGGTCGGGGGCCGCGTCGGTTTCCTCGTGACGCCGAACCTTCTCACCTACACCAACGGCGGGTTCACCCAGGCACATTTCAATCAGTGGAACTTGTCGCCTTTCGGAATCGGCGCGCCGATCGTCTTTACGCAGGCGCACACGTACAACGGCTGGTTCCTTGGCGGTGGCACTGAGTACGCGTTGAACTTCAGCTGGTTGCCGGTACACGGCCTGTTCTGGCGCAACGAGTACCGGTTCTCGAGCTTCAACAAAGCCGATCTTACTGTTTTCCCTGCGCCCGGGACAGTTCTAGCAGGCGGCTTTGCCGTCCATCAGCAAATATACGAGCAGGCGGTGATGAGCGAGCTCGTTTGGCGCTTCAACTTTTGGCAATAAGAACGTTGGGGAGTGGGGACTGAAAGCCCGGGGCCAAAAGCCCCGGGCTTTTTCTTTTGCACGAGTGATCGAGCCTAGTAGGCGAGCCGCACGATGCTGCAGCGGTCGCCGGCTTTGGCTGCGGCTTCATGCGGCGCGCGGATGACGAGGCAGCCTGATTGCGCGAGCGGCGCCATCATCGAGGAATCCTGCGTGGTGAACGGCGTTGCCACCGGCCCGCCGGGGCCGTCGGCAAGGATGGCGCGCAGATAATCGGCGCGCTCGTCGTTCTCTGGCAGATCGCAACCGAGCACCGCGTCCTCGGTCGGCGCGGTCAGATCGCCGCGGCCCGACAGCTTGCGGATCAACGGCACTAGAAAGAGCACGGCGCACACGTAAGACGACACCGGATTGCCGGGCAGCCCGAGCACCTGCATTCCGCCCAGGCGGCCGTGCATCAGCGGCCGGCCGGGCCGCATCGCCACTTTCCAGAATGACAGCGCCATGCCTTCGGCGGTAAATGCCTTCTGTACCAGGTCGTGCTCGCCGACCGAGGCGCCGCCGGTCGTGACCAGGATATCTACCTTGAGCTCGCGCGCCTGCCGCACCGCTTGGATGGTCTCGCACAAATTGTCGCCGACGACGCCGAGATCGGAGACGGCGGCGCCTTCGGCGCGGGTCAGCGCCGCGAGCGCAAAGCCGTTGGAATAGACGATCTGGCCGGGGCCAGGCTGGATCCCGGGCGCTACCAGTTCGTCGCCGGTCGCAAATAGGGCCACCTTGGGCTGGCGATGCACCGGTACGACCGGATGGTTCATGGCGGCGGCAAGCGCGAGGTCGCGCGCGCTAAGGCGATGTCCTTTGGCGAGCAGCGCATCGCCTTTGCGAAAATCGAGGCCTTGGCGGCGGACGTTGCGGCCCTTGACGGCGGACTTTTGGATCTCGACGAAGGCGCCGTCGCGCTTGGTGACCTCTTGCACGATGACCGTGTCGGCGCCCGCCGGCACGAAGCCGCCGGTGAAAATGCGCGCCGCTTCGCCTTGGCCGACCGGCGCGTTGAACGGCCGGCCGGCGGCGACTTCGCCGATGACTTTGAGACGGACCGGGGCTGCGGCGACGTCGCCCGCGCGCACCGCATAGCCGTCCATCGCCGAGACGTCGGCCGGCGGCTGGGTGCGGCGGGCCTTCAGATCGTAGGCGAGCACCCGGCCGCACGCCGCGTCGAGCGGTACCTCGTCGGCCGGCAGTGCGCCGGCATGCGCCAGCACGTGATCGAGCGCCTCGGCAACGGAGATCAGCGCCGCCATCTCACTTCCGTCATTTCGCTTCCGTCATGTTATTTCCGTGCGCGAAAATGGCCGCTGCGGCCGCCGCTTTTCTCGACCAGCCGGATGCCGTCGATGCGCATGCCGCGCTCGACCGCCTTGACCATGTCGTAGATGGTGAGACATGCGACCGACACCGCGGTCAGCGCCTCCATCTCGACGCCGGTCGGTCCCGACACTTTCACGCGCGCCGTGACGGTGACGGCCGGCAGCTTGGCGTCTGGCGTGACATCGACCTCGACCTGCGACAGCGCGAGCGGATGGCACAGCGGGATCAGTTCGTGGGTACGCTTTGCCGCCATGATGCCGGCAAGGCGCGCGGCGCCGAGCACGTCGCCTTTCTTGGCGTTGCCCCTGCGCACGATGTCCAGCGTCTTCGGCTGCATCAGCACACGGCCTTCGGCAACCGCGACGCGCTCGGTCGCGAGCTTCGCCGACACATCGACCATGTGGGCTTCGCCGTGGGCGCTCAAATGCGTGAGCTTTGCTCCGCGTCGCGCCACGGTCACCTCGCCGCGGCGAGCGCGGATTTGCGCGCGAGCAGCGCGCGCGTCGCCGCGGCGACGTCACTCTGCCGCATCAGGCTTTCGCCGACCAGGAAGGTCGAAATTCCGGCCTTGCCGAGGCGGGCGAGATCGTCGGGCGTGAAGATGCCGCTCTCGCCGACGATGACGCGGTCGGCGGGCACGCGCCGCGCCAGGTCCTCGCAGGTCGTGAGCGTGGTCGCGAAGGTTTTCAGGTTGCGATTGTTGATGCCGAGCAGGCGCGATTTGAGCCGCAGCGCGCGCGAAAGCTCCGCTTCGTCGTGCACCTCGATCAGCGCATCCATGCCGAGCGCGAAGGCCGAAGCTTCGAGATCCGCCGCGCAGGCGTCGTCGACCGCGGCCATGATGATCAGGATGCAGTCGGCGCCGTAGGCGCGCGCTTCGGTCACCTGGTACGGCTCGTACATGAAATCCTTGCGCAGCGCCGGTAGCGCCACGGCGGCGCGCGCCGCGCGCAAATGCTCGAGGCTGCCTTGAAACGACGGCGCGTCGGTCAGCACCGAGAGACACGCCGCGCCGCCGGCCTCATAGGCTTTGGCCAAGGCAGGCGGATCGAAATCGTCGCGGATCGGGCCTTTCGACGGGCTTGCCTTCTTGACCTCGGCAATCAGCGCATAATCGCCGACCTGCAAGCGCCGTTCGATCGCGCGCAAAAACCCGCGCGGCGCGCGGGCGGCCTTAGCCTCGCGTTCCACGGCGGCGAACGGGCGAGCCCGTTTGGCGGCCGCGATCTCCTCGCGCTTATAGGCTTCGATTTTCTGCAGAATGTCAGCCATCGTTCGATACCACGACCAGCCGGTCGAGACGGCCTTCGGCCTCGCCGGAATCGACTGAATGGCTGGCGAGCGCAAATCCGGCCTTGATGTCCTTGGCCTTGCCGGCGACCACGAGGGCTGCGGCGGCATTGAGCAGCGCGACGTCGCGGAACGGCGTCTTCTTGCCTTCGAGCACGTCCTGCACGGCGCGGGCGTTGGTGGCGGCATCGCCGCCGCGCAGCGCCTCTGGCTTGACCTTGGCGACGCCGACGTCTTCCGGATCGATCTCGAACGAGCGCACGGCGCCGTTCGCAAGTTCCGTGACGCTGGTCGGCCCGGCGGTGGTGATCTCGTCGAGGCCGTCGGAGCCGTGCACGATCCACACGCTCTCGGCGCCGAGATTCTTGAGCACCTGCGCCAGCGGCTCGGTCCATTGCCGCGAGAACACGCCGATCATCTGCCGCTTGACGCCGGCCGGATTGGACAAGGGCCCGAGCAGGTTGAAGATGGTGCGGGTGCCGAGCTCGACCCGGGTCGAGGCGACGTTCTTCATCGCCGGATGGTGCGCCGGAGCGAACATGAAGCCGATGCCGGCCTCGCGGATGCAAAGCCCGATCTTGTCCGGCGCCAGATCGATATTGACGCCGAGCGCCGCGAGCACGTCCGCGGCGCCCGAGCGCGATGACAGCGCGCGGTTGCCGTGCTTGGCGACCGGCACGCCGGCGCCGGCCACAATGAGCGCCGCGCAGGTCGAAATGTTGAACGAGCCCGAGGCGTCGCCGCCGGTGCCTACGACGTCGACGGCGTCGGGCGGCGCGGCAACGCGCAGCATCTTGCAGCGCATGGCGGTGACGGCGCCGGTGATCTCTTCGACGGTCTCGCCGCGCACGCGAAGGCCCATCAGCAGCGCGCCCATCTGCGACGGCGTCGCCTCGCCCGACATCATCTGCTCGAACGCAGTCGCCGCCTCCTCGCGCGTCAGCGCGGCGCCGGTCGCGACTTTGCCGATCAGCCCCTTGAAATTTCCCGTCACGGTGACGCCCTCAATTGACCCGCGCCCGCGCCTGCGCGCGCGGGAGCTGCCGCAGGTTTGGCTGCACGCTCGGCGCACCGCCCTCGCGCCGCCCGGTCGCCGCATTCCAGGCTGCCGCGATGTCGAGAAAATTCTTCAGCATCAGGTGGCCATGCTCGGAGGCGATGCTTTCCGGGTGAAATTGCACGCCGTGCACGGGCAAGCTCGTGTGCGCGAGCCCCATGATGACGCAGCCGTCGGTGTCGGCAGTCACGGAGAGCTCGCGCGGCAGGCTTGCGCGCTCGACCACGAGCGAATGGTAGCGCGTCGCCTTGAACGGCGCATTGATGCCGCGAAAGATGCCGCTGCCGTTGTGGCAGATCTCCGACAATTTGCCGTGCACCTGCGTCGGCGCTCGCACCACCTTGCCGCCGAAGGCCTCGCCGATCGCCTGATGGCCGAGGCAGACGCCGAGGATCGGGATTTTTTGCGCCGCTTGCGCGATCAGATCGAGGCAGATGCCCGCCTCCTTGGGCGTGCACGGGCCGGGCGACAGCACGATGGCGTCGGGATCGGCGGCAACGACGGCTTCGCTCGTCACTTTGTCGTTGCGACGGACCTCGACCTCGGCGCCCAGCTCACCGAGATAGTGCACCAGGTTGAAGGTGAAGCTGTCATAATTGTCGATCAGCCAGATCACCGGGAAAGTCCTTGATTTTCAGCGCCCAAGTCCCCGTCGGGCGGGTCCGGACAAGGATGTACCGCGATTGACTTAAAGCCGCTAGGGCCACGCGAAAGGCGGGCAACCGTCGCGACAACCGGTACGTGGTCAAACTGCCAGCCATTCGCTAAAGCGGTCGTTCCATCTCAGAAGAACCCAGGGAAACGTCATGATGCGTGTGTTCGCGACGGCGCTGTTGACCGCCGCGCTTACCGCCGGTGCGGCAAGCGCCGACGATTATCCGAACCGCCCGGTCAAGATCATCGTGCCGACGGTCGCCGCCGGCACGGTCGATCTCGTCACCCGCGTGCTGGCGAACGATCTCGGCGCAGCGTTGCGCGACCGGTTCTTCGTCGAAAACAGGAGCGGCGCCGGCAATACGCTCGGCTCCCGCGACGCCGCTCACAGCGAGCCCGACGGCTATACGCTGCTGATGAGCAGCGCGACGGGCCAGGTGCTTTCGCCCTTGATCTATAAGGATCCCGGCTACGACCCGCTGAAAAGTTTTGCGCCGATCGCCCCTTACGCCGAGGGCTCGGTGATCCTGGTCGTCAATCCGTCGCTGCCGTTTGCCTCGGTGACCGCTCTCGTTGCTTACGCCAAGGCCAATCCGGACAAGCTGAGCTACGGCTCGGCCGGCACCGGCTCGGTGCCGCACCTGACCGCGGAGCTCTTCAAATCGGTCGCCGGCGTTGCCATAGTGCATGTGCCCTATCGGGGCGGCGCGCTGTCCATCCAGGATGTCATCGCCGGCAATTTGCAGCTCACCTTCGAGGCGTCGAGCCCGCTGCTGCCGCATATCGCGGCCGGCCAGTTGCGCGCGCTTGCGGTGCTGAGCGCAAAGCGCATTCCGGAGCTGCCCGACGTGCCGACGATCGGCGAAGCCGGTTATCCGGCCGTGCTGGCTGCGAGCTGGACCGGACTGTTCGCGCCGGCGGGCACCGATGCTCTAATCGTGCAAAAGCTCAACGGCGCGATCAACGCGAGCCTCAAGACGAACGCGACCCGGCAGGCGTTGGCGCGGCTCGGCAATGTGGCGAAGGGCGGCACGCCGCAGGATCTGACCGATCTGATGGTCGCCGACATTAAGAAATGGACGCCGATCGTGAAAGCGCTCAATCTCGCGCCGCAGTAGTGTGCCGCAGCGCTGTTTGGCTCCGCGGGTTCTGATAGACTTCCGTCAACGATCGAACACTTGCGCGCGATGGCAGCTAAGACGCGATGCCTTTGTCGTCGTGCGGCACGGCCGAGCTGCAAAGCTTCATCGACGCGCTTTACGCGCGCATGGAAGAAGACGAAAGCACGCTCGATGAACCGCTTGCCGACAGCTTTAGGCGTTGGTGCGGCATCGTGTTGGAAGGCCTACCGCGCCTCCTTACTCGTATCCCGATCTGGAAGTGCGCTACGCTGCAACCTGCGCCGCGGTCGCAGCGCGCGCCCATGCCGTCGTTCCGCCGCCACCGCTTGTTCGAGCTGCGCTCGTTCTATGCCGTGTAATCGGCACCGCCAAGGCCCTGCCATGGCACATTGACACCGACGCGGCGCAGATCAATCGTCCGCTTGGCGTCAACTTTTGGCTGCCGCTCGATAGCGTAGGCTCCGAACGCCCATCGCTCGAGCTCGTCGCCGGCAGCCATCCCGTCATGCGCCGGCTGCCGTTGCGGCAGGACGACCGCGCCGAACGCGACGACGCTTGTGCCGCCGCGCTCAGCCCGGTGATTGCGCCGCGGCTTGATCCGAGCGACGCGCATCCTTGAACACCTTGCACCCGCACCCAGTGCATCGCGACGGGCGCAGCATCGAGCCGCACATCCTGTGAGTTTCGCTTCGTCGCGCATCCGAGGATCGAAACCTTACGGGGCTGGCGGCTGCGCGGGCGGTTCGGCATTGCCCGCAGATTACGGCGGTGGAATGCTCAAAAAAATCGGCGGGTTTTAAGGCCCGCCGAAGTACCACGGCAAACTAAGGTTCGATTTCGGCTCTAGCGCTTCGCCGGGCGGGCATTGTCGAGCGGAACGAACCGAGCTTCACGCGCCTGGCCATACGGGTTGCGCGCATCGCGCAGGCACGACGCTTCCATATAGGGCCAGGCCTTTTCCGAGCAATCGCCGGCCAGCGGCCGGGCGTCGGCACGGTCGGCTTTGACGCCGGGCGGCGGCGATGCGCCGGCTTCGACCTGCCACGACAGGCTCAGCGCGAGCGTCAAGCCCGCGGCGATAAAGGCGGCGGCGCCGACCACATAAAACGTGTTGCGCATTAAGAGCGTCCCCGTCTCCAATCCCTACTTGGCGTCCCGGAATCGCTGTTTGTTCTTTAGTGAGTGTCAGCAAGCCGCGGCGCGGTTTCCTTGATCGGAAACGCAAATTTGCCGTTCTGTGTAACCATCTGGGCGGAATGGTTAATTTCGATCGATCCGGGTGCAGGCGGGGCCGGCGGCGTTGGCGCGCGACCTTGCGGTTCTCAAAACCGCGGGCTAGACCGCGACCATGCCCCCTGCAATGGCCCGCACTGCTCTGTTTGCCGGATCGTTCGATCCGATCACCAACGGCCATCTCGACGTGGTTGGCGCGGCCGTCCGGATCGCGGAACGCTTGGTGCTGGCGGTCGGCATCCATCCCGGCAAGACGCCGCTGTTCTCGGCCGACGAGCGGATCGCCATGCTGGAGGAGATTTGCGGCCCAGTGGCGAAGGCGGCTGGCTGTGTGCTTGCGTGCACTACCTTTGCGGATCTCGTCGTCACGGCGGCGCGGCGCGAGGGCGCCATGATCCTCATCCGCGGCATCCGCGACGGGACCGACCTCGACTACGAGATGCAGATGGCCGGCATGAATGTCGCCATGGCGCCGCAAGTGCAGACCGTGTTCGTGCCGGCCTCGCCTGCGGTCCGCCCGATCACCGCCAC
>Ga0306925_10003179_pt1 | contig 14451 bp, 10 predicted proteins | sample flu12Cox44000176_FD_203755 | JGI IMG/M metagenome (GOLD analysis project Ga0306925, IMG submission 203755) | Lab enrichment of tropical soil microbial communities from Luquillo Experimental Forest, Puerto Rico - flux8day.12C.oxic.44.000.176 (v2)... | ecosystem: Environmental > Terrestrial >... | reverse complement strand
AACAGGTAATCGTCGTTGAGCAGGCGAACCCCCAAGTTGTCTACGTGCCGTCCTACAGTCCCACGGTCGTTTACGGCGCGCCGGCCTACCCCTATCCACCCATTTACTACCCGCCACCGCCACCGAGTGGATGGGCCGTCGCAGGGGGCATGGCACTCTCGTTCGGAGTCGGAGTAGCCATGGGGGCCATGTGGAGCGGCGGCTGGGGTTGGGGCTGCGGGTGGGGTGGCGGTGATGTTAACGTAAATGTTAACAACAACTTCAATCGCAACACCAACATTCAGGGCGGCAACCGCACAAACATCCAGGGCGGGAACCGCGCGAATCAGGCAAATCGCAGCGGCGGAGGCTGGCAGCACAATCCCCAGCATCGCGGCGGCGCCCCCTATTCCAACCGGGCGACGGCAAACAAATATGGCGGCGCTGCGCGAGGAGATTCGCTGGCCAACCGCCAGGCGGGTGCGCGACAGCAAATTGGCCGTCAAGGCGGCAATGTCGGTAGCAACCGGGGAGGAGTAGGCGGTGCGGGAGGAGTGGGCGGTGCGGGCAGACCGGGTGGCGCGGGAGGAGTAGGCGGTGCGGGAGGAGTAGGCGGTGCAGGGAGACCGGGTGGCGCGGGAGGAGTAGGCGGCGCGGGAGGAGTAGGCGGTGCAGGGAGACCGGGTGGTGCGGGAGGAGTGGGCGGCGCGGGGGGAGCAGGCGGTGCGGGGAATCGTGGGGGAGCCGGCGGCGGGGATCGCGTTGGCAACCGTAGCGTTCAAAGCCGTTCCGGGGGTGGAGATCGCAGCGCCTTTGGAAGCAGCTCTGGCTTCAACGGTAACAGCGCTCGATCCAGCAGCAACCGCGGAGCTTCCAGCATGGGAGGTTCGCGGGGTGGCGGTGGTGCGCGCGGCGGCGGCGGCCGTAGGAGATAACCTGACAAACGTGGAGAAAAGATATGAAGCCCAAATCGCAGATTAGGAATCGCTCGAAGCAACTATGGCCTTGCGTCGGGATCTCCTGCGCCTCCTTGCTCGTGCTGGCAGTCACTGCCATGGCGCAGACAACAACGAAGACTGCGTCAAACAACCCCACGACTTCCCCTGCGGGTCCCGAGGGATTCGCGACACCTCAGCAGGCCGCTGACGCGCTCATTAAGGCGGCAGACAAGTTTGACGTTCCTCTTCTCGATCGGATCTTTGGTCGTGACGGTGAGGACATTGTTGAAACCGGCGAACCCCCTCGTGACAGAGAGCGGGCCGAAGCGTTTGCGGCGGAGGCTCGCGAGAAGACGACTGTTTCTGTCGACCCGAAAAACGCAAACCGAGCATTCCTTGTGATCGGCAAGGAAGATTACCCCTTTCCTGTACCCATCGTCAAGAGGAACAACCAGTGGGTGTTTGACGCCAAGGCGGGTCGCGAGGAAATCCTCAACCGCCGTATCGGCAGAGATGAGCTGGACGCCATCCAAATCTGCCACGGCTACGTGGAGGCACAGCACGAGTACGCGCTCGAGAAGCGGCAGGGCTATGACGTTAACCAGTACGCCCAGCGCATCATCAGCACCCCCGGCAAGCAGGATGGCCTGGCGTGGCGCAACCCTGACGGCACGTGGGGCGGCCCCGTTGGCGAGAACATTGCGGAGGTGATCGAGAAGGGATACACGAGCAAGGCTGAGCCTTATCATGGCTACTTTTTCAAGGTCTTGAAAGGGCAGGGGCCGGCGGCGCCTTTGGGGCAGATGGATTATATCATCAAGGGTGTAATGATCGGCGGGTTCGCTCTTGTGGCCGCGCCGGCCGAGTACCGCGTCACTGGCGTCATGACCTTTATTGTTAGCCAGGACGGCGTCGTCTACCAGAAAGACCTCGGGCCGGATACGCTCAACCTCTTCGCCAAAATGGAACTCTTCAACCCGGATAAGACCTGGAGCCCTGCGGAAGAAGACGAGTAAAACTAGTCTTATTATAAGTAGTGCCCTCTCTCTGTTGTCCCGTGGAAGCCCGAAGCGGTTCAAATTGAGATCAGCTCATGGTTACTTGCTTCTTTCGGTCAACGGCGCGCCGCGTGATGGGCTTTGCCGAGGCCTGCTCCTGGCACTGTAAGGCGGGGACATCTCGCCTTGCCGGCGTCTCGCCGGGCTGGCTCGGTCGGTCGGGAGCTCCGGAGCCGACACTGGCATCAAAAACGTCCGCGTGTAACCGAGCCCTTCCAACGCACTGATAAGCGGGACAGACGCTGAGGTCGCTGCCGCGATTTCAACCAAGCCCCTACCGCACCTCAAGCAAGAGGACCAGCCCCACGGACCTCCGCGCCCACGGCGCATTCGGCAACGGAGCTTTGCAGGGCGTGCAGATGGCCATCCCAATGGAAGGTGGTATAGTCTTCGGGCTTTAGTCTCTTTATTTTGCACGTGGTCTTGAAGGGTTCGATCATGAAAGAGATTGGCGAGGCTGCTGATTGCCCTGGATCCACGCCGGAGCGTAGCCATGTTTGTCATCGTTCGGCCCGCAGATGTAGCTGGGACGTGTGACTCTTCGGACGCGCAGACTCCGGCCTAAGGAGCTGCAAAAGACCTCTTCAGTGATCTGCCGCCCTAGGAATGCGGACGCTGTTCCAGAACCTCCTTATTCGTCTTCCTCCGGGACCGGGGTCCACGATTTGTCCGGGTTGAAGCGCTCCATCTTTTCGAATTCCTGGAGGGTTTCCGGCCCAAAATCTTTCTCGTAGACAACGCCGTCGTCGCTGACCATGAAGGTCTTGACACCGGTCACTCCGTATTCGGCCGGCGCAGCCACTAAAGCGAAGCCCCCGATCATCACCCCTTCCACTACGAAGTCCATTTCGCCGAGCGGCGCGTCGGGTCCCTGCCCTTTCAGAATTTTGAAGAAATAGCCGTGGTACGGCTCGGCGCCGCTGGTGTAACCCTGTTCGATCGCGCGGGCAATCTTTTCGCCTATGGGACCGCCCCAGCTGCCATCTGGATTTTGCCAAGCCAAGCCATCCTGCTTGCCGGGAGTGCTGATGATGCGCTGGGCGTACTGGTTCACGTCGTAACCCTGGCGCTTCTCGTACGCGTAGCCGTACTGCGCTTCCACGTAGCCCTGGCAGATTTCGATGGCGTCCAATTCATTGGCGCCGATGCGGCGGTAGAGGAGTTCCTGCCGGCCGGCTTTGGCGTCAAACGACCATTTGTCACCCCTCTTCACAATCGGCACAGGGAACGGCCAGTTCTCATTGCCTATGATGAGAAATGCGCGGTTCCCAGTCTTGGGATCCACAGAAACGCTCTTCTTTTCGTGGGCTTCGGCAACGAAATCAGCGGCGTGCTTCCGGTCTTGCGCCAGCTCGCCGCTAAATACGATGTCCTCGCCATCGGGCCCGAAAATCTGAATGAGCGCAGCCTCGTCGAATTTCGCAGCCGCCTCCACGAGCACATCCGCAGCCTGCTGCGGAGAGTCAAAGCTCCTGGCACCCGCAACAGGGGCAGAGGTGGCGGCCGGAGCCTCTTTCACGGCGGGATTCTGCGCAGCGAAAAGAACCGACGCGGACAGACACGTCCAGGCCACCGCGCCCCTAAACCAAGAAAGTCTGGAGAGATTTCTGTTCGCAGATGTTGATTTCATCTCTGTGCTCCTATGATTTCTTTTCCGCAATCTAGGCCGCTCACCTGCGCCGTCCGCCACCACCCCTGAAGCCTCCACCTCCGCCTCGGGATCCCATGCTGGAGGCGCCGCGACTGCTGCTACCGCGAGCATTCGATCCGTTGTATCCCCTGGCGCCCCCTCCGAAGGCATCCCGGTTTCCGCCGCCGCTACGTGAGAGATCCCGGCTTCCTATGCGGTCCGCTCCGCCCCCGCCAGGCCGGTTGCGAGCGCCGGCTCCACCGCCAGCCCGATTGCTGACGCCGCCACCCGCCCGGTTGCTGAGACCACCATTGCCAGCCCGATTGCTAGGCAGATTGCCCCCCTGCCGGCCAAGCTGCTGCCGCGCGCCAGCCTGGCGGTTGGCCAGAGAGTCTCCGCGTGTCGTGCCGCCAAACCTGTTCGCGGTCGCCCGGTCCCGGTACGGGGCGCCGCCGCGATGCTGCGGATTGTGCTGCCACCTGTTGCCCGCGTTTCCGCCGCCGGCCGGCAGAGTCGAGGCGCGGTTGCCGCCACCAAGATTGCCGCCGCGAGAAGGTAGAGTCGACACCCGATTGCCCCCACCAATGCCCGCGTTGCGGCTGAAATTGTTGTTCCTGTTGATGGTGATGTCGCCGCCACCCCAGCCGCAGCCCCACCCCCAACCGCCGGCCCAGAACGCCCCCATGGCCACGCCAACGCCGAAAGAAATGGCCAACCCCGCGGGGTAGTACCATGCCGGCGGATAATAAATGGGCGGGTAGGGATAGACCGGCGGACCGTACATCCACACGGGATCATACGTGGGCACGTACACGACTTGCGGATTGGCCTGTTCGACCACGATGACGGGCTTGCTTTCGATGATCCTGGTTTCCACCGTCTGTTGTTCGTTCGATTGCAGATTGCCCTTGTCTTGAGCCTTCTTGCGCATGCGCTGCACGGCATCCATGACATCGCTCTGCTGCGCTAGGAACGCGTTGCCCACATCGGTGGTCCACTGGATATCGTCTGCCAGGCGCTTCACCACGTCGGGCAGAGCGGCCAGCGCCTGGATGCTTGGATCCCAGGGTTGCTTCGCCACAGCTTCGGCCAGCGCTTTGTCCTTCAACCCCGGGTTCTTCGTAAGCCACTGCTGGAGCAAAATGATTTCGAGAGGATACGTGGATGCCGCGAGGACCTGGGCCAGCAACGGGTCTGGATAGAGGGCAATGGGCGCCACGAGAGACTCGAGCTGCTCGGGCGGAATCTTCGGAGCCTGGTCCTCTGGCGAGGACGCCTGCGCCGGCCGAGGGGATGGCATATATGCCAAGGTGTCGCCTGGTACCAAAGCAACAGCGCAGAGCATCACCAGCAGACTGTGGAAGGTTGTACCCCAGAGCTTTCGTTTACGATTCATTGCGGCTTCTCCTCTAGTTCCTACGGAAGCACTACGGATTTTCTCCTGTCGTGCCGGGTCAGTTTATAGTGCGTACGCTCCAATCCCCGTTCCATGATCGGCAAGGACAGCCTTGCCCAGCAAGATGTGACCGTCCCTATCCCGCACTCTAGGACACTACTTCCTCGCATCAATTCTAACCCCGCCACGAGACTCTCGCCTTCGGCAAAATCAATTCGCCCGGCGCAAGCCGACCGCGCAAGGGACGTCCCAAGCCAATAGAAATTTTAAGACCCGGTCCAGGTAACGATTTGTAGGGCATCAGTCGGTCAGAGGTCACGACCGGTCCACCTATGCGAACCACGCTGCTCTCGGGGTGCTCGCGACTTGTGTGTTGCCGCGTTGTAGATGACGAAATCCGGTTTGCCGAAGCCGGCCAGCTTTCCGGCGTAGGCCGAATGAGCATGGTGTGCATCCAATCACCTCCGTGGGTTTATGCTCGGTCATCCACACCTGCAGTGGTAGGGTATCGAAACGCAGATGGGCCGGCAACTGTAGAAGTACCAGTCTCGATAGAAAGCGAGTGTACCAACATCCTCCTACTCGGCACCTGAGCTTATCTCATCCATGTGCACCTCATCCGACACCCATTCCTTGAGCAGCGTATAAGTAATTGCGAGAATGACCGGTCCTATGAATAGGCCTACGATCCCAAAGGCGATGAGGCCTCCGATGACCCCGGCGAAGATCAGCAGGAGCGGCAAATCGGCCCCCTTTCTTATCAGGAACGGCCGCACAAAGTTGTCGATGGTGGCGGCGGGAACCGTAAAAATAAGAAGGACGGTCCCCCAGGCCGCCTGCCCGGACCAATAGAGCCAGACCACCGACGGGACCAAAACCAGCAGCGGCCCGAGCTGCGCCAGGCAGAGAATAAATGTCACGGCCGTCAATAGAGCCGCGGCGGGTACTCCGGCAATGAACAGCCCGATGCCACCCAGGGCTGCCTGGATGAGCGCCGTCACCACGACTCCGAGCATGACGCCCCGCATCGCCCTGGCCGCAAGTACAGCTACCTCCTCCCCCTGCCGGCCGGCCAGGCGGCGCGCAAAGCTCATAAGCCCTTCCCCGACGATCTCTCCCTTCGCGTAGAGGATGATCGCGATGATCATCGTCAGCAGAGTTTGCAGTATCGTCATGCCTGCGCTTCCCGCCCGCGCCACGAACCACTGCAGCGCTCTTTGCGCGTAGGGGGTGAACCTGGCAGAGCGTTCCTCCGAACTGAGTGCGGCAAAGGCCGTCCAACGATCGGCCATCCTCTTCCCTTCAAACGGAATGCGCTTTAGCCACTCCGGAGGCCACGCCAGAGAGAACGGATCGAAGGACCTGAGCTGCGCGCTAATGTGCTCCGCATTCCTGGCGATGATCACAACAGCGAACATCATGGGGGCAAGCACCATGAGCCACAACGCTACCGCCATCAAGAAAACGGCAAGTGCCCGTTTGTTCGCGAGCCGTTTCTGAAGCCTCTCCAGCGCTGGCCACGTGGCAACGACGACGATGGCCGCCCAGACGATGGAAATAAGGAACGGGCGCAGAATCCAAAAGGTTGAGGCTATGAGCAAGCAGATGAAAAGCACAGACAGAATCGTATGGGGAATGTCGCGGCGAATGAGCATTGGTTCCTCCGTGGCAACAACCTCCTCTTCGGTCGCGCCGCGTTCGCTGACTCTTTCCAGGGCGGAAGGGTACGAGCAGACCCCTTCCATGATTCAGAGATTATACGGATTTCGCCGATGACGATAACTGAGCCATGACACTCTGGGTGATCTCTTTGACTCTTGGCCCCTCAGAACGGAACCAAGTGGAGGGAATTCGACCTTGTTCCCGATTTTGGCAATTTTCTCGCGTCGATAGTCGGAAAACGGCTATTCGCGGTGATCCCACCACTGCCGGACCCGTGCGGCAGCGGCTCAACCCTTCTCGGTGCGCGCCCCCGAATTTTTGGCCACATACTGACCTGCGGCTGAACGGCCACACCCGTGCCGCTGGCCTCAATGATGTCCATGATGGGGAATCAGAGCCAAGCTGAATACAACCTATAACGTCCTGGACTTTGACCACGTTATGGTCTCCATGGATCTTTCCCCTTCTATCGCCAATCGACCAGCCTCAGGGCTTAGTAAGCCTTCAGTCCTTCGGCGCGAAACTGGGCGCAGGCCTGCTCGACTGCTTCGAGGGCCGGGGGTTGAATGTCAGCGAGCCGGTAGTCGAGTCTGAGTTCCTTCCATTTGAATCGGCCCATTTGATGGAAGGGTAAGACGTCGACTCGTTCTACGTTGCCCAGGCTAGCGGCGAACCTCGCAATCTGACCCACGCACTCAACATCGTCCGTCCATCCGGGCACTAACACAAAGCGCACCCAGACGGGTCTTTTGAGGGTAGCGAGGCGGCGCGCGAAGTCCAGCACCGGCCCTGGTTCCATCCCTGTAAGTTGGCGGTGGCGTTCAGGGTCTGTGTGTTTGATATCCAACAACACAAGGTCGATTTTCTTGAGCTCTGAGTCGGTGAGGCGGTCACCCAAGCTTCCGTTGGTGTCCAAAGCGGTATGAATTCCCATCGCTTGCGCGGCAGTAAACAGCTTCACGGCGAACCGATCCTGCATCAGGGGCTCGCCTCCGCTCAAGGTGAACCCGCCCGACATCACCTTCAGTCCGCTTCGATACTTTCGTAGTTCTTCGGTTGCCTTGCTGAGCGTTACAGGAATGCCGTTGCTCATAGTCCACGTGTCTGGGTTGTGGCAGTATAGGCATCGAAATTGGCAGCCCGTCGTCCAAGCCACCACACGAACACCCGGGCCATCGACGGTTGAGCCAGTGGTGAACGAATGAAGGAAACCCATATCTCCCGCCGCCAACGCCGCGCGGACCTCGGATTCTGGGATGCCGCGGCCCAGATTCACGCGGAGTTCAAAGGGACTTTTCGCTTGCAGCGGGAGTTTTGTTGTCCGTGGGTCCCGTACGCTCATGGGGCTTAGTTTCCGTGGAACGTACGGTTGATCACGTCCATCTGCTGCTCGCGAGTCAGCCGCACGAAGTTCACCGCGTATCCTGAGACGCGGATCGTCAGGTGGGGATACTTCTCCGGATGGTCCATCGCATCCAGAAGCATGTCCCGATTCAGCACATTCACGTTCATGTGGTAGCCCGTAGTGCTGAAAAAGGCGTCGAGCATGCTTCGCAGATTGGTCACTCGATCTTCTGCAACTCGTCCCAGACCTTCAGGAATCAATGTGGAAGTAAGAGAAATGCCATCGGCGGCGTCGCGATAAGGGATCTTGGCGACCGAGGCTGCTGAGGCATGGATTCCATGTTGGTCCCGCCCATGCATCGGATTGGCGCCCGGGGCGAAGGGCTCTCCCCGCCGACGTCCATCCGGAGTGTTGCCCGTGCTCTTCCCGTATACCACGTTGGAAGTAATGGTCAGGATCGATTGTGTGTGCAAGGCATTGCGATACGTGGGGTATTTCCTCAACTTCTGCATGAACGTGTGGACGACCCAGGAGGCCAGCTGGTCAACACGATTATCATTGTTTCCGAATTGAGGGAAGTCTCCCTCGGTCTGATAATCAGTCACCAGCCCGGTTTCATCGCGAATGACTCGAACCTTCGCGTACCGGATTGCCGACAGGCTGTCGGCAACAACGGACATTCCTGCCATGCCGAAGGCCATAGTTCGCAGGGGAGCGTAGTCGTGTAGGGCCATCTCGATGCGCTCATAGGCGTACTTGTCGTGCATGTAATGGATGACGTTCATGGCATTAACGTAGACCCCGGCGAGCCAGTCCATCATCCTTTCGAACTTGTCGATGACATTGTCGAATTCAAGGTAGTCACCTTCCACCGCGCCGGTTTTGGGGCCCACCTGCTTGCCATTGATCTCGTCCCTCCCCCCGTTGATAGCGTAAAGGAGGCATTTCGCGAGGTTGGCGCGAGCGCCAAAGAACTGCATCTGTTTCCCCACCAGCATCGGCGACACGCAACAAGCGATTGCTCCGTCGTCACCCCACGATCGGCGCATAATCTCATCGCTTTCGAATTGAATGGAACTCGTTTCTATCGCCACCTTGGCGACGAAACTGCGGAACCCATCGGGCAGGCGCGGAGAATACCAGATGGTCAGATTTGGCTCAGGGGCAGGGCCGAGGTTGTAAAGAGTCTGAAGAAAGCGAAAGCTCGTTTTCGTCACCAGCGGCCGTCCGTCATCTCCCATCCCGCCAATCGACTCTGTTACCCAAGTCGGATCACCCGCAAACAGTTCGTCATATTCCGGTGTACGCAGAAACCGGACGATGCGCAATTTAATGACAAAGTCATCGATGATCTCCTGGGCCCCCTCCTCGGTCATGAAGCCTGCGGCCAGATCGCGCTCGAAGTAGATGTCAAGGAAGGTCGAGGTTCTGCCGAGGGACATGGCCGCGCCGTTCTGTTCCTTCACCGCCGCCAGGTACCCGAAGTAGAGCCACTGCACAGCCTCTTGCGCGTTGCGAGCCGGACCCGAGATGTCGAACCCATAACTGGCGGCCATCTGCTGCAGTTCATTGAGCGCCCGGATCTGTTCGCTGAGTTCCTCGCGGTCGCGAATGATGTCATCGGTGGACATGGCCAAGTCCAGGCTGCGCTTCTCCTCTTGCTTTCGCTCAATAAGACGCGCGACCCCATAGAGAGCCACGCGGCGGTAGTCACCGATAATGCGGCCGCGCCCATAGGCATCGGGAAGCCCGGTCAGGATATGAGAACTGCGACACCGCCTGACGTCTGCGGTGTAGGCATCAAAGACTGCGTCGTTATGCGTCTTGCGGTACTTGGTAAACGCCTCGACCACATGCGGATCTGGCTCGTATCCATAAGCCTTTAGAGCATTCACTACCATCCGGAGGCCGCCATTCGGCATGATTGCCCGCTTGAGCGGCGCTTCCGTCTGAAGACCGACGATGACTTCGTTCTTCCGATCGATATAGCCCGGACCATGCGCCGTGATGGAACTTGGAATCTGGGAGACGTCGAGTACGCCCTTCCTGCGCTCTTCCACGAAGAGCTCGTTCAAGCGATTCCATACCGCCTTCGTCCGCTCTGTCGCCGGTACCAGGAAGGACTCGTCTCCTTCGTAGGGCACGTAGTTCTGCTGGATGAAATCGCGAACGTTGATTTCCCTTTGCCAGAGACCCGTTATGAATCCATGCCATGGGGAAGTTACTGTCTCTGGCGCGATCTGATGTGAGGAAGCTGTGGCCATTTGTGTTCTCCTAGGTTCTGTAGATTAATTGGTCCTCTATGGCTGCTTTCGGCGCGAATGAGCAGCAAGCATTGCCACGGCGCAGCTGGCAATCCGCGACCGCACGCTGTCTGCCCGGCTGGTGAGGATGATCGGCACCCTCGCCCCCAGCACCAGCCCGGCACTGTCGGCGTTGGCCAGGAAGCTAAGTTGCTTTGCGAGAATATTCCCGGCTTCGAGATCCGGCGCCAGAAGGATGTCCGGGTCGCCCGCAACCTCAGAGTGAATGCCCTTGATCCCTGCCGCCTGCTTGCTGATCGCGTTGTCAAACGCCAGCGGCCCATCCAGGATGCCGCCCTTGATTTGTCCACGCTCGGCCATCTTGCATAAGGCGGCAGCATCGATGGTAGCCGGCATTTTGGAAGTTACCGTTTCGACCGCGGCAAGAATCGCGACCTTGGCTTTCTCAAGGCCCAGGGAGAGTGCAAGATCGACAGCGTTCTGGCAAATGTCAGCTTTGTCTTCCAAGGTGGGAGCGATATTGATCGCACCGTCGGTGACGATCAAAACCTTATGATATGTGGGGACATCCATAATGAATACATGGCTGATGCGGCGCCCCGTGCGCAACCCCCCCTCGCGCCAGACGACCGCAGCCATTAATTCGTCGGTATGAAGGCTGCCTTTCATCAAAAGTTCCGCCTGCCCTTCCCGAACCAGCTCTACTGCCTTTGCGGCAGACGCGTTGCTGTGCGCAGCATCCACGAGCTCCGCTCCATCGAGATCGACTCTGGAGGACTTGGCTATAGCTTCGATCCTCGCGATGGGCCCGACAAGGATCGGCTTGATCAGTCCCTTTTCAGCGGCTTCAATGGCTGCGGACAGCGCCGTCTGCTCGCAGGGGTGCGCCACTGCGGTTGGAATCGGCTGCAGGCTCTGGCACTTCACCAGCAGTTGTTCGTATTTTCCGGTTCCGGTTTGTTGACTCACACCCGCACCTCCTACACTACTTCTGAGGGCGATCCTCTAACGGCAGGGCAGGGCTTTCTTTCAAGAAATGGAGAGGACGGTGGCGACGGCGACGCCGAGTAGGAGCGGCGCAAAACCCGCCTGGTAATGTTCCAGTGCCATCTTCTCGGCTCCAGCAGAGACGTGCTGAAGAATCCACACGAAAATCGGCCCCAGGAGGGCACTAAACGTAAAAGTCAAGAAATTGATTACTCCTGTCGCCGTCCCGCCAAGCTGCGGAGGATTGGCTTCCTTAATCAGCGTATAGGGCAGCATGGCCGCTCCCGACGCCAGTCCGGCCACGAGGCCCATCCCTAGACCAACAATGCCCATGGCAATCCATTAACGGTCCCACGCGAGACCGTTGCCGATCATTGGCTCAACTGCAATCTGCCCGGCCGCGCCCCCGGCCGTTCCAAACATCTGAGTGCCGCCGATGTAGAGTGCCGCCAGCAGCCAAGCGACGCCGGCCGTTCCAACGCTATTGCGCCGTCCTCGATCACCAATCTCTCCATCTGCAGGTTCATTACAGCCCCGTCTGACATGTTAAAACACCCATTGAGTTTCCACTGTAAAAAATAACAGTTCGTCGGCCGGCAATTCAGGGGATCATGAGGTGATGACGACTCACGGGACTATGTCTGTGAACGACCCAAAGCAAGAGGTCGGCCGCATGGCGCTGACGCAAGAAATCCGCGGAACAAGGCATACACACGATGACAGAACCCAATCTCTTCGAGGAACCTCACGACTTCTCCTTGGTACTGGGTGGCCCGATCTTCCAGCTCTTTCGGAGGTCTCATCTCGCCGGAGATCACTTAGAACTCTTGTACCGCCGGCTGATCATTATAGCGCTGGTCGCATGGCTGCCGTTGTTGCTCCTTGCCACCCTTGGCTCCGCGGCTGGGAACGCAGGCCGGCTTTCCTTCTTTCACGATGTTGAAGTGCATGTGCGATTCCTCATTGCCCTTCCGGTCCTCGTCGGTGCCGAGCTGATTGTTCATTCGCGGATACGTCCTGTTGTGCGCCGCTTCGTCGAGCGGCGTATCGTTTTGCCCCAGGACTTGCCCCGCTTTCACAGCGCCATCGAGTCAGCTATCAGGCTGCGCAATTCCGTCCGCGTCGAGGTGGGGCTTTTGGTTTTTGTCTACACTTTTGGCCTGTGGCTCTGGCATGGTCGGATCGGGATCGACGCCTCGACCTGGTATGCCATGCGGGGCGGGCGCTGGCACCTGACCCCCGCCGGCTTCTGGTACGTGTTCGTCAGCATCCCCATCTTACAGTTCATCCTCCTGCGCTGGTACCTGAGGCTCTTCATCTGGTTTCGCTTCCTTTGGCATGTCTCCAGAATCAACCTCAACCTAATTCCAACTCATCCCGATCGCTGCGCCGGTCTCGCCTTCCTGGGCAAGAGCGCCTACGCCTTCGGCCCGATCCTTTTCGCTCAGGGTGCCATGCTCGCCGGTCTGGTGGCCAGTCGAGTTCTGTACAGGGGAGAAAGCTTGCTGTCCTTCAAGTTACAGGCCGGCGGCTTTGTAGCCTTTTTCGTCGTGGCCATTCTCGGCCCACTCTTGATGTTCACTCCCCGGATGGCTCGCGCAAAAAGAAAGGGATTGGCCGACTACGGCCTGCTCGCGCAGCGCTACGTCGAGAGCTTCGAACAAAAATGGGTCCTCCGCGATCCCGCCGCTTCGGAGGAGCTCCTCGGAGCTGCCGATATCCAGTCACTCGCCGATCTCGGCAACTGCTATGCTCTTGTGCGCGAGATGCGTTCGGTCCCCTTCGGACTCGAGGACATCACTCGTCTGGCCGCCGCCACCGCAGCTCCCCTCTTGCCTCTTCTGCTCACAATTTTCTCTCCGGAAGAACTCATCATGCGCATCATCAAAGTCGTGTTCTGAAGTAACTCTGCGGCCGGGAGAAGTACAAAATGGAGGGTGTGATGAATTATCCAGCTCTTGTTTTTGCACTGAGTCTCGTCATGCTATGGCTTTCGGCGCAGACCGGCGCCTACTTTCACAGAAGGCGACGACAACCGGAGGCCGAGCATGAAGATCTCGGCGTCCTCCTTGCCGCTACGCTGACGCTGCTTGGCCTCATCATCGGGTTCAGCTTTTCAATGGCCGTCACCCGATACGACCAACGCAAGAACTACGAGGCGGAGGAGGCCAATGCAATCGGTACGGAATACGTTCGGGCAGGCCTGCTGCCTGCGGCCGACGCCGCAAAGGTGCGTGAGCTGCTGAGGAGCTATCTAAATCAGCGTGTTTTGTTCTATACAACCCGCGACACGCGCCAGCTTGAGCAGATCAACGCCTCGACGGCTCAACTGCAGTCCGATCTGTGGTCCGCGGTTCAGACTCCGGCCGCGGCGCAGCCGACATTCATGGTGGCCCTAGCCGTTTCGGGCATGAACGATGTGTTGAACTCGCAGGGATACACGCGGGCAGCCTGGTGGTATCGCATCCCGGGTGCGGCATGGGCTCTGATGGCGGCAATCGCCATCTGCTGTAACGTGTTAGTCGGCTATAATGCGCGGGGTACTGAAGGGAGCAAGAAATGGTTTTTCCTTCTACCGCTAGTTGTGTCTGTCGCATTCTTCTTCATAGCCGACATGGACAGCCCACGGGGCGGCCTCATTCGAATACATCCGCAAAACCTGGAAGGCGTCGCTCGCTCCCTGCGTGCGCCATAATCATAAGTACCTTGAATCATGCTTTCACCTCGGCCGGGGCTTCGGTCCGCACGCCTTCCTCTCGCAGTAGCCACGCAGGCAGCTTGCCTTTCCCCTTCAGCTCGATGAGTCCGCGCTCCTCGAATTTGTACGCTCCGCACAGCTCCCGGTAGACGCTCTCGCTCACCTGGATGGCACCCGGGACCCCGGTCGATTCCATGCGGCTGGCCAGGTTGATGGTGTCGCCCCACAAATCGTAGATGAATTTGATCGAGCCGATGACGCCAGCCACCACCGGCCCGGAGTTGAGACCGATACGGAGTTGCAGGTTGGTGCCACGATCCCGATTGAACTCCCTAAGAACGCGAAGCATGTCCAGAGCCATCTCGGTCATTACTCGGGCGTGGTCCGGACGCGGCTTCGGCAAACCGCATACTGCCATGTAGCAATCACCAATCGTCTTGATCTTCTCGATGCCGTGCCTCTGGCTGGCCGCGTCAAACCGGCTAAACAGGTCA
>Ga0306925_10003178_pt1 | contig 14452 bp, 17 predicted proteins | sample flu12Cox44000176_FD_203755 | JGI IMG/M metagenome (GOLD analysis project Ga0306925, IMG submission 203755) | Lab enrichment of tropical soil microbial communities from Luquillo Experimental Forest, Puerto Rico - flux8day.12C.oxic.44.000.176 (v2)... | ecosystem: Environmental > Terrestrial >... | reverse complement strand
TGCCAGGCGGTGGTCGAGCGCGGCCTGGCCGAGCTCGGCGCCGTCGACGTGCTCGTCTGCAACGCGGCCATCCGACCGCACAAGTCCGTCACCGATACATCGGTCGAGGAGTGGCACCGTGTGCTCGGCGTCAATCTCCACTCGGCGTTCTACCTGGCGCGCTCCGCCGTGCCGGCGATGAAGGAGCGGCGGCGCGGGAGCATCATCGCCCTCGGGGGGATGTCGAGCCTCACTGGCCGACCGAACACGGCGGCCGTGACCGTCGCGAAGACCGGCTTGCTCGGCCTCGTGCGCGCGCTCGCCGCGGAGCTCGGTCCCTTCGGAATCCGCGTGAACATGGTGATGCCCGGGTTCATCGACACCGAGCGCCGCCACGCCGAGTGGTATCCGGAGTTCCGCCAGTCGCCGCCGGGCTCACCGGAAGAGCTCGCGAAGATCCCGCTCCGGCGCCTGGGCCGGCCGGAGGACATCGCGGACGCCTGCGTCTTTCTCGCGTCCGACGCGTCGTCCTATGTCACCGGCGACTCGATCCGCGTGATGGGCGGTCGGGTGATCGGCTGACCGGTCGGGATCGCCAGGGTCGCCGTCATCGCGCCGAGGTCTGGTTCGCGGCGCTCGGCCGCCCCAGTTGCTTCAGGTAGCTCTCGACCAGCGGGCCCCACCGGTCCGGGCGTCGCCAGATGTAATGCCCGCCGAACTCCGGCGGCAGCTCGTGGAATGAGCCCCGGCCGCCGGCGTTCTGGAACGCGGCGAAATTCGCGCGGCCGTGTGACAGGGGATAGAACGCGTCGTCGTCGCCGTAGAGCCAGAGCGTCTCGCCGGGATAGCGCGCGCCGCGGACGAAGAGGGACTGGTTGATGGTCTCGGCGTGCTGGCAGCGCGAACCGTTCCAGCCTCCGACGAAGTTGATCACGCCCCTGACCTGCGGGGCGTGCCCGCCGGCATAGGCGACGCTGAGGACGCCGCCGCGCGACTGACCCCCGATCACGACACGGGCCCGGTCCACGAAGGGCATTGCGACGATCGCGTCCATCGCGGCTTCGATATCGCGCAGCGCGCGGTCGGCGCCCGCGACCGACAGCGCCGGATCGCACGCGTAGTCGAGCGCCCGATTGGGCCAGAAGCCCTCGTCGTAGCGTCCCTCGGAGCCGCCGCGCCCACGGCGGGCCGGAATCACGACCGCCCACCCGCGCGCCACGAAGAATCGCGCCACCTCCGGGAAGTCGAGCGGTCGGGTGAACGACGCCGGATCCGTGCCCCAGCCGGTCGAGCCGTGGTTGAAGACCAGGGTCGGCGCCGGCGCGCCGTTGGCCGGCTCGTAGACGCGCATCTCCAGCCGCACATGCTCGCCGTCGACCGTCACGGGAACCATCCGCGACTCTTGAGCGCGGGCGGAGCCGGCCGGGACAGCCAGGGCCAGGAGCAGCGCGGCCGCGCCGAGCCGGTGCGAGGTCTGTGGCATGATTGGGCGACCCATCCTACCCGGAGGTGGCCATGACGCGTTCGATCATTCGGCTCGGCATCGTCGCGATGACTTGCCTGGTCTTGTTCGGAGTCTCTCGTCCGGCGGCAGCAGCGCCGGAAGGGACGGTGACGTGGGGCGTGCACATCACCTTGGCTTCGCGGTGGCTCGACCCGTCGGAGACCGAGGGCATCATCACGCCGTTCATGTTCCTCTACGCGCTGCACGACGCGGTCGTGAAGCCCATGCCGGCCGGCTGGAACACGCCGAGCCTGGCCGAGTCGTGGAGCCAGTCGAAGGACGGGCTGACGTACGAGTTCGTCCTGCGCAAGGGCGTGAAGTTCCACAACGGCGACCCGGTGACCGCCGAGGACGTGAAGTTCTCCTACGACCGCTACCGCGGCGCCGGCGGGAAGATCCTCAAGGACCGGGTGAAGGAAGTTCAGATCGTCGATCCCGGCCGGATCCGGTTCGTCTTGAAGGAGCCGTGGCCCGACTTCATGACGTTCTACGGCACGTCGGCGACCGGCGCGGGCTGGGTCGTGCCGAAGAAGTACGTCGAGAAGGTGGGCGACGATGGCTTCAAGAAGGCGCCGATCGGCGCCGGCCCGTACAAGTTCGTCAGCTTCAACCCGGGTGTCGAGCTCGTGCTCGAGGCCAACGAGAACTACTGGCGCAAGACGCCGTCGATCAAGCGGCTCGTTCTGCGGAGCCTCCCGGAAGAGACTACCCGCGCCGCCGCGCTCAAGAAGGGCGAGGTCGACATCGCCTATCTGCTGACCGGGCCCGTCGCCGAAGACATTCGACGGACGCCCGGTCTCAAGCTCACCGCGCCGAGCCAGTCGAGCGGCGTCTTCTGGCTGGACATGCCCGATCAGTGGGATCCGAAGTCGCCGTGGCACGACCGGCGCGTGCGCCTGGCGGCCAGCCACGCGATCGATCGCCAGGCGCTCAACCAGGCCGAGACGCTCGGGCTCTCGAAGCCGACCGGCGGCATCATCCCGCGCGCCTTCGAGTTCTCGAAATCCTTCGAGCCGCCCGCCTTCGATCCCAATCGCGCCAAGCAGCTCCTGACGGAAGCGGGCTACCCCAACGGCTTCGACGCCGGCGACTTCTACCCGTGGCCGCCGTACACGGCGATGGGCGAGGCCCTCGTCTCATACTTGCAGACGATCGGAATCAAGTCACGCGTGCGGGTCATGGAGCGGGCGGCGCTCACCACCGCCTGGCGAGACAAGAAGCTCAAGAACCTGATCGTCGGCATCACCGGCGCGGCCGGCAACGCGGCCACGCGGCTCGAGGCGTACGTCAGCAAGGAAGGCGCCTACACGGCGGGCGTCATTCCCGAAGTCGAGGACCTGTTCCAGCGCCAGGCGCGCGAGATCGACGTGAAGCGGCGCGAGGCGCTGATCCACCAGATCCAGCAGATTCTCGTCGACCGGGTGACGCACGTACCGATCTACGAGCTGGCCTTCACGTGGGGGATCGGCCCGCGGCTCGAGGAGCCGGGGATCAGCCTGATCCGCGGTTACGCATACTCGGCGCCGTACGAGGATCTGAAGCTCAAGAAGCCCTAGAAGCCGAGGAACTCCCGGAGCGCGGCGAGGACGGCCTCGGGGTTGTCCTCGTGGAGCGTGTGGACGGCCCGCGGAATCTCGACGAACCGGCCGCGCGGGAGCTCCTTGCCCATGCGCTCGGCGACATCGCGGTCGAGCACCGTGCTGCTCTCGCCGCGCAGCACGAGGGTGGGGGCGTTGATGGATTTCAGGACCGCCCACCAGTCGATGTCGAGCTGCGAGCGCCGCTCCTTGACGCTCGGATGCCACTTCCACACGAGCGCCCCGTCGGGGCGCTGGCGCAGGCTCGTCGTCACGACCCAGCGGTAGTAGTGGATGCCCGGGTGCGGGTTGCCGCGATAGAGGTGCTGCGCGGCCTGCTCGATGCTGTCCCACGTGTCGGGCTCGGGCGGCCCGGCCGGCGCGGCGGCGGCGCGCTTGCTGATCTCGGGGCCGATGTCGACGATGACGAGCTTCTGGACGGCCTCGGGCCGCTTCGACGTGAAATAGATCGCGTTGCGGCCACCCATCGAGAGCCCGACGAGCACCAGCGAGGAGAGACCGAGCGCGTCGATGACGCCGCTGATGTCGTCGAACGCGACGGCCGGATTGTAGACGTCGGCGGGATCGCTGTCGCCGTGGCCGCGCTGGTCGAGGGCGTAGACGTGAAAGTGCGGCTGCAGCGCGATGCTCAAGGTGTCCCAGGCGTGCGCGTGCCCGGTGAACCCGTGCAGGAGCAGGAGCGGCGTGCGGCCCTCGCCGCCCCAGTCGAGCAGATGGAGCGTGAGCCCTTTGACGGTGAACGCGCGATCGATCGGGCGGAGAAGGTTCATGGACGCCTTATCGCGCGCTTCGCGCCGAAAATCAAGCGCGCCCGAAGCGCCCGCAACGAGGGGAACGCTCGGGCGGCGGCCAGCCGACCGTCCGCCGCCCGGAGCTCTCGAACGGCTACTTCGCCGGCATCACCATGAACGAGGTCGCGACCTTCTGGCCGCCCTTCTCCTCGTAGCTGGCCTTCACGTTCGCGCCGGGTTTCAGCGCCTTCTTCTCGACCGTGAGGGTCGGCGGGATCGTGAGCTTGGTCCCGTCGTCGAGCGTGACCATCTTGCCGCTGGCGTCAACGCTCTTGATCTTGCCCTCGACGTCCGCGGCCCACGCGACCGGGGCGAGCATCATGACGACAGCGGTCACGGCCAGCACCAGCAGAGCACTCGCCTTCTTCATCTGATCTGCCTCCTCGAGAGTCCGGTAATTTCTACGCGGGGGCCGCGCGACAACGCGCCGCTCGGCGTACCCGATGTGCCAAGGAGCAACGGTCGTGCCCGCGACTCGCGCGCCGGATAGGGGTCGAAGTCTCGGCAAGCGCGACCGTCGTCCACGCCGCATGGCCGGCAGCGGTTACGAGCCAACGTCAGCGAGCGAACACGCCGGTAACTCTTACATTCCGCGCGCTGTCGAGCAGGGGAGCCACCTGCCGCCCTGAGCCGCCGGTGACCGGAAATCATTGTCCTGGCTTTCCGAGGATCCCCCGTGTAACCTGCCAGGACAGGTACCAGGACCGGCGCTCGAACCACCTGCACAGGAGAAACGGCATGCCGAAGATCAAGCACATCGCCCTCTCGACCCAGGACGTGGACAAGACCGCGAAGTTCTACATGGACGTGTTCGGCATGAAGGAGATCGCGAAGATCGACGGCCCGGGCGCCCGGGGTTATTACCTGAGCGACGGCGACCTCAACCTGGCGATCCTCAACTTCAAGAACGACGCGGTCGCCGGCGTGGAACGCGGTGCGGGCTGGAGCGGCATCCATCACATCGGCTTCCAGGTCGAGAGCCTCGAGGCGATCACCGAGCGGCTGAAGAACGCCGGCTCCGAGCCCCGCGATGACATCAACAAGGCGCTCGGCGTGGGCCAGTACGGGCACCGGACCGGCAACGTCGAGGTGAAGTACACCGCGCCGGATGGTGTCACCGTCGACGTCTCCGAGACGGGCTGGGTCGGCACCTCCGGCCTGTAGACCGCCGCAACCGTCGCCGACCTCGAACGGGGGAGCGAACTCGCTCCCCCGTTTTTTTGTCTGGACGCCCGCGCCCGCTTCCACCATAGAGTATGATATTCGCTATGGTGGATCTGCGCCGCGGCGGTCCGCCCACGCTCGCCTCCGGGCTCGACATGGCCGGTCTCGGGGCGCGCCTGCGCCTGGAGCGGCAGCGCCGGCGCCTCTCGCTCCACGACCTCGAGGCGCGCACCGGCGTGAGCCGCAGCATGCTCTCGGAGGTCGAGCGGGGGAGCAAGGTGCCGACGATCCTGGTACTCGACCGCATCGCGACCGGGCTCGACACCAGCATCGCCCGGCTGCTCGGGGACGAGCGTGCGGCGCGCGTGGTCGTGCTGCGCCGCGGCGAGCACGACACGGCCCACGATCCGTCGGGCTGGGAGCGGCGGATCCTCTCCCCCGTGCTGCCGGGCGTGGAGTTCGAGCTGATGCGGACGACCATTCCGGCGGGCGTAGACGCCGGCGAGTTCGCCCCGCACGCCCCGGGCTCGCGCGAGTACCTCGCGATGGAGCGCGGCGCGCTCAGGCTCACGCTCGATGGCGTGGAGCACGAGCTCCGTGCCGGCGACAGCATCTACTACGCCGGCGATTGCCGCCACGCGTTCGCCAATGCGGGCCGCGAGCCGTGCGTCTACTACCTGGCGATGGAGCTCGGCCGCCATCGTGGCGTCGCGCGACCCGGGCGCCGGAGCCGAGACCGCAGGAGGTCAACGCGATGACCGCGCACCCCGACAAGAGCGCCCCGCCGGCCCTCGAGCCCGAGCACTTCCGGCGGCTCGCGCACGCGGCGGTCGATCTGGCCGCCGACTACCTCGCCGGCATCGCGGCCATGCCGGTCTTTCGGCCGATGAGCCCGGCCGAGCGCGCCGGCTTGATGCAGGAGCCGCTCGCCGCCGGCGGCGCCGAGCCCGAGGCCGTGCTCGAGCGCTTCCGCGCGGCCGTCCTGCCCCACGCGATGGGCAACGGACATCCGCGATTCTTCGGCTGGGTGAACTCGCCGCCGGCTCCCATCGGCGTGGTCGCCGACCTGCTCGCCGCGACCTTGAATCCGAGCTGCGCGGGCGGCGATCACGCCGCGATCTATGTCGAGCGGGCCGCCGTGCGGTGGCTCATGGAGCTGATCGGCTTTCCCACCGAGGGCGCGATGGGTCTCCTGGTGAGCGGCGGCTCGGCGGCCACCCTGGTCGCGCTCGCGGCCGCGCGTCATCGCGCGGCCCTCCAGGACGGCTGGAACGTGCGGGCCGAAGGGCTCCAGCACCCGCGTCCGGCGCTCCGCCTCTACGTCTCCCCCGACGGCCACAGCTGCATCCAGAAGGCCGCGGAGATCCTCGGCCTCGGCGTGCAGGCGATTCACCGGGTCGCCACGGACGAGCGCCACCGGATCGACGTCGGCGCGCTCCGCGCCGCCATCGCGGCCGATCGCGCCGCCGGCACGCGTCCGTTCTGTGTCGCGGCGAGCGCCGGCACGGTCGGAACGGGCGCCATCGATCCGCTCGGCGAGCTCGCGGAGGTCTGCGCCGCCGAGCGGCTGTGGCTTCACGTCGACGGCGCCTACGGGGCGCTCGGCGCGGCGCTTCCATCCCATCGCGCGCGCTATGCCGGTCTCGAGCGCGCCGACTCGATCGCGCTCGATCCGCACAAGTGGCTGTCCGTTCCGGTCGAGTGCGGCGCGGTTCTGGTCCGGGACGGCCGGCTCCTCCGCGACGCCTTCAGCCTGGTTCCCGACTATCTCCGAACGGAGGCCGACCGTGGCTTCGGCGGGCTGCCGTGGTACTCGGAATACGGCATCCAGCAGACCCGCGGCTTTCGCGCCCTCAAGCTCTGGATGACGCTCCAGCACCTCGGGCGCGACGGCGTCCGCGGCCTCGTGGCCCGCCACCTGGCGCTGGCCAGGCGCCTGGGCGATCTCGTCGACGCCGCACCGGATCTCGAGCGTCTCGCCGAGGTCGAGCTGTCGATCGTGTGCTTCCGCTATGCGCCGCCGCGTCTGCGGGGAGACGACCGTGCGCTCGACGCGCTCAACAAGCGCGTGATGGAGGAAGTCCAGGCGTCGGGCGCGGCGTTCTTGACCCAGACCGCGCTGGACAATCGCTTCGCGCTGCGTGCGTGCGTCCTGCACTACGCGACGACCGAGCCGGACCTGGTGGCGCTCGTCGACGTCGTGCGCCAGACCGGCGCTCGCCTCGCTGCCGCCTGAGCCCGGGCCCGCCACACCGGCTCGCGCTCGCACCTCGGCGGCGAGACATGGCACGGGCGCTGCGCCTCTTTCCCCGAAACTCGCATCGCTCGTGTCACGAAGAGCGGGTGCGGGGGAGGGACCCGATGATGCCACCAGTCATTCACCCGATGCTGGGCACCGTCGCGCTCGCCGTCATGACGGCGAGCTGGCTGTGGCTCGCGTCGATCGCGTCGGTCGCGAGCGCGGAGACCGCGCGCGCGATCCTCAAGAACGCGAGCGGCGAGAAGGTCGGCGACGCATCGCTTCAGGACTCGCCGGACGGCGTGAAGGTCTCGGCCACGTTCACCGATCTTCCGCCGGGCCAGCATGCCATCCACGTGCACGCGATCGGCCGGTGCGAGCCGCCCTTCGAGTCGGCCGGCGGACACTTCAACCCCGGCCAGCGGCAACACGGCCGCAACAATCCGCTGGGCCCGCACGCCGGCGACATGCCAAACCTCGAGGTGTCCGACCGGAAGGAAGGGTCGATCGAGATCGTCCTGCGAGGCGTCTCGCTCGGCAACGGGCCGACCCGTAGGCTCGACGCCGACGGCGCGAGCCTCGTGGTGCACGAGCGCGGAGACGACTACGTGACCGATCCCGCCGGCAACGCGGGCCCGCGGATCGCCTGCGGCGTCATCACTGCGCCGCGTTGACCGTCGGGCGTGCCCTCAGTCCTCGGCTTTCTTCCCCGCGCGCCCGGCGCCGCGCTTGCGGTGCGTCGACGCGGCGCGCGGCGAATCGCCTTCTTTCACCGAGCGGCGCGAGACCGCCTTGGCGGCCGCGAGAGTCTCCTTGTCCTTCTTCGACCGGAGCGCCAGCGAACCCAGGGTGACGATGCCCGCCAGCACGTTGTCGTCGTCGATCACCGGCAGGCGCCCGATCTGTGCCCGTGCCATCGCTTCCATCGCCTGATCGAGGTTCCAGTCGGGATGGGCGACCACCGGATCGCCCGTGGCGAATTCGCCCACGGGCGTCGACGCGAGATCGGCGCCGATGGCGATCGCGCGCACGACGAGGTCGCGATCGGTGATCACGCCGCACACCTGCCCGTCCTCGACGACCGGGAGAATGCCCACATTGGCCTCACGCATGAGCTGAGCGGCCTCGGCGAGCGACGCAGAGGGATCGATCGCCACGACATCGTGGACCATCACGTCTCGAATCTTCATTGCCGCCTCCTTGTACGAGCTGAGCTCGGACGCCTCGTCTGAGCTGACGGTCGGCCCGTGCAACACGAGTGCCACGCGATCGGCGAGCGCAGCCGGCCCGCTCGCCCGCTGGTATCTTGCTTGCACGATCCCGTGTCCATGCACACAGCGCAGACCACCGAGCCCGGATTCAAGCGCGCCCTGATCCCGCTCGACGGCTCACTGGTGGCGGAGGCGATCCTGCCGGCGTTTCTCCGGCTGGCTCACCCGCTCGGGATGGAAGTGGCGCTCGTGCGGGTCGTCGTGCCGACCGTCAAGCCGGTACCGGTCGACGAGATGCTGATCCAGTCCGCAGGCGCCGTTCCCTCGATCGAGCGAATGCTCGACGGGGCCCACGCCTATCTCCGGGCGGTCGCCGCGACCCCGGCGTTCGAGGGGCTCAAGGTGCTCACGACCGTGCGCTCCGGCGAGGCACCGCACGAGATCATCGTGTCGGCCCGGGAGATCGGCGCGGACGTGATCGCGATGACGACCCACGGCCGCACCGGCCTCAAGCGGTTGCTCTTCGGCTCGGTCGCGGAGGCCGTGCTGCGCATGGCGGACATCCCGGTCTTCATGCTGCGCGCGGCGTACCTCGAGGGGGCGGTGCGCGTGGCCTGAAATTTCTTCCGGCAGTTCCTACACGCGATCGAAGAAGCTACATGCGGGCGATCACTCGATGTCCGCATCGGGATAACCCCCGCGTTCGCCCACGCTAAACCTCCCACCAGCGCTCGAGCTCGCGGTCGAGCACGCGCGGATCCGGGTACCGCCGCTCGACCTCGCGGATGAACCGCTCCGCGTCCGCCGCGCTCGGTACCAGATCGCGCGGCGCGACCGCGAAATCGTAGACGGAGAGGCGCTCGGTGGGCAGGATCACGTCGAGGCTCACGATCTCGGTGTTGCGGTGGCGAAGCACGCGCTCGTAGACACGGGCGTAGACGGCCGGGTCGTAGGGCGCGGGCGCTCCGGTCGTCTCACCCGCGACCGCCGCCAGACTCTGCCAGAGGTCGCGGAGCACGTGTGGCGGGGCGTCCTCGCGCTCGCGCGGGTGCAGTGGATTGGCGGCCCGGCGCTCGCGCTGGGCCTCGAGGAAGCGCCGGACGTCGCGGGAGGGCGCGGCGATCGCGAACCGGCACACCGGGGAGGCCAGCAAGGCCTCGGCCCGGTCGTCGATCCGTCGGGCGAGCTCGACGAAGCGGTTGCCCACGAAGGGTGTCTCGCCGACCAGGAAGTGCTCGGGCGCGTGGTGGAGCTCGCCCCAGTCGGCCAGCGCGTCGCGAACCCACAGCCCGGCGGCCCGCCTGATCACCGCGTGGGTCACGCCGTCGGCCAGGGGATAGCGCCGGCCCGCCGGGCTCGCCTCGAAGACCGGTCGCGCGACGTCCCACTGGAGGAGATGAACCTGGCGCCCGGCGTCGCTCGCCACGTGCGCGAGCTGGTGAGCCAGGAGGCTCTTGCCGGTGCCGGGAAGCCCGGCGACGAAGACCATGCGCCCAGCAGCCAGCGTGCGGATCCGCTCCGCCAGCGCGCGGTCGGCGCTCACGACGAGACGAGACGCGCCGGCATCGCTCATGGGGCTGCCCGTCAACCGCCGTAGCCCAGCCAGACGAACAGCTGGCTCGGCGGGAACGGGACGCTCAGCGCCTTCTCGAAGACCCCGTAGACGAACGCGAAGGCGGCGAGGCTCAGGCCGATGCTGAGCGGCCAGCGTTCACGCGCAACGCGCAGATAGAGCACGGTCGTGGCGAGCGTCGCGAGCGAGAAGCCGAGGAGCCAGATGGCCGCGTACATTCCGAGAATCCAGCCGCAGATCGCCGCCGTGCGGCGCCCCTCGCCGGTCGAGTCCCTCGACGCGCCGGCGTCGAGCGCTTCCGGCTTCGCGGCCGCGCCGCGTCGGTTCGTGAGGTCGTGGATCGTGTGGATGATGGCCAGGATCAGCGCGGCCGTGGTGATCATCCACGGAAAGAGGCCGGCGCGCACGTCGAAGTGTCGCCGGCGGTGCCCGACCTCGCATCCGATCGGCACTTCGTTTGAGGTAAGCTCCCGACGGGAGGACCGACCGTGACAGACCTGGAGCGCGCCGCCCGCGACGTGGTGATCGCCAACCGGATCCTCGCGAACGAGGGCGTGGTGGACGCCTACGGCCACGTCAGCGTTCGCCACCCGGGCGATCCGGGCCGGTTCCTGCTGTCGCGCTCGCTGGCGCCGGCGCTCGTCGAGCGCGGCGACATCAGCGAGTTCGACCTGGAGGGCAAGCCGGTCGGCGGCGACGCGCGGCCGCCCTATCTCGAGCGGTTCATCCACGGCGCGATCTACGAGGCGCGGCCCGAGGTTCAGGCGGTGGTGCACGCCCATGCCGAGGCAGTCCTGCCGTTCACGATCTCGACCACGCCGCTGCGGCCGGTGGTGCACATGGCGAGCTTCATCGGCCCGCGCATTCCGGTGTGGGACATCCGGGACAATTTCGGCGACACGAACCTGCTCGTGGTGAACATGGCGCAGGGCCGCGACCTGGCGCGCGTCCTCGGCGGCGAGCGTGTCGTCCTGATGCGCGGCCACGGGTTCTCGGCCGCCGGCCGCTCGCTGCCGGAGGCGATCCGGATCGCCGTCTACCTGCCGCTCAACGCGCGCGTGCACTCTGAGGCGATGCGCCTGGGCGAGGTCAAGGCGCTCTCCCCCGGTGAGATCGAGGCTCACGCCTCGATGCGGCCCGACGAGCCGTCGATGTACCGCGCCTGGGAGTACTGGGCGGTCCGCGCGGGCTGCAAGGACCTGCTTACCGGCCGGGCCTGATCGATCCCGCCGGCGTCAGCTCGTAGAGCCGCCGGGTATTCTCGTAGAGGATCTTGCGCTTCGACTCGACGCTCAGGTCCTCGCGCCGCGCCAGCTCGCGAATGTTGTCGGGGAAGTCGTGGTCCCAGTGGGGCACGTCGCTGGCGTAGAAGATGATGTCGTTGCCGAGCCGGCGGATCACCTCGGGCACCGACTTCTCGTCGCCCTCGGCCGCGAAGAAGAGCTGGCCGGATCGCAGGTAGTCGCTGGGCTTCTTGCGGCAGAGCGGCGCCTCGACCTTGCGCTTGGACCACTCCTCGTCCATGCGGTCCATCCAGAACGGCAGCCACGAGCAGCCCGCCTCCATGAAGCCGATACGCAGGCTCGGATACTTCTCGGGCACGCCCTCGAAGATCATGCCGGTCAGCTGGATCATCTGCGCGACCGGGTGCGAGAGCGTGTGCACCTCGACGAACTTGTCGAACCCGTCGGCGCCGAAGAATTGCGGGCCCCGCACCGTCGCGTGGCAAGCGACCATCGCGCCGAGGCGCTCGGCCTCGGCGTAGATCGCATGGAACTGCGGGTGCCCGAGCGGCAGTCGGAGCCCGACCGCCGGGGCGAAGGCGCCGGACATCCCGAGCTCGGTGACCGCGCGCCGCAGCTCCTTGACGGCCTCGGGCGGGTCCTGGAACGGCAGCAGCGCGACGGCGCGAAGCCGCGGGCTGACCGTGAGGAACTCCTGGTGGACGAAGTTGTTGTACGCGCGGCAGAGCGCCACGGCGAAGTCGGGCTCGCGCACCCACCCGATGGCGAGACCGCCGGTCGGGTAGAGGATCACTGTCTCCATGCCGCCCTCGTCCATGATGCGGAGCCAGCTCTTGGGGTCGTTCACGCTGCTGCCGAGGGTGCCGCCGAGGGAGCGATCCCAGCCGTCCTCGGGGTAGTAGGAGCGGCGGCCCGCCCAGGCGCCGCGCTCGCCCAGCTTGCCCTCGAGGTAGGGACGCAGCTGCTCGGTCGACTCGGTGATGTGGCCGTCGGCATCGTTCACGGGGAAATCGACCATCGCTCCCTCCTCCGGTGGATCGTCGCGGTCCACCGCTCCGGTGGACCGTCGCGGTCCACTGCTTGACAGCGCGGTCGGGCACCCGGTACAAGCGGTCAGCCCGTCGAGACTCGGCGCCCGATGCACCGGGATTCTGGCCGACGCGACAGGCATTGGCAAGCCGTGCCGAGCCAGGAGGAACCGTACGATGAGCTCTCCCAAGGTGTTCATCTTCGCGCCCGTCGAGGAAGCACGCGACAGCCACATGCGGCTCGAGGCGGAGGGCTGCCAGCTCTCTCTGGGCAAACCCGCCTGGGACACGCCAGACGGCAACGGCGAGCCGGAGCTTATCCGCATGGCGCAGGGGGCGCACGCGCTCATGGGGACCTCGATCCGCAACGTGCCGATCGGCCGCAAGATCATGGAGAGCTCGTCCGAGCTCCGGATCGTCGCGAAGTACACGATCGGCGTCGACGACGTCGACGTCGAGGCCGCCACCGAGATGGGGATCCTCGTCTGCCACGGTCCGACCGAGTCGAACTGGGGCGGCGTCGCCGAGGGCACGATCACCATGATGCTGGCGATGCTGAAGAAGGTCCGCGAGCGCGACCGGCACCTGAAGGACGGCGGCACCTGGCGGGATCCGAAGCTGCAGGGCACCTACGTGGGCTCCCGCGCGGACGGCTACGCCGGGATCACGCTCGGGCTCGTCGGCCTCGGACGGATCGGCAGCCGGATCGCGACCCTCCTGAGGCCGTGGAACATGCGGATCCTCGCGACCGATCCCTGCGTGCCCGACGCCAAGTTCGCCGAACACGGCGTCACACGCGTGGATCTTCCCACCTTGCTGCGCGAATCGGACGTAGTGAGCCTGCACGTCGTGCTGACGCGCGAGACGCGTCATATGATCGGTGCCCCGGAGCTCGCATTGATGAAGCGCCACGCGATCCTGATCAACACCTCGCGCGGCTCGTGCGTGCACGAGCCGGCGCTGATCGAGACCTTGCTGAAGGGCGAGATCGGCGGCGCGGCGCTCGACGTGTTCGAGCGGGAGCCGCTCGCGCTCGACAGCCAGCTGCGAAACCTGGGCGACCGCGTGCTGCTCTCACCGCACGTGGTCTCCAACAACGTGGGGAGCGGCCTCGGCCCGGGTATCGCCTGGGCGACCGAGTCGGTCTTGGCCGCCCTGCGCGGCGAAGTCCCCGACAACGTCTACAACAAGGACGTCATCCCGCGCTGGCGGCGCCGCTTCGGCGGGAAAAGTCTCTGGTAGTGGCCGTGCGAGCCGCAGGACGCCGCGGGGCTGGGGCCCCGCTGTCCGAGGCGAGCCTATAACAGGAGAGATCCATGCCGCACATTCCCTACGTCGATCCGGCGAGCGTGACCGACCCCGAGATCCTCGGCTATCTCGAGCGCGCGCGCCGCGAGGGGACGCCCCGCCCGGAGAGCCAGGCGATTCGCGCCAACAATCCGAGCGTGATCCGCGCCTTTTCGCAGGCCTGGGAGCTCACGTTTCGCCAGGGCGTCTGCGACCACGCGATCAAGGAGCTCTGCCGCGTCTACGTGTCGAAGTCGATCGAGTGCGAATACTGAGGCGTGCAGCGTTCCGTCCAGGCCGGACGGAAGGGGCTCACGGAAGAGAAGTACGACGATCTCCTGAACTTCACGGAGTCGCCGCGGTTCACCGAGCGTGAGAAGGTGGCGCTGACCTACGCGAGCGCGATCGTCTGGAACGCGGAGATCGCCGACGAGGCGCTGTGGGCGAGGCTCCGCAGCCATTTCTCCGACCCGGAGCTGGTCGAGCTCGGCTTCTTCATCGCGCTGACCCTGGGCCAGCAGCGCTGGATCAAGACGCTCGGCATCGGCCACCACGAGGTCCTGGCCGACACCAGCGCCGGGCTCGCGCCCGTCGTGCGAGCCGCAGGACGTCGCGGGGCTGGGGCCCCGCCGTCCGAGGCGAGCCTATAGATAGTCGTGCGAGCCGCAGGACGTCGCGGGGCTGGGGCCCCGCCGTCCGAGGCGAGCCAATAGATAGTCGTGCGAGCCGCCGGACGTCGCGGGGCTGGGGCCCCGCCGTCCGAGGCGAGCCTATAGATAGTCGTGCGAGCCGCAGGACGTCGCGGGGCTGGGGCCCCGCCGTCCGAGGCGAGCC
>Ga0306925_10003177_pt1 | contig 14455 bp, 12 predicted proteins | sample flu12Cox44000176_FD_203755 | JGI IMG/M metagenome (GOLD analysis project Ga0306925, IMG submission 203755) | Lab enrichment of tropical soil microbial communities from Luquillo Experimental Forest, Puerto Rico - flux8day.12C.oxic.44.000.176 (v2)... | ecosystem: Environmental > Terrestrial >... | reverse complement strand
CGGATCGTTTCCTCGATCGTCTCCTTGGTTTCGCCGGGAAGCCCGAGGATGAAGGTTCCGTGGATCGTGATCCCGAGCTCGTGGCAATCCTTGGTGAAGCGGCGGGCGATATCGATCCGCATCCCCTTCTTGATGTTGTTCAGGATCTGCTGGTTGCCGGTCTCGTAGCCGACCAGCAGCAAACGCAGCCCGTTGTCGCGCATGATTTCGAGTGCGGCGCGCGGCACATTGGCCTTGGCGTTGCACGACCATGTCACACCGAGCTTGCCCAATTCGCACGCGATCGCCTCGGCGCGCGGTCGATCGTCGGTGAAGGTGTCGTCGTCGAAAAAGAATTCCTTGACCTGTGGGAAGTAGCTCTTGGCGAGGCGAATTTCCTCGATGACGTGGCCGACACTGCGGACCCTGTAGCGGTGGCCGCCGACAGTCTGCGGCCACAAGCAGAAAGTGCATTTCGATCGGCAGCCGCGCCCGGTGTAGAGCGAGAGGTAGGGGTGCTTCAGATAGCCGATGAAGTAGTCCTCGACCCGCAGATCGCGCTTATACACCTCGGTGACGAAGGGCAGGCGGTCCATGTCTTCCAGCACCGCCCGGTCGCGGTTGTGGGCAATAGCGCCATTCGGGCTGCGGAAGCTCAGACCGTCGATCGCATCGAACGCGCGACCTTGCGCGACTTCTTTGATGGTGAAATCGAACTCCTCGCGGGCGACAAAGTCGATGGCCGCGGAGGCTTTTAGGCTGTCCTCGGGCTCGACGGCGACCTTGGCCCCGACCATCCCGATCTTCAGCCGCGGGTTCGCGTCCTTCAGCGCCTCGGCGACCCGGGTATCGGAGGCGAAGGACGGTGTCGAGGTGTGCAGCACCGCGAGGTCGTAGCCCCCCGCCGCCGCCAGCACATCGGCGAGCTTGAGCTTTGCCGGGGGAGCGTCGATCAGCCGGCTGTCGGGTACGAGTGCAGCGGGCTGGGCGAGCCAGGTCGGGTACCAGAACGAGCGGATCTCGCGCCTCGCCTGGTAGCGCGAGCCGGCGCCGCCGTCAAAACCGTCGAACGAAGGCGGGTGCAAAAACAGCGTCTTCATCATCGGACCTGGTCTCCGTCGGCTGACATGCGCCCACTCGGCTCGACTTGGAAAAGCTGGCCCCGCCAGAACACGGCTCGTCCGAAAAAGCTGGCAACAAACACAGCAAAGGACAAGGCGTCGCGGACCGGGAGCAGCCACAGCTTGGCGGTCGGCAGCTTGAGCGCACCCGCAATCGCGCCTGCCGCGGCCCACCTCAGCACCAGGGTGATCACAAGAAAGATCGCTGCGGTCAACCCAAATCCGGTCGTCACGGCGCCGAGTGCGGCGATCGCCACGCTATGGGTCAGAATCGACCCGGCAAAGCCGGCGGGGGTGATCGTGCGCACCGTGCGCGCCCAACGCAGCTCGTGGCGCCACAGCCCGGCGAAGGACGGCTCAGTGACGCGCGCCTCGACGAGGTAGCGAGACAGAACCACCGCCAATCCCAGCTGCCTGACCGCTTCCCCGATCCGATAGTCGTCGGCGAGCTCGTCCCGCACCCGCGTGAACCCACCGATTCGCTCGAAGGTGTCGCGTCGCAGCGCGATCGTCGCGCCAAAGCAGCCGCGGCCTATACCCAAGGCCGCGGCCACCAACGCGCTCGGCAGAAAACCGAAATTGATGTGCAGAGCGCCGAGATCCGACCATGTGCCGCCGGTCGCCTCGCCCCTGTAGAGACAGGTGACGAGGCCGACGGACGGATCATGAAGCGGTGCTGCTATCGCTCCGAGATAGCGCCGGTCGACCCTCATGTCGCTGTCGGAGATCACCAGAATATCGTGGCGAGCGGCCGGAAGCATGTTCTCGAGATTGGCCACCTTGAGATTGCTGCCGCTGATCGGCGCGTCCGTTACGAGCGCGATATCGGCGCTCGGGGTGTCGCGTATCAACACGCGGGCGACCGGCAGCGCGGTGTCGTTGCGATCATTCGTGCCGAGCACGATCTGCGGGGTCGGATAGTCCTGTTCGACGAAGGAACGCAGATTTTCGTAGAGCCCCGGCTCGGCGCCATGCAGCGGCTTGAATATCGATATCGGCGGCCACTCGGTCGCGCGCGGCAAACTACACCGAGCAAAGCGCACCACTGCGAGCGTTTCGGCGAGCAGATATGTCCAACCCGGAACGAGCACTACGGCAATGACGACTGTCAGGCTCGCAACCGGCATAACCGATGTCATTCAAAGCTAGCGCCAGCTGATCCACCTGATGAAGTTCTGAACAAAAGTCAATTGCCTTATGCCAGAGCCACGATCCCCATCGCCGAATAGGAACATCAGTGAGCCCATCGCGCGTCGATTAGTAGAGATATCGAGATTGTCTTGAATCCGATGATTACGGAATATCGGACAAGGTCACCGAACCGACATAAATTTTACAAAAAATAACAAGATGTCACGATCAAGTTTACAGCACGGAACTATATCGAGTTTGTCGAGCAGCTTGGTGCTGACCAAGGCTGGAATCGCGAAAGCGACGTTAATGACGGATTTTCTTCAGTTGCTCCAGACGGAAATCCCGCGGCTGCGACACCATGCCCGGGCACTGACGCACGAGCGGTCCCGAGCCGATGATTTAGTGCAAAGCTGCCTGGTGCGCGCGATCGCCAAGCGCGATCTATGGCAATCTGGGACCGATCTGCGCGCCTGGCTGTTTACGATCCTCCACAATCAGCATGTCAATGACGTCCGCCGTTCGGTGCGGGAGGGCGCCTGGATCCCGGTGGAGGAAGTCGGGGTGATGCCAACCGTCCCGCCAAACGCCGTGGCCGCGTTGCAATTGCGCGATCTCGAACGGGCAATCGCCACGCTTCCGGCCGAGCAGCGACAGGCGATCATATTGGTCGGTCTCGAGAGGTTGAGCTACGAAAAGGTCGCCGCGATTCTCGATGTGCCGGTCGGCACCGTTCGCTCGCGCCTGTCGCGCGGTCGCGACACGCTGCGCAAGAGAATGGGAACCACACGAAGGACCGCACCCGGGGCGTGCCGAAAGCCCGCCAATCTTCGCGCGCCGTCACCAGCCGCCCGATTGCGCGTGAACCAGCGGCGCTACTCCTCCAGATCGATTGGCGCATAGTATGATTGCACGTGCGGCGCGGAATGGATTATGGCTGGGCGGGTTGCCTAGGCGAGCGCGCTCGCCCGGCCTGTCGGTTCGGTGAAAACAAGGCTAGATGATGCGGGTTGTGTTAGCCCAGCCCCGCGGCTTCTGCGCCGGGGTCGAACGAGCGATCGAAATCGTCGAGCGCGCGCTCGAAAAATACGGCCCGCCGATCTATGTGCGTCACGAAATCGTACACAACCGGCATGTCGTCGAACGGCTGCGGGCGAAGGGTGCACATTTTGTTGACGAGATCGACGAGATCCCGTCTGGTGCGGTGACCATCTTCAGTGCGCACGGGGTCGCCAGCGCGATCGAGGAACGCGCCGGCAAGCGCGGGCTTCCGGTGATCGATGCAACCTGTCCGCTGGTCTCGAAAGTGCACATCGAAGGACAGCGTTACGCCAACCAGGGTCGTGAAATCATCCTGATCGGTCATGCCGGCCACCCGGAAATTCAGGGCACGATGGGACGAATCGACGGGCGAGTGCATTTGATCTCGACCCCGAAGGAGGTCGCGGGGCTTGCTGTCGCCGACCCTGAAAAACTCGCCTTCATCACCCAAACGACGCTCAGCGTCGACGATACGCGCGCCGTCATCGAGGCTCTCAAGGAACGGTTTCCCACGATCGTCGGTCCCGACACCAAGGATATTTGCTACGCGACGCAAAACCGTCAGAGGGCGACGCGAGAACTCGCCCGAATCGTCGATGTCGTGCTGGTCGTCGGCGCGCCGAACAGCTCGAATTCTAATCGCCTGCGCGAGATCGCCGCGGAGAGCGGTGTGGCCAGCTACCTGATCGAGGATGCGCATGCGCTCGATCCGCGCTGGCTCGACGGGGTTTCGGCGGTGGGCATTACCGCCGGTGCATCTGCCCCTGCGGTGCTGGTCGAAGATTTGATTGCGCGGTTGCGCGAACTGGCTGATATCGAGTTGTCGGTGCTTCCGGGCGTTACCGAAAACGTCCGCTTTAGGATGCCGCCACAGCTTTCCGACGGCGCCGGCTGAATTGTGCCGCTCTGTAACTTCTGAGGAGGGAGGGTCGTGGCCGTCCCGTTGCGCCAAGCGATCCGGGTAGGCGCCTACGTCGTCGGACAGCACCTGAAAGGTGTACGGCGATACCCGCTGGTCCTGATGCTGGAACCGTTGTTTCGCTGCAACCTCGCCTGCGCCGGCTGTGGCAAGATCGACTATCCCGACCCCATCCTCAATCAGCGCTTGAGCATCGACGAGTGCCTCGATGCCGTCGATGAATGTGGGGCCCCGGTCGTCGTGCTCGCCGGTGGCGAGCCGCTGCTCCACCGCGACATCGATCAAATCGTCGCGCGCCTGATCGCGCGCAAGAAATTCGTCTACCTCTGCACCAATGCGCTGTTGCTCGAGAAGAAGATCGAGCAGTTCCGCCCGAGCACCTATTTCGCATGGACGGTTCATCTCGATGGCGATCGCGACGACCATGACCGCGCGGTGTGCCAGGAGGGCGTCTACGACCGTGCCGTCGCCGCGATCAAGTCAGCCAAGGCGCGCGGCTTTCGCGTCAATATCAACGCGACCCTGTTCGACACGGCCGAACCGGAGCGCGTCGCGCAATTTTTCGACGAGGTCACCCGGATCGGCATCGACGGGATTACCGTCTCGCCGGGATATGCCTATGAACGGGCGCCGGATCAGGAGCACTTCCTGAGCCGCCGCCGGACCAAGGAGCTGTTCCGCGCAATCTTCAAACGGGGCGGGCGTCGATGGTCGTTCAACCAATCGATTCTGTTCCTCGATTTCCTTGCGGGCAACCAGACATACCATTGCACCCCATGGGGTAACCCGACGCGAAATTTCTTTGGCTGGCAGCGACCCTGCTACCTGCTCGGCGAGGGTTATGCCAAGACCTTCAAAGAGCTGATGGAGGAGACCGATTGGGGCGCCTACGGCACCGGGAACTACGAGAAATGCGCCAATTGCATGGTCCATAGTGGCTATGAGGCCACTGCAGTCATGGACTCGGTCCGCAACCCGTTAAAGGTCGCAAAAATCGCACTTCTCGGTATCCGCACCAAGGGGGGCATGGCGCCGGAGATTTCTCTCCACCAGCAACGTCCCGCGAAATACGTCTTTTCGGGCCACGTCGAACAGGCGCTGGCGCGCCTAAACGGTAGCGACCAGCGAGCGGAGAGCCCGAGCGGGGCCGATTAGCGCGGCCAACGCGATCGCGGTCTCCCGCGCCAAACCGATCATTCCTGCGACCTGAAATGGCCGGCGGAGGACGGCGGCGAGGATGCTCGAAAAATCTGGTCTTCCTTCCGCGGTAAGCGGAACCAACGCCCCCGGCGGAAGATCGCGCCGCGCGGTGTCGGCGATCGAGCGCAGGACGATGAAAGGAATCCCGAGCGCCGTCGCGATGCGCGCCACGATGTCGCTTTCGAGGTCGACGGCGAGAGCATCAGTGGCGGCCCGGGCCTGCTCCTTCTCGATTTGCGTGGCGAGGATGGAGCTGGCGCCTAGAACCACCCCCTCGACAGCCCCGATCGAGCGGGCGAACCGGCTCAACTGCTCGCGAGCAGACGGCTCGATCGCCCAGTGATGCCCGTCCGATACGACCTCGCCGGAAACGACTATGGTTCCGGCCTCGAGTTCCGGCGCCAGCCCTCCCGCAATACCGAAGCTGACGAGGCAATCGGTGCGCGCCGCTGCCGCCTGAGCGAGTGCTGCGGTGCGCTCGCGATCCCCAGCTCCGACCACAGCCGCGAATCCTGCCGTCCGCGCAATCCTCGCCTCGACCGCAAGACCGGAAACGCATACCGCCTTGCCGGTTGGCTCGCCTCCGAGCCGCCCGATCACTTTCAATCGGTCGTTGTCAGATGCCGAACTCCACTTGGCGAGAGGTTCCGGCAATCAAACGGCGATAGCGGGCGAGGGCCCAGAGTGGGAAAAACACGCGGTATCCGTGATAACGCAAATAGAAGACGCGCGGAAAGCCGACAGCGGTAAACCACGGCTCGTCCCAGCTTCCATCACTGCCTTGGGAATTTATCAGATAGGCGACGCCGCGGGCTACGGCAGGGTGTTCGATCTGACCGGCTGCCATCAGGCCGAGTAAAGCCCAAGCCGTCTGCGATGCGGTGCTGTCTGGCGCCTCACCATGGGCCGCATCGGGAAAATAGGATTGGCCACTTTCGCCCCAGCCACCGTCCATGTGCTGGCGGAGCAGCAGCCAGCCGACCGCTCGCCTTACTTCCGATGAAGAGGGCGCGATACCGGCGGCGTTGAGCGCCGCGAGGACTGACCACGTTCCATAGATGTAATTCGTGCCCCACCGGCCGAACCAGCTGCCGTCGGGCTCCTGCTCACGCCGAAGGTACTCGAGCGATGCCGAACGAGCGCGATGATCGGGGCCATAGCCAATTTGAGATAGAAACCCGAGACATCGGGCGGTGACATCGGCGGTCGGCGGGTCGAGCAATGCGCCGTGATCGGCAAACGGAATATGGTTCAGGTAGTAGTGCGTGTTGTCGGCATCGAAAGAAGCCCAGCCGCCATTCCGACTTTGCATGCCGACGACCCATTCGGCCGCGCGGTCGATCGCCCGGCGATAGCGCGCGGAATTGAAGCGATCGAGCGCGAGCGCCACCGCCGCCGTATCGTCGAGATCGGGATAGTAAGGGTTCTCGTATTGGAAGGCCCAACCGCCCGGCCGCACCCCCGGGCGGGCGGCAGCCCAATCGCCGATCTGCTCCAGCACCTGCTTGGTCTCGAGCCAGTCGAGCGCCCGTCGAATCGCCGGATCGAGTCGGGTGTCCTCCACCTCCATTAGCGCATGGCAGATCAGCGCGGTGTCCCAGACCGGCGAGAGGCAAGGCTGGCAATAACTTCTCTCGCCGTCGAGAACGAGGAGTTTGCGGGTTGCCGCCAGCGCGGCCGCGTAATTGGGATGATCGGCGGAATATCCGAGGCAATCGAACATCATGACAGTGTTGGCGATCGCCGGGAAAATCCCCCCGAGACCGTCCTCGCTGTTGAGACGTTCGGTCGCAAACGCGACGGCCTTGTTTATTGCTCGTTGCCTCACATCGGCGGGGAAATAGGGCTCGACCCGCCGCAGCAATCGATCGAGTATCCCAAAGGCCCGCGACAGGGGCGAGCCGGTCCCGCCGGAAATCCAGCCGCGCACTGCTTCCGGCGGATCGACAAAGAGTTCGCGGATCGTCACCGCCTTTGGATTGCGAGCACATGGTCTCAATGCCATCAGCACGAGTAGCGGCACCAGCACGGTGCGCGACCAATAGGAAACCTTGGCGATATGAAACGGCGACCAGCCGGGCAACAGCATGATTTCGACCGGCATGACCGGGACCGCCCGCCAAGGTACCTCGCCAAACAATGCCAGGGTGACGCGGGTGAACACGTTGCAGCGTTGGGCCCCGCCTCGCGCCAGTATAGCCGCACGGGCGCGCGCCATATGCGGCGCGTCGACCGGGTCGCCAGCCGCCTTGAGTGCGAAATAGGCTTTGACCGAGCAGCTGACATCGAGATCCCCGCCATGAAACAGCGGCCACCCGCCGTCCGCTCCCTGCGTCGCGCGGAGATACCGCGCGATACGAGCCTCGAGCTCCGGCTCGATGCGGTCGAGGTAGTGCTGCAGCAATATATATTCGGAGGGTATCGTCGCGTCGGCCTCGAGCTCGAAAACCCAGTGGCCGTCGGTGTGCTGTAATGCCAACAGAGATTCGCTGGCGCGTCTGACCGCTCCGTCGAGCCCCGATACCGGAATCGAGCCGCTTGGCGCCGCCAATACTCTCGGCGCGGCCGAGTCATTCATGGACAGGCACGCCGTCGCTCTGCCCTCGACGCCACGCATTTGACCGCTGAGGATTGCTTATGACGGGTGCGCCAGCCGCCTCGGTCGCTCGCGCCGCCGCCATAAGGCCGGAGTCAATAGCGCCTTCGATCGCCGCAGGCAATCCCGTATCGACATAATCACCGGCCAATAGAAGGTTCATCCACCGCGTCGTCGTCGGCGGGCGGCGAAGCAGCTGCGCGGGGCTAGCGAGAAAGGTCGCTCGTCGCTCTTTGACGATTCGCGCCGGTGGGACTGGATCCACCGGGAGCCGATAGGCGAGCGCCGCGTCACGCCACAGCAGGTCGCGCAGCTCCTCCGCCGATTGGTCGACGATCTTGTCGGCCGCGCTCACCGTCACCGACAGCCCCATTTGCTTGCGAAAGATCCATTCGGCACTGCCGCCGACCATCCCGATAAAATACGGTGAGCCCGGCGGTACCGCACAACGAAAATGTGCATTGACGATCGGCGAATAAACATCGGGCACGGCCATGGCCGGCACCAACCGAGCCGCTACGGTCGCGGGCACGGCGAGAATCAACCGATCGTCACGGCCGAGCCCGACCGAACTGGTGTCGAACACGAGCTCGGTGACGTGATCCACAGCAAAACGCAAAGCTCGGAGCCTCGCGCCGAAGCGGATTTCGACGCCTTGCACCCGTAGGCGGGCCAGCGCCAGATCGATAAAGGTTTCCGAGAGCCCTTGGCGCGGCACCAGCGGGCGGCATGCGCCGCCGCCCCGCCCGAGAGTTTCCGCGAGGACGCGCCAGAACAGCCTGGCGGATGCACGTTCGACTCCCGTGTTCAATGCAGCGACCGCGAGCGGCTCCCATAAGCGACGAAAGGCTGGCGCTTCTCGGTCGAGCACCTCGACCACCGTTGCAGATGGGTCGGCTCGTCGCAACGCAAGCGCCGCGAGATAATCGGTCGCTCGCGTACCCGGCACCCGTCTTTTTGCGCTCAAGATCCAAGACGGGAAGAGCCCCCGGTTGGGCCGCAAGGTCCAGCGACATCCGGTCTCGGCATCGATGAAGGGGAAGGTTGCATCGGGCGGACCGTCGAGCGTATCGAGGGCGCCGATCTGTTCGAGATAATCGAGTGTGCGATGATTGCCGGCGAGCAGGAGATGGTTGCCATTGTCGATGCGGCAACCCAGCTCCGCATCGAAATAGGAACGGCAACGGCCGCCGGCATGAGGGGCGGCTTCATAAAGGCGCACGTCTCTACCCTCGGCGGCCAGCCTGACCGCCGCCGCAAGGCCGGCGAGGCCGGCGCCGACGACGTGGATGGTGCGCGGCGGGATCGTCATACCAACCCGTGACGAAACATGAGCCAGAGCTTGAACGGGCTCGACAGGCTGATGCGGGCGGCCGGATCCCGCCAATCCGAGCGCACCAATTCCGCAAGCGTCGCTCGGTAGACCGCGGCCATTACCGCGGCGGGCCGCATGGCCCGGCGGGAGCACCGTTCCATCATGCGCATGCCTTCAAAAAAGTGCTGCTCGGCGAGTGCGGCCACCTCGCGGCAGACCGCCGGCAGCGCCGGATGGCGCAAGACCGTTCCCGGGTCGGTTTCGCGTATTCCGTGACGGTCGAGAAGCTCGCGGGGCAGGTAAAGCCGGCCGCGGCTCGCATCCTCGTCGAGATCGCGCAAAATATTGGTCAGCTGCAACGCCCGACCGAGAGATTCGGCGACCCTGTGGGCGGCGGCGCTCGGATCGCCAAAAACGTGAACCGAGAGGTGGCCGACGGCGCTCGCGACCCGCGCGCAATAGAGGTCGAGCGTCGCCAGATCGGGAGCGCGAATGTCTTCGCGCGCATCCATCTCCATTCCGTCGACGATGGCCAAGAAATCGTCCCGCCGCAGGTGGTAGCGCGAGATCGGCCCGCTGAGGGCGCGAGCGACGAGGCGGAGCGGATGTCCGGCATAGAGAGCGTCGATCTCCTCGCGCCACCCTGCGAGCTCCGCAATCTTGCGCGCGACCGGCCATTCGCTGTCGGCGATATCGTCGACCTCTCGGCAAAACGCATAGACGGCGTACATCCCGTTGCGGCGATCAACCGGCAGCAGGCGCATCGCCCAATAGAAGGAAGTTCCGGCCGACTCGACCCGATGGCGGATCGTTTGGCGCAGCGCTGCATCGCTCGGATGCTCCGCAACCGGGGCGAGCGTGACATCATTCATGCGCGAAAGCACCCCGCTATGCCGTTCGCAAAGGCGGCAAGGAAATCCGATCGCCGCAATTTCACCCGGACGGCGAGTGGATCACCGCGGCCCAGCCGACGCCGCAAGCGTTCTGCAAGTTCGACGATGACGGCACTTTCCCAGCGCAATCCGCGTGAGACGACCCGTCCAGGCAAGCCACGCGCGGTCTCGACCAGCACGCCGGTCTGGTCGAGCAGGCGGTCGAGCACCCGCCGCAACCCGACGCAGGACAGCGGGGCCGCCAGCACCTCGACGCCGATCCCTTCTGCTGCCAAATCACTCGTCGGTAGATAGACCCGATCGAGCGCACGGTAATCGGCGGCGCAATCTTGCAGATGGTTCAGCACTTGCAGCGCCGAGCTTAGCGCGTCCGAGGCAGGCCATGTCTCATGGCTTTCGCCATGAAGATCGAGCAGCTGACGCCCGACCGGCGAGGCCGAATAACGGCAATATGCCATCAGATCGTTCCAGTCCCGATAGCGCAGCTTTGTCGCATCCAGGCGAAAGGCATGCAGCACATCGTGGCAGTGCTGCGCGGTCATCCCGGTTTCGGCCAAGCTTATGTGCATCGCGGCCGCAGCCGGCGAATCTTCGCCTGGCGCGCCGTCGAGAACTGCCGCCATGCGGTCGAGCCGCCGAACCTTGTCGGCAGCGGTGAGCGCGGGGTTGTCGGCGATATCGTCGGCGTTTCGGGCGAATCGATAAAAGGCGTGCACATGCGGCCGCAGGTCCCTGCGGATCAAAAAAGAGCCGACGGGAAAATTTTCTGCGCTGCGCCACTTGCCCGAGGGCGTCTCGACGCTGCGGACAGTCTGGTCGCGAAAATCGGCGTCGGCGCTCAATGGAGGTATCCGTTCGCCTTGAACCAGCCGACGGCGTCGGCGATCGCCTGGCGCGCCGGGCGCGGCTTGAAGCTGAGCTCGTGCGAGGCCTTTGCCGACGTGAAGTACATCCGCTTTCTCGACATCCGCACTCCGTCGCGCGTGATGAAGGGCTCGTTGCCTCTCAGCCGCGCGGTGAACTCGGCCCCGATCGCGGCAGAATAGGCGATGGCATAAGGGACCCGAATGCGTGGCGCTCGCACACCCGCGGCCCGCGCCACTTCCGCGAGGATTGCCGCAAGCGGCAGGTTTTCCCCGCCGAGAATATAACGCTCGCCGACGCATCCCATCTCCGCCGCCGCGAGGTGACCGGCGGCGACGTCGTCGACATGCACGATGTTCAGACCGGTTTCGACATAGCCCGGCATGTACCCGCGCGCCGCTTCGAGAATGAGACGGCCGGTCGGTGTCGGCTTGCGGTCGCGCGGCCCGACCGGCGCTGACGGATTGACGATGACCGCGGGCAGTCCGCGCTTGGCGACCAGATCGCGGACGAGTTCTTCGGCCTGGAATTTCGAGCGCTTGTACGGGCCGATCATGTCTTCGATACGACTGGGAGCTGTCTCATCAGCCGACCCCTCGGGAAGCAGGCCGAGCGTAGCGACGCTGCTGGTGTAGACGACGCGCTCGATACCGGCGTCGAGGGCGGCTCGCATCAGCAGCCGGGTTCCCTCTACATTCGCCCGGCGCATCGCCTCCGGATCGGTGACCCAAAGGCGATAGTCGGCGGCGACGTGGAATAGATAGCGGCAACCGGCAGCCGCGCGCGCTAGCGAAGCCGCGTCTTCGAGCGAGCCCTCGGCAACTTCGACGGAGAGATCGTCGAGGTTTCGCCGGTCGCTGTTCGGACGAGCGAGGACGCGAACGTCATGGCCGGCCGCCAGGAGTGCGCGGGCTACCGCCGACCCGACGAACCCGGTTGCTCCGGTGACAAGGCACAAGCCCGGTAAGAGCGACATTGCCGATCACTCTTCAGCCGTCCGCGGCGTGGTAGCGTGAAATGCCCCCGGTGTCTCGCGAAAAGCGCGCTTCGGCCCGCAGCCGGTCCGCGCCGAGGTTCAGCGTGCCGCGGGCTGGCCGAGCGCCGCCGCGCGGGCGCGCGCCGCCTGCGCCTTGTCGCTCTCTCTGAGCACGTCATAGGCGTGGGCGAGCCGCGCCCAGCCCTCCTTGTCATCGGGCTGCTGCTCGAGGCGTGCAGCGAGGCGTTCGACCATGCTGCGAATCATCGCTTGGCGCTCTTCCGGAGACAGCGACTGGGCAGCCGCCACGTCCTGCGCGGTCGGGCCAGTCTTTGCGCCCGCGGGGGCCTTGTCGGGCGCGATCTCGGCGAGGCGGGCCGCGACTGCCTTGCGCCACGGCGCGTCGGCTGGGGCATCGGCGAGCAGCGCCCGCAACGCCGTCTCGGCGGTCGCGTTGTCACCGCGCTGCAGCGCCGCCTCGGCCCCGTAAAAGCGGGCGCGCGGGTCATTTCCGGATTTCGCGAACTCCGCCTCCGCCGCCGGTGTCACCTTGCCCTCGGCGGCACCCACGAGAACCTCTCCGAGCTCGGCATGCAGCTGGGTCTCATCGGGCTTGAAGGCAATCGCGCGACGATAAGCGTCGCGCGCCTCGTCAAATCGCTGCAACGAGGCCAATGTCCGACCAAGCAGGACCCATCCTTCCGGGTGGTCGGGCTCGTGCTCGAGGCGCGCCTTCAGCTGGTCGACCGCGGCGGCGAGCTCGGCCGCGCTGTGCTGTCCACTGCCGCGCGCCGCGTTGGCGGCAGCCGGCGGGTTGATCGCTGCCGGCGCGCCGACCGCGAAATAAATCACGATGGCAGCCGCCGGCAGCAAAGCGGCAACCCCGACGGCGGCCCCGACGCGCCACGACATCTCAGCCGGGCTGGCCGTGGCAAGGCGTGCTTCTTCGCGTTCGCGGTCGGCTGACACCAGCATTCGCCGGGTGAGCTCGGTTTGTGTCGCGGCAGCCTCGTCGGGAGCCAGCCTTCCTTGTGCCAGCTCGGTCGCGATATCTGCGAGCTGGCGGCGGAACATCGCGACGCCGGCCTCGGCTTCATCGGCGTTGCCGGCATCCCGCCATACCAGAGGCCGCAGCAGGGCTGCCAATGCCAGCACAACCAGCAGCCCGGCAACGATCCAGAACCAGATCATCGCCGCTCGTTCAGCAGCAGTGCCGCGCGCGCGCCTTCCTCTCGGGTCAAACCCGCGACCGCAGGGTCGGGGCGGCGGCGCCGCGCTCGGAGCAGCAGCAAGCCGCCGGCACCAAAGACCAGCAGAGGCGGGGTCAGCCACAGCATCCATGTCATCGGTGCAAACGGCGGATCGAGCAGCACGAACACCCCATACCGGGCGGTAAGGTAATCGAGGACCTGCCGATTGCTGTCGCCGGCGACCAGACGCTGGCGCAGCAGCACACGCAGATCGTGGGCGAGGTCGGCGTTCGATTCGTCGATCGATTGGTTTTGGCAGACGAGGCAGCGCAGCTCCTTGCTGAGCGCGCGGGCGCGCGCCTCGAGCGCCGGGTCGACGAGGCGCTCGGAGGGCTCGACCGCGTGGGCGGAAGCCGCCCAGAACGCGGCCAGGATCGCCGCCGCGAAGACCAGGCGTACGGCCATTCAAGAATCCACAGGTCGGGCGGCCACACCGGCCGCCGTTCGGGGCGCCGGCAGGCGGACACGTAACCGCCGCTCGGCGAGCGAAATCAGACCGCCGAGTGCCGCCAGGATCGCGCCAAACCAGATCCACGGAACCAGCGGATTGTAATAGGCCCGCAACACCCAGCCGCCACGGCCATCGGAATCGCCGAGCGCCAAATAGAGGTCGCCAAAGCCGTTGGTCGCGATCGCGGTGTTGGTCGTCTGGCTGCGCGCCACCGGGTACCAGCGGCGTTCCGGATAAAGGGTCATCGACGAGGCGCCAGGTCGCTCGACGACGATCTCGGCGCGCTCGACATGATAGTTGGCGAGATCGCCTTCGGTTACACCGACAAAGCGCAAGCTACGGCCGGCGATATCCAAGGTGTCACCGGCATGCATGGTCTCGATCCGCTCGCTGCGCCACGCGGTCGAGACGACGATCCCGGCGATCAGCACGCCGACCCCGAAATGGGCGGTCGCATAGCCCCACGTGCCGCGCGGCAGATGCCATAGCCGGCGCCAGCTGGCACCGAGCGGCTGTCTCGCAAACCCGCTGCGGTCGGCGAGGTCGGTCAACACGCCGAGCATCGCCCAGGCGGCGAGGGCAACACCCGCCAGCGCCGCGGCCGGGGCGGTGCGGTTGAACAGCAGCACGAGAATCGGGACGAGCACGGCTCCGATCAGTGCCGGTGCCAGGCGACGCAGTGCTGCCGCGAGATGGGCGCGGCGCCATGCCAGGAGCGG
>Ga0306925_10003176_pt1 | contig 14455 bp, 18 predicted proteins | sample flu12Cox44000176_FD_203755 | JGI IMG/M metagenome (GOLD analysis project Ga0306925, IMG submission 203755) | Lab enrichment of tropical soil microbial communities from Luquillo Experimental Forest, Puerto Rico - flux8day.12C.oxic.44.000.176 (v2)... | ecosystem: Environmental > Terrestrial >... | reverse complement strand
ACGAACAATACGGAGTTGCTGAATGATCCTTACTACGTCGGCTTACGTCAGCGTCGGCTCCGCGGTGCCGAATACGACGAACTAGTCGACGAGTTCATCGCCGCAGCGCGCGCAGCCTTTCCGGGCGCTCTGATCCAGTTCGAGGATTTCGCCAATCACAATGCCTTCAGATTGCTACGCAAATATCGCGACACTGTTTGCACGTTCAATGACGATATCCAGGGCACAGCAGCCGTAGCGCTTGCGGGCATCTTCACTGCACTCCGCGTGACTGGCAGCAAACTTACCGATCAAAGAATTCTTTTTTTCGGCGCGGGAGAAGCCGCGACGGGCATCGCGGACCTCGTCGTTTCCGCGATGGTTGCCGACGGATGCTCCAAAACTGAGGCACTGCGACGTAACTGGTTGGTAGATTCTCACGGTCTGGTAGTACAAAGCCGCACCGATCTCGCCGAACACAAGGTTCCCTACGCGCACGATCACAACCCGGTCGCCGATTTCCTAACCGCCATCCGAACGCTCAAGCCTACTGCGATCATTGGCGTTGCGGCAGTCGGCGGCACATTCACTGCCGAAGTTTTGGGAGTGATGGCCAAAATAAACGCACGGCCGATCGTCTTTGCGCTTTCGAATCCGACCTCCAAGGCGGAATGCACAGCCGAGGAAGCGTATCGCTACACCGACGGACGGGCATTGTTTGCATGTGGCAGCCCATTCGATCCAGTGCGTTTGAATGGCCAAACCTTCGTGCCGCGCCAGGGTAATAACTCTTACATCTTCCCGGGGGTTGGCCTCGGCGTGATCGCCAGCGGCACGCGGCTCGTCACCGACGAGATGTTTATGAGCGCGGCAAGGACGCTGGCAAATCTCGTAACCCAATCCGACCTCGATCAGGGAAGTCTCTATCCGGCGCTGCCACGGATTCGAGAGGTCTCGGCCCATATCGCCGCGGCGGTTGCGCAGATCGCATATCAGCACGGTCTTGCAGCGGGACCCGCTCCGAACGACCTATTGGCGCATGTTCAGTCCCACGTGTACGACCCTCGCTACTGCGACTACGTGTAACGTCAAGAGATTTGCGATTGACGGTTCTCTTCTCCCGAAGCTGAGAAGTGGGCGCCGTCTGCAGCATCAATTATGGACATCGTGGTTAGTTGAGGGAATGTCCGCTTTACCCCCGAAAGCGGACATTGCTGAACGCGACTAGGATGTCCGCTAAGTGCCAAAGCGGAAGTCGGCCTATTCGATCACCTAGTCGGCGCGGCCAAGGAGCGGAATTGGAATGCTGAGCGCCTTGGCGGCCTTGAGGTTCAGAAACAGCTCAATCGTGCTTTGCTGGACCGGCAGATCCGCAGGCTTTTCGCGCTCGAGAATCCGGCCGGTATATACTCCGACGAGGCGATGAGTATCTGTAATGCTCGACCCGCAGTTCATCAGGCGGATTGCGACTACGGGTGGTTGTTGGATCGGGCGGGTCAGCGGCGTCGATTACGTGTCGTGAACCCAGGGGGGCGATGTCAAAAACCTGACCACCCCCCTGCGCGGACCGCCGCCGGAGGCCAAGCCTGAATTAGCTTTTGGAGTTGTTGTGGCCACGAAAAATAGCAGTTGCGACCTCAATGTTGATAGCGATCGGACCGTTGTCGATGGCGGACACAAAGTGTCTGAGTTCGCCCGGCGAAAAGGAGAACCATGCCGGTGCGCCGCACATTTTCTTGGCACGGGCATCAGCTGAGTTACAGGCGCCGCAAATCACCGTAGTCGGAAACCGCCCCAGCCTTCCCCCGAAGTCGTTCCCATTGAGAGGTGCATGGTCGTGATGGAGGTGAACTGCTGCCTTCCAGCCGATTGAGCCGTACTTGCTTGCATTCGACCCCTTTCGCACGCCCCACTGGAGAATGCCCCGCTTGTTGCGATCGCAGGCTGGGCAGCGCCAGTCATCCGGCAAGCTCTGCCATAGATTGCGACAGTGCATGCCGTCGTAGGTTGGAATTCGCGGTCAGTCGGCTTTCTCATTGAGACGCCTGAGCCCCGGGGTAACCTTCTCCGCTTTACTCTCTTTAACTTTTATTTTTATTAGACACTTTTTTATTAGTGACTGCATATACCGTGTAGGGACATCGCGGATAAGCCTCTTAAGGGGTCAAATAGTGTGTGCAGGGACATTGCGGAGAAGCCGTTCAAGGGACAAACAGCAAGCAATTACCGCTACCTGCGCACCACAGGTCAGTCTGCCCCGGGCCCTGAGAGGTTCGTTTGATCAAAACGTAAGCGGTCAAGTCTTCAAGAATGCGCCGCACAGTGACAGTCGGCAGGTCGAGGGTTTCGGCGACCTCTGACGTGCTCAGGGACAGGAAATTGCCGATGACGTCTCTCGCGCGACACAGGCATTCATAGGCGCGCCGGCGCAATGGCGGCACGGAATCCATGGCAACCCTCTCGATGACCTCCATGGCCAGGGCGCGATCGACGCCGAGCGTATCCAGGCCGGCGAGCAGGCGCTCCAAAGTCAGGCCAATGCGGGCGGTGCCCTCGGCGCCGTACACGGCTTCGATCACACGGCTGTAGCGATCGCGCTCGACGGCGCCACGCAGGCGCACGACTAGCCGAATAATCTTATTGATCTGTTCAGCCTCGTCTCCGCTGATCGATTGCGGAATCGCCTTGCGGCCGGCAAAAAGCCCGGCGACCGCTTCGGCTAGTTCGGTGCGCATTTGCTTCGTTATTGCCCCGACATGATCCAGGGCGCGGCTGAATTGCTTTTTATCTTCGGGCACGAGGCGCGAAAACAGGAACCTGTCGCCCATGCTGCCGATGACGCCGTGATGCGCATCGATGACGTTGGTTGAGGCGAACAGCAGCCCCAGCTTGCCGTTCCACGACAACACACGGCCGCCGTCGGCGCCGAGCCGCCGGATCCACTGTCCGTCATAGATCTCGCGCAGTGCCGCGAGAAGCTCGGCCTTTGGATCCGAGCGCATCGAAAGAACCGAGCCGAAATCCTTGAGCACGAGAATGCCGAAGCTGCCGATTTCGTACAGCAAACCGCCGCCGGCACTTGTAGCGCGCTGTTTCGCTGGCGTACCGGAGAGCAAGCCGGCAGCGGTCAGTGTTGCCGCCTGGCGCACGTAGGGTAGGCCCGATGTGGAATTAAGAATTTCGGTCTTGGCGCTCGATGGCGGACCGATGATACCAAACCATACTGGGTCGCCGGGCAGGAGATTTGCGGCAATGGCGCCGAGCATCGCATAGACCGACGTAACGTCTTTGAGGATCAGCCAGCGTGCGAATACGTCTAGCGTCTCTTTGATCGAGCGGGGTGTGGCTGATATTGGCGCAGCTTGCGGCGCCGCAGCTTGCGTCGCTTGTGGGGAAGCTTGTTGTGGATGTGGGGCGCTGCGTGGCTGAGCTGCTCCAGCGCGTGCGCCGCTATCGATTGTGTTCTGGGCCGCTTGAGCCCCGTCGTCGGCAACCAAGCCGCAAGCTTCGGCGGCCTCGAACAGACGCTTGCGCACCTCCTGCCCGTCAAGTTCGCCGCCGGCCACAAGCTGAAACAGGCTAAAGGCGGCGCTGTTGAGTGCGCTGTTGCGCGTTCCCGGTTTGGCGTTGGCAACCGCTTGGCATTCGTTATCGAGAGCCGTGCGCGCCCAAGCGCTTTTACGCGGTTTGCCGGCAAGCTTGATTAGCCAATCGGGCGCCGGAACAGATACAGCGCCGGAGTCCGGATCCCACTTGTATTGCGCGCCGTCAGAGCGCTGACTGGGCGGCAGACAGACGTAGCCGCCGCTGCCGCGCACATCGATGCCGGGGCCGATTTTTCCGGTGCTGTTGCGGATATCGACGCCATTGGCCCAGCTGAAAATGAGATGCCGCCCACCCCGCGGCGTGATGGTCATCAAAGTTTTTGGCAGCGCGCCATATTGCGCGATCAGCTGCCGCAGTGTTGCTATGCCGTCGAGATTTTTGCTGGCGTCTTTATCGAGATCGATTGCCCACATGCCGCTTTTGGCACCAGTTGGCGCGCCGATCATGGCGTCGGGCCATTTGCTCCACTGCTTTCGGATTTCTTGTTCGTCGGTGCTAGCGGCCTTGAAGCCGGTGGCGACCAGCGGCTGTTTAGTTTTTGGATCGCAAGGAAAAACCGGAATACCGTTGCGCCCGTATTCAATCGCCGCGTTCAGCGCATCGGGTATCTTGCCCATGTAATTTTCCTTAGCAGCGTCCGCCCGGCTTGGCGGTCATTGCAATTTTCCTCTGCCGAGCCGGTAAAACATGCTCAGCAAATATTTGCCTTGCTTCTCCGTTGGCGTGCGCCAGACCGTATTGCCGGCCATGTCGTCGATGAACTCGCGGTGTTTCTGCTCCAGGCGCTCATAATGGCGCTGGCAGTACAGCGCGATCGCGTGCCATTGCGGTTGATTATTGCCGTCGAAAAATTCCGTCGGCTCCTGCTGTGGTCGTTCGGCGCGGCCTTTTTCGATGCCTTTGGTATAGATGGCCTCGGCTTCAGTGTCGGAATATTTCTTTGCCTCGATCTCCTCGCCACTCCAGTTCTCGAGCAAAACTGCAATATCGGAAAACGTAAATCCTCTAGCCGTAACCACCCGCTTCATTGCTGCAATAGTATTAAGCGCTTCGCCCTCGTGTACCGAGTCCAGCATGCGAAACATCACGCCGAGCAGCTCGCCGATCGTCTTTTTTGGGGCGGTCATGGCGCCCTCCGAAATTTTTCGACCTCGTCGCCAACACAGGTCCATCCTGGCCAGCGCTGTCGCGCGAAAATTTCGAGGTAGGGGCCGGCACAAAGCTCCTCGACGCGCATGTAAACTTCGTCCGGCTTGCGGGAATGCTCGCGCACCGGTGCGATGATCAGCTCGCGCACGCCGGCGGATATGCGCTTCGGTTTTCCGCGCCGTCCCAACCAGCAGATTTCGGCATTGTGGCGAGTGCCCTTGCCATTGCCCATGAACCAGCCAATGCCGCTCTTATTCTGCTTTGCCCAACAGAACGCCGAGCCGCTGAACTTGAATCCCCACGCCTGCATCAGCGGTTCGACCAGAAACACGGAGCGCAGCGGCACCCATAAGAACAGAAAGCAATCTGGCGCCGCGACGCTGGCGATCGGAATGCTGGCGAGCTCTTCGTAATTCAGGCATCGATAATGATGTTGTGGCGACCGCCCCTCGCCCCGCGGCGACCACGTCGCGAACGGAATTGGCGGATCGGCCAGGATAGCGCCGGCGTTAATATGAGGGAGCACAATCATCTCCAGCAGCGCTCCCTATGCGCGCAAATCTTGCAGCGCCAATCGTTCGGATTCTCGGTAACGCGCGGCAGTAATTCGCCGGCGCGTGTTGCGGTGATTATCGTCACAGCGCGATCGCTGGTGAGTTGCGCCAGCTGTGCGTCGAACGGCACCGTGAAGTGCAGACGCTCGCAATTGTCGGCGTTCACTACGGTGAACAGCGCGGGGTTGGTGACGTCGAGGTAGGCTTGATAAACCGCGACTTGGCTCGCGTAACTGGCGTAAAGCCCGACGAGGCCATCACGCTCGACGGCTTTCCAACCTTTATTTTTAAGGCACTTGCACTCCCATAGACACGGGTAACAAAGCGCCGGCAGTTCGGGTCCGGCAACGATGATGCCGTCGGCGTGACCGCGAAACATTCCCTCGGCGGCCGTGAATTTAAGTTGCTCAGCCGGCGCGAATTGAAAGCCGGCGTCAACAAGATGCTGGCGGGTTAGCCCTTCAAAAAAATCCCCGCGCGCAAAGATGTCTTTGGTCCGCACCGGAAATACCGGATCGACCATCCAATCGAATTGAATCTTGCGTGGGCATTCTGAGCCTATTTGCGAGGCGCCCAGGTAGCGGCGATAATTCTCGCTCGGCGGCGCGGCGCGTTCGATGAGTTCGTTGACCAGCCGATTAATCGGCCGGTCGGCCAGGACCTCGCGGTTGAGATCAATGACAGTGCTCATCAATCACCGTTTCGGTGGCTTTATGCGGAGCGACGACATAGTCGATCTCGCGCGGATTGTCGGTCGACGGCTCGCCGCATTCTTTGTCGGCGGCGCGCATGATGGTCTCGAGATCGCGAGCCCTTTTCCAGCGCGCACCGCCCTGAGCCGCGCGCCAGCTCATGGCGCCTGTTTCGGCATCGTCGAGTCTGATTTCGATGTGGATCATGAATTCTTGTCCGCGATTTCACGAATGTCGACGCAGCGTAGGCCATGCTGCCGCAGCACCACCTTGAGCACCCAGCGCATCGCGCGGATAGCGTCGACACCGGGAAGAGGCTCGAGCGTCATGACGAATTTGGACCTCAAAAAGGGATCGGGTCTGAAAATTCCGCCTCCGACTTGCGAAGGATTTGGCCGCTATCGCGCGCGACCTCGGCCGCATCGATCAGCCGCATCGCCATCAGCAGAAAGTTGGTCATCTCGTTTTTCGACCAAGCTTTGAGCGGCAATTCCCAATTGATGCTCGCTTTGTCGGCGAGCATCGGCAAAATTGAGGTGACAGCCGCAACGTCACACGGCGAAGGATTGAGCCCGGTCAGGCGCACGGCGGCTTCCTGATTGAGGCCCTCTTCAACGGCCTGCTGGCAGCGGGTTTCAATCCAGCCAAAGATCGCCGCGGTAACGATCCAGCCCCACTGCTGATCGCTGAGCTTGCCGAGCAGTGTCGTTGCCGGGAAGCTGCCGCCGTTGAGCGCGACGATCTTGCGGGCGCCGGCGACGGCTGCGGTCGTCGCCTTTGCGTCCCACTCGTCGTTTTTTTGTGCGAGCTTGCTGCTCATGATCAGCTCGCCCACTGCGGCCGCGCCACAGTATTGGCGGGGGGAGACGCTGGCGCGCTCGAAGTCGGCGCGGCGCTGGCCGGTGCCGAGCCTCCAACTTGCGCCGGCTTCTTGTACGCCACGCGGTCGGGCGTGATGATTTCTTGGATCGTATTCTTGGCCGGATAATCGCCCTGCGCCGGACGCACCCCGAGCTTGCAGATGAAACGAATATTGTTGAGGTCGCCAAAGCTCTTCAGCATCCGCGCTGCGCGCGCCGCTTCGGAGTTATCATCGGGTCGGATACCGTGCGCCGATTCCACGATCGCCCGTATTTTTCGCTGCGAGATATTGCCGGCCTCGGTGTGCCCTTCCGTAGTGCCGCGGATCGTGAACCATTCGCGGAATTTCTTCTTGGCGTATTGTTCTGGCTCGATGACGATGCATTCGCAATCGAGCCCCTCGCTGTCGCCCTTGCTGGAATTTTTCAGCCAGCCGTCTTCGCCGACGTTGCCGGGGCGCAACCCCAGCTGCGCGGTGACGACCGTTCCCGCCGGAATCACGTCGAACGATTTCTGTTCGCCGGCAGTATTGAGGTCGAAAAAGTTTGGTTGAGCAGTCATGATTGCCCTCCTTGGGCTTTGGTTGTGAGTTTGAGAAGCAGGGCGCCGAGATCAGGGGGTTCGATTTGATCCAGGCGCCCGCTGCGGTCCTTGGCCGGGTATGACCAAGGATTATTCGGCGTGCAGACGAAGCCGCGCACCGGCGGCTTGCCGTCACCGAAATCCAGAAACTGGAAAGAAACAATTTGATCGACGATCGCCGGGATTTCCCGCGAAGTTTTGCTGCCCTCGGCCTGCAGCTGCCACGTTGCGACTCTGAGTTCGTCGACGGCACGCTCAAGGATGCCAACGAAGATGATGTTCTTTTCGCGCGCGTGCTGCAGGTGATTGAGCCACAGGATCATCTGGCGCGCGTGCAGACCATAGGCGCCGCGAATGTCTTTTTTGCCGGTGCGCTCGCTGTAAGCTTCAGGTTGTTGTTCGGCGTGACGGAATGAGAGCCGTGATGCAGCCGTTAGGCTATCGATAAAAATGGTATCGTAACGATCCAGATTTTCGAGAGCGCCGCCGACAGCTTCATAATGCGCCTGCGAATAGCACGATGTGGCGGGAAAACTTTTATTAGGTCCGGTGATCCTCACTGCCAGGTCTTGGCAATCCGACCAATCCCTCGGCCGGAAAGTGTCGACGGGCAAACCGAGCACGGCCAGATCGCCAGCCTCAATATCGATGAACGAAGTTCGTGGGCAATCAAGCGTGCGCAGCTGCGAAGTTTTGCCGACGCCGGTCGGGCCCACCAGCAAAACTTTCGCGCCGCGTTTCTCAGCAAGCCGCTCGTCTGCGCTGATGATCTTCATCGTGTCTCCTCATCAGCCTTCACTATTCGGAGCTTATGCGCTGCCGCGGCAAGCCGGGCGCGGGCCTCGGTCCGTTTGGCACGAACTTCGTCGATGGTTTCGCCAAGTGCGTCGGCAAATTCTTGCAGGTCGCTGTCGCACATGTTGGCGTGTAAGGCGTCATTGAAGACACCTGCGAGAGCGAGCTTGGTTTGTGCCCTCTCCAGCGCGATGGCGACGTCGCGGATGATGGTGTCATCGACTGGATACCAGTAGTTCATTTTTTTACCTGGGTGAGGAGGAGCCGCGCCGCTTCGGTGTTTTGATTGCTCAGAGCTTTGCGCCCGCCGACGGCGAACGCGGCAATGGCTCGCAACAAGTCAGCGAGGCGCTGCGCTGCGCCGGCGTCGAATGTGCAGTGCGCGCCGCCGGTAATACGGGCGATTTCTTCGTAGATGCGGCCGACCTCTTTGGAGGTGCCCTCCTGAAACATGAACACGGGAACGCCGAGTTCGGTCGCGCGCGCAAACAAATCGCCGGCGTCTTCTTCGCAGGCGTCGGAGATCAACACGAGTGCCGCAACTTTTTCTTGGGAGTGCTCTTTGCGCACGTGGTCCAACACGCGCCCGATTTGTGTGTGCCCCCCTTCGCAACGCACGCGCCGCATGGCGGCGATCAGCGCCGGCGCGTTGGTTAGCCAGCCTGATGAGGCGGAGCACTCGCGATAACCGCGATAATAGACGAGCTGGGTGGCGAGATTGCCGATCGCCGCCGCGGTCTCGAACATCTGCGCGGTTAAGCCGGCGGCCATGTCCCAGGTCGGCTCGCGCGAAGCTGTGGCATCGATCGCGACTATCAGCCGGGCGCGGATTGGATCCATGCGCTCGAGGAACTCTTTGATATGCGACCGTGCGGCAATGGCGGCGGAGCTTGTTTTTGCTACAGACGTCGTCATCAGAATGACTCCTCTAGCGCCGCTGGCTGTGGCTCGAAGCTCTTCAGCGCTGCGCGCAATCCGGCGATATCGGTCACGAAGCGGACGCCACCCCGACCTACGGCGAATAGCCGGTACATCAGCTCCCAGGGTTCGCTTTCGTTGAACACCACGATCACCGGCTTGCCCGCGGCACTGGCGTACATCGCCTCAAGGTGGGCCGATCGCCCGCACGGCATGATCAGAATGAGGAGGTCGCACTGATCCAGCGCGGTTCTGTCGCGCTCGAATGCTGCGGCGACGACCGGACTGGGGGACTCGAGCAGGCGCACGTACTCTTCGGGCGTCGAGCACGGCCAGCGAAAATCATTGTCCTCGCGGTAGTCGTAGACCTCGTGGCCAGCCGTGCGCAGAACACGGACAAGGTGGGGGTAAAGCTCATTGCGCCAGGACGACGCCGGATAGATTTTCATTTTGCGTTCCTCTGTTTGTTCGGGCAGCAGCGCGTCGATCGCCGCAAATGCGGCATCGAAGCCCAAGTCGGTCCACTCGCGCAGAATCTCAACTGCGCTCACGACGTCATTGCGTGAAAGCGTCAGGGCTTGTTCGGCGAGATCGTGAATTCGTGGATCAGTCATCGTGCTGGTCTCCGTAATAGGCGGCGCAACTGCGCGCGATTTTTCCTGGCGGCAAATGGGCAGCTCGGCGTTCGCGACATGATCAGGCAACATTTGCTGCCGTGTGCGTTGGTGAAATGAACCTTGAAGTGTGATCCGTTCTCAATCCTGCCGGTCAAGCCGTGCTGACGCAGCGTAGTGATCACATCGTCGATCAGCTCGAAGCGCTTCATTCGATTTTGACCCCGGTCAGGCAAAGGAGTAGGCGTCGCACGAATGCGACGCCTACATTCGTATTTATTGAGCCGCCCCGACCGCAGCCGGCTTCGGCAAAGCACGCATCCAGCTGAAGTACCCGAGCGTGAGCATGCCTTTCATGACCTGCTGGCGGGCCAGGGGCGACAGACGCTTGGCCCGCTGGACCATCGGCAGGCTGACGCCGAGCATCTTGGCTAACTCGGTTTGCGTCGGCTGGTATGCAATGATGCCGTCGTCAATATTGGCGACGATCACCGCACGCTGCGACTTGGTCAGCTTCGAACGGTGCACCAGACTGGCGCCCCGCATAACAGTCCTTGCGGACCCATTCCCATTTGAAGTACCCATAACCGATCCTTTCATCGGTTGCGGTTTGGTCTATCGGCGAGGTCGGCGTTCTAAGCGCCGGCCTCGTTTCGTTTGCGGTGCGACCGATTCCGCAAACGTCTTTTCGGGCACGCCCGAAAAACTCATCGCCGCTTCGCGCACGGCTTTGCCCAGGCGAGCACGATGTCCTGCGCGCTGCGCTTATTCACCTTCAGCTTGCCGGAAATGATCTTGAGCGCCTCAACGCCGTCGGCCGGTTCTCTTCCGAGCGCCCAATGCAGCGTGCCGGTCAAATTGGTGAGCAAGTTTTTGCTGCTTGCGGAGACGTTGACCGCCGAAGCGTTCGCGATCTGTTGTCCGATTAATCGCGCTAAGAATTCCTCGCGCTGTTCGGCCGACATAGCTGCAAGCAAGCCCTCGATCGGTGCACGCTGGATAAGGGCTGCCCGCTCTTCGAATGTCGCTTGGTGCCATAGCCATTGATGGAAAAAGTCGACACGCTTCGACCAGGACGGCTCGGCGGTTGTCTTGCCATCGTCGTCAACGGGGGCGTCCGCGGCGGGCCCTTGTTCCGGCTTGCCGGTTGAATCTTGCTCCGGCTCGGTGGCCGGATCCTGCTCTGCCTTGCTAGCTGAATCCCGCTTCGACTCGGCGGTGGCTGAATCCATTCCGCCGGTGGGCTGGGCTTGCTCCGCCTCGCTAGTCGAATCCTGCTCCGAGTCGGTATTGTCCGAGATGGGCTTCGGCGCAGCCGAATAGCGATCGATGGCCTCTTCGATCGCGCTGCGGGTGATTTCCTCGCCGGTGGCTATTCGATCGGCAATTTCCTGGCGCGCATCTTCGGCGCTCGGGGCGGCAAACCGATATAGGAGACGAAGCGGAAGCGGGGGGTTCGACTCCAAACACGTTTGGAGTCTGGGGTCTTGGCTAAGCTCATAAAGATAGATGTTGTGATAAGCGGTCTGGTCCGACCAGTCGAATTCTTGCTCTAGCCACTGCGCCCAAGTAGGGCCACCGGTCTCTTCAAGGATCTTTTTCGACTCGATGAGCAGCTGCCCGGTTCTAACGACGTCGGCTATACCGCGCCCGCTGAGCTGGCGAATTTCGGCGGCATTACCGGCAAGAACAAGCTTCGGCGCCGGCGGGACCTTCTCGGCAATGCCGATGATTTCGGCGGTCATGGCTTAATCCCCCACACGCGCGTGCGATCGCGGGCGATCTGTTTCCGGTCCCAGGCATCGATTTGCTTGACCAAAGCCTTGGCGCTGTAGCACCCGGCTTCGAACCAGCGGCGGATTGGATATGCCGCCCAGTTAAAAGCGGCGTCGGCCAAGGCGGCGCGCACCGAACGCGGCAAGCGGTCGAAAGCCGCCATCTCCTTTTCGGTCGACGCGTAGCTCGGCCGGCCGCCCATGGAGCCCGCGTTGCTCATTGGGCCGCTCCCTGCATTGGGAGCGAGCGGCTCCAGAGTGGCTCGGCTGCGGGAGCGGGGATTTCCCCACCCGTATTGATTTGCCGCACCAGCGACGACGACCACCGAAAATTGCTGAGCAATTTCAAACGCCGAGCAACTGCTAAATTTCGATGCTCGGTCGCGACCTTTCGTTCGGCCCAGGTCAGCGCGGCATCTTTGCAGCGAGTGAGGTTGGCGAGGTCAGAAAGGCCGATATCGGGCCATTCGATTCGGTATAGCGGCGAGCCGGCGTCGGGGACGATCCGCACGAGCGGCTTAAGCGAGCGGCCGTGATGAAGTGACCAGAAGCGCCGTGTGACTTGCGGTAAATGGGCTAATCGATTATTTGGACGTTCGAGCACGACGCCCTCCCTGTTGCGGAGTGTGTTGCGTGTGCCGCGACGCCAATCGCGGAGATGCCTCGGAATCAGCAGAGGCCGGACCTGCTAAAGCGGATCCGGCCTCGATCTTTTCGGTTTTGTCGTTGGACTGTGTGACTCCAAACGCGTTTGGAGTCGCGTCGCGTTTAGCGACAAGCGCGTCGATCAGGTCGTCGACTTCGTCCTCCGGAACTCCCCGGCTATTCGGTCCCAAGTCGACCAAGCGGAGAAGACCTTTGCCGATATAATGCTGGTAAAACTTGGTCGCGCCGCAGCCCAAGCGCTGCCACGCCTCTCGCGGACGCAGCATGCGTCGGCCACTTCGTTTCGTTGCTAGAGTCGCTGAATTAGACACGCAAAATCTATTCGCTCGTTGCCGGCGGCATTCGCAGCCTTTCGAGCTTCTTATGCTTTTTCAAAATTGCGGTGTCAGATGAAACTACCGGTAGTTGGGGCGGGCGTTATAATTGTCGCAAGTTCTGCAATGCGCGGTACACCGTGCTCCGCGAAACGGTTGCCTCCTCGCCGTATAACTGCAGCCAATCAGGATTCCGCTTGAGCCCCGCCTGGACTCTTCGAGTGAGCCGGCGCAAATCGATGTTCTCGATTGGGGGTAATTCTCGAGGAAAGATTCTTGTGAGTTCCGCTTGCACAAATTCAAGCGGAGAAACGAATGGCCTGTCGGATGAGCGTTTTCGCTTTTTGCGCTTATGCCCTACCGCTCGGATAGCATGCGCGTGTGCAGACACCGCGATCGAAGGCGAAAGGGCGGCGGAAGCCGCCCCATCATCGGAATGCGTGTCCGCAGATAGTGTCGCCGAAGGTGCAGGAGTGGCCGCGGCGGTCGGGAAGGTCGGGATTGCTGGCGGAACGGGTAGAAGATCCCCGACAAGGTTTTCGCCGGTGCCTTTGTCCCGGCGCCCCATTACGCACCGTGCAGCGGCACCACAGTAGCGGAGATCTCGACGATTGGCGCCGCACAATATTTCGCCCAGGTCTCCATCAGCGCCCGGCGTTTTTCGAAGAGGTCGCCGCGCGCGTAGGCTTTGACGGTTTCATCGCCGCGGGTGTGCGCGAGCGCTGCCTCGCAAACATCATGCGGGAACGCGGTGGTCTCGCCGGCCCAGTCGCGGAATGTCGAACGGAAACCGTGCGCCGTCGCTTTTCCGTCCTGGCCGAGTTTCGCCATCACGGCGACAAGGGACATCCGGTTGAGCGCGCCGAAGACGAGGCCGCTCTCATCGCGGGGCAACGCGCCTAAGAGTTTGACCGCGGCCGCGCAAAGCGGAACACGGTGCTCGCGTTTGGATTTCATTCGCGCGGCCGGGATCGTCCACGCTTTTTCGACAAGATCGATCTCGCTCCACGGGGCGTCTAAAATCTCGCTTGTGCGCGCCGCGGTCAAAATCAGAAGTTCAAGCGCGCGCGCTGCAACGTCGTCTTGTGCGCGCAACGCGATCATGAAGTTGCCGACGTCCCGATAGGGCATCGCGCGGTGATTGACGATTGGCGCGACCTGACGCGGCGGCGGCAAAACCTGACTGAGATGGCCTTTCCAACGCGCTGGATTCGGACCGACCGGGCGATGACCGCTCACCGTGGCCCAGTCAAGAATGCGCTCGATCCGGCCACGAACACGACTGGCGGTGACGGTTTTGGTTGCCCAGATCGGACGGAGGACATTGAGCACGTCCGGGGTGTCGATAGCGGCCACGCTCATTTTGCCGATGATCGGGAATGCGTAGGTCGCGAGCGTGCGGCGGAACTGGCCGCGCTCGTTGCGCCAACGGTGCTCGTTTTCGGTGAGGTACTGTTCGGTAGCGGCGATGAAGGTGAGATCGTGGCGGGCGGCGATCCGAGCGGCTTCCTGATCCGCGTGTTTGACGACGATCGGGTCGCGGCCGTCGGCGAGAAATTGGCGCGCGACCCGGGCGCGCTCACGCACTTCTTTCAAACTGAATTCGTGGGCCGAGCCCAGCCCCATCTCGCGCGACTGACCGTGCAGCTGGTAACGAAGAATCCAACTTTTGGCGTGGCCTTCACCGACTTGCAGATAAAGCCCGCGCACGAGGCCGCAGCGATAGCGTCCGGGGACGTGTTTGCGTTCGACTTGCCGAGTGGTCAACATGGCGAATTTCCTTCCCCTAATCCTACCCCCAATTTGGGCGCGGCAACTAACGAATTCAAGCGAATGCGCGCGGAAGGGTAGACGGAAGAAAGCCCGATGCGACGGGCGCAACTGTCATTCGCTGGCATTCGCGCGCATTCGCTTGCGCGGTAAAGCGGACATCACGTGGACATGCCCCGA
>Ga0306925_10003175_pt1 | contig 14459 bp, 9 predicted proteins | sample flu12Cox44000176_FD_203755 | JGI IMG/M metagenome (GOLD analysis project Ga0306925, IMG submission 203755) | Lab enrichment of tropical soil microbial communities from Luquillo Experimental Forest, Puerto Rico - flux8day.12C.oxic.44.000.176 (v2)... | ecosystem: Environmental > Terrestrial > Soil... | reverse complement strand
GCCGGAAAGTCCTTACGAGCAGTCAGCACCATAGGTTGTTCGGCAAATAGCGCGACTGGCGTGAAATCGGCGATTGCGTCATATCGTGGCTTTTTATAGATCGTCTGGTTATAGGCATGCGTACCGATGCTGCCGAACAGCAACGTATAGCCGTCTGGCGCGGCATTCACGACACGGTTTACGCCGATGATGCCTGCAGCACCGGACGCGTTCTCAACAATCACCTGCTCGCCCAGGATTTCGCTCATACGGGCGCCAAGGATTCGAGCGATGACGTCGAATGAGCCTCCCGCAGCAAACGGGTCGATCATAGTAAGCGGCCGCGATGGATAGGTTTGCGCGCGTGCCGCCAGCGGCCATGCGGCAGCCCCACCGATAAGGATGATGAACTTGCGCCGCCGCATTACTCGACAACCTCGTCGGCGAGCGCGAGGAGCGTCGGCGGAATAGTCAGGCCGAGCGCCTTGGCGGTCTTGAGATTAAACATCAGTTCGAATTTGGTTGGCTGCTGGACCGGCAGATCGCCAGGCTTTGCGCCCTTGAAGATCTTATCGATGAATAGTCCCTGTCGACGGAACACGTCGTAATAGTTGGTAGTGTAGGTCATAAGCCCTCCTGCCCGCACGTGTTCATGGTAGGAGTAGATAGACGGCAACTTGTTTTTGATCATTTCGTCCGCGATACGGACCCGCTCACCCGCCAGAAATGGATCGGCCACGACCAGCACAGCGTCGGAACGTATACGGCTCAACGTCAGAAACGCAGCGTCAAGGCTGGGCGCATCCGATGCCTCTAAGAGCTCGAACTGCAGATTTAGCGCCGTTGCGCCGCGCCGTGCCTCTGCGACAGCGATGGCGCAGTAAGGGTTGCTCGGGTTGGACAGCACTGCGACGCGAGAAAAACTTGGAAGCAGCTTCTTGAGCAGCTCTAGCCGCTTGCCCTCCTGCTCCGCCATCTGCACGGAAATCCCGGTCACGTTTCCGCCTGGATGGGCAAGGCCGGTCACGATACCGGCCCCTACCGGATCACCGGCGGACATCACGATCGGTATGGTGTTGGTGGCTTTGTGCGCGGCCAAGCTGGCTGGCGTACCCCACGCCACAATCAAGTCGACTGGAAGATTCACTAGCTCGGACGCGAGCACAGGAAATCGCTCGGCCTGCCCCTGGGCAAAACGGTACAGGAAGAGATGGCTCTTTCCCTCGACGTAGCCCAGGTCTCGCAACCCATGCCGCAGTCCCTCGAGCGGCGGCCAGGACTCGTTTGCGAGCACACCGATTTTCCAAAGGCGACCTGGCTCTTGCGCAATGGAGGCGCCCGGCCACGCAACGGCCATGCCGCCGAGAACCGAGATGAATTCGCGCCTTCTCAAAGGTTCAAATGGCATCCGTCGCCCAGGGAGCCAGGACCTTTTGCAGGATACCCAATTGGCGATGGCGAGTCAGGGGGTAGTGAATGTATGTGACAATCTGTCAGGGCAGGATCAGGCCGGCTACCCGCGGCAACCCGCTGGCATCAGTCTGCTTCACGTCAGCTATCCTAACGCTCATCTCGTGCGAATGATCCCATGCAGATGACTACGAACCAATGATCGCCTTTGCCGATGCCTGGAATCGGCGCGATATCAAAGCCGTTCTGGGGCATTTTAACGAGCAGGCTCAGTTCGACAGCCCCATGGCACGCGATTTTTCGTCGGGCGTCCGAGACCGTACTCAATTGCGGTTGCCGCGGATCATCGAGCAAGAAGAAGGCCATGCTCCGGCGCCTGCAGGCCGTTATCCAGGTAGGCTTCGCCTGGAAGTACCTCCTGGCAATCACGCCTACCCGAGTCAGGTGTTCGGCGCGGCTTCTATGGTTTCCGCGGACGACTCCGGCTCACCGCCAATGCGGAGAAACAAGGTCTGCAGGGCCGGCACGACGATCAGAAACATGATCGGACCGATCAGCATGCCGCCTACGACGACAGTGGCGAGCGGGCGCTGGACCTGGCTGCCGATGCCAGTCGAGATGGCGGCAGGCAGCAGCCCGATGCAGGCCGATAGAGCCATCATCAGAATGGCCCGCATCTGCTGCTCGACGGCGCGTTGCATGGCTTCTATCGTGCTCAAACCTTCCCTGCCCGCAATGTAATTGTAACGATTGATGATGAGGATACCGCTCATCACCGAGACCCCGAACAACGAGACGAAACCGATTGCCGCCGAGATGCTGAAATCAAGCCCCGAGACGTACAATCCAAGGATCCCGCCCGACACTGCGAACGGAATTCCGATCAGGGCCATCAGGCTGTCCCGCAATGAATTGAACAGGGCGTAGAGAAGCACCATGATGAGGACAAAACTAATTGGAACGACGAGCGCCAGACGTTGCTTGGCCTTCTGCAGGCCCTCGAACTCTCCTGCCCATTGGATCTGGTAGCCGCTCGGCAGGAGCACATTCTGTGCGATCCGCTCTTGCGCTTCCGCAACCGTGCCGGCGAGGTCGCGGCCGCGCACGCTGAACTTGATCGGAACAAAGCGCTGATTGCGCTCGCGGAAGATGTAGGAGGCGCCGGTATCGAGCGAGATCGATGCCAGGTCGCCGAGCGGAATGTACGCGTTTCCGGTGGCAGTCGTGGCGGCGACCTTGATGTTCCCAGCCGCCTCCAGACTGTCGCGGTATTGGGGTGCAAGCCGCACCGTGACGTTGAATTGACGATCAGCTTCCAACAGCGTGGTGGCAACCGTGCCCCCCAGGGCCGCCTGCACGACCGCGTTCACATCGCTCACGCTCATGCCGTAGCGCGCCGCCTTTTCGCGCTCGACGTGGATGTTCAGGTTCGGCTGGCCGAGCACGCGGAAAATCCCGAGATCGGTCACTCCACGGACCTGGGCCATTTCGCGCATGGATTGCTCCGCGAGGCGTTCGAGTATCGCCAGATCAGGACCGATAATCTTGACCGAGTTGGCGCCTTTGACGCCGGAAAGCCCTTCTTCTACGTTATCCTGAATGTACTGCGAAAAGTTGAATCCAACCCCGACAAACTCGTTCGCAAACTCTTTCTGCAAATCCTCGATCAGGTTTTCCTTCGTCCTTCCTGGAGCCCACTCTTCGAATGGCTTGAGCGGCACGAAGAATTCTGCATTGAAGAACCCCGCCGCGTCGCTGCCGTTGTCTGGACGTCCGTGCTGGGACACCACCGTGATCACTTCAGGGCGCTTGAGCAACAGCGCCCGGATCCTGTCGACAATAGGCATGCCTGCTTCCAGCGATATGGTTGGCGGCATGGCGGCGCGAATCCAGAGATTGCCCTCCTCGAGCGCGGGCAGGAATTCGCTGCCGAGCCGTGCACCGAGCAGCCCGATGCCGAGCAGGAAGATCGAGCCGATTGCAACGGTGATGCCGCGATGCCCAAGCGACCAGCGCAAGACCGGCGTATAGATCGATCGCAACGTCCTCACCGCAACCGTCTCGACCTCGTTGACATGCTCCGGAAGGAGCAGCGATGCCAGGCAAGGAGTCACCGTGAACGTCGCAATTAATGCCCCGACTAGTGCGTAGGCGTAGGTTCGCGCCATCGGGCTGAAGATCTGCCCTTCTACACCCTGCATCGTGAACAGGGGAATGAATGCTGCCACGATGATTGCAGTCGAGAAGAACACCGCTCTGTCAACCTGCAGCGCACTCACCAGAATGAGCCGCAAGCGTTCGGTCCAGATCCGCGCCGCTCCTGGCTCGACCGTGCTGCTTGGATCGGCTCCCCAGCGTCCCTCCGAGAGGTCCTGCAAGAGCTGCTGCCGCTGCTCCGGACGCGCCTCGAAATTGCGATAGATGTTTTCGACCAAGATCACGGCCGCGTCTACAATGATGCCGAAGTCGACAGCCCCCATCGACAGCAGGTTTGCATCCTCGTTCCGCACGACCAGGATTATGATGCTAAAAAACAAAGCAAACGGGATGTTGGCACCCACGATGATGGCGCTGCGCAGATCGCCCAGGAAGATCCACTGAATGAAGAAAATCAGCAGACAGCCGAATAGCAGATTGTGCAGGACTGTGCTCGTCGTGACGTTGACGAGCGTGGTGCGATCATAGAAGGGGATCAGTCGCACGCCCGGCGGGAGAGTGCCGTCGCTGTTTATCTTTTTGATTGCCTCCTCCACGCGAGCCACCACATCGTTGGTGTGCAGCGTGCGGTTCATGATAACGATGGCTTCAATGACGTCGTCTTCCTTGTCGCGTCCGGCCTTGCCGAGACGTGGCACATTGCCGACGGAGACACGAGCCACATCCTTCACGAATATCGGATTGCCCTGGGACTGCCACAGCAGAACATTCTCGATGTCGTCGACCTTGTAACCCTGCGTGATATCGGATGCACCCCCGCTGTTCATCAGGCCGACGCCACGAATGTTGACAGACTGTTGGCCGACATTGATGGTCCGGCCGCCGACATTGACGTTGGCATTGCCCAGCGCGCTGATCACCTGCGGCAACGTCACGTTGTAGGCATCGAGCTTGTGGAGGTCGACTTCGACGTCATATTCCTTGGTCCTCCCGCCCCAGGTGTTGACCTGGACCACTCCCGGAATGGTAAGGAGGCGGCGCTGCAACACCCAGTCCTGGATGGTGCGCAGGTTGGTCAACCCGAAATGCGCGGGCCCGACCAGCTGATACCGGAATATCTCGCCGACCAGGCTAGTGCCCTGGATCTGCGGCGTGACGCCATTCGGAAGGCTGACGTTCTGCTGCAGGTTGATCGCCGTTTGCGTAAGCGCGAAGTAGTAATCGACCCCATACTGGAACACGACGCGTACGAACGATAAGCCGTAGAAGGACGTGGAGCGGATCACGTCGACTCCGGGAGTGGCGGCCAGCCCAACCTCGATCGGGATCGTGTAGTAGCGCTCCATTTCCTCGGCGGACTGCCCGGCTGCCTGCGCCGTAATTTCCAGGATCACCGGCGCGGGGTTCGGGTAGGCCTCGATATTCAACCGTGAGAGCGCACCAAGCCCGACTGCGATGAACACCAGCAATCCCAGGAGAACGATGGGCCGCCGCGTCAATGCAAATGTGATGATGCCCTTCAGCAAGAGACCGCTCCCGCCCGCTCTATCCAGCAGGCTTAGGCTACGCGAGAGCGGTTCCCATAAACGCGCGACATTTTGTCCCCGTGCCGTTCTTGAAGGCGGCTATCTGCTCATGTTAGCTGCGATAGAAGCTCCCTGGCCGGCATTACTCTTGTTCCAGATCAGCAGGTTCTCCCATTCGGTGTAAATCGGTCGGGCCGCGGCGGTTGGACTTTGCTGGCACACAAGACAACAGCCAAGCTGAAAGTCAGACAGGAGGCAACGTGCCTGGTTCGGGGCCGATGAGAGGAGAAACGTCCTTGAACCATACTCGCCGCCGCCATCTGCAAATCGTCGCCGCTGCCGCCATCACGCCCGCACTACCGCACGTGAGTTGTGCGCAAAGCTGGCCCGCCAAGCCGATCCGCGTGATCATCCCGTTTAGTGCCGGCAGCACGATCGACATTGTCGCCCGTATCGTGTTCGACCCGCTCGGCGGCAACTCGGACAGGCGCTGGTCATCGAGAACCGTGGCGGCGCCGGCGGCACGGTCGGCGCTGCAGCGGTCGCCCGCGCGGAGCCCGACGGTTACACGCTCATGGCCCATTCCTCCGCGCACGTGACCACGCCGGCAATTTATCCCAATGCGCCGTACGACACTGCCAACGATTTTGCGGCCGTTGCCGCCTTCGGCAGTTCGCCCAACGTCACCGTGGTAGGGCCCGAGAAGGGCATCAAGACGCTGCAGCAGCTCGTCGCTCTCGCCAAGGCCAAGCCCGGCTCGATCACATTTGGCACCGCCGGCGTCGGCTCGGCGACCCACATCTCCGCCGAGATATTGCGCTTCAGCGCCGGGTTCGAGGCATTGCAGGTTCCATTCCGCGGGATGCCCGAGATACTCACCGAGATCATGTCCGGGCGCGTCGACTTCACTTGCTCGACCATCGCCACAGCGCTGCCTTTCATCCACGAGGGCAAGCTCGTGGCGCTCGCGGTGAGCACGCCGCACCGCTCGTCCGCGCTGCCCGATGTGCCGACCACGATCGAGGCTGGCTACAAGAATTCCGACTACACGTTCTGGACCGGGCTGTTCGTGCCGGCCAAGACACCGCGCGAGATCGTTGATAAGCTTGCCCAGGAGACGCAGAAGGCGTTAGCCGCGCCGGGCGTGCGGGAGAAACTCGCGCAGCAAGGCATGGACCCGATGCCGATCACGCCCGCTGCGTTCGATACGCAGATCAGGCGGGAGATCGATTCAATCCTCGCCCTGGCCAAAGCGGCGAACCTAAAGTTCAATTGACCGGCACTGGCCATGTTTCGCGGTTTCATGTGCGTCGCGACGCCGGAAGCCCCGTCGAAACAATCGGGCCAAGCGGTTGATTAGAGAGCATCCCGGTTGCGTTAGCGATACTCAGGGCCGGTGCTCCTGCTCCTTCCCAGCAGAGAACGGGCAACGCGCAACAATGCAGATGCCGCAATGCTTTGATGGTCAACACGGCAGCGAGCTGTTTCCCATCAACGAGAGCACGCGGACGCCTCTACCCTGCTGACCTTGGACGCGCGCCTCACCGGCAAGGCTTTGCTGGCGACACACGGCGGCGAGCTGTGTCCGCCAACTAGCGTTGCGTGCCGATCTCGCTTCCCGCAACTCAGGAAAAACTCGGGGCGGACAGGACGGGGGCAGAAATTCTGGCAGGTGGGCTTCATTTCGCGGGCCGCCGCCGAATTTGTAGATCGTATGGTATGATTGGCGTGGGGGCCGAAGCGATCGAGGCCGATGATGCATTCTTGTTGCAAGATGTGCCATTGTTTTTCGAGTGGGTTGCTGGCTCGTGTGGAGTAATGAGCAACAAACTGCCGTGGCACTTAATAATTTTTTAGAAGGAAGTGGAACGGCATGGTAACTTGTCAAGGTGAGACAATTTCGATTGCGCGCGACGCCATTAAAACGATTGATGGAGAGTTCTATTATTGAGAGCGCCAGTAAAGCGCGCGTTTTACTCATGGAAAATGCAATCCGGGGTTTTTGGGTTTGTAATGGTGAGGGTGTCGCGCCTTGGGGGGGCGGTGGGGATCACGCCCGCCGAAGCGGCCGCCAAGCGCCGTGGCGAAGCTCGGGGGCGATCGCGGGGCTCTCCTGACGGCCAAGCAGCGCGCAGCCGGGCGGGCTGTCCTGATGGCCCGGGCCCGGAAACGGGCTCCTCGACCTTGCACCAACCATCGCAGAGCTCCGTGCGGCCGGATGTGAGTCATTGCGGGACATCGCAGCGGGCCTCGATCAGCGCGGCATCCCCGCAGCAAAGGGGGGAAAGTGGAGCGCCACACAGGTGATGCGGCTGTTGGAGGCAGCCGCAGGCCCTTGCGGCGGGCATCATGGCGGTAGCTAGAAGGTAGCTATTTAGCTACGCCCACCTACGGGTAAAAAGCCAATAATTAAAATAATCTTTGCGCTGCCAATAATATAGCTGGCGCGCCCGAGGAGATTCGAACCCCCGACCCCCAGACTTGCTGTCAGAATGGCCGCGAGCGCAATCGCCCGCGGCCAAGCAGGCGCGAAGCGAACGACTCTGGCCGCGGCGTTGGCGCGGGCACATAAGGGCGCAAATGCTCGCACCGCCCACCCGGCGTGCGATCGCAATGGGCGCCTGCCGCGGCGAAGCAGCCCGGTGCTCTAGTTCCCGCTGCGAATCGAAGCCGTCGCCTCGACCGGGCCGCCGTCGCTCTGGGCGGAGACCGATGCCGATCCGGCTGCCGCAAAGCCGCTCGCCGGCACCGTCCAGCCGACGGTGGAATTTCCGAGCACGTAGCCCACCAGCCCCTTGCCGAACGAGACGGTCTTTCCCTTCGCATCCTTGATGTTGAGCGCGGCAATGCGGATGCGGCGCTCACCGGTGTTGTGCGCAGTCACCTTGACCTTGTTGCGGCTCACGGCCACCGTCCAGGCCACTGCCGGATTGCGGCGCTCGGAAGCGCCAAAGAAAACCGGGATGGAGTATCGCACCATCAGATTGACCGAATGGCCCTGCGCCTGGGTCGCCGCGGGGATCTGGTCGATCAGGACGCGGTAGCTTTCCTCGCCATTGATCGGGCGCTTGGTCACGCGCACGATCCGCGCCACATAGTTCGCTTTCGGGGCCAGCGTGACGGCGGGCGGGCTCGCCACCACGTCGTCGGTCGGCTCGAGATTTTCCTTGCCGTCGGCCTGCGACCAGCGGAAGAGCCGGATTTGAACGTTGATCGGCGCCGCGCCCTCATTGCGCAAGGTGACGGTCGAAGCCGCTCCCGGCGCGGTGACGTCAATCAGCACAGGTTCCACCTGCAGCGTGCCCGCGCGCGATGCAACGTGGGCCGCCAGCAGGACCGTGCCCGCAAACAGGAACCTTGCGACAAATCGTACGACAGATGACCTCATCGTCCCCTCGAAATCCGAAATTGGTTGACCTTGCATCCCCGCTCGGTCGACCAGGAACCAAGCCCGGTGTGCCCGGCGTCCCCTTCGCCTTGATGGGGACGGTCGGGCTGCCCTCACTTCGACCAGCCATCAACCTTAATCGAAATCAGCTTGCAGAAACGTAACCTCGATTCTCCGCACGTGTCAGAAGTTCCCCGACACGAAAACCTTTCATTCACCATGAGCCTTAACTGACTGCCGCCGCGCGGAAGCTTGTGCGATAGGGGCGGTCCTAGAAGATATTCGAGCCCGCCTGCCTCGTTCGCGGACTATTGCATGAGCCGCAGCAGAGAACGCCCGGCGCGCGAGCCCAGCTCCTTCTCGTCCAGCGTCCCATCATTGTCCGGATCGGCCGCCCTGAAGCGGCTCTCGACCACCCTCATATATTCATCCTTCGACAGCGTTGCGTCGTTGTCGGGGTCGGCGGCGGCAAATTCCGCGGCGCTCAGGCGGCCTCCCAGCTCACGTCGATCGAGGGTCCCGTCGTGATCGCGATCGAGCTTCTCGAACAACGCAGCGGCAGCCTTCCTGGCTTCATTAAGATCGACGGTTGCGTCGTTATCGGTATCGAGCAGCCGCATCGCGCGGCTGGGCGCGGCCAAAGTCGGCCGGCCGCCGAGGATCGCGCTGATTGCAAGAGAATACAGAATGGTCCTGCGCCTCGTTATCATGGGACACCTCCTTGCGAATCCTTGCCGTGGCGGGAGAAGATACAGACAAACAAATGCTCGGAACACCTGGTTCCTGGCTCACCGGCACAGCACAGGGATGACGACCTGCTCGTTCGCGCGCTCGGAGTACGCGAACGTCGCGTGGCATTGGCCCTCCGCCAGCGTGACCGAAACGGCGTTCTGAGCCGAAAGGCCCTTGATGAAGGCACGGCCATCGTAGCCCACCACGAAGGCGTCGCCGCCCTCGATCTGTCCTTGCGCTCCGGCGGGGACCGGCTTTCCGTCGGGTGTGGTGATTGCCAGTACCGCGGAGCTTGCGTTGGTGCGCACCCCGAATTTCACCCGCACCCCCGAGCGGTCGGCGGGAGCGACGATGTCCTGGGTGGTTTCTATGTCGGCGTCCACCGGCAGGTTCCTGGCATCGATCGTGATCTTGTTCTTCTGGTACGATCGCAGATTTGGAATAAGCAGGCGGCCGTTGCCATCCGTAAAGCCCACGGAGCGGTTTTCATTGAATACCTCGACCCCCGGGCTCCCGGTGTCGACCACCGCGAACGCGTCGTCAATACGGTTTGCGAGGAATACGCCGTTGCCCATGGTGACCACCGCACCCTCGACCTCGGCAGTCGCGCTGGCGCCTTTGCCGTTCTGGCGCGCGCCGATCTCGATGCGCGCATAATCGGAGCGATAAGCCACGGCGGCCGAGCGGTCCGGCGTGCCGCCTTCGCCATCATGCACGCGCCAGCCGAAGCTGCCGGGCTGCGGAGCAAGCGACTTGGCGGCGTCGAATGTCGGCCGCGTGCCATTGCTGTCGCGTGTCACGCCGGCCGACGCCATGGCAGCATCACCCAGTGGAATCGAAAGCCCGACCATGATTCCGCAATTCCTGCTGTCGCTGAAATCCTTAAAGGCGGTGGCAAAGGCAGTGATGTTGTAAGCAAAGCTGCGCGACCAGGAGGCGGACAGGATATTCGAAACACGGCCGGATGCATCGTTGAGATGGATGTAGCTTGCGCTCAGCGTCGAGAGATCGAACGGCAACGGCAGGGCAACGGAAATGCGGTCGAGTGCCTTGGCCGGTCGGGCGCTCAGCCACGGCGGCGATCCCTGCCCGGTGCCGAAGAACGGAACCGAGGGCGTGGAAAACGAAAGTCCCGCCAGCACGGTCTGCGTGTTGGCACGATGCCGGTCTGCAACCGTGCCGTCGCCGATGCAAGGTCGTCGTAGGAACCGAAGGTACGCTGCGAGCTCACCTGGACGGTCGTGCCCAGCATACCGAACTCGTAGGCGATATAGCCCTGGAACCCGAACGCACCGGCAAAATGGCTCGCGGCCAGCGCCCCCGAGAGCACGCCGAAGGAGCCGGTCCGCACATCGGCGCCGGCGCCCGCATTCCACAGCCCGGCGCCCGTCTCGGTATGACCTTCCAGCGTCAGCCAGTCGAGCACGCCTGCACGCGCGCTGGCCGAGGTCACGAACTGCTCGGCATAGGTGTCCGCCGATGTCGCGTAGGACAGCCGCGGCATGCCCGCTTCCAGGGAAAAGTCGTAGAGGCCCTCCGCCAGCAGCTTGGAGGAAACGTAGAACGGAAGATCCGTGACCGTCTCCCGGCCGGAAGCATCGCGCAGCACGACACGCGCCGTTCCCGCGCCCGCCACCGCCGGTATGTTGCTGATGTGAAACGGGCCGCTTTCCACTTCCTGCGACGAGGTCCTCACATTGTTGACCAGCACATCGACCGTCGATGGTACGGCGGCACTGCCGGCGGCGGAAGGCAGCGGCAGAGTGACGAGATCCGGGCGAAGCCCAAAATTGCGCTGCACCTGCAGGCCGCCGATCCGGATCGGCCGTGTCCAGGCAAGCCCTCCGCTGATGACATCGCCGCCGCGATAGGCCGTGAGCGTGTCGCGATCGGAATAGGAAAAAGTGGTGTCGAGCCGCAAGGCATCGAATCTGTTGTCGAACGAGCTGCGCAGCACGCCGGACTGGCTCAATGTTCCAAACGGCGTGAAAACACGCGCGTCGAGCGCTGCCGACGAGCCGTTGAACGCAAGCGAACCGGGCGACCATTGCGCGGAACCCGCCGAGTACAGGGTGTAATTGAGGACGCCCCCATAGTCGGCTCGCACTGCAATCTGCTCCTTCGCCGCGGCCGACCCGGTGAGCTCCTTCGTCACGCGCAACTCGTCGACTGCGGTGATGAATATCCGCTGGCTTGCCTCCTCGTAGCGGTAGGAGAGCCCGACCAGCTCATCGAGCACAATCATCTCGTCCGCAGACGTCTGGCCGTGCGGCTTCAGGCCGATCTCCTCGAGCTCGGCCCGGCGCGCCGCAATCTTGCGCCCGGCCAGCATTTCGAACGCGCCGATGAGATGGGTCGGAGCCTGATTGATGAACACTTCAAGCTGCAGATCGCAGACATCGCCCTGGCCGGCCACGGCGCGCGCGGGGAAAAGCCCGAGCGCGAGCGCGAGCATCAAGCCCGCAAGCGGGGAAGTCCCGGTGATCGGACGAAGCCACGACATGCATCGCTCCGCGCGCATTTCGGCGGAGGATGCGATCGGTCCGGCGGGGAGCCGCGGGGAGCCTTGCCATGACAACAATTGCCATGACAACAATTGCCATGACGCGGCCCGTCACGATTCCTGCCTGCCGGGGCTGAGCGGCCGCGCAGTGCCGCGGCGCGCGGTCACGTCACGGCCCGCGCTCTCGACGCAGGGCCGAGATCGTCGGCATGACGCTCAACACAGTTCAATACCGGCAGGCACGGTGCCGCGACGGCGATACGGGTCCGGGTCTAAAGCGGACCCTTGCTCGCCGCCGGGCACATGCACGAATCTTCCGTCGGGGATCGCACCCGTCGCCGGATGCGATCAGTACGTGACGACGACCGTGATCGTGTCGGAATAGGCGCCGGGCGCCGGCGTCGTTTGCGGCGGCACGCGGCCGTACACGATGTAGCTCTGCGAGGCGCCGTTGCCGGTAGCCGCCACCGTATTGCTGCCGAACGTGTTGCCCCATACCGCGCTGCGGGCGCTGTCGCTGTAGAGCGAGTAGCTGATGGTATTCGAGCCGTTGATCATCTTGCGCGCATTGACGCTTCCTCCGCCGTTCTGGCCGGCGTCCAGCGCGATATTATAGGGCGTGCTGTTGGTGCATTGCACCGCCAGGTTCGAGCTGCTGTCGACATTGGCGTTGAGCATGCCCGGGCTGCCGAAATCGAGCGTCGATGTGCTGTTGATGATGCACGTGGTCGCGACCGTCATCTGCACGGTGAAGGTCGAAGGCGCCGTCTGCTGAGTCGCATTGGATGCATTGGCGAACGGCAGCAGGAACAGAGAAGCGAAGGCAAGCTTGAGCTTCCGCCGGCGCGCGGCCGGCGCAGACTTGAGGAACATGACAACCCCCCGAAATTGTCCTGCGCGCATGATGCGCAGAACAGGTGATGGAGCTTCCGGGACCGATCCCTGCCTGTTTGTTTGCAGTGGATGCGGCTCCCGCTCCGACGGCACCGTGATACCCGATATAATCTAAAATCGGCTTAAGCATCGCGATGAACGCGACGTATACGGGTCAAATGGAGGGGCAGAGGCCGTCAGTGTTTTCCTGACAGGATAATCATCCGTTGCCGGTAGCCTGCGGTGCTGCGGAGCAGGAGCCGGCATTGAGCCCTTGCGAAACGCGGGGTTTGCGCGAGAGGCAGAGCCCGGATGTCGGCTGCGTTCCAGCCGGGCTACGCATCTGTAGCGCGCATTGAGCGCGCTAGAGCATGTCCCGCAAAAGTGGGAACCGGTTTTGCGAAAAAGGGCAAGCTCAAACAAAGAGGTAGAGCGGGATGACGATTCGAAGAAAAGTCATCCCGCTCTAATAGGTGACGGTAACCGTTACCGTATCGGTGTACACCGCGGGAGCCGGCGTGTTCTGCGGCGGCACCTGGCCATAGATGGTGTAGCTCTGCGAGGCGCCGGTGCCGATGGCCGCCACCGTGTTGGTCCCGACGGTATTGCCCCAAAGCACGGTGCGGTTGCTGTCGCTGTAGAGAGTGTAGGTGATCGCGTTCGGTCCGCTGGTCATCTTGCGCGCGGCAACGGTTGCGCCGGGAGCCTGGCCTTGATCGAGCCCGATGTTGTAGGGCGTGGTGTTCGTGCACTGCACGGCGAGCGTCGAGGTGCCGTTGACATTGGCGACGAGCACGCCCTGGCTGCCGAAATTGAGCGTTGCGGTGCTGTTGATCACGCACGAGGACGTCAGCGTGAGCTGAACTTTGAAGGTTGAAGTTGCAGTCGCTGCACTGGCCGGATCGGCAATGAACAGGCAGAGCAGGGCTAATGATCGTCGCCTACGGCTGGTAGCTTGCATGGGCTCTTGCCAACGTGGTTTCGCGAGAGGCAGCGTCCGGATGTCGCTCCATCCGGGCTACACATCAACCATCAATAGGTGACGGTGACCGTGACCGTGTCGGTGTACACCGCGGGAGTCGGCGTGCTCTGCGGCGGCACCTGGCCATAGATGGTGTAGCTCTGCGAGGCGCCGTTGCCGATGCCCGCCACCGTGTTGGTCCCGGCGGTATTGCCCCAAAGCACCGTGCGGTTGGTGTCGCTGTAAAGGGTGTAGGTAATGGTGTTCGGTCCGTTGGTCATCTTGCGCGCGGCGACGGTCGCGCCGGAGCCCTGGCCTTGATCGAGCCCGATGTTGTAGGGCGTGGTGTTCGTGCATTGCACGGCCAGCGCCGACGTGCCGTTGACATTGGCGACGAGTACGCCCTGGCTGCCGAAATTAAGCGTCGCGGTGCTGTTGATCACGCATGAGGACGTGACCGTCATCTGCACGCTGAAGGTCGATGTTGCCGTGGCGGCATGCAAAGCACTGGCGAACGGCAGAAGGAACAGCGCGGCAGCGGCGATTTTGAGCGTGCGCGGTCCGACAATCGACGTGACAGACATCATGACCCCCGAAATGACTGCACAAACATGGTGCATGCAACCCGAATTGATAGCCCACCAGAATCTAAAATCCGCTTAACCATCGAGCGCGACGGGGACGCCATCGAACAAGATCAGCGTCCCGCGTTGTCAGTCTTTTCCTGACGCGCCAACGCTCGTTTAATGACAAGCGCGTTTGGCGCGATTTACCTTAGCGTTATTGCGTCACAACGGTGCAGCGGGTACCGATGCCGGTTATTGCGCCCTTGTAACTTGGATTTCCGCGACTCGGATAGATTGAGGATCGCGGTGACGGATGGGTGTCCGCCGTGCCCTGGGTCCATGAAGACCGTGGGAGAGCCCGGGG
>Ga0306925_10003168_pt1 | contig 14466 bp, 12 predicted proteins | sample flu12Cox44000176_FD_203755 | JGI IMG/M metagenome (GOLD analysis project Ga0306925, IMG submission 203755) | Lab enrichment of tropical soil microbial communities from Luquillo Experimental Forest, Puerto Rico - flux8day.12C.oxic.44.000.176 (v2)... | ecosystem: Environmental > Terrestrial >... | reverse complement strand
GTTCGGGCAAATAGGTCGGCGGCGGACCGTAAGGCTGCCGCGCCGGCTGCGTGACCGGCGGCAATGGTTGTGCGTTGACGCTGCCGCGCGGCGCCGCGCCTGCCGGCGCGATCGGCCAATGCTGCGGCAGCGATGCGTTCGGGATCGAGCCCGGCGGCGTCAGCGGCTCGTCGGTATAGCCGAGCGGGCCGCTCTCGCCGAGCGTGGTGACCCGCAGTGGATAATCGGCGCCGCACGCGCCCGGGCCGCTGATCGAGGAAATGCGTACCCGCGCCGGCGTTTGCTTCACCGCGCCCGAGTTCAGGCACGCGAGCTCGGCGTCGTGGCGCCACGGCTCGCGCTCGGCCAACATGTAATGGCTGCAGCCGGCAAGAGCGATCAGCGCGACGAGGATGACGGAGCCGACGAAATACCAACGAACTCCACGCGTCATCGGCGCACAATGCGAGCAATTCTGTTAAGGACTGCTCAATGATGTTGCGCTTGCGTCGCATAAGCACGGGGTTAACCATACCCCTTGATCCGCGGCGCGCTTTTGGGCGACAACGCAAGCAGGGCGGGAGGGGACCATCGATGGAAGGTAAGGCGCGTTTCATTTTTCCGATCATCGCGACCGCGATCATCGTCTTTATCGTCAGCGCCGTCGTGACTTTCTCCAATATCGGGTTCCGCGCCGACTTCGTACGGCGCTGGCTGTCGGCCTTCATCATCGGCTGGCCGGTCGGCGCCGTCGCCAGTCTCATTTTGTTTCCCTTCGTGCGCCGCATCGCCGTCGGCATTGCCGGCCTGATCGAGCGCGGCTGATGCTCTCGGCGCTCGCTCTCGCCCGCCGCATCGAAGCCGGCGAACTGACCCCCCGCGCCGTCGTCGACGTGTGCGCCGAGGCGATCGCCGCGCACGAGAAGGAGGTGCAGGCTTTCGTCGCGCTCGACCTGGTCGCGGCGCGGCGCTCAGCCGACAACCCGAAGCTTGCGGCGCTGCCGCTCTTCGGCCTGCCGGTCGGCGTCAAGGACATTTTCGACACGTTTGATTTTCCGACCGAATACGGCTCGCCGATCTATGCCGGATTTCAGCCGCGCGCCGATGCGGCGGCGGTGGCGCTGACGCGCCGTGCCGGCGGCGTTGTCCTCGGCAAGACCGCGACCACGGAATTCGCCACCATGGTGCCGGCGGCGACGCGCAATCCGCACAATCTCGACCACACCCCGGGCGGCTCGTCGTCGGGCTCCTGCGCCGCGGTCGCCGCCTCGATGCTGCCGATCGCGTTCGGCAGCCAGACCGCGGGCTCGGTGATCCGGCCGGCGTCGTTCTGCGGTGTCGCCGGCTTCAAGCCGTCGTACCGGCTCATTCCGACCGCGGGCGTCAAGGACGTCGCGCCGCATCTCGACACCGCCGGCGTATTCGCCGCCGGCGTCGCCGATGTCGCCTTCATGACCGCGGCTATACTCGATCGCGACCTGCGGGTCGATCGTTCGCCGCCAGCGGCGCCGCGCATCGCGCTGACGCGCACACACTTGTGGTCGAAGGCGAGCGCTGCGATGCAGCGGGCGGTCGAGCGGGCGGCGCGCGCCGCCGAAAAAGCCGGCGCCAAGGTCGTCGATCTGACCCTGCCGGCGATCCTGGAAGAAGCCTATGCCGCGCAGTTCGTCATCCAGGACCACGAGACGTTCCGCTCGCGCTCTTACGAATACGACGCCCATCGCGACAAGCTGGGCAAGGAGTTGCGCGAGTCGCTCGATGCCGCGGCCGCTATCACTGCCGACGCCTACGACGCGGCGCGCCGTACCGCCAAGCGCGCGCGCCAGGCGCTGGCCGATCTGATGGCGGAGCACGACGTGATCCTCACTGCCTCCGCGCCCGGCGCCGCGCCGAAAGGCTTGGGCTCGACCGGCAATCCGATGTTCAACCGGCTGTGGACCCTCATGGGCACGCCGTGCGTCAACGTGCCGGGATTGAGCGAGGACGGCCTGCCGCTCGGTATCCAGATCGTCGGCCGTTTCGGCCGCGACCGCGCGGCGCTGGAAGCCGCGGCCTTCGTCGAGCGGGCGATTGCGGAGTAGGGCGCGCGACTACTCCGCGGCGTTGCGCACACGCGCCAGCGGATCGTAGTTGAGGATCGGCGCCAGCCACTTTTCGGCCTGCTCCAAGGTCAAACCTTTGCGCTTGGCGTAATCCTCGACCTGGTCGCGCTCGATCTTGCCGACGCCGAAGTAATAGCTCTCCGGATGGCTGAAATAGAGCCCACACACCGATGCGCCCGGCCACATGGCGAAGCTTTCGGTGAGCCGCACGCCGATGGCGCGCTCGCCGTCGAGCAGCGAGAATAATGTGGCCTTCTCGGTGTGGTCAGGCTGCGCTGGATAGCCGGGCGCTGGGCGGATGCCGCGGTATTTCTCGGCGATCAGGTCGGCGTTGCTCAAGCCTTCGTCGGTCGCATAGCCCCAGAACTCCTTGCGCACGCGCTGGTGCAGCCGCTCGGCGGCGGCTTCAGCGAGGCGGTCGGCGAGCGCCTTCGCCATGATCACCGCGTAGTCGTCGTTGGCGTGCTTGAAGCGATCGACGATCGCCTCCTCGCCGATGCCGGCGGTGACGGCGAAGGCGCCGATATAGTCGGCGAGCCCGCTCGCCCGCGGCGCGACGAAGTCGGCGAGTGCGACGTTAGCGCGGCCTTCGCGGCGGGGCAGCTGCTGCCGCAACGTATGCAAGGTCGCGATCGGCTTGGCCCGCGCCTCGTCGGCGAACACCAAAATGTCGTCGCCCTCGCTGTTGGCGGGCCACAGCCCGAGCACGGCATTGGCGCGGAACCAGCCCTCGGTAACGATCTGCCGTAGCATCGCTTGCGCGTCTTCGAACAAGCTACGGGCGGCTTCGCCGACCGTCGCGTCGTCGAGGATCGTCGGATATTTTCCGGTCAACTCCCAGGTGGCGAAGAACGGCGACCAGTCGATGGCTGCGACCAGATCGGCAAGCGGCAATGCGTCGAGTTTTTGCGCGCCGAGCCGCGGCGGTGCCGGCGGCCGGTATTGGCCGGACCAGTTGAGCTTCAGCGCATTGGTGCGTGCGTCGACAAGCGACAGCCGCTGCTTGTTCTCCTCGCCGCGCGCATGTGCCGTGGCAATGCGGGCATATTCGGCGCGGATGTCGTTGACGGTGCGCTCGCGCGTCTCGCGTGACAGTAGCGAAGCGACGACGCCGACAGCGCGGCTTGCGTCGTTGACATAGACGGTTTGGCCGCGCCGGTAGTTCGGATGGATCTTCACCGCGGTGTGGACGCGGCTCGTGGTGGCGCCGCCGATCAACAGCGGCACGTCGAAGCCCTTGCGCTCCATCTCGGCGGCGACGAGGCACATCTCGTCGAGCGACGGCGTGATCAGGCCGCTGAGCCCGATGATGTCTGCCTGCTCGGCGACGGCGGCATCCAAGATCTTGTCGGCGGGCGCCATGACGCCGAGATCGACCACGTCGTAATTGTTGCACTGGAGCACAACACCGACGATGTTCTTGCCGATGTCGTGGACGTCGCCCTTCACGGTGGCGAGCACGATCTTGCCGTTCGACGAGGCGTGCTGGCGGCCGTCCTTCTCCGATTCCATGTAGGGCATCAGGTGCGCCACGGCCTGCTTCATGACGCGGGCGGATTTGACGACCTGCGGCAGGAACATGCGGCCGGAGCCGAACAGATCGCCGACCACGTTCATGCCGTCCATCAGCGGGCCTTCGATGACCGCGAGCGGCTTTGGCAGCTTGAGCCGCGCTTCCTCGGTGTCGGCCTCGATGAAGTCGGTGATGCCGTGGACGAGAGCGTGCGACAGCCGTTTCTCCACCGGCCAGTCGCGCCAGGCGAGGTCGGCTTCTTTTTTCTCCTTGCCGGCGCCGCGGTGGCGCTCGGCGAGCGCAAGGAGCCGCTCGGCGGCATCGGCGCGGCGGTTGAGCACGACGTCTTCGCAAGCCTCGCGCAATTCCGGATCGAGATCGTCGTAGACCGCGATCTGGCCGGCATTGACGATGCCCATATCCATGCCGGCCTTGATGGCGTGGGTGAGAAACACCGCGTGCATCGCTTCGCGCACCGCTTCGTTGCCGCGGAACGAGAACGACAGGTTGGAGACGCCGCCGGAGACGTGCGCATGCGCAAGATTCTGCCGGATCCAGCGCGCCGCCTCGATGAAGGCGATGCCGTAGCCGTTGTGCTCTTCCATGCCGGTGGCGACGGCGAAGATGTTCGGATCGAAGATGATATCCTGCGGCGGGAAGCCGACGCGGTTTACCAGAATGTCGTAGGCGCGGGCGCAGATTTTCGTTTTGCGCTCCAGCGTGTCGGCCTGGCCCGATTCGTCGAACGCCATGACGACGACGGCGGCGCCGTGGCGGCGCACGATGCGGGCGTGGGCGATGAAGGCGTCCCCGCCCTCTTTCAGCGAGATCGAATTGACCACGGCCTTGCCCTGCACGCATTTCAGCCCGGCCTCGATTACCGAGAATTTTGAGGAATCGATCATTGCCGGCACGCGGGCAATGTCGGGCTCGGCCGCCACCAGGTTGAGGAACGTGGTCATGGCCTTGGCCGAATCGAGCAGGCCCTCGTCCATGTTGACGTCGATGATCTGTGCGCCGTTCTCGACCTGGTCGCGCGCCACCGCGAGCGCCGCGGTGTAATCGCCGGCGGTGATCAGCTTGCGAAAGCGCGCCGAGCCGGTGACGTTGGTGCGCTCGCCGACATTGACGAACGGAATCTCTGCCGTCAGCGTGAAGGCTTCGAGGCCGGAGAGCCGCAACCGCGGCGCGACGGTCGGGATTGCGCGCGGCGTTTTGCCGGCGACCGCGCGGGCGATGGCGCGGATGTGGTCCGGCGTAGTGCCGCAGCAGCCGCCGACGATGTTGATCAACCCCGCGTCCGCGAATTCGCCGATCAGCGCCGCCATGGCGTCGGGGCCTTCGTCGTAATGGCCAAACTCGTTGGGCAGGCCGGCATTGGGATAGGCGCAAATCAGCGTGTCGGCGACGCGGCCGAGTTCGGCGAGATGCGCGCGCATCTGCTTGGCGCCGAGCGCGCAGTTGAAGCCGACCGAGAGCGGTGCGGCATGGGCGATGGAATTCCAGAACGCTTCGGGTGTCTGGCCGGAAAGGAGCCGCCCGGAGCGGTCAGTGATGGTGCCCGAGATCATCACCGGCAGATCGATGCCGCGGGCGTCGAGCTCTTCGGCAATCGCGTAGATCGCGGCCTTGGCGTTGAGCGTATCGAAAATGGTCTCGATCAATAGCGCATCGACGCCGCCATCGAGCAGGCCGCGCACCTGCTCGCCGTAAGCCGCGCGCAATTCGTTGAAGGTCACCGAGCGGAAGCTCGGATTGAGCACGTCGGGCGAGATCGAGGCGGTGCGGTTGGTCGGACCGATGGCGCCGGCGACGAAGCGCTGCCGGCCGTCCTCCTCCTGCGCGGTGCGCGCGGCGTCGCGCGCCAGGCGGGCGCCTTCGAGGTTCAGCTCGTAGACGATCTCGGCCATGGCGTAGTCGGCCTGCGCGATGCGGGTCGAAGAGAACGTATTGGTCGAGACGACGTCGGCGCCGGCGCGGAAATAGGCGAGGTGGATGGCGCGCACCGCTTCCGGGCGCGTCAGGTTGAGCAAATCGTTGTTGCCGCGCACCTCGCGGTTCCAGGCGTCGAAGCGGGCGCCGCGAAAGCCTTCCTCGTCGAGGCTGAGCGACTGGATCATGGTGCCCATGGCGCCGTCGATGACGAGGATGCGCTCGGCGGCGAGCCGGCGCAGCGTCGTTTCGGTAGGTGCTTTTTTGGACGCGGACGCGATCATGACCTTACGCGCGCTCCTTCTCATGGACGGGTGGGGCGGCGCTTTGGGCGGTGCGCGGACGCAGCCCGAGCAGATGGCAGGTTGCGTAGACGAGATCAGCGCGGTTCATGGTGTAGAAGTGAAAGTCGGTGACACCGTGGTCGACCAGATCCAGCACCTGCTCGGCGGCGACCGCGGAGGCGATGTACTTGCGGGTTACGGCATCGTCGTCGAGGCCGTCAAAGCGCTCGGCGAGCCAGGCCGGGATCGAGGCGCCGCAGCGCGCCGCAAACGTCTTCGTGGTCTTGAAATTCTGAACGGGGAGGATTCCCGGCACGATCGGGATCGATATTCCGGCCGCGCGCACGCGCTCGAGATAGCGGAAGTAGAGGTCGTTCTCGAAAAAGAACTGGGTCATCGCGCGCGTCGCACCCGCATCGACCTTGGCCTTGAGCATGTCGATGTCGGCCGCGACCGAAGGACTATCGGGATGCTTCTCCGGATAGGCCGACACCGAGACTTCGATGTCCGAGATGCGCTTGATGCCGGCGACGAGATCGGCGGCGTTGGTATAGCCGCCGGGATGCGGCGCGTATTCCTCACCGGCGCCGCCGATCGGATCGCCGCGCAGCGCCACGATGTGGCGCACGCCGGCTTGCGCGTAAGCGCCGATCACGGCGTCGATCTCATCGCGCGTCGCGGCGACGCAGGTCAGATGCGCCGCCGGCGTCAGCGCGGTTTCTCCCAGAATTCGCTTCACCGTCGTGTGGGTGCGCTCGCGGGTCGAGCCGCCGGCGCCGTAGGTGACCGAGACGAAATTGGGTGCGAGCGGCGCCAGGCGCTCGATTGCCTCCCACAGCGCCACTTCCATCTCCGCGGTCTTGGGCGGGAAGAACTCGAACGAGACGTGGAGCCCGCGCGTCTTTGCGTCGCCGGTGAAGCGGCTAGCCCGTGACACGGTCATCACGCCACCTCGCGGGTCTTCGGCGTCGCCAGCACGATGCGCGGATCGCGCGCGAGCCACAGCGACACCGCGATCTTGCCCTGCGGTCCAGGGGGCAATGTCTGCTGGCGGACGATGTCGAGGCCGGCGGCTTCGAGCCATTGCGTCACCGTCTCCGGCGCGAAGCCAAGGCGGCGATGGGCGTGCTCCTCGCGCAGGAATTCCAAATCATGCGGCGCGAAATCGATCACCAACAGCCGTCCGCCCGGGCGCAACACCCGCACCGCCTCACGGATGGCGCGCGCGCTGTCGTCGAGGAAGTGCAGCACCTGATGGATGATGACGACGTCGAAGGAATCGCGCGGCAGCGCGAGATCGTAGATGTCGCCCTGGCGCACGCTGCAATTCTTCAGGCCAGCGCGGTCGAGCCGGGCGCGGGCTAGCGCCAGCATGTCGAGCGAGAGATCGAGGCCGAGGCCGCGCTCGATCTCGGGCCCGAATAATTCCAGCATGCGGCCGGTGCCGGTGCCGAGATCGAGCAGCGCGAAGATCGGCTTGTCGGCGAGCGCTGACCGGATCGCGTCCTCGACCGCGGCGTCGGCGACATGGAGCTTGCGGGTGCGGTCCCATTCGGCGGCGTGGCGCCGAAAATAATTCTGCGCCGCGGTGGCGCGCGCCGCGCGCACGGCGGCGAGCCGCTCCCGGTCGCGGGCGATCACCGGATCGTCGGCGTCGAGGCGCGCGATCATGGCGCGGGCGATGTCGGCGGACCTGCCGCGCTCGCGCAGCCGGAAGAACGCCCACGAGCCTTCGCGGAAGCGCTCGACCAAGCCGGCCTCGGCGAGGAGGCGCAGATGGCGCGAGAGGCGAGGCTGGGACTGCCTCAAGATTTCGGTGAGGTCCGAGACCGTGAGCTCGGCCTCGGCGATCAGCGCCAGGATGCGCAGCCGCGTCGACTCGCCCGCGGCTTTGAGCATGGCGGTCAGCGCGGGAAAGGCGAGCGGTTCGGTGTCCATGGCGGTGGCTGCAGGATTTCGATTAGATATAAAGATATCTTTATGCGATTAACCGAAGATTGGCAAGTGGGCTGGCGCCCAAGCCTGGCGGGGGAAGCCCTTGTGGGATAGCCCTGCCGGCATAGGCTGGCGGGCGCTGGGCAGAGCGTGCGAACCTGACCGCGCCATGGCCGAAGCAACCAAGAGCAAAGAGGCGGTGGCCGCCGCCGCCGGCGTCCGCCCCGGCGAAGTCGCCGTCGAACTGCCGCCGCGCTTCGACGGCGCACTGTATTACATCGGCCGTATCCGCACGCCGTGGAAAACCCGCGAGGAGTGTCCAAAGAACGGCCGCGAGTCGGATGCGGTCTGCACCATCGAGGTCGACCCGCGCTGGGCGGCGGGTCTCGCTGGCCTGGAGACCGTCAGCCACGTGCTGGTGCTGTACTGGATGCACGAGGCGCGGCGCGATCTCCTGGTGCAGGCGCCGCGCCATTACGCCGAGCATCGCGGCACTTTTGCGCTGCGCTCGCCGGTGCGGCCGAACCCGATCGCCGCCGCGGTCACGCAGCTGCAGCGCATCGAGGGCAACAAACTCCACGTCGTCGGGCTCGATTGCATGGACGGCACGCCGCTGCTCGATCTGAAACCCTATTTCGCCTCGACCGATGCCGCCCCCGACGCCACTGTCGGCTGGCACGCTGGGCGGAAGAGCAAGTGACGGTTCAAAACAGCGGCGGCACTTCGCCCAGCGGCACCATGCCGAGCGAGACGAAGCCATCGGAGAAATTCAGCGGCAGCAGCACGGCGGGCTTTTTGTCGATCTCGGTCGGCTGACCCATCTTGTTGAGATTGTCGATGACGCTGGAATTGGCGCTGTCGCGCACGACGCCGCTCAGGCCCGGCATCAGGCGGTCGAGCGCGTTCAGTGCCTGCTGCGCGTGGCCCGAGCGGCCGCCGAGCCGGTCGATGCCGCCCCCGATCAAGCGCTCGATGCCGAGCTTCGGGATGATCTGGTCGAGGCCAGCGATGGCGACGCGAATGAGGCCGTCGAGCTTGCCTTTGGCATTGACCGTCAAGGTCCCGGTGCCGACGACGATGGCGTCCGATTGCGCCAGACGAAGCCGCGTGATCTCGATCTTGCCGCCGGCGTCGTGCATCTCGCGAAACCGCGCCGGCCACGGTTTTGGCGTCAAATCCTTAAAACCGTAGAACATGGCGTGGATCTCGCCCTGGGTCGGCGCGGCGAGCGCCGGATGCAGCGTAGGCGCCGTCGCCGCGGCAAAGCGCACCAGCGCGCCGATCACCGGATTGTCGTTCGCGGTGCCGCCGACGACGCGGCCTTGATACTCGGCGTGATCGGCGGTGAACAGCGCGGTCGCGGCGCCGCCGATAACGCGATCGAGGTGCGGCTGATCGAACGTGGCGGAGGCAACTTTCAGCTCCGGCGGCAGCCCGCTCACGCTTATTTCCCCGCGCGACCAATTGGCGGCGAAGCTTGTCAGCTCGCCTGAGCCCGCGACCGTCAGCGGGCTTGCGATGTCGGCGATCAGCAAAGTCGGATGATAGACCTCGGCGGCGACCGTCACCGCCTTGGCGTTGACGGTCAGCGGCGGCTGCGTGCTGTTGATCGCGGCGGCGGCGGTCGTGCAATTGAAGGCGAGGCGGAACGGAAAGCCGCCGATAGTCTGACTCCCGCAGGAGTAGACCCGGCCGGCGGCGGCTTCGCGCTGTATCCACGCCGCCATTTCGCGGTTGGCGACGCCGGCGGCGTAGTACCAGAGCGCGCACCAGCCGGAGGCGAGCACGACCACGATGGAGACCGGCAATACCACCGGCCAGATGCGCCGCCGCGCTGGTCCCGGCCGCCCGGCGCCGCCGGCCGTGGGGCGCCGCCGCAACGGCCTCGGCTGCATCATGTTGAGGGGAGATTCACCCTGCATCGTTCGTTTCTCGCACGACCAGTGCGGCGTTTCTAAGAACGACCCGCACCTATATCAAGCCTGCGATTGTGTGGCGCGCAGCGCCCTGTTAGGGAGCGCGGCCGAGGGTCAAGGATCAATGCCGAAGGATTGATACGGGCAATGGCCGTAACCGACGCGCACGAAACCGGCGATCTCTGGGTGTTCGGCTACGGCTCGCTGATGTGGCGCCCGGGCTTCGACGCGCTCGAGCGCGTGCCGGCGCGACTGATCGGGCTGCACCGCGCGCTGTGCGTCTTTTCCTTCGTGCATCGCGGCACGCCAGAGAAGCCGGGTCTGGTGCTCGGCCTCGACCGCGGCGGCATGTGCCGCGGCATCGCCTATCGGGTCGCGGCGGGGAAGCGCGACGAGACCATCGCCTATCTGCGCAGCCGCGAGCAGGTCACCAGCGTTTATCTGGAGACCGTGCGGCGCATCGCGCTCGAGGACGAGGCGCGGCGGCAGGTGCGCGCGCTGACCTACATCGTCGACCGCGGCCACGTGCAGTATGCGGGCCGGCTTGCCGTCGCCGAAAGCGTGCACTACGTGCGCCAGGGTTTCGGCGGCTCCGGCGCCAACCGCGATTATGTCGTCGAGACGGTGCGGGCGCTGGAGGCGCTCGGCTATCGCGAGACCGACCTGCATGCGATCGCCGAGCAGTTATCGGGGATCAGGCAACGGGAGTCAGGGATCAGACGTCACGATCAGGTCGAGCTTGATCCCTGATTTTTGGTTCGTGCCTCGGCAACGAGCCTTGCGGTTGCCTGCTCGAGCGTGCTCTCGAGCTGCGCCATGAACGTCGCACGACCAAGCCCGGGCGGAATTGGCTCCAGCGCCTCGACGACGATGGTGCCCGGCACGCGCTCGAGCGACCGGCGCGGCCAGAACAGCCCGGAATTGAGCGCCATGGGCACGCAGGGCACGCCGGCCCTGCCGTAAAGAAAAGCGACGCCGGGCTTGTAGTCGGGCTCCGCGCCCGGCGCGCGCCGCGTACCTTCGGGAAAGATGACGATCTGCCGCCCGTGCGCAAGCTCGCGCTGCGCGATTGCGGCCATGCGCGACAGCGCCGCCATGCCGGCGCTGCGGTTGACCGGAATGAGGCGCGCCTTGCGGGCGTACCAGCCGTAGAGCGGCAGCCACATCAGCTCGCGCTTGAGGATGTAGGCCGGGTCGGCCATGACGGCATAGAGCGAGATCGTTTCCCAGGCCGATTGATGCTTGCAGGCGACGATGCAGGCGCCAGGCGGAATCTTGTCGAGGCCGCGCCACTGCACCGTGATGCCGCAGATCACGCGCAACAGCCACAGCGTCGACCGCGCATAGGAACGGATGAAGGCCAGCACGAAACGCCGGGGCAAGACCAGCGTCGGCAGCGCCGCCACCGAATGCGCGGCGAGGTTTGCGTAGAACGCGACGCTGAAGGCGAACGAGCGGACGAGACGTGCGGGCGATCGGGCCAAGACGAATCGTGCCTAGAAGCTGCGCGTGTCGGCGACGCGGCGGTTTGCGCCGGTGTCGAGGGCGGCGGAGTCGAACCGCATGCGCACCTTGGCGGCCAGAAATTTCAGATATTCCGACACCACGAGCCGCGCGGTGGCTCCGTTCGACCACCACGGCTCGATGCGGAGCCGATCGGACACGACCGGGTAGGGGATCAGAGTCGCCTCGGGCAGTTGATGGCCGAGCTCGGCGAGCGCGCGCGGCATGTGATAGGCCGAGGTCACGACGATGAGCGACTGGAAGCGATGCTCAAGCGCCCAGCGCCGCGCCTGCACGGCGTTGCCCAATGTATTGAGCGCTGAATAGTCGAGATCGACGCAGCAGGTCAGCCAGCGGTCGTAGTCGACGGTCTGCCGCGCGATGTCGGTCGTGGTGGTGCCAGGGTTGACGCCGGTGATGAGCAGGCGCTTGCCGCGACCCGCCGCCAGCAATTCGAGCGCGTCGCTGACCCGCGAGGTGCCGCCGGTCAGGACCACGATACCGTCGGCGCTCTGGTCGAGAGTGACCTGCTGGCTCGGCAGCAGCCAGACGAAGCCGGCGAAGCCGCCAATGAGCGCCAAGGCGGCAAGCACGCCAAGCTTGAACGTTGCCGACGTGATGCGCCGCCTTCTGACAGCGGTTCTAAGGCTCTTCATCGCCGCGCGCGTCCCCAGCCCCGCAATTCGCTTCGATCCGGCGCGAAAGCCGGGCGGGGCCCATCATAGCCGCACTCAGTCGATGGTCTCCAGGGTCCGGTTGACGGTGTTGCGCGACACGAATGCCGTCACCACGGCCATGACCAGGATCTCGATGACGATCGCGAGGTAGCCTTCGACGCCGATGGAGAGGGTGCCGAACAGCGCCGCCGCCTCGTCGCCGCTCGGGGTGCCGGCGAGCCAGACCCGCGCCGCCTCGGCGCATCCGAACAACACGATGGCGGCGCCGCCGCCGATCAGGCCGCCTTTGAGCCCGAGCAGAAGAAAGTGGCGCTGGAACTGGCCCGCGATGAAGGCGTCGGTGGCGCCGACATAGTGCAGCACTTCGACGATCGGCCGGTTGGTGGCCATAGCGCCGCGGGTGGCGAACGTTACCGACAGCACCGTGACCGCGACGACGAGGCCGAGCAGCGCGAGCCCGGCGATCACCGCGGTTTCGGCCATGGTGCGCATGCGCTCGATCCAGCCGCGATGATCGTCGAGGCTCGCGGTCGGCACGTCCTTGGCCAGCGCCTGGCGCAGGTCCGCGAAATCCGGTCTGGTGCCCGCCGCGAGCTTTATAACGATCAGACGCGGCACCGGCAGGTCGTCGAGCTTGAGCCCCGCGCCAAGCCACGGCTCGACGAGCTTCTCGGACTCCGCCTTCGAGTAGGGACGCACCTCGGCGACGCCGGCCGCGGCGCGCGCCAGCGCTGCGGCCTTGTTGACGTCGGCCTCGATGTCGCGGGCGGCGGCGGGCCGCACCTGAACGGTGACCTCGCGGCCGACATCGGACTGCCACGCGTTGGCGTTGCCGACCACCATCATGGCGGCGCCGGTGGTGAGCGCGGCGAGGAACGTCATGATGGCGACGACGGCGGCGAGCGAGCGGCCGGCGATCGAGCCGGCCGGCACGATCGAGGTCGCGACATCGGGCACGCGGCCGAGCACGGGGCCGGCGTCGAGCTCATCCCACGGCTCCGCCATGGTCTCGACTGATCTAGTCGTAGACATGCAGGCGTCCCTCGTGGAGCACCAGGCGGCGGGCGTCGAATTCGTCCATCAGCGCGATGTCATGGGTGGCGATGACGACCGAGGTGCCCGATTTGTTGAGCTCGATGAACAGCCGCAGCAGGCGCTGGCCGAGATTGGGATCGACGTTTCCCGTGGGTTCGTCGGCGAGCAGGAGCTGCGGCCGCGCGATCACCGCGCGCGCGATCGCGGCGCGCTGCTTCTCGCCGCCGGACAGAATTGGCGGCAGCGCGCCCATGCGCTCGCCGAGCCCGACCCAGTGCAGCAGCTCCACCACTTCGTCCCGATAGTCGGCCTCGTCCTTGCCGATGACGCGCAGCGGCAGCGCCACGTTCTCGTAGGTGGTCATGTGGTCGAGCAGGCGGAAGTCCTGGAACACCAGCCCGATGCGGCGCCGCATGGTGGCACGACCGTCCTTGGTCAGCGTCGCGGTGTCCTGGTCGAACATGGTGACGAGGCCGCGGCTCGGGCGCAGCGCCAGGAACAGCATGCGCAGTAGCGTCGTCTTGCCGGCGCCCGACGGCCCGGTCAGAAACTGGAACGACTTCGGCTCGATGCGAAAGGTCAGGTCGCGCAGCACCTCGGGGCCGAGCCCATAGCGCAAGCCGACATTCTCGAATCGGATCACGCGGTCCTCCGCCAGAGGGCACCGCCGCAGCGCCGAGTTTGCTCGCCACGGCCGGTTCCGGCCTGATTCGCCCCGGACGCAAATCTAGCACCGTGGCGCGGCGGCAGGGGCAACGGGGGATTGGCAAGGGTTTGTCAGGGGTTTGGCAGCTCTCGGCTCTGGCAGGTGCTTGGCTTGGTTTCCAATCCGTTAACGGATCGGCTGCTAGGTTCATCCGAGTACTGTCGGGCTGCTGATTTGCCGATGCTGATCGTCTGCCCGTCCTGCGCTATCTCCTACGACATCGAGGCGGCAAGCCAGCAGCCCGACGGCCGCCAGGTGCGTTGCGTGCGCTGCCGCACGGTCTGGCGCGCCCTGCCGAGCCGCGCCGAACGCCTCATGGCGGCGGCCGAGGCGATCGCGCCCGCGACGCAGCTCGCCGAAACGGCCGCTCCGGTCGCCGACAAATTCGCGGTCGCCGACGTGGCGATGGCCGATAACGAGATACCGGCCGAGGCGGTGGATGCGCCGGCCCCCGAGTTTGCTGCCGCCGAGGCCGAGAGTGTCGCCGACGCGACGGCCGCGGTGGAGGCGCCGCCGCGCGTGCCGGTCGATCTCGACCGCGGCGGGCCGGTTGCGGTCGAAGCCGAGCACCATGACGAGCCGGCGCCCGAGCCGGTCGAGGACATCGAGACGTATGCGGCGCGCCACGACAAGCGCCGCAGCCGGTTCTCGCTGAATTGGCCGCTCCCCAACATGCATACCGGCATTTTGGCGCTGCTGATCGTCGATGCCATCCTGATCGGCTGGCGCAGCGACTTCGTCCGCGTCTTTCCGCAGACCGCATCGTTCTATGCCACGCTCGGCCTGCCGGTGAACCTGCGCAGCGTTACCTTCGAGGATGTCGCCACCTCGACCGAACAGAACGAAGGCGTGCCGATCCTCGTCGTGCAGGGCAATATCGTCAA
>Ga0306925_10003167_pt1 | contig 14467 bp, 13 predicted proteins | sample flu12Cox44000176_FD_203755 | JGI IMG/M metagenome (GOLD analysis project Ga0306925, IMG submission 203755) | Lab enrichment of tropical soil microbial communities from Luquillo Experimental Forest, Puerto Rico - flux8day.12C.oxic.44.000.176 (v2)... | ecosystem: Environmental > Terrestrial >... | reverse complement strand
AGATAAGAGCAAGCCCATGTCCCCGCCCAGGCTTCCACCAATGACGGCAACGATCCGGTTCTTGACGTTACCAAGTTGCCGATCGAGCGCTTCGATAAAATTGATAATGTATTGCTGCTCGAAATTAAGGACGTCCAACTTCTTCGGATCGTAAACATACGGGTAAGCAATTTGTGTGTAATCAAATGGCTCACCGTACGCACTATTGGGTAAGTCAAACGAAATGATCGTATAAAATTGTCCAACCTGTGCTGATCCTTCGTAATGAAGATAACTTGCTACATTGTCGGCTTCCTCTGCTCGGGCGCCGCCACCATGGATGTATATTACGATTTTGTCATTCGGTGGTATCGCCGGGACATCGAAGGGAAGCCAGCGCGGTGCAGGAGTTCCAACCGGCTGGATCGTTGGTTGATTGAGGATGCTCGGTAGAAATGGAGTGGCGCCCAGATATCGGTCATCGCGCGAAATTACATAACGCGTCGTCATGTGCAGCGGCAATCCGTAAGCTTGTGGGACGTCGAAGGTTATGTCATATTGGGGATAGGGAGCCGTTGGTACATTCACCGGCCGGTGTGGGGTGTCATCCTCACCAGACACCGCGATCCAATGGAGCTGACTCCGAAAGGCCCGCCAACTCGCATCGTTTGCACGAATTGCCCATAATGCATTGTAGGCGTTGTCGAGAACACTTCGGATCGCGAGCTGGCAGGTCCCGCTCCCGCTCGGTGAAACGCAAAATTGATAGGTAGCAGGATCGATTGAGGAGATATAGTTCACGAGGCTCGCATCCTGGGGAGGGTTCGTTATGAGTCCTACCGCCAGGCCGACGCCGCCAGCGAGGAGGACTGCCTCAGGGATTGCTGACGGCGTAAACTCCAGGAGCTGGGTGATAGTCTCGCCTTGACCTAACCCATTTACACCTAGAACTATGTAAGGAGAGGGACCAAACGTTTTCGGGCCTGATCTATTGACTAGGCCGTCCGTGGTGACCCCAACTACTAAGATTATCGGGCTGCTGGCGGGAGTCGGCGCGCCGGTGTTGGTCAGCGTGATGATACTGTTGTAGGTCTGGGTGGAACGGTTCAGGACGAGGCCGGACCTCGTGATGTTAAAAGACGAGGTGATGTCGTTGTACTGTAGGTTTTGAAATTTCTCGAATGCGTGCCGGCCCGGCGAGCTGCGCGATGTAGCCAGCCAATTCCGTATCTGCGGGGGCAGTTCCACCGCCAATCGGGACAGGATAGCGGCCAAGATACATCAACACCGCATCGTATAGCATATGGAGCGGGTCTTGCGATTGAGCTTCGGTTCTGAGAAAACCACCTAGTGGTGAAAATCTAACAGAAGGGTCCCATCTGCATCGAGGGTTTGCGCCGTTTTGAGCCAGCTTTGGAGGGTAGCAACCGTCAGATTTTATCCACTAGCCTACCGTTATACTCTGGCCCGCCGCCCCCCTCCTCTCTACTCGAAAGGGACACCCCCGCATCCGATGTGTCGAGCAGGTCAAAACCCAATCTCGTTGCGAGCGGCGCCACGTGGTAGTCATAGGTTAGAAAGCCAGTGGGCAATGCCGGATTGAATTTGAAATCGGACCGGCTCGAGCACGGTTCACCCGGCGCTAAGGGAACGTCGTTGGGGTTGTCATCAGCTACGACACTATCGGGGTTGATAGCAAGCGACGGAAAGCCCTGCGCCTGTGCGGGAACCGCGCATAGCAAAGCCGAAAGCGAAATCACGATCATACAGGCTAACTTGCTGGTTAATCCGCCGCGGTAGGCGATCAATACCTCGAAGCACACGGGCTTCATTGGTTAGTTCCTCGCTGAGTGAGCTGGTTTGACGCAGGTTTTTTTGCAGGACGGTAACGATAAGGCCACCCCGAATGCGTCGCCGAACAGGGCGGGGTCAGTCGCCGAACAGGGCGGGGTCAACGGATGAAGGCATCGCCGGACGGGGCCACAGCGCCGGTTGGGCTCGATCGATTTTCAGCATAAGGAAGAATAACAGGATGCCACTGCCGGTTAGAAGAACAGTACTAGGCTCTGGAACGAGCGCCGTAACCGTAAACCCGGCTCCCGAGTAGATGTTCAATGCTCCCGCCGAACTCCCGTCGATGCTGAACACCATCAAAGCATCAGATCCAGTAGGATCGGATGTGGAAAAAACTGACTGATTGGTAAGGGGGTCCAGAACGAACAGGGAAAAGCTATCCGGGAACGCTAATGGACCGGGGCCAAAGGTCGTGGCGTCTAGCTGAAAGGAAAAATCGGTTTTGAGCGTGATGCCGTTCAGGTATTCGTTAAAGAAGGAAAAACCAGTGGTAGACAGAGTGACAGGACCGGGCAGGGATCCAGTAACATTTCCTGTATTCGGACCAGGAGTGCCCAGTTGGCCGTCGGTTGTAAAATCAGAAATTGTTACGGTATTTGGGAGATGAGGTCCGAGACCGGAAATAAAATCAAAGGCCAGTATTTCCGATGAGATATTCGTGATCGGCGAAGTGTGAACATCGACAACGATTGATGTTGCGAACGCGGGTAAGTTAAAAAGAACAACTGAAAGGCTCAAACCCAAGCGGAGAGCTAGTTTTTGGGCAAGCATAAGTCCTCCCTCTCTCGATTTACTTTTCACCGCTTATCCAACACGTCGCCGCACCTGATAGTTTGAACAGCTTCGCCCGCACCCTCAGGTTCATCTGTCGATCCTCTCTTGCTTCGAGCGATTCCCCACCTCGGCTCGGCCAGCATGACCAGCGTTAAGCGAGAAGCAAGGAATCGGCGATAAAATCTTCCGAAATTTTCGGAAATGTTGCAAAATCCGTGATGAAGAGCTTGACCCATGGCGCGGCGACCGCCTTCGGCGGATGGCTCGCCCGCAGCCGCGGGGAGGACGGGCATGCAGGGGCTCGCTCCGTCGGATATTTTCCTGTTCGAGGACTTCCGCCTCGACCGGCGAGGCGGTCTGTTTCGGCGCGATGATAATGGCGCGTTTGTCCCGGTCGCGATCGGCTCGCGCGCGCTCGACATTCTCGGTGTGCTGATCGAGCGGGCCGGTGAGATCGTCTCGAAAGACGACCTCCTCGCCGCCGTGTGGCCCGAGACCGTGGTCGACAACAGTAACCTGACCGTTCAGATATCGGCGCTGCGCCGGGTGCTCGATCGAGGGCGATCGAATGGGAGCTGCATCCAGACGGTGTCCGGGCGCGGTTATCGCTTCATCGCGCCGGTAGCGCACCCGAACGCCGAGATTCTCCCGCCCTATCCGCAAACGGACCCCGGCACAGAAGAGCGACCGCCAGGCTTGCGCTCCGCACTCAGCGCCGCGTCCTCGACCCGCCGTCTCGCCGCGATCCTTGCCTTGGACGTGGCCGGGTATTCGCGGTTAATGGGTGCCGATGAGGAGGGTACGCACGACCGGGTGAAGGCGCATCAGCGCGAGCTCGTCGAGCCCAAATTCAGGGAGCACCGCGGGCGCATCGTCAATACAACCGGCGACGGAATGCTCGTGGAGTTCCAGAGTGTCGTCGATGCGGTGCGTTGCGCCGCCGAGGTGCAGCGCGGGATGATCGACCGCGAGCTCGAACTGCCCGACGAGCAGCGCATCAAATTTCGCATCGGTATTAATCTCGGCGACGTCATCGCCGAGGGCGGCGACATCTTCGGCGACGGCGTCAATGTCGCCGCGAGGCTCGAGGCCCTTGCCGAGCCGGGTTGTATCTACGTCTCGCGGGTTGTTCGCGATCAGGTGCGCGACGGGCTCGACTTCGCTTTTGAAGATCTCGGAGACCAGCAAGTCAAAAACCTGGCGCGGCCGGTGCGCGTCTACCGGGTTCGCGACGACGCCCTTGACGTCAAAAAAAGCATCAATCACTTGACCCAGCCGCCGCTCCCCGGCAGGCCGTCGATTGCGGTTCTGCCCTTTGCCAATATGAGCGGCGATCCCGAGCAGGAGTATTTTGCCGACGGTGTGGTCGAAGAGATCATCACGGCGCTTTCCCGCATTCGCTGGCTCTTCGTCATTGCCCGCAATTCGAGCTTTACCTACAAGAGCCAGGCGATCGATGTGAAGCAGGTCGGTCGCGAACTGGGTGTGCGCTATGTGCTCGAGGGCTCGGTACGCAAAGCCGGCAGCCGCATGCGCATCGCGGCACAGCTGATCGAGGCCCACTCCGGCAGGCATATTTGGGCCGACCACTTCGACGGGTCCCTCGAAGACGTTTTCGACCTTCAGGACAAGGTCGCATCCAGTGTCGCCGGCATCATCGAACCAGCATTACAGAGTGCTGAAACCGCTCGCTTGGTTGCCCGCCCGACAAGCGATCTTACCGCTTACGACCTTTATCTGCGCGCCCACGCGAAACACTTGTCGGCCGGAACGCAATCGGGTGAGGCGCTGCACCTTCTCGAGCAGGCGATTCGACGTGATCCGCAGTACGGGCCTGCGCTGGCCCTGGCTGCGGTCTGTCACAGTGCGCTCTACATGGGAGGCCGAAGCGAAGATCCGGAAGCAAACAAACGCAATGCCGCCGCTTTCGCCCGACGGGCTCTGGTAGTAGCTGGAGACGACCCGGCCATCCTGGCGAATGTCGCTTATGCGCTGGCATATATCGGCGAAGATCTCGGTGCGATGATGGCACTGATAGATCGCGTGCTTGCGCTCAACCCGAGCTTTGCCCGGGGGTGGTACATCAGCGGCTGGCTCAGGCTTTGGGCGGGCCAGCCCGACATCGCGATCGAGCACGCCGAGAAGTCGCTGCGCCTAAGCCCGCGCGAACGCGTTGGCTTGACTCAATTTGTAATTGGTGCGGCACATTTTTACAGCCGGCGTTTCGAGGAGGCAGTGCCGAAGTTCCTCCTCACCATGCAAGAGGACCCCAGCACTCCCGACGTCTATCGCGCTCTCGCTACTTGCTACGCCCATATGGGACGGATCGATGAGGCCCGAGAGGTCATCGCGCGGCTACGCACTACTACCCCTCGTGTAATCCCCAAACTCAGCCGCTTGAGCAATCCCGCGCACCGCGAGCTTTATCTGTCGGGGTTACGCTTGGCAGCCGGCGAGGAGTCATTGACCTGACCCGGAGGCTAGCTTGTCCTCGTACCGGACAATCATCCTACAATGCTCCTTACGGACGCGTGTCGGCTGCTTGCGGGAACACCCAAACCTCCTCCTCCTGAGCAATCCCGGTACCGTCGCTATACTGCGCGCCGGTATCGGCGCCATTTCCTTTGACGCCCACAAATTTTCTGGTGCCGCCAGTAATGATCGTGCTCTCGCGGAAAACTAAGGGTGGGCCAAACCCCCGGAACAGGAATCTTCGGCGCAGCAGGCCGTTCCTTGCCCGTTAGCCTCGAAAACGCTCCCGTCCTCGTAGCTCCTCATAAAACTTTCAAAGAACGGAACGCATACCCCGGTAGGATTGCCGCTTTGGTCGTGCGCTCCACTCGGCGAGAAAGAGAGCAAAATAGTTGTCGACGTGTTGATTGTGCATTTGCCAAGGTTGGCATGATGGATTTCTTCCCGCGTTTCACAGGTGCCGTTGGTGTTGAAGGACAAGAATTTGCACCCAGCGCCGCCATTCGTGGCATCGCAGGTACCACTCACAGGACCAAACGCTGTGTTGGCGGTGCCAAAATTGACCGTCGTCTCGGCGTGCACGGTCTGTTGAGCGAAGACCGGCGCGGCATTGAACGGCGCAGCGAGCATAGTGAAGGCGACGACCATAGCAAGCATGGCGCCACAGCGGGCGAGCGGAACGATCTTCGACATGATTTTCCTCCTCTGTTGAACGTCGTTTTCCCTGCTTGGCTCTAACAGCGGCATTCCCCGGGTGCGATTAACTAAAAGCCGTCGGTCAGGATGACCAGCGGTTGGCGACAAGCAACGAATCGGCGATAAAATCTTCCGAAATTTTCCGAAATGTTCCAAAATGCTGTCCGTATAAAGCCTTGATCCCTCGGCGCGGTCTCTCTTCGGGCGTCGCTCGCTGGAGACGGCGGGAGAACGGGCATGCAGGGAGTTGCTCCGTCTGACACTTTCTTGTTCGAGGACTTCCGCCTCGACCGGCGTGGCGGTCTGTTCCGGTGTAATGGTGTCGGTAAGAATGAGCGGGTCGCGATCGGCTCACGCGCGCTCGACATTCTCGCCGTGCTGATCGAGCGGGCGGGTGAGGTCGTTTCGAAGGAAGAAATCATTACCGCCGTGTGGCCGGAGACGGTGGTCGAGGACAGCAACCTGACGGTGCAGATCTCCGCGCTTCGCCGCGTGCTCGATCGCGGCCGATCAAACGGGAGCTGCATTCAAACGGTGTCCGGGCGCGGTTATCGCTTCATCGCGCCGCTAGAGCACCCGAACACCGAGGTTCTCCCGGCCTCCCCCGAACCGGGCTCCGGCATCGAAGAGCGGCAGCGGGGCTTGCCCTCCGCGCCCAGCGCCGTGGGCTCGGCCCGCCGTCTCGCCGCGATCCTTGCCTTGGACGTGGCGGGGTATTCGCGGCTAATGGGTGCCGACGAGGAGGGCACGCATGAACGACTGGAGGCGCATCAACGCAAGCTGCTCGAGCCCAAAATCAGGGAGCACCGCGGCCGGATAGTCAATACAACCGGCGACGGAATGCTCATGGAGTTCCCGAGCGTCGTCGATGCGGTGCGTTGCGCCGTCGAGGTGCAGCGCGGGATGATCGACCGCGAGCGCGAACTGCCCGACGAGCAGCGCATCAAATTTCGCATCGGCATTAATCTCGGCGACGTCATCGCCGAGGGCGGCGACATCTTCGGCGACGGCGTCAATGTCGCTTCGAGGTTGGAGGCCCTTGCCGAGCCGGGTTGTATCTACATCTCGCGGGTTGTTCGCGATCAGGTGCGCGACAGGCTCGACTTCGCTCTTGAAGATCTAGGAGACCAGCAAGTCAAAAACCTGGCGCGGCCGGTGCGCGTCTACCGGGTTCGCGACGACGCCCTTGACGTCGAAAAATCCATCGACCACTTGCCGCCGCTCCCCGACAGGCCGTCGATTGCAGTTCTGCCCTTCGCCAATATGAGCCGCGATCCGGAGCAGGAATATTTCGCCGACGGCATGGTCGAGGAGATCATCACCGCGCTCTCCCGCATCCGCTGGCTCTTCGTCATTGCCCGCAATTCGAGCTTTACCTACAAGGCTCAGGCGATCGACGTGAAGCAGGTTGGTCGCGAACTGGGTGTGCGCTATGTGCTCGAAGGCTCGGTACGCAAAGCCGGCAGCCGAGTGCGCATCGCGGCGCAGCTGATCGAGGCTCACTCCGGCAGGCATATTTGGGCCGACCGCTTCGACGGGTCCCTCGAAGACGTTTTCGACCTTCAGGACAAGGTCGCATCCAGTGTCGCCGGCGTCATCGAACCAGCATTACAGAGTGCCGAAACTGCTCGCGTGGTCGTCCGCCCGACGAGCGACCCTACCGCTTACGACCTTTATCTGCGCGCCCACGCGAAGCACTTGTCGGCGGGAACGCAATCGGGCGAGGCGCTTCGCCTTCTCGAGGAAGCTATTCGACGAGATCCGCAGTATGGACCGGCGCTCGCCCTGGCTGCAATCTGTCACGGTCGGCTCCACATGGGAGGCCACAGTCCGCTCTACATGGGCCGCAGTGAAGATCCGGAAGCAAACAAACGCAAAGCCGCCGATTTCGCCCGACGGGCTCTGGTAGTAGCTCAGGACGACCCGGCCATTCTCGCGAATGCCGCTTATGCGCTGGCATATATCGGCGAAGATCTCGGTGCGATGATGGCGCTGATAGATCGCGCGCTGGCGCTCAACCCGAGCTTTGCACGTGGTTGGTACATCAGTGGCGCTCTTAGGGTTTGGGCGGGTCAACCCGACATTGCGATCGAGCACGCCGAGAAGTCGCTGCGTCTAAGCCCGCGCGAACGCGTTGGCTGGACTCAATTTATAATCGGCGCGGCACATTTTTACAGCCGGCGTTTCGAGGAGGCGGTGCCGAAGTTCCTCCTCACCATGCAAGAGGACCCCAGCGCTACTGGCGCCTACCGCGCTCTCGCCGCTTGCTACGCCCATATGGGGCGGATCGACGAGGCCAGAAAGGTCATCGCGCGGTTGCGCACCATTACCCCTCGGGTAATGCCGAAGCTCAGCCGCCTGAGCAATCCCGCCCATCGCGAGCTTTATCTGTCGGGCCTCCGCTTGGCAGCCGGCGAGGGCCAGTAACCTGACGCGCTGGCTCGCTTGTTCCTGTACCGATGCTTATTGCTGGTCCTGACCCTCGCTGGCCACAGCGACGCCATTCCCAGCGTAAGGCAGCACCAATGCGAAACCAGCTGCTGGCGGAAGCGGGGTATTACTGAGATAATTGTAGAGCGTAATACCGCCGGGAGTGAGTTCCTGGAAGTTGTACTTGTGCCCGTTGAAGGTAAAGTCACGGCTATACAGCAGAGTTTCTGTGATCGCATGTTGGATGAAGCTGAAAGAGTCGAACTGCAGGCTCAAGAACTCTGGCCTCTTGAAATGTGCGATCAGGTGCCCGGCGGAAAACGTGTCCGGATTGCTCCAATCGCCTTGGGGCGTAGGGTTGTAATAAATATCGTAGGCGCCAGCGGGGCCCAGAAAGAGGGCAATATCACCGTTGTTCGACAAGAAGGATATTGAAAGCATCGCGCGAAAGGTGAAGTACGCGGTATTCTCGCTAGGCGCGCCCTTAAATAAGGAGTTTGACTCTTCGATACCATTGATATCTGTGAAGTAGCCGACGACTTCACCGTTACCGATGCTTGGATCGAATTAAACCTGCCGACGAGATAGCAGGCGACCGCGGAGGACGGAATCTGCTGCGCTTCCGCCAGGGGCAACCATCCCATAACCGCCACGGCCAGCGCCGACATTAAGAACTGATATCGTTTCATCGGGTCCTCGGAGTTACCGCCAGGATCTTTGGCAGGTGATGGACCGGCGACGAAATCAATTGTTCTGAATTCTTCTCAAAAGGCGCAGAATCAGCCCCTCGCGTAATCGTCGGCCGCGCTCGCAGCTGGAGAAAGGGGAGTATGGACGCGTTTCCCGCCGCGGATGTCTTCGTCTTCGAAGGTTTTCGTCTCGACCGCCGGGCCGGCGGTCTGTTCCGAGCGGATGAAGGCGGCGTTCTGGCTCCTGTGGCGATCGGCTCGCGCGCGCTCGACCGGCTGCTTCTGTTGGTATGCAGGCATGGCGATCTCGTTTCGAAGGACGAGATCATGACCGTCATCTGGCCCGGAATGACGGTTGCCGAAAGTAACTTGCCGGCGCATATCTGGGCGCTTCGTAAGGTGCTCGATCGCGGGCGGGCGAACGGGAGCTGTATTCAGACGGTCGCCCGCCGCGGCTATCGCTTCGTGGCGGCGGTGACACGCACCCCCGCACAGGCGCGCCCGGCAAGTCCTTGGATCTCGCCCGCTGTTGCAACCCGCCAACCCATGCTCGCGCCGCCGCTTTCGCTTGCCGTGCTGCCGTTTGCCAATTTCAGCGACTCTTCTGATCAGCAGCATCTCTCGGATCGGATTACCGAGGACCTGACGACCGATCTGTCGCGGTTCAACAATATGCGCGTAGTCTCCCGCACCACCGCACTCACCTACCGGAACAAGCCCGTCGACGCAAAACAGATCGGTCGTGAACTAGACGTTCGTTATGTATTGGAAGGTAGCGCGCAGCGCTTTTCCGACCGCATTCGCGTCAACGCCCATCTGATCGACGCGCGGGCCGACACACATCTATGGGCGCAGCGTTTTGACTGCGACGCCGACGCTCCGTCCGCCCTGCAAGACGAGATCAGGAAGCGCAGCACGGTTGCGCTCTATCAAGCGTTGATCGATGCAGAGGCCGCCCGGCCATCCGAGCGGCCCGTTACGCTCGACTATGTTGTTCGCGGGCGGGTCGCCAATTTGAGGGCGCTGGGGCGTGACTGTTATGCCGGGTCGATTTGTCTGTTCGAGCGTGCACTAGCGATCGATCCGCATTCGCCCGAGGCGCAGGCCTGGCTCGCGGAAACGCTCGCGTACCGTGCGTTCGAGGGAATAGCGGAAGCGGCGGCGGCCGACATCGCTCGCGCGAAAGGACTGGCGGCGCAGGCCCTAGCCGCGTCGCCGCGCAGCGCGTTTGCGCATGTTGCGCAGTGGCGCGTGCTGTGCGCACAAGCCGGTTCGAGGAGGCGATCTCCGAATGCGAGGCGGCGAATGCGATCAATCCCGGCTTGCCGCATCACTACGGCTATCTAGGTGCTTGCAGACTATGGACCGGCTCGATCAACGACGCGATCCCGCTTGCCGAACGCGCGATGGCCATCAGTCCGCGCGATCCCTACCGGGCCTATTGGTATTTCACCATCGGGCAGGTGCATCTACTCAATCGCGCACCAGCGAGGCGATCGTGTGGTTCGATAAAGTACATAGATTGATGCCCCATTTTCCTCTCGTTCACGCCTGGCTCGCCGCCGCTTGTGCCCAAAACGGCCAGATCGAGCGCGCTCGAGCCGAACTCGCCGAAGCGCGCGGTCTGAGCCGCGATGGCCGGTATTCGAACATCGCGCGGTTGAAGGCGGCCGAACATTTCGGCGTTGCAGAAATGCGGAACCTAGCCGAAACGATTTATTTCGCCGGGCTGCGCAAGGCTGGGATGCCGGACGAGTGAACCAGCCGCGCCGCCGGCAATCTTAACGATCGGCGTTCCCTGGTGCTTCTCTGCTAGGCCGAATTGGTTCCCCTGTTAGGCCGATTTAATTCCCTGTTCGGCCGTCTAGGGAACTCGCCTCCACTTCAACGAAAAATCAATCACTTGCTGGCGCGCACCGGGCGCAGGAAGGGGGCGCCGGCCCGCTTTTCCCGGTTTCTTCCCGTCCACCAGGGAAGCGCCGCCGGCTTCGGGCTCAAAAGGCGCGGTCGCGCAGCTCGTTGTTGGTATGGCGGTCGCCGGCCATCCAGCGCGCTAACTCCTGGTGCGCATCGGCGCGGCGCGCGGCGTCGATCTCGGCCACGTCGGGCGGGTCCTCGGTGAACTCGACGACGAGGCCGTCGGGCGAGGAGACATAGATCGACTTGCAGTAGCCGTGATTGCTCTCGCGGTAGGTCTCGCCGGCACGCTCGAGCCGGCGTTTCAGCTCGTCGTAGGTCGCGGGTTCGGCCTTGAAGGCGATATGGTCGTAGCGGCCGATCTTGGCCGGCCGTTCCGCCTGGGTGAGCTCGCACATTTCCGGGTCGGCGAACTGGAAGAAGGCGAGCGAGCTGCCGTCCGCCATGCCGAAGAAGGTGTGGCAGAACTCGATCTCCTTGTTGAGCTCACTGCTGAAGCTCTTCTCGCACCAGGTCGCGACCAGAGGGATCCCGAGGAGATCCTCGAAGAAGCGGCGGTTCCTCTCATGGTCGCGCACGACGAAGGCGTGATGATGCAAGCGTGACGGCAGGTGCGACAGAAGACCGGCGGTCCTCGGCGCGGTCGTATCCATTTCCTTCCTCCCTCAGCTCGATAGGAGAACCGATAGCACAGACACCGACGTCTTGACAGAAGGAGCGGCGGGGGCATGCTGTTGCCTGCGTTCTCGATATCGTTAAAGGCTCGCTCACATGATCGGTGCGGATCCTACCGGCAAGGCCGCGCTCGTGACCGGCGCCGCCTCGGGCATCGGGCTTGCCACGGCAGAAGCTTTCGCCCGCAACGGCGCCGCCGTGGCGCTCAACCACCTGCCCGAGGATCCGCGTGGACCGCGTGAGGTCGAGCGCCTCAAGGTGCAGGGGTGGCGGGTTATCACCGCACCCGGCGACGTGTCGCAGCCGGAGCAGGCCGAGCGCATGGTGGCGAATGCCATCGACGCGCTCGGGCGTCTCGATTTTCTCGTCAACAACGCCGGCACACCGGCGACGACGATGCCGATCCCGTTCGAAAATCTGGACGCGCTGACCGAGAGCTTCTGGTCGACGATCCTGACCACCAATTTGATCGGCCCGTTCCGTTGTGCCCATGCCGCGGCTGCGGCGCTCAAGCTGGCGCGGGGTGCGATCTGCAACACCGCCTCGATCGCCGGCGTGATGGGGTCGGGCAGCAGCATTCCTTATGCGACGAGTAAGGCGGGGCTGATCAATCTGACGCGCAGCTTGGCGCGGACCCTGGCGCCGGAGGTGCGGGTCAACGCGGTGGCGCCAGGCCATGTCGACAGCCCGTGGCAAAAAGACTGGCCGGAGGACAGGAAGCGCGCGACGGTCGAGCGCACACCGCTCAGGCGCGCCTGCCAGCCCGAGGACATCGCCGAGGTGATCTTCTTCTTGTGCGCCGGTGCGGCGATGATCACCGGTCAAACCGTCATCGTCGATGGCGGTCTGACCCTGTGAGCGGGAGGAAAACGAAGTGAGCGAGCAGCGACCGATGACCGGGGCGATGCCCGGGGCGATGAACGGCGCCGAATGGCTGGCGCGGGCATTGGCCGGGACCGGCATGACGCATGTCTTTTTTGTCGAGTCGGTGCTGCGCCGCACCCTGCTCCAGCTCGGAGATTTGGGGGTGAAACCTATCCTAGCGCATTCTGAAAAGGCGGCGGCCTACATGGCTGATGGTTATGCCCGCGTCGCCGGGCGACCCGGCGTATGCATGGCGCAGTCGGTCGGTGCTGCAAACCTCGCTTCCGGGCTCCAGGATCCCTATCTTGGGCACAGCCCGGTCATCGCGCTGACCGGGCGCAAGGAACCCTCCTTCCAGCACCGCAATTCCTATCAGGAAATCGCTCACGCCCCGCTCTTCGCCGCAGTGACAAAATTCTCGACCCCGGTCGATTCGACCGCCGAGCTGCCGCGCTTGTTGCGTCAAGCGTAGCGCGCCGCTTTGGCAGACCCGCCGCGTCCGACCCATCTCGACTTCTGCGGGCTGCAGGGCGACGTGCTCGGCCAGACCTCAGAGCCGCCGGTCATCGACGCCGAAGCACGGCGGATCCCTGCGCACCGGCCGGTGGCCGACGCCGCCGATATCGAGCGCGCAGTCGCGGCGTTGACCGCTGCCCGGTGCGTCGCGATCGTCGCCGGTGACGGGGCCGCCGCCTCGCAGGCGGGGCCGGAGATCCTCGCTTTGGCCGAGGCGCTCGCGGCGCCGGTTGCCACCACGCTCGGGGCGCGCGGCATCATCCCGACCCGACATCGTCTGTCGGCCGGCGTCGCCGGCAGCTATTCTGCACCGCCGGCGAATCGTCTCGTTCACGGCGCCGAGCTCGTGCTATTCGTCGGCTGCGACACCGGGGACCAAGTTACGTTGAACTGGCGGGTGCCGCCGCCCGGGACCGCCGTTGTGCAGATCGATGCCGACCCGGTCGAGCTCGGACGCAGCTATCCGAAGACGACGGGCCTTCTGGGGGACCCGAAGGCAACATTGGCCCGGCTCAATCAGGTCATCGGGCGCCCGGCGCGCGACACGGGCTTTGCCGAGGAAGCGGCGCGGATCATCGCCGATTGGCGCGCGACGATGGCACCGCTGATCGAGAGCGATACCGCCCCACCCCGCGTCGAGCGGCTGTGCGCCGAGGTCACGCAGGCATTGCCCTCAGACGGGATAATGGTGGCCGATACCGGGTACTCGGGAATCTGGACTGGCACGATGATCGAGCTCAACGGCGCCGGGCAGACCTATTTGCGCGCGGCGGGATCGCTCGGTTGGTCGTTTCCCGCCTCGATCGGCGCCAAATGCGCGGCGGCCGGCCGGAAGGTGCTGTGCTTTACGGGTGATGGCGGGTTCTACTATCACCTCGCGGAACTGGAGACGGCGCGGCGCTGCGGCATCGCGGTCACTATCGTCGTCAACAACAATTCCGGCTTTGGCCAAAACCTGACCGGCGTCCGCCGGATCGCCGGCAATCGGCCGGGCAGGGGGGAGGAGCTGATCCGCTTTGGTCCAACCGATTTCACTGCCGTAGCCAGAAGCTTCGGGGTGCGGGGCGTCCGGGTCGAGCGTGCCGCTGAGATCGCGCCCGCCCTCGTCGAGGCACTGTGCGCGGACGAGCCGGTGGTGGTCGACGTGGTCACCGATCTGGAGCCGCGAGCCCCGGAGCCGTGGGCTCCCGCTCAGCCGTGAGTGATCGCCGTTGTTGCTGGCGAGGTCGGCTCGCCGGCGGCGGGGTCAGGGGGTGATGCCGAGGCTGCGAATTTTTTCGAACAGGGGCTGGACCTGAGCGCGATAGGTTGGCGACGGCGAGCGTGACAGCCAGAGCTGCTCGAAGGCGTTGGCGGGGTATTCGGGATATTGGCCGCGGAACGAGGCGGCCAGTCGGGCGGCGTCGTCGGGACGTTCGAGCAGGGAGAGAGCGGCCATCAGAAAGAGCTGGGCGCTGCCGTAGCTGGGATTGCGTTCCAATGATTTGCGGAGGAGCTCGATGGCAGCTTCGATGCGCCCGAGCAGCAGCTCGGCAAATCCGCCGAAGAAGAACCAGATGCTGTGCCGGCGATCGGTCGGATCCAGGCGCATAGCGCGCTCG
>Ga0306925_10003164_pt1 | contig 14473 bp, 18 predicted proteins | sample flu12Cox44000176_FD_203755 | JGI IMG/M metagenome (GOLD analysis project Ga0306925, IMG submission 203755) | Lab enrichment of tropical soil microbial communities from Luquillo Experimental Forest, Puerto Rico - flux8day.12C.oxic.44.000.176 (v2)... | ecosystem: Environmental > Terrestrial >... | reverse complement strand
CTACTGCCATGACGCCTCCTGTCGCCTCGTCTTGCAATCACTGAACCGAACGATAGGGAACACACAACCTTTAGACATTCAGAAGAATCACGGACTCGCAGTTGCTAGGCAAGGACCGCGTTGCCCTGCTTTGGACACTTTCGTCCGAAGATGAACACCGCCCACGTAAGCGGCAGCTCGATCATCGGACCCTTCTCTTTAATTTCACCGACTTGGCGCGTGGTCTGCGTCTGCCTGACTTGGCAGGCACATTGCATCTTGCGGTGAATCATGCGGTGGTCTGACCTATCAAAGTGCGGGGCACAATGAGCGAAGAGCGAAGCGAGAATTCAAGGCGTAGTTTTCTGAAGTCGACGCTGGTGGCGATCTCCACAGCGACGCTGTCGAGCGGAGTCCGCCCCCTTATGGCGGAAGATGGCCAGGCATCGGCGACCGAGCAAGGGGCAAAGCCGCATCGCTTCCTGAACCAATCTGAAAGAACCTTTCTCAAGGCAGCCGTCGACCGCCTTATTCCTCCTGATGGGCGCTGGCCTGGAGCGGCTCAAGCCGGCGTCGTCGATTACATTGATTTGCAAATGGGGGGAGCATGGGGACGCGGCGAAATGTTATATCGCCATGGGCCTTTCAGAAAAGGGACTCCCTCACAGGGATTTCAACTCGAATACACCCCAGCGGAGTTGTTTCGGCGATCGATTTCCGCAATCAACAGCCACTTCTCAAGCCAAGGCACTTCCTTTGACCACTTAAACGCCGAGCAGCAGGATGCGTACCTCACCAGCCTTGAAAAAGGCGAAAGCGATCTTGATGGAGTGCTCTCCAATGTTTTCTTCGGCTTTCTGCTGAAGCACACGGTTGAGGGCTTTTTTGCAGACCCGATTTACGGCGGCAACAAGAACAAGGTGGGATGGAAGATGCTGGGTTTCCCTGGCGTCTACACCGACTACTACGACCTGGTCGACAAGCATGGAATCGAATTTCACCGTGAACCTATGGGCATCGGCGAGGGCACGATTTCCCATTCCATGAGTTCGCACATGGAAAGGTCCTGAGTCATGCCACAGAAATTGAAGGAAGTCGACGTCGTCGTTATCGGAGTCGGATTTGCAGGTTCCATTCTTGCCAAAGAACTGGCTGCTGCGGGCCTTAACGTAGTTGGGCTCGAACGTGGCCGCGACCGCCACACCGTTCCCGATTGGCAGGTACCAGCGATTCACGATGAGCTCAAGTACTCGATCCGCAAGGGAATGATGCAGAACGTCGCGAAAGAAGCGATGACGTTCCGGAACCACCACAAGGAGGTCGCGCTACCGATGCGCCAGTGGGAAGCCTTCCTCCCGGGAACTGGCTTGGGCGGATGCAGCGTCCATTGGAATGGTCAGACTTACCGGTTTCAGGTCGCCGATTTCATTTACAAAACACATATCGAGCAGCGCTACGGCAAAAAGATACTGGATCCTGAGCTGCGAATTCAGGATTGGGGCGTGACTTACCAGGAATTGGAACCGCACTTCGATCGATTTGAATATTTGCTCGGCGTCTGCGGCAAAGCGGGAAACCTCAACGGCCAGATCCAAGAAGGAGGAAATCCCTTCGAGGGTCCACGCTCCCGCGAATATCCGAATCCTCCGATGAAGGAACAGTATGCCGGAGCTTTGTTCCGGAAAGCGGCCGTGGAGATGGGGTATCACCCATTTATTCAGCCATCCGCGAACATGACCCGCCCTTATACGAACCCCGAGGGCATAACGATGAATCCCTGTGTGTACTGCGGTTTTTGCGAAAGGTACGGTTGCGAGCACGGCGCAAAAGCAAGCGCACAAACAGTGGTTCTACCGGTGCTAATGAAGAACCCGAAGTTTGAATTGCGTGCGGAGTCGCAGGTTCTGCGGATCAACCTGGACAGCACCGGCAAGAAGGCCACCGGCGTCAGCTACATGGATGCGCAAGGCAGAGAATTCGAGCAGCCGGCCAGCCTGGTGCTTCTCACCGCGTTTGCCTTGAATGATGTACGCATGCTGCTGCTGTCCGGCATCGGGAAGCCGTATGACCCCGTGACGGAAAAGGGGGTCGTCGGACGAAACTACACCTACCAGACTTTGAGCCATGTATGGGCCTTTATGAATGAAGACGTTCATCTCAATTCCTACATGGGGGCTGGCTCGAGCGGCACTCTGATTGACGATTTCAGCGGAGACAATTTCGACCACAGTTCCCTGGGATTCATTGGAGGATGTTTTATTGCTTGCGGCACGACACACGCTCGTCCGATCGAGTTCCATCCAACGCCGACGGGTACGCCGCGATGGGGGGCTAAGTGGAAAGACGCCGTGCGCCGGCACTACAACCACACCGCGCTGCTCCTTCTTTCCGGCAGCTCTGTGGCGTCACGCCGGAACTATCTCGACCTGGATCCGACGTATCGTGACGCTTGGGGATTGCCGCTTCTGAGAATGACGTTCGACTTCCCAGACAACGACTTGCGGATGAGCCGATACATCACGCGTAAAGCGGGAGAAATCGCTCGGCGCATGTCCGCCAAGAGCGTCAGTGAGGAGCCTAGAACAGGACCTTTTACAACGACGGCGTATCAGAGCACCCACAACACGGGAGGGGCCGTTATGGGCACGGACCCGGCGACGAGCGTGGTGAACCGCTATTGCCAGAGCTGGGACGTTCCGAACGTCTTTGTCGTCGGGGCCTGCAACCATCCGCAGAATCCCACTTATAACCCGACAGGCACTTTGGGGGCGCTCATCTACTGGACTGCCGATGCGCTCAAGACAAGGTATCTGAAAAATCCTGGACCCTTGGCGTGAGACTATGAATCGAAACGACATGCTTCGAAAAGCGGGTTTGACATTGCCCTTTCTTGGAGCAGTGCTGGTGGCCTATACAACCGCGCAGCCAGTGCCGACTGATTCCGCGCAAATCGGCGCCCAAATTGTGGCACAAGGCACGGCGCGTGGCGCGGTTGCCTGTTCTCGTTGCCACGGATTTGACGGAGCTGCGGACGGCAGCGGCGCCTTCCCCAAGCTGGCCGGACAATCTCCGGAGTATCTCGAGAAGCAGATGCGTGTCTACGCGTCCGGGGAGCGCAAGAACGCGTTGATGGAACCCATCGCAAAAAGGCTGAGCGAGAGTGAAATCCAGGCGGTCGCACAATACTATGCGAGCCTGCGGGCGAACTCTTTCGCCGCTAAGCCTCAGACATCGGAACTGATTGCCCGAGGAGAGCAGATAGCTAAAGTCGGTGACTTAAGTCTTCGCGTGCAAGCCTGCGAAAGCTGCCATGGTCCAAATGGATTCGGCGAACCCCCAGCTGTGCCGTACCTTGCCGGCCAATACAGGCAGTACACCAGCCTTCAGATTCAAATGTATCGCCGAGGCTATCGGAAGAGCGACCAGATGAAAGATCCAGCCCAGAATCTGCGCGACGAAGACGTCGCGGCTGTGGCTGCTTATTTCGAGCAGGTGTCTCGACCTGCGTCCAAGTAGAGTCGTCGGGAGAATAGCGATGGAAGAAGAACACCACTACTCGTCAGCCAGTCACCCGGAACGAGTGGATGCGGCGATCACCCGGTCTGCGGCATTAGCAGCCCTGAAGGCTGGTCCACGAGGCGCCCTGATTCTAGCCGCATCTTCTGTGGGGCTGCTCTTCCTCGGCTGGCTGTTTTTCTATTTCGTTTTGTTTTTGAGCAGGGGGACCGTTGGCTGATCAACTTAATAATGAAGTTGCGTCTGGTTTAGTTTCTGAGCCGGTTATCGAACGGACAGAACACCGCTGGTTTTTTGTCATGGCGATCATGCTCGGCTTGATGCTGGCCGTGGTCGTGCTGACCGGGGCATCGCAAATGTTGCACCCTTCAAGCGATGTGGAAACCATTAATCCCCTGACCTTGCATATGCAAGGCGAATTCGTCGAAAGCAATCTAGGCTCGGCCTTGGAACAGGATGGTTCGGTGACCGTGCGCATCGTCGCCGAGCAGTACATGTTCGTTCCGCAATGTGTCGTTGTACCTGCCTCGACGCTCGTCCATTTTCGTCTGACCAGCGCCGACGTGACGCACGGATTCTTCGTACAAAGTACGAACGCCAATTCCATGGTTGTTCCGGGCTACATCACCAACGTAAAGACCACATTTGAGCGCCCGGGGAATTACCAGATGCCGTGTGATGAATTCTGCGGGTTCGGTCATCACGCCATGGCAGCGCGCGTGGTTGTCGTCCCGAAGGATCAATTCAACAATCTCCGGCCGGAGGAAAGGATCAATTGTGGAGCGCAGTAGATTACTTCCGCTGGCGCATTTCTGGGCGGCGTTTCTGAGTTTTCTGCCGGGTATTGGACTGGGCATGTACCAGATGCTGATGCGCAGCCCGCTGCCGGCGCCTCTGGACGACCCCAACGCATACTACGCTTCTGTGACGGCTCATGGCTCGATTATGGCGTACGTCTTTCCGACACTCTTTGCCATGGGTTTTGGTTATGCCGTCACTGTTTCGGCGCTGGGGAGACCCTTAAAAGGCGAGAAATGGGCGTGGGTGGGATTCTTTCTAGTCGTGATTGGGGCGATTACGGCGCTTGTGCCTGTTGCGGCAGGGCGAGCGTCCGTTTTGTACACTTTCTACCCTCCTCTCATCGGAAGCACTTTTTATTACCTCGGCGTCGCGCTCGTCATCATCGGATCTTATTTTTGGGTTGTGCTGACCATCGTTAATTTCCGGGCATGGAAACGCGAGAACCCGGGAAGACCCGTTCCCCTGGCCATGTATGCAACCACAGCCTGCGCGTTCCTGTGGGGTTGGACTGCGCTAGGTGCCACGAGCGAGGTCGTCTTTCAGATTCTGCCCGCTTCCCTTGGCTGGCTTCACACCATCGATGCCGGACTAGCCCGCACTCTGTTCTCGATTACGCTGCATGCCATCGTCTACTTCTGGCTCATTCCGGCGTACATCGCTTTCTACACGTTAATGCCTCAAGTGGCCGGAGGCCGGCTCTATAGCGACACCATGGGGCGGATCACATTCATTTTGTTTCTGCTCTTCGCCATTCCCGTGGGCATGCACCACCTCTTGATGGATCCGGAACATGGATCCGGCTTCAAATTCGTGCAATCGGTTCTGACATTCATCGTTGCGCTTCCAACGTTGCTTACCGTTTTCACTATCACCGCCTCTATGGAAATCGCCGGCCGCGCGCGGGGCGGAAAGGGCCTATTCGGGTGGATTCGCGCCTTGCCTTGGGGCGAGCCCATGGTTCTGGCGGTCGGCCTCGCGTTGCTGCTGCTGGCACCCGGGGGTTTTGGCGGGCTCGTCAACATGAGTTACGGCATGAACGCCATGATTCACAACACCTCGTGGGTTCCGGCCCACTTCCACCTTATTTTCGCTGGTGTGGTAGTCACCATGTACTTCGCCATCGCGTACGAGCTGTGGCCGCGCCTGACGGGTCGGCCGCTCGTTTCGAAACGCAAAGCGTGCGTTCAACTCTGGCTTTGGTGCTCGGGCATGCTGATCATGACTGTGCCCTGGCACATTGCTGGCCTCATGGGCCAGCCTCGCCGGTATGCTATTTTCGATTATTCGGATCCGCTGGTTGGGAAGACGGCGTTGCTTGACACGCTGTCCGTGGTCGGCGGCGCAATCATCGTCTGTTCCGTACTCTTGTTCTTTTACATTCTGGTTCGATCGAGTTTTGCCCCTAAGGCACAATCCATCTCGCCTATTCGTTATGCGCTGTCGGTGAATCCCCCTGCGACGGTGCCACCGCTGCTCAACGGATTTGCCTTTTGGAATATCTTGCTGTTGGTGCTGATGGTGGCTTCCTATGGCTATCCCATTGGCCAGTTCTTTTTCCTGCACAATCAGAATGCTCCCGTACACTCCTTGACCCAGGAGATCAAGCGATGAGCCCAGGGGGAGGCCGGTTTCATCCGCACCATCCAATGCATTTCGTTGCCGTGGCTGCGATTGTGGCCCTCCTGGTGATCGGGTTTGGATTGGGCTTCCTGCTTATGCCTCGGCACCAGGGAGAGCACGACCTGCCCACAGCGAAAGAAGCGGCTAGACACGCTCTGGGTTTCCACACGCATGGCAACTCTTCTGGTTCCATTCAGTCGTCGGCGAAAGTACCGACTTATGTTGCATGGACGGAGACCACCCTCCAGCAGGCGCGGAGTGGCGATCCCAAGCGCGGTGAGTTCATCGCTTTGAACTGCACGACTTGCCATGTCGAGCAAGCACTGACCTCGGATTCCCGGATTCCGAATCTCGGTGGTTTGGATCCGCTGGTGATGTACAAACAACTGGATGACTTTCGATCCGGTACTCGCCTTTCGGGTCCCATGTCGGCGATTGCGCAATCGTTGACTCCCCAACAGTACGCAGACGTGGCCGCGTATTTTGCGAAGCAAGCCGGCCTGCCCGAAAACGGCGGCGAGCGCATGCCGCGGAACAACAGCAGTTACCGCAATGACGATCCGGTGCAAAAGCTTATCTATGCCGGCGATCCAAAGCGTGGCATCGCAGCCTGTGCTTCGTGTCACGGCCCGGGCGGTTATTTGATTGGCGCGCCTGCCCTATCGAACCAAAATGCGCTCTATATCGAGCAGCAGCTCCAGGCCTTTGCCCAAGGCACTCGTGTGAACGATATGAACATGCCCATGCGCAGCATCGCCAGCCTGCTTACCCCAAGCGAGATGAACTCTCTCGCGTCTGCCTACTCAAAAGGTCCCGAGCGCCTGAAGTGACCACAGAACCTTCGGTGGAAGGCGTTGGCTCCGAACCGCGTCTCGAGAGCGCGTCTGTTGTAAAGCCGAAACTATCCGGACAACCTGAGGAACTAAGTGCGCTGCCAGCCAGGCAGCCGATGCCGATTGAGTCAGCAACTGGGATGCCCCGGCACGTTGTCGTACATTCCGTGCGGACGGCTGTGGCGGCCATGGTTTCACTAGTAGTGGCAAGGCTATTCGGGCTGCCGGAAGCCTATTGGGCTCCGATCACGACCTTGGTGATCACACAGTCGTCGCTGCGAGAGACGTTGTCTGTTTCCTGGCATCGGTTCATCGGAACCGCCCTGGGAGCGCTGGTTGGTGCAATTGTGGCAAGCCAAATCGGAGCAAAGGTAGTTGCATTCGGTGCCTGTGTTCTGATCCTCGGACTACTTTGCGCCTTGGCAGGCTCTGACCGAACTGCATATCGTTTTGGAGGTGTGACGCTTGCGATCGTGCTATTGGTGCCGCGAACGAATTCCGCGTGGCACATTGCATTTCATCGCTTTGCTGAAGTGTCAATCGGAATTGGCGTTGCCCTCGTTCTAACGATGTTGTGGCGGGAGAGTGAAGACCCCCCTGCGCGCTCCAGTTGCCACTGTTCGCGATCTAGCACTACTAGAGTCGAACGACCTGATGGCAAGAGTTGGACGGTAACGTCCAGGCCGTGACGCAAGCACAAGCGACCGAAAGGGATGCTCGTCGCATTTCCCTCCTTTGTCTTCAGCGTCAATGACATGTTGACAGGCGCCCAATGGCCTGTTTGGCACGTGCGTTGCACTGACGGATATGGAATTTGTCCTTAGGAGTAATCGATCGGATGGGGGTTGGTTCGGAACGCTTTGAAATGCGACACGCGGAATCTGCCGAGTTATTGTCGCATCTGAACTCGTCAAAGACACGCATGACGTCAAACACCCTGATCGTGATATCTGCGATTGTGATGCTAGTCACCCTGCTTGTTTTTCTTGAACTGCATATCCGTCGTTCAATGGCTCATTCAAGGGTAAGGGACGAGCTGGGGCAAAGGCACGCAGCTATGGTCAGTTTGTTTCATGAAGCAGAGAGAGCGACGTTCAGGCGTGCACGAACTGATTTCCTCTACGACATGAAAAACGGCCGGTAGCACCGATCAACTGTCGTAGATTGTCCGCCGAGTACTTGGTTGCATGGGGAACGGCTTTGTCGAAGAACCTTCAAAACCCAAGTGGCTTTTCGGTAGCCGATGCCTTTTCCGGCTACCAGAAAAAGTGGCTCCGACCAGACCTGATCGCCGGCTTAGCAGCTGCCGCAGTTGTCATTCCGAAGGCGATGGCCTACGCCACGATTGCGGGGCTGCCGGTAGAGGTTGGACTCTACACAGCCTTCATTCCGATGGTTATTTACGCGTTGCTTGGAACCTCAAGACCACTCAGCGTCAGCACAACCACAACTCTTGCCATTCTGGTTGCTGCTGAACTTAGCCAAGTTGTCCACAAAAACGACCTGACTTCCCTTCTCAAAGTTTTGGCCACTCTGACGCTTTTGGTGGGCGTGGCTCTCCTGCTGGCGTCTTTGTTGCGGCTCGGTTTCGTCGCCAACTTCATTTCCGCTCCCGTGTTAGTCGGATTCAAAGCCGGGATCGGGCTCGTTATCGTGATGGATCAAGTCCCCAAAATTCTCGGCATCCATTTCTTGAAAGGTTCTTTCCTCCACAACCTGGTTGCAATCATCCATAACATCCCTTCGACGTCTTTGCTGACATTGGCTGTCGGAATCATCATGATATCTGTGCTGTTTGGAATCGAGCGATTTCTTCCCCGTGCGCCCGCTCCGCTGATCGCAGTGGCCGCCGGAATCATGGGCGCAATTCTACTGGGATTGCAAGCGCACGGCGTGGCGTTAGTCGGCCGAGTTCCCAAAGGCCTGCCCCACGTCACCATGCCAAACTTTTCACTCGTCGCACAACTCTGGCCTGGAGCGTTGGGCATCGCACTCATGAGCTTCACTGAGACCATCGCTGCAGGCAGAGCTTTCGCTGAAAGCGAAGAGCCTCATCCTCGCGCCAACCGAGAACTGCTCGCGACGGGGCTCGCAAATGTAGGAGGCGCCTTCTTGGGAGCCATGCCCGCCGGTGGCGGCACCACCCAGACCGCTGTCAACCGCAGGGCTGGGGCGCGAACCCAGCTTGCGGAGCTGGTCACGGCGGTGGTGGTCTTGGCCGTAATGCTTCTACTTTCGCCGCTCATTGCACTCATGCCGGAAGCCACGTTAGCAGCAGTGGTCATCGTTTATTCGATCGGATTAATCCGACCCGCAGAGTTCCAGGCCATCCACAAAATCCGGCGCACTGAGTTCATCTGGGCCCTGACCGCTTTTGCCGGAGTGGTGTTGCTGGGCACTCTGAAAGGGATTCTGGTAGCCATTGCTGTGTCGCTCGTGGCGCTCGCATATCAAGAAGCCAATCCGCGCGTCTATGTGCTGGGGCGTAAGCCCGGGACCAATGTGTTCCGACCACGCACAGGGGAACATCCCGAAGATGAAACCTTTCCCGGATTGTTGCTGTTACGGCTGGAGGGGCGCGTTTTCTTTGCCAACGCTGAGCTCATCGGCCAGAAAATACGGCTACTGCTTGATCAGTCCAAGCCAAAGGTGGTCGTGTGCGACTTCAGCAACGTGCCGGATCTCGAGTATACGGCCCTCACTATGTTGACCGAGGCCGAGAAGAGGCAGCGGGGGCGCGGTGTATCGCTGTGGCTGGTCGGGCTGGACCCGGAAGTCCTGGTGATGGTGCAGCGGTCGCCGCTGGGCAAGGTCCTCGGACGAGAAGCGATGCATTTTAACCTCGATGTGGCGATAGCAAAGTATTTGGCATTGCCCGCGACGCCGAGCTTAGAGTGATCAGCCCTGGACGGTAGAAACTTTCTGCGCGTCGATGTGCAGCGAAAGGTCGTACACCAAGACGCGAGGAACGGCTAGCAAGTCTCAGCGTAGTTGCTGAAGGAGCGCGGACGGGTGGCTAAGATGAAAAATAATGATGGCATGAAGCTTTTGAAGCGTAAGCGATACGAAAAGGAGTTGCACCGACTTCAGGCTGAACTCTGCAGATTGCAGGACTGGGTCAAGTATAAAGGTCTCCGCATCATGGTGGTATTCGAGGGCCGTGACGCAGCAGGTAAAGGAGGCACCATCCGCGCAATCACGGAGCGGGTGAGTCCTCGCGTGTTCAGACTAGTCGCTTTGCCGGCCCCAAACGATCGCGAAAAGTCTCAGATGTACATACAGCGCTACATGGCACATTTCCCTGCTGCGGGCGAAATCGTAATTTTGGACCGTAGCTGGTACAACCGCGCGGGAGTAGAGCATGTGATGGGGTTCTGCACCAAAACGCAATACAAAAAATTCCTTGAGCTCTGCCCCGCTATCGAGAAATATGTTGTGGACGCCGGGATTGTCCTCATCAAGTATTGGCTAGAAGTAGGAAAGAAAGAACAGCAGCGGCGTTTCGAGGCACGGATTAAAGATCCGCTGCGGCAGTGGAAGCTCAGTCCAATGGATCTGGAATCATTTCGCCGCTGGTATCAGTACTCTCGTGCACGGGATCGCATGTTGGCGGCCACCGACTCCAAATTTGCTCCCTGGTATATCGTGCGTTCCGATGACAAAAGAAAAGCTCGGCTCAACTGCATTTCCCATCTGCTCAGCTTGATCCCTTACCGAAAAGTTCCCCGCGAAACGGTGGAGCTGCCAAAGAGATCGGATAAGGGCAGTTATGACGACGAGGAATCCTTAAAGGCAAGGCGGTTCATCACTGAGACGTATTGATTTTCATTGAGAATCTGCACCGACAAGTCGACGTGTTCGGTCATCATGGGTCTCTCATTCTTCCCGGACAGAACCGACCGCCGATTACCTAGGACCGGGATTGAAGAAGTCTGATCTTCAGATGCAACTGATCTTTCACGGAAGAGTGTTGTAGGCTTCTGGGGAAAGCTGGCACCGCTACGGGTTCCAATCGTTCGAGCGTGTCGGGAAGGTTGCGAACCAACAGGACAAGGCGGCAGCTTGACCGACCCTTTATTGGCCAATCCAGCTCCCAGTCGCTTGCCCTACCCCGCCGCGCCCTGCCCATATCCGGACAGCTTGTTATTCGCTTGCTGATGCCCGCGGTCAATGCCGTTTTGCTCATCGTAAAGTGTTTCTGACGAAGAGGCGAGGCGAGCTCATCGAAACTGGCGCCTTGCTATTGGAGACCTTGTTAGGTAGGGATGATCCAGAACAATCGAGGATGCTCTTCTTGAAGCCCCGGACTTTGTACGGGCGCCACTGCTGAACGGTTGGCATGGTTTCTGCTGCCTTTGCCTTCTGCGTGTGGCAAGTTTTTCCTTTGAAACGAAGCGGATCGGAGTGTAGGAACAGTGCCTCCCGCAAGCCCGCGAGCAATCCACCTCCAATGCTTGAAGACGGGCGTGAACGTCTAGTTCTGCGATGGTGTAATCAAAGACCAGACGATAGCGGCCTTCGCGGAGCCACTCTGCAGGAGGTGTGCCGACATACCATTCATTTGAAGGAATAGAGGAACGAAGGCGTGCCGACGCTGCTTCTTTGTACTTTTCCTCTAAGCGATGTGGCCACCCCTGGAATTCACCTTGAGCGCCGATCGCACCCTCTGAGACCAGGTGTGACTTTCTTGCGCATTTCAAGAAGGCTTCGAAACTTTCCTGTGTGATACGCTTCGTCGTAGGCATTTGAACGTCTCCGTCGCCGTCGAGGGCCACGCGGCGCTGCAAGGACCACAGCCGGCGATGAATGGGCGCCGATGCTCGCGCGGCAGTGTATAATTACTAGATGCCTAGGAATGTGGTTCACATCTCGGAGTCGGAAGCGGCCAGCGACTTCGCTTTGGTGATGACCCGCATAAGGGAAGGCGCGGAAGTCATCATCGAGCGAGATGCCAGGCCCATCGCCGTGGTGCGTCCCGCCGATGCGGTACGCGGGCGCCCGATTTCCGAATCAATCGCCCTAGCGGAAGCCCACGCCAAAGAGCTTGGTTACGAACCCACAATGGACCCAGACTTCGCCGCTGACCTCAAAGAAATCATCAAGGGCCGCAAGCCTCGCAATATCTCCACATGGGAGTGATCCTCGACTCCAGCGTTCTAATCGCCGGGGAGCGTCGCAAGCAAAGCGTGCGGGAAATCCTCAGGCGAGTGCGGACCACGCACGGCGACGTTGACTGCGCCCTCTCTGTTGTAACTATCGTCGAATTAACCCATGGCATCTACCGAGCCAAAAGCGATGCGGACCGCGAGCGGCGGCGGGCCTTTAGCGAAGAGCTGCGGCGCGACATGGTGGTACATCCCGTGACTATCGAGATTGCGGAGCTTGCGGGACGTATTGAGGGCGAACAGGCAGCACACGGTATCACCATCGCTTTCGAGGATTTGCTGATTGGCGCGACGGCTTTACATCTCGGGTGTGCCGTCGTGACATCGAATGTCGGAGACTTCCAGAAAATCCCCAGTCTCTCGGTTACGCAGGCTTAGGACTCAGGGGGAGGGGGAGACACTCTTCTCTCCGTACGCCGTCAACGGGCAGCCCGCGGGCGCCTCTGCCTCTCGTCGAAAAAACGAGATCATTGGCCTTCATTGTGAACCTCTCAGGTCTCCCCCATTGGCCTCAATTCTTCTTCGAAAACGATCGGTACTCTTTTGATGTTGCCGTGTACCCGCCGTGTACCTCACTTGGGCGAATCCAGTGTTTGTGGCGTTTTTCGCTTTTAGCAGAATGAGTAAGTTACGTGGAATCAATGAGGGTGTGAATTCCGACTCCCCCCGCCTCCACCATTCTTTCTTCTTGATTTGAAAGGAATTACACGTGCGTCCTTCTCCGTGTACCCGCCGTGTACCCTTCCTTTCGGCTTCCCTTATCCGATTACGGAAGAGTTGCCGTATCCGAAGCGTGGACGGTAAGGCAATATTGCCTTACAATAAAGGCTTATGGGAGGCAGATTCATGACCAAGCTCACGATTACTGCGAAGGGTCAGGTTACGCTGAAACAAGATCTGCTCAACCATCTTGGTGTCGGTCCCGGAGAGAAAATTGAGGCTGACAAACTACCGAATGGCCGAATCGTCGTGAGAGCAGCGTCACAGGATGGCACCATTGCTGATTTCATTGGGTGCCTGTCACAGCGCGATGGGCGGAAGCTGACGATTGACGATATGAGCGAGATCGCGACCGAAGGATGGGCAAGAGCAAAATGAAAATCACGGCGGATCTGAATGTGCTAGTCAGAGCTGCTGTTCAAGACGAACCACAGCAAGCCCGGCAGGCGGCAAAAGTCTTGCAAGCGGCCGAATTAGTTGCCGTGCCCATCCCGGTTTTTTGTGAATTTGTTTGGGTCCTCCGTCGAGGATACAAGAAGCCCGCCTCTGACGTATCGGATGCAATTCGTAGACTTATGAAGAGCGCTCAGGTGGTGATGAACCGACCAGCGGTGGAGGCTGGGCTGTCGGCGCTCGACGCCGGTGGAGACTTTGCCGACGGTGTAATCGCTCATGAAGGGAACTGGCTCGGGGCAGAAGAATTTGTTTCCTTCGACTCGAAGGCTGTGTCTATGCTGAAGGCACAGGGCAGTCGTGCCCGTTTGTTGCAGTAACTGTTCCGAATAACTGGGCAATCTTTCCTCCCTTCTCGTCACCTACACGAATCCGGGTGCTCGCTCCGCCATTGCTGATTGCACTTCCGCTTCTGCTTCTGGCGACAGTCCGCTCGGCCACAGGTCTTTGGCCGTTGTTTGAGCCGCGGATGGGGATGAAACCAACGACGACAGAAAGGACATCTCCGCCTCGGCAGCATACGCTTCCTCCTCTGCCGAACATCTTGAGAAGGCACAAACGGGCGAGCTGCGGAGGCAGAGAGAAAAAGCAAAAGGGAAAAGCTACTGAAACTGATTTGAGCAAGAAGGAGGGAAAAAATCAGAAGTCGGAAGAACGAACGAGCCACAGGAGAACAAACCCCCCTGTCACATCTTGGCCGGTTAAGCGCCGACGTTGTATCCGTTCAAAGAGGAAGGAAAACCCGGTCGAGTGGCGGTCAGTCAGCGCTCCAGATACGTTCCCGTTGGCCGCAATTTCTGCGTTTTTAGCGTTTTGAGCGCGGCCTCAACACCAACCCACGTCCGGACACCGACTTTCCCGGCCTCCACCATTTAACACATTTGTAATCAATAGATTAGAGCAGTTCCTTGGCCGCCAACGTTCGAGACAAATTCCCATTCACTACTGGTAGTGAGCGGTGCTTTCTAGCCAAGCGGGAGTGACTGACCTTTTTTCTTCCAGTCTCTTCGGACGCGCAAGTGTAGCGTTTGTCGCCAGTTTTCCACGAATGACGGTGACGGAGGCTTTGGGCAGTGTGTAAACCGTATCGCGCCCGGCCGAAATCGTGGACTTGGCGGGAGGTCCGTCCGGATCAGCCGAGCCCCCCACCGGAACGAGTCTCAGGTCGGTATGCCACCTGTACTGCTCGCTTCCGAACGTGACGATACTCACGGGCCCCGCGAAATAGGTATCGCTTTTGCTCCTGTCGTTTTGAAAGGTGATTGCCACCGAATGCGGGGTCTCCTGATCTTTGTTGACCAGCATCAGCGACCACTCTCCGTCTGGGCGCAGCACGGCGTAGGAAGTAACTAAAACGTGTCTGGCTGCGTCGAGGATGTCACTAGC
>Ga0306925_10003161_pt1 | contig 14477 bp, 14 predicted proteins | sample flu12Cox44000176_FD_203755 | JGI IMG/M metagenome (GOLD analysis project Ga0306925, IMG submission 203755) | Lab enrichment of tropical soil microbial communities from Luquillo Experimental Forest, Puerto Rico - flux8day.12C.oxic.44.000.176 (v2)... | ecosystem: Environmental > Terrestrial >... | reverse complement strand
GAGTCGTCACCCGCAACGAACATGACCGGCGTGTCCGGATATCCGGACAGATCGGCCATATTGTTGAAGCCGGTCGTTTTGAACGTCTTGAACACCGCGGCACCCGGCGCCCATTGCGCGCCGCTCAGGGCAGCACAACGGCGTCTCCCAACTCCGCCGACGCGCTAAACGGTTGAAAGTGCCTTTTTTCGAATGAAGGTCTGGGTTAGCGGAAAAAGCGATGCTGGAAGACTTCCATCATCAACAGCCACAATGATCTGAACATAATCCTCCCTGTTCTCTGAGAGCTCCACCTCGACCTGGTACTTTTTTGAATCGAGGTCGACTTCGTAGGTTTCGCCATCGCGCAGCTTAGAAATCAAATCCCAATACGACATTGCCGACCACCGTCGTACCTCGGCGTCGAGGACCTTTTGCCACTCCTTATGTCGATCCATGGCTCTATGGTATGCCAACCCCACCTCGCTTAGGAGTCCTCGCGGCGTCCGAGCAATTCGAAGGTGGGTTCCGGTTCGAGGTAATGAATTAGGCCTGTTTGTGTAGAGTGGATCAGCACACCGTTTGTCAAGTATCCCCACTGATCCACAGGATATTGATCAGAAAACTCCTCGGTATCGAGGGAGCATACGACTATCCCCTCTACGCCACTCCAGAGGCGTACTCGATCGCCAAGATGGGATATTTGGCCGTCGGGGTATTTCACTACGCCTCTTTAACGCAAGGACAAGCGTACTTCGCTGCCCCTCAATGTGGCGAGATCTCCTCTGGCATCCAGCTTACCGGCGTCGATCAGCTTCCGCAGCCTTCCGAATAGCACAAGGTCGCCTGCGCGACGACCAGAGTCGTTCAAGATCCCGGTCATCGCGGCGGCGAGGATGCGAGCCGCGCCGCACCAGTCCGCAGTCACGCAGGATAGCAACATGTTATCGTAAATTTCGGCCGAAGCCGAGATGACGATGTCACCCTCGACTACACGAAAGGGGGCATTTTCGCGACGGAGCCGCTGCCATAATCGGCGATATCGCCGGCGCTCGAGAGCGCTCAAGGGTGCCGCGCGATCCCAAATCGCATTCTCGCGCACCAGATCAGGGCTGAGTTCCGACAAGCTCAGCGTCGCCCGGGCAACTCTTCCGCCATTTCGTGTCGGGTAGAGAATGATCGCGCCGGCGAGGTCGACGACCGCATACGATCGTCTGCCCATCTGCGAGACCAATTCGAGAAACCCGCAGTGCTCGATCGCGGTACGCCGTGAAAACCACACCACGCGTTTTTGTGCCGACCGTGCCCTTTGCCAAAATCGGTCTAATGAATCGGTGAGCGTCGCCGTTGCCGCATCTGGAAAGTACAGCTCGGTCCGGCCCAAGCCGCCCGGACGATCGGATCAGCCGGGGCGATCGGGCCAAAGCTGAGATCATCATCAAAGCTGAGCACCTCGTCATCGCGACCAGCCTGCCTCAGGGCGAGGAGCAGCGTTCCGCCGGCACTCTCACCGAACACGATATGGAGCATCGTATTTGGAATGATGGATCACAGTCTTATCAAAGTACCGCGCTTGTCCGACCGGAGCGGGGTCAATGGATTGGTTGGGGAGGTGTCGTGTTCGCGAGCTTCCGAATGCATCGATAATGGGGTGTTTGCGAAAAACCGCTGCAGAGCCCCGCTGGGCACGTATCCCGGCCGGGGTGGGCACCCACCCTCCCCAAGCCTCCCGAGCCGCTGAAGGGCCGCGAGCGGTCCTCCCCGCCCGCAGACCGTCCCCGCTCCGCGGCTCGTAGGCAATTACGATGACCCGTATCGATCCATGGTATGATCCGCCCGAAAGATCGGTCCCGACGAGGTCCGCAAATGAGCGCGACACCCGATAGCACCTTAGCCAATCCCGAGCAGCTTATAGCCGATCTGCGCCGTGAGCTTGCTGATCTTCAAGGGAAGCTTGCGGCATCTAACGCTGAGCGTGACGCGGGGCTGCAGCGCGAGACCGCGACCGCCGAGATACTGCAGGTCATCAATTCCTCACCCGGCGATCGCACTCCTGTCTTCGAAGCGATACTTGAAAAGGCGCGCATCCTCTGTGGTGCCGACCACGGTAGTTTGAGCCTTTATGACGGCGAAAGGTTCCGCGCCGTGGCGATAAACACCCGATCGCAAGAGCTTGCCGACCGGATGCGGCAGGGGTTCTCCCCAGTCGGCGGTCCCGCCGAGCCGTTACTACACGGCGCCCCCTTTGTCCACATCCCAGATATGGCCGAGATCGACCACCCCATGCCACGGATGGCCGTCGCGCTCACCGGCGCACGGACCGCTCTTTACGTGCCGCTGCGCAAAGACGACACGTTGCTCGGCGTAATCTCTACTGTCCGCCGTGAGATTCGGCCGTTCAGCGACGAGGAAATCGCGCTGCTCCAGAATTTCGCGGCCCAGGCGGTGATCGCAATGGAGAACGCGCGGCTCCTGACCGAGACACGCGAAGCATTGGAGCAGCAGACCGCGACCGCCGAGGTATTGCAGGTCATCAATTCCTCGCCCGGCGACCTCGCACCGGTGTTCGATGCTATGCTCGAAAAGGCGATCCGTCTGTGCGAAGCGACGCATGGTCACTTCTTCAATTTCGACGGCGGGTGCTTCCACCTCGCTGCGGCCAGCGATAATCCGAGCTACGTAGAGTGGCACCGGCAAGCCGGTCCCGTCCGATCGGGCGGTGACTCTCCGCTCGGAAGAATCAGTCGTGGCGAGCGCGTCGTACATATTGTCGATTTGCGCGAGGAAGAGGTTTATCGGAGGGTTCCGGCGTGGCGAAAACAGGTCGACCTTCGGGGTGCTCGCAGTCAAATCACCGTGGGGCTGGTCAAGGACAACACCCTATTGGGGGCTATGGTCCTCTACCGTCAAGAAGTTCGTCCTTTCAGCGATAAGCAAATCGCACTGGTGCAGAACTTCGCCGCGCAGGCGGTCATTGCAATGGAGAACGCTCGGCTGCTGGGCGAATTGCGCCAGCGCACCGACGAGGTAGCGGAATTGAACCGCGGTTTAGAGGCGCGGGTCGCGGAACAGGTCGAGGAGTTAGGGCGGGTCGGACGATTGAAGCGGTTTCTGGCACCGCAGCTTGCCGAACTGATTGTCTCGCAGGGCGACGAAAAAATCCTCGAAAGCCATCGCCGCGATATCGTCGTCGTGTTCTGCGATCTGCGCGGCTACACCGCCTTTACTGAAACAGCCGAGCCCGAGGAAGTCCTCGACTTCCTGCGTGAATACCATGGTGCGTTGGGGCCACTGGTGAGCCAGTATGAGGGCACGCTCGACCAGTTCTCGGGCGATGGCATCATGGTGTTCTTCAACGATCCGGTGCCCAGTCCCGACCCCGCCGAGCGCGCGGTCAAGATGGCGATGGCGATGCGCGAAGAGGCGGGCAAGCTGATTGCGGCTTGGCGCTTGCACGGCTGCGAACTTGGTTTTGGTGCAGGTATCGCGCAGGGCTACGCGACCCTAGGCCAAATCGGTTTTTCGGAACGCTCCGGCTACACCGCCATCGGCACGGTGTGCAACCTTGCCGCCCGTCTCTGTGCCGAGGCCAAGGACGGGCAGATCCTGGTCAGCAGCCGCATCGCCGGAGAGGTTGAAGCGGTCGTCAAGCTCGAAGACCTCGGAAACCTCGAAATAAAAGGTCTTCGGAGGCCAGTCGCGGCATTCAACGTCGCGCAGAGCACCAGCGCGCCCGACGCTCGTCCCAATTTGACCGTCGTCGCGAGCGGGCCGGAGGTCTGATCTGAGACAACGCGAGGTCTCAGCCCCACCCAACTGAGCCAAACTTGGCCAGGATCTCGCGCAACACCCGGATGCGCGGCGACGTCGGATAGCGGTCGGCTTCGATCGTGTCGATCAACAGGTTGAGCAGCGCCAAGGTCTCCTCGTCAGTGAGATCGAGCGTCATCAAGCGACAGAGAGGTTGCCGATGCGAGGTTATCGTCGGCGGTCTGCCAGTTCCATGCTCACCAGTCGGGCAACCGTGATGGCAAGGAACAATGGTCCGACAACCGCCTCCAGATTGGCAAGGCTCCGCGCGAACGGATCGACTGGCACGATGTCCCCATAACCGGTGGTTGTCAGCGTGGTGAGGCTGAAATACAGCATGATACCGACTTCTTTCTGATCTACCGTCGGCGGAGCAATGTTGGCGAAGGCGTCTGGGATCAACTCCCAGATCAGGCCATAAGCCGCGGCGAGGATCACCGCGAGGTTCAGATAAACGACTATCGCACCCTGAAGGCGATGAAAAGTAATGCGGCCAGGGGCATAGACCGCGTGCGCTACCACCCAAACCAGCGCGGAGAACATAAGTATCTCACCGCCGTGGCGGGCGATTGCGCACAAAACTGGCGACCACTCTCCTGGCGGTAGGAAGCTTGCCACGGTGGCAGTCAACCCCAGCAGGATCACAACAATCGCGCCCCATTTGCGCGACAGCATCACGACGGTGGCGAGGACAGCAAGAACGAGCGTATTAGCAATCGTCCGGGTCAAAGGCAGTCCCTTTGCCGCCAATGGTGCCGCGACAAAGATTGCACACAGCTGAAGGACTAGCAGGACGGTAAGGCTCGGATCGCTGATCCGATCCTGCCAAGCAGGGGTCGATCTCCGCCTGTTATCCACGACGATCGAAGGGCGTTTACCTGTATGCATGCTACCTCTTACTCCAGATCGAGCCCTCGACCACACATTTTAAACCTGATTCGCTTGTAGGAGCCGGTTACGGGGCGACAGCGGATAGCGGTCGGCCTCGATCGTCTCGATCAGCACGTTGAGGAGGGCCAAGGTCTCCGCGTCGGTGAGGTCGAGGTGCATCACGCCGATCGCCTGACACCGGGAAAGCTCAAGACCTCGGCTCCCCCGATGTAGCTCGCCCAGGCGTCTGCCAGATCCCGGCGCTTCCTGAACAAGTCGCGGCGCGCGTAGGCCTCATCGACCTTGTCGCCGAGGATGACATTACGCCGCAAAATCGTGGCATTGACGCTTTGCCTTCTTCTGCTGTTTGCGATGATCGCCGCGGCGTCGGTTCTTTTGCAAAGCAAAATCAGCGAGCAATTTTCGAGCGTGGTCGACGATTACCTGCCGCTGAACACCGCGGTTGCTACGGTTGATGTTTTCACCGACAGATATGAGCTGGATTTGAGGCGGCTCTCGGCGGATCTACGCGACACCGGGGTTGGTGCCGCTGCAATCGCACAACAAGGCGAGGCGGAGCGTCTTCGCGAGGCTGGAGTGCTGACCGCGACATTCCAAAAGGCGGACGCGCAGCTCGATCAGATCGAGCAGGACCCCAGAGAGAGTGTCGAGAAACGTGTAGCGATGGCGGATATCCGCGGCCGCTTCGGCTACATGAAACGCGCCGTACCCAATTTCATCGAGGTCGGCCGCCGGATGTCCGAGGCGCTTGGCGCCGGCCGCGGTGAGGAGGCTGGGCATATTGCCGCGGACTTTGCTCCCTATCGCAATCTGTTCGGTGCGGACCTGACGGCGGTGCGCGATGAACTCGCTGCGTTGACTGCTGGCGCCGCAGGGGAGGTGAACCGGCTGAACCGGGGACTACTCATCCTCGAGTTGGTGATGCTCGGGCTTGCCTCGCTCGTCGGCCTTGGCCTGTCGCTCATCGTGTCGAACCGAATGATGTCCGGGCTCGAACGACTGATCGAAGGCACCCGGCGGATGCAGGACGGAGACGGTTACGAGGTTCTGCCGGTTACAAGCAAGGACGAGATCGGCAACCTAACGATCGCCTTCAATCAAATGGCCGAGGATTTGCGAGCAAAGGACCGCATCAAGGAGACTTTCGGCAAGTTTGTCGATCCTCGCATCGTCGCGAATTTGCTCGATCCAGCAGGCGGCACCGACCTGGCCGAGCGGCAGGTCGCCACCGTATTCTTCTCCGATATCAAAGGATTCAGCGGCCTAGGCGAGCTGTTGACCGCCACGACCTTGGTCAAGCTGCTGAACACCTACTTCTCGGAAATGACGACGCTCATCCACGCTCGCAAGAAGAATGGGCTCGCGCACCGCACCTCCTCGAGCGGTTCGTTTGAGATTCGGGAACGAAGATGCTCGATGTAAAGCGTGATGTCCGGATATTCGGGCAAGAGCGTGCGTCCTAGCGAGGCATTCCCGCGCTGCAGTCGCCCTCGGCCGTCGTTGCGACGAGCGGCGACGTCCGCCGTCCGGGTTTGGTGGAAAACAGCCAACTGGGCACGGGCCAAATATACCCGAGACGCCCGCGATAGTCGCTGAACCCTCCGTGGGGGAATGCGCCCCGTGCGAAGGGAGCAAGGGTTTGAATACACTTTCTTCCAGCAACGAGTCAGCTCGTCCGCATCCGAGGTGAGATCCTGCTGAAGCGCGACCCGGCTAATACCGCGGCGGCCGAGCAGTCATTGCAGGCCGCGATCGCTTTCGCGCAGTCGCAAAAAGCGCGGAGCTTCGAACTGCGCGCCGCACTGTCTCTGGCGAAGCTTTATCGCGTGGCCAATCGCGATGCCGATGTACTGGCGCCGGCGGTCGAGGGAGCCGGCAGTACTGATAGGGCGGCGAGCCAGAGGGCGGTGAGCAGGCGCGTCGGGGTTGTGGGCATGCCTACCTCCTGGAGCTGGGTGCGGCGAGGGCAACGCATCGCAAAAGCGGCGTGTGCCGATGTTTAACTTAACCCGCGGCCTGGTCAAAGCCGCAGAAACATTCGCCTCCTGCGCTCACGGCCGCTCCGGCGCCACTTCGCCAGCAATGCACCGGCGGCTTGCCGCGCTCTCGTGGCTCTAAACCCCGCCGTTATCGATAGGAGATCGCAAAGCGTTTCGGACTTCGCGCGACTCTCCGCTGGAGGGAACCGGATTCGAACCATCGGTTCCGCGGGAGGCGGCCGTCGAGAGAGGCCCCGCGGCCGACCATCGTCGTCTCGCGAGACGACCTGCGCTTAATGACCCCATCCAGCTTATCGGTCTGGCATCTCTCGTCGGCAACAGCCGAGAGACCTTTCACCAGAGCGGGACCGATGGTTCGAATCCGGTTACCTCCAGCGGAGAGTCTGCGAACCATCGGTTCATCAGCGGCGCACGGAACATCACCGGCTCGCCCCCAGGCGGTTCACCATTGGTGGCGGTGCGCAGAAAATGGATGGCCATCGTGGTCGCCACCGCCGGGATCGCCATCAGCGCGAAGCAGCGCAGGTAGTCCGGCAATCGTGGGAGCACATCGACAACCCGCAGCCGCGCGCGCCGACGCGGATCCCGATGATCGCCCGCGGAAATCGCCGCCTCGGAAGCGCGCAGCAACGCCAGGGTCAGCGCCACGCCCCAGGATCAGCTTGTATGCCGTCCATCGCCTAATTCGGATGCGTCGCGGCCGGAAGGTCCGGGCAAGTCTTGCGATAGGACGAGCCGGCAAAAAAGGTGTGCCATTCGTCCTCGGTCAGGTTGCGTCCCGCCGCGCGACAAGCGAGGCGGAGCAATTCGTTCACCCTCAACCACCACAGCTTTACAGCGCCGTCGTTGCTTCCCGTGGCGAGCCACCGGCCATCAGGACTGAACGCCATGGTGGAGAAGCCTGCCGCGTCATGCAGTACCCCCAGCACAGCCGTCGGATGAGCCGGATTCCACAGCCTTATCGTGTGATCTTCGCTCAAGCTGGCGAGCGAGCCACCGTCGGGGCTGAACGCCACGACTAAAATACGCGCCCGATGACCCAGCAGCGGAACCGGCGGCCTCGACGGATTGGCTACGTCAAGCAACTGGGCGGTATCGTCCCAGGAGCCGGCGGCCATCCAATGGGCGTCGGGACTGAAGGCAACACTGAAGACCCGGTTCGTGAACTGGAGAACGGCGGAAGGCGCCGCAGGCGCGGCGTCCGCCAGGCGCCAGAGCTTTGCCCGAAAGTCGGGCTCCCAACTCGTCGTAGCCAGCCAAGCGCCATCCGGGCTTATCGCAAGATCGTTGACCACCGGGCCTGCGGTGATGACGACCGGATGAGCGCACGGGTTCCGATCGGCCAATCTCCACAGACGTGCGGTGTAGCCATGACTCCCCGTGGCCAGCTCACTCCCGTCGGGTGTGAAGGCCACCCCTCGAGCAGGCTCCGGCTCGGTGCACAGAAAATCCGGCTCGACCGATGGCGTACCAGAAGCGAAGCTCCATAGGCGGATTTTGCCGTCCCAGCTCGCCGTGGCGAGCCAGTGTCCATCGGGGCTGAAGCCCAAACTCATGAGCGATTGCACTGGCGCCAATTGGATGGCCACGTTCGAAGGATCGGGAGCGCCGAGATTCCACAGTCGAACAATCGGATCCTGGTTGTTTGCGGTGACGAGCCAATGTCCATCCGGGCTGAAAGACACGGCGGATATGGGGCCCGCAGCGCCGCTCAGGGCCAGAGGAGCGCTTTGCGTATCCGTCAGGTTCCACAGTCTAGCGGTGTGATCGTCGCTTCCGGTTGCTAGCCATCTAGTGTCGTGACTGAACGCCACCGCGCGCACGATTTGGCTGTGCCCACGCAGCACAATCCGATCGAGGGACGCATCTGGTATGTCCCACAGCCGAGCCTGTGCGTCATCAGACGCGGTAGCGAGCCGCAGGCCGTCGGGACTAAAGCTAAGCGCATTGACGGCGGATTCGTGTCCGCGCAACAGCACCGAAGGTTTGGTCAGGTCGGTGAGGTCCCACAATCGCGCGGTGGCGTCCTGCCCGGCAGTGGCGAGCCAGCGACCGGTAGAGCTGAATGAAAGCGTCTTGATCTCAGCCCGATGCCCATTGAGCGCGATCGGATGTGCAGCGGGGTCTCCAGCGGTCAGGTCCCAGAGTTTGACAGTGGCGTCTATGCCCGCAGTGGCCAGCCAATGTCCGTCCGGACTGAAGCCGACCGCGCGGATCCATTGCGGATGACTGCCCTGGAGGAGCGTAGCGGCGGGGGGATCGGCTGCCGTCAGATCCCACAGCTGGACCAAGTAACCGAAGGTCACGGCGAGACGGCGCTCATCGGGGCTGAACGCGACGGCTTCGAGTGCGTCTTCACCGATCGGAGCCTTGTGGGTCATCCGACGCCCCGTATGGGCCGGATCAGGCGCCGTCATGTCCCATAACCAAACGGTATTATCGCCGTAGCTTCCTGTCGCAAGCCATCGTCCAGTGCTGCTGAACGCTACCGATGTAACGCGTTGCGTGTGCCCGCCAAAGACGACGGGACCGGCGGAAGGATCAGCGGCTTTCAAGTCCCACAAGCGGGCGGTGTGATCCTCGCTCGCAGTCGCTAGCCAACGACCGTCGGCGCTGATGGCCAGGGCATTGATGGCACCTTGATGACCCGACAAAGCTATCGGAGGGTTCTGAGGGTGCATCGCGTCCCACAAACGGGCGGTCCGATCGGCGCTCGCGGTGGCGAGCCAGTGGTCATCGGGGCTGAAAGTCAAAGCCGTCACCGGACCCGTATGTCCGCGGAGCACAAGAGGTACTGCCTGCGGGTGGGCCGCATCCCAAAGCCGGGCGGTCCCATCGGCGCTGGCGGTAGCGATCGCACGTCCATCATGGCTAAATGCGACGGCTGTCACGGCGCCTACATGGCCCACTAAAGGGACGCCGCCCGTTGCTTCCAAAGTCGCATGGAGTTGTTGAGCAGCGTCCTCAGGGTGAAAAATACCGGCGGTTCGGGCGAGGCCGATCGATTCTGCCGCGAGGAGCAAGCTTCGTTGCGGAGACGCGTCGATGTCGGCCAGCGACTGAGCGGCTAAGCGGGCCAATTGATAAGAAAGTGCCTGCTGTGCACTGCGATGCGCGCTCCAGGCAGCCAAGGCGGACCCCATTGTGAGCACGACCAACGCAGCGATCGTGGCATAGCGAATGGCAATCGCGATGTTGCGTCGGCGCTGGCTCGCGTCGAGAAAGGCGATCGCCGTCGCAAAGTTCGGATCCCAGCGCGCCGCCCATGCCTCATTCGGCTTCTCGCGGATGCGCCAGTCTAGGGCCAGCCGAAGCTCGGGATCGCGCCACAACGCGGCGAGCCCGGCCTTGTAACGCAGCGCCGCGTCTGCCAGCCGACCATAGAGCGTCGCTGACTGGGCCTCCTCTTCGACCCAGCCGCGCAGGCGGTCCCACAGTCGAATAAAGCTCTCGTGAGAGATGTCGATTACCGATTCGGGGCGCAGCTCCTCGCTCGCCGCCGGCATCAGAAAGGTACGATCTCCAGTGCGGAACCGGTCGACCACGGCGGTAACCTCGGCGAGGCCGACTTCTGCAACCGCCGCGATCTCGGCGAGCCGGGTGGGCCGGCGCGTCTGATTGCCGCCGGGCCCGCTGTCAGACAGACGCCGGAACAGCACCCGCGCAATCGCTTTGCCGCGCTCGTCGAGCTCGCCGAATGCTTCGTCGGCGTGATGCGAGAGCGCCCGCGTCGTCCCGCCGATGCTCTCGTAGTGGCGGGTATCGATCGGAGCATCGAAGTTCCGTTCGCCGTGCCATGCATTCCAGGTTCGCATCAGCGCGTGCTGCAGGATCGGCAACTGATCGGGATCGTCCCCAATATCGTTCAGCAGCCGCTGGACGAGCCGCGGCGCTATCGTTGCCCCACTGACGGCGACCGGTCCCTCGATTGCCGCGCGCCGCTGGTCGCGTGTCATTCGCGGAACGAGGTATTGCGAACGGTTGAGTGTTTCGGGAAGGCCAGGGAATTCAGCGCAATCGCCGAGGAAGTCCGACCGCATTGTGATCGCGACATAGATCGGCAGCTCGATCTGGCCTATAGCTTCGAGCAGTAGGCTGACGAACGCCGCAGACTCGTCTTCCGATGTTGGAGCTTGACGGCGCGCGGCGCGAAGCCGGAAGATCTCCTCAAATTGGTCGGCCAGCACGAGCAGGTTCTCGTCGCTGCCCATCCATGCTTGCCGCACCGCTTCGACGAGACCAAAGCTGCTCCGCCGCAGGGTTGTCTCGGCGAGGATCTGTCGCGTTGCCGCGTCGAGCTCGCCGTTTCCTGAAGCTGTCGCTGCAGCCACCGACTCCGCGAGGGCGGCTATTGGGCTTGCGCCCGGGCGTAGGATGGCTAAATGCCAGCTCGATCCGGCATCGGTCATGAATCCGCTGCGCAACGCGGGCAACATGCCGGCCCGGACCAGGGATGATTTTCCGCAGCCGGAGGTCCCGACCACTGCTACAAAGCGGCCGCGCGCCAAGAGCCGCAGCAGCTCGTCGCTCTGGCCGTCGCGGCCGAAAAAGAGATGCGTTTCCCGTGATTCAAACGCCCGAAGCCCGGGAAACGGGTTGCTGCGAGCAACGCCGCTTTCAGACACCACTCGCCTGCTTGATCGCGGCGATAAAGGGCTCGAGCGCTGCCGGGGAGAATTCGCCACCTTCGCGGATCAATATCGCTTCGCGCGTGGCGAATTCCTGCTTGTCGTCGTCTTGCGGCTCTGCCACGTAGATCGCGCTTCCCTTTAGTGGCTTGTCGCGGCCGAGGCCACGGACCCTGATCAGGTCGCGCATTTTTGTGCGCAACCAAAACTCATCGGCCGCTCCCCAATAGATCAGGACCGCATCGCAGATCAGCAGGTTTTCTTGGTGATCATTGCGCACCTGCTCGGGATCGCCTCTCCTGAGCGGCAGCATGACCTCGCAGCCTTGCTCGATCAGATATTTCTGCAGCCCCGCCACGGCCGGGCGATCGCGCTGGTCGCAGACGAGATAGATGCAAAAATCGGATGCGGCGGCGTTCGGGTCGGGCTTCCTCACGGCCGGGTCCGGAGCGGCCCTCTTTCGCAGCCGGTTGATGACAAACGCTTTAACCTCTTCAAGCGAGGTCTCGAGCAGCTCGACCGCACCGGCGCCACCGGGATGGTTGCGGACGCGATCGACGAACGACCGCTGACGCTCCTCTGCGGCCGCATTTCCCGGCGGGATCCAAATGACGCTGCTGCCGCCCGCACGGTTAGTTGCTAAGTCGAGCTGCAGCTCGACGATGGACCGCGTTTCGCCGTCGGGCACCAGCCCATAGCGCCCGCCGAGCGGGTGGATCGACATCGCCGAGTGCACGAGATCGGCGCCCACGGCTTCGACGATCTGCTCGGCGTTCCAGGGCAGCGGCTGGTCGGGAAGAATCTGATAGCCACGATCCTCGAGCTCGCGTCGAAGCGCGTCCCGTTGGTTTTGCAGATCGCTGCTCGTCAGGGCGAGGTAGATGCTTCCTGCACTGTTTGACCGGGAGTTGCGCCCCGCCAGCATCAAGTCGAACAGCCTCTTCAACTCCTGTGCGACGTCGTCGACCCTCGCCCAGTAGGCGCGGCGCCCCTCGGCGCTCGGATCGATCAGGAATTCGCGAACGACCTCCGTGTCCAGCTCGACGCGATAGAATTCATAGCCGAGTATTGCATCGAGCAGCTCGGGCAGGCGCTCGCGCGGAACCGGCGTCTTGAGCACTTTGATGATGCGGGCCTTGTTGCCGATCTTGATCCCGCCGGTCTGCCGCGTCGCTTCGGTGAAGAGCTGCAGTTCCCGCCGGCACCACTCAGACTCGAGGTAGCCGGGCGACACGATAGAGAGGAGCACGGCGCTCCTCCCCAGCTCGGACGCGATCTCTTCGCTGAAGACGTCCGCGCCGCCCAGCTTGAGATCGCGCCAAATGGTGATCGGTCGCCCGAGATAGCTGCGGACGCGGATCTCGATGTTGCGATGAAACTGCGTGACCCAGCGGCTCTCGTTCTCGCCGAAGGGATAATCGTCTATATGACTGTAGCTGATGAAGACGTCAGCGAGAAACCCAGGCAGATATCCCATGGCGCACCGTTCGACGACTGCGAATTTTGGGTTAACACTAGCACGTCAAGAGTTGTTGTGCTCGGTCCGTCGATCGCTGCGTTGCCGAGCGGCTCTTTCGGATGATTTTGACCTATTTTCGGAGGCATGCGGCAACAGCTGCTTGCGCAATGCGCGAGCGGTTTCCTCATCAATTCCAGACCGCAGCGGCGTTGAACGGGTTCTCCGCCATGAGGCTGGTTTCGGCGGCCGCCCGCCGGTCACAAGGCGCTGCGCGTGCCGGTGTTGGGACGCGGTCGAGTCGTCTTGTTCGACGACTTCGCTAATCGCGCAGGCGGCGATGCTGCAACCAGATCCCGGCTACCCCGCGCGATCGACCAGAAGCTCGTGTGAGGCGATTGGGACGCGACGCGAGTGCTGGCGGCGGCTTCGGTCGAGCAGCGACTGGCACGGCGAAGCCTCGGAAACCGGAGCGAATATCGGGCGGAACCGGAAGTTCGAATCCATTTCCCTCCAGCGGTGAGTCTAGCGAACTTTGTCCGGGTCCGTGGAGAGTAGAGGCGCAATCGTCGCAGCGGACGGATCGTTCGAATCCGCTTCGCTCCAGCGGTGAGTCAGGCGAACTTCCGTATTGCGCAGCTGGCTCGTCCCGACCTCGTCGAACGCCGGCCCGAACTGCTGGCCCTTTTGGCGCTATATGAGGCATGTCTTTTTGATATCGTCGCATGCGAAGTGCGGAGGGCTCCTGTGGCCAGTTTATGGCGACCCACGGTTCGGAGAGATCTAGCTCCGCTCGTTCGCGTAACCCAGGAATGGTTTCTTAATGAGCCCACAGTATAACCCCTACAAGGGGGTTTGAGGGAGAATCACGGCAAACTGTGTCACCTCGAGTAGGACTTCTGGTCCGAACCTCTTTTGCTCCTTCCCGGGAGGCGGCCACGCGCTACTTACGGCAGCTGCCAGGCCGCATAGAGACAAACCATCCCATCTCGCGTTCTCTTGTCACTGACTTCCAGCGACTTCGCTCACCACCTACAGGCAAACCGATTCTGTTAACTGGATGTGACCGGCTCTTGTTGCCAGGCGGCAAGTCGCTGCTGCATTCGACGAACAGTAGAAGCAGCCGCATTCGGGACAGGGACCATCACCGGCAAGCTGTCGTCGTCAGCAGCAGCCTTGAATTTGTGCCGTCGCATGCGAGGTTCCTTTTGATTGCGTAGGATGAAGTAGTTGACTTCTGCTTCCGGCACGGATCGATCAGTTGTACCAGTGCAGGTCCTCTCAGGCGCGCCTCTCCCGCCCACCCTAAGAGCGGCTAGTCGTCGTCGGCCGCGGTGGCAGCGACCGCCACGAGCGGCGGGCGGCGGCGCTCTTCGCGCAACAGCAGCAGCAGCGGCACCGACGCGAGCGCGATCAACATCATCAGCTTGAAATCGTCGATGTAGGCGACCATGGCGGCCTGCCGCGTCACCTCGGCGTTCAGCGCTGCGATCCCGCCCGGAGTCGTCAGGCTGAACGGCGCCGCCAGATAGGGCGCCTGCGCGAGCGGATTGTCCGGTCGCAGGCCCTCGGCCAGACGCGAATGGACCACCTGGGTGTTCTGGGCCAGTGTCGCGACCAGGACACTGATGCCAATGCTGCCGCCGAGGTTGCGCATCAGGCTGCGGATCGCCGTCCCTTGGGTCAGGATGTGGCGCGGCAGGTTCGACAGCG
>Ga0306925_10003160_pt1 | contig 14477 bp, 16 predicted proteins | sample flu12Cox44000176_FD_203755 | JGI IMG/M metagenome (GOLD analysis project Ga0306925, IMG submission 203755) | Lab enrichment of tropical soil microbial communities from Luquillo Experimental Forest, Puerto Rico - flux8day.12C.oxic.44.000.176 (v2)... | ecosystem: Environmental > Terrestrial >... | reverse complement strand
GGCGGGTCCGATTTCCTTGCTGAATTCGGGGAGGCCTGCAGACAGGACCTGGGTCGTGACTGAGCGGTGAGGAACATTTAAGAGTATTGCGAGGTGGACTGTGAGCGGGAGCGTAGCACCGGGCAACACGTAACCGGTTGCATGCGCTAAACATCAGCGTCTACGTGTCCCGCTCGCCGCACCCACTGGCGCCCGATCTGTCCGCTCGGATTAGTCGCGCTCATCCTCAATGCGCCCCGAGCCGCCTTCACGCGCCAGAGTCGCCGCGCATGCAGCGCCGATTCCCGACGCACCTCCGGTTACGATAGCGACCTTGCCCTCCACCTGACCCATGGCTTCCTCCCTGACTGTGCAAATCGCGGTATCACGCGTGCACGATTTCTAGCAGACGCGCAAAATCATCGGGAACGTTCTCGGCCAGCCTAGCCGCTGCGACGTAAGGCAGCCAAGCGAGGATGCTCGCGCGCGGCATATCGGCGATATTGCAGTAGGCGTCGAGATAGGGCTCGGCGATGTCCTCGGCGTGGAGCTTTAACAAAAGATAAGAGCGGCAGACGTCGGCCGCAGGGTCGCCATAACACGCGTCAGGCCAATCGATCACTATCGGCCACGAGTTTTGGCCCAACACGTTGATCGGGTGGAAATCGCCGTGACAGAGACGGTCGCCTTCCGGCATGTCTGCAAGGCGACCGAGCAAGATCTGCTTTCGCGGTTCGTCGAGAAGCCCGATACCGGCGATCCTTGTCGCCAGCCTCGACTTCAGACTGCCGAGCTGGCAGGCCGGCTGGCTATGAATGCGCGCATGCAGCCGGGCGAGTGTCTCCAGGCACTCCGGTATGACCCGCGGATCCTCCCTCATGCGCTCGGCAAACGATCTCTCCTTTATGCGATCGAATACGATACCCCAGCGACCGCCGACCTCGAGCACGCCCCAGACCGCCGGAACCGGAAGCGCCATCGCCTCGACTGCCGCGTGGATCGCCGCCTCGCCGAATACCGTGGGTTTTCTCGCCGCGGAGCGATAGAGCTTCACAACGCGAGAGCCCCACTCGAATACCTCGGCCACGTTTCCCGCCGCGAGCAATCGGCCGATAGTCTCACTCATTGTGCAGCCCCTGCGGTTGATGCCGGGAGAGCATTGCCGGCTCGCGCACCGAACCAACCGTGAAGCATGATCCGGCTGCTTTCCCTAGGGCCCAGATTACGCTATAAGTGACCATCTAACTGGTCAGGAGGTGCCGAGTGAAAACGGTCAACCTTGCCGACGCGAAGGCGCGTTTGAGCGAGCTGGTCGAACGTGCTGCCGCCGGCGAGGCGGTATGCATCACGCGCCGCGGCAAGGCGGTCGCGCAGATTACTGCGGTTGATACCCCGCGGAAGCGCATCGATCGAGCGGCGCTGCGGGCGATGACCGATGCGATGCCGGTGCAGCCGCAGACCGCCCGCGACTTCATCCGCCGGATGCGCGATGACGACCGGTTTTGATGCTTTATCTCGATACCTCGCTGCTCGTTGCGGCGTTGACCAACGAGGCGGAAACCGAGCGGATACAAGGCTGGCTCGGTCGGCAAGCTGAGGACGACTTGGCGATAAGCGATTGGGTGGTGACCGAGTTTTCCTCAGCGCTTTCAATTAAACTGCGAGCCGGGCATATCGAACCCGCTCACCGAGCCGATGCGCTGGCGATGTTCGCTCGGCTCACCACCGACAACCTTTCTGGTCGTGCCGGTGTCGCGGTTGCAGTTCCGCACAGCGGCCCGCTTCGCGGACCAACATAGGTTGAGCTTGCGCGCCGGCGATGCACTCCATCTGGCTGTCTGCGCCGATCACGGGGCGACCCTGTGCACACTCGAACGCCGGCTGAGCGATGCCGGTCCGGCGCTCGGTATCAAGACGATGCTGCTTTGAAAAGGAGATCGCGATGAAACTTCCCCAGACCGGCGGCTGCCAATGCGGCAAGATTCGCTATGAGATCACCTAAGCTCCGCAGTCGGTCTACACGTGCCACTGCACCGATTGTCAACGCCTGACGAGCAGCGCCTTCTCCGTGGGGCTTGTCGCGGCGGAGACCGCCTTTCATCTCAGCGGTATCGAGCCGCGGCCACTCCAGCGCACTGCAGACAGCGGGCGCGTCAACACCCGGTTGGTGTGCCGGGAGTGCGGCGCCTGGGTTTGCGGCATGCCGAGGGACGGCGTGATCCGCGTGCGTGCGGGCACGCTCGACGATACCTCCTGGTTGCGACCGACAAGGCATATCTGGACCCGCAGCAAACAGCCCTGGATTACGCTCCCGGCGGGCGACGAGATTTTCGAGGTGCAGGATCCGCGCTGACAAATGATTCCAATGCTTAGACCCGGACAGACGATTCACTGAGTCGTCATGGCCGGGCTCGTCCCGGCCATCCACGAACTACAGCACACGCCCTGCGGTCCCCGTGGATGCCCGGCACAAGGCCGGGCATGACGATTGAGCTGATCCTGAATTATATCAATGAATCTGGGCACTAGCTGATCGGCGTGGATGGGGTCAATCCACGAGATCATGCGCAATCGATCATCGGGCTCGATGCTGGCAAAACGAAAACGCCGGCACCGATCAAGCCGGTGGCAGGCCTATACGTTCATGTGGGATGTTTCCAATGGCCGACCCTGAAGGCATTTACAACTGGCATCGTCTGGACAGTCGGATAACGACCTCCGGTCAGCCGAGCGAGGCACAGCTCGCAGAAATCCGAGGTCTCGGCGTGCGGCACATCGTCAACCTTGGTCTCCACACCCATGAGAAGGCGCTGCCGGATGAAGCGGCGACCGTCGACCGGCTCGGCATGACCTACATCCACATCCCGGTCGATTTCCAGAACCCGACCGAACAGGACTTCGAGCAATTTTGCACCGTCATGGAGCGGCTAAAGGATACCTCGGTGCACGTGCACTGCATCGCCAACGCTCGGGTCTCGGCGTTCTTCTATCGCTTTCGCCGCGACGTGCTCGGCATGGACGAGGCCCAGGCGCGCGCCGAAATGGAAGCCGTCTGGCAGCCCAAAGGCGTTTGGGTCGAGTTTGTGAAGCGGCGATGACGAAAATGCAATCGCGCTATCGTCGCGCGGCGCGGTGCGAACGACGACGGCGCGGGCCTATACGCCGGGGGAATGAGCCGGACTTTTGGCCGAGGCGCCCTGACCCGGGGTCGTGTTGCCGCGCCGGTGCAGCCCCGTTTGATTGTTGATCCCGGGTAACATCTTTACTACCAACGTTATAAGGCGAAGCAGAAATCTCGGCGGCCCGAAGCGGGTACCGACTGCTCTACACGACGGTTCTGTGCGCTGTCGTGTGGCGTGTCGTTCGAGGCAACCGGATCCGCGTCGCCAAATCCCTTCGCTGAGATAGTCGGAGTTGGTGATCGGCTGAATTGCAGGCGCGCACGTTGACACTGGTGCGGCCAATCCCGAAATTCTTCGGCATGGAGCATATGGGCGGATGTCATTGCGGTAACATTCATGTGCGTCTTCGGCTTTCGAAGCCTCCAGAGGACAGCCCGCTGCGAGCGTGCACGTGCTCGTTCTGCCGCAGCCATAGCCCGCGCATGGTTGCGGACCCCGAAGGGCTCTTCGAGGTTTGGGCGGACGACTGGTCGCAGGTAGAGAATTATCGCTTCGGAACTCGCACCTGCGATTTTCTAATCTGTCGCCGTTGCGGTGTCTTCATCGCAGCAGTCTCGGAACTGACGGCCGGAACACGCGCGGTCGTCAATGCAAACTGCTTGAGCGAGCGTGAGCGCTTCACGTCGCCTCCAGTAGTTCATGACTTTGAGGACGAAACGATCGAGACCAGGTTGTCCCGCCGCGCGGCGAACTGGATGCCGGCGATAGTCCGCCGATCCGAGCCGGTTTCTCAGCCGGGATAGCCGCAGTGTAGATTCGTGCCGTCGTGTAATTGCCGCCAAGAATTCTGGAAGACCACCTAGCGCTCAACACGGTGCCGTTCGAGCCAGGCCCCGCGGCGTAATGAGGTCTACAGTATTGCGTTGGACCACGGCCGCCGGCGCGCACCGAGGCGCTCGAGAGTGTCGTCGACAACGGTCAGGTCCTGATTGAAGCGGCTCAGCTGAGCGATTATCGCGGTCCGCAGCGGTTCCGTATCAGCAGGCAGCACCCCTTTATCGGCCCAAAACCTCTTTGTTTGATCGAAGTAACCGATAGTGTCCAGAAAGGCAGCGGCGAAATAATATGAGTCGATGACCATATCTCCCTTGTCCGGGTTTATTATCTCGCCACTGCACCTCACTGATTTCTCCAGACACCAGTCAAGCATCTTTGTAATCTCCTGACTCGCTCGCTGGCGCTGATCCGGGCGCAAATACGGCCATCCGCGCGAGAACAGCTCTACCACATCATAGTTGTTGTGATCCGTCATCTTTGAATTTTCGAGCCAGCCCTCAGGATACTGCTGGTCCTTCATATCGAGCAGCGTATCGATCAGGACCGGCCACCAGCGCACCAGATGAGGAGCGTAGCGCGCCATATGAAAAGTAAGGCTAAGATCCGTCGTCCTGATTTCGTTTGCTTGATTGTCGACGACGTAGGTCACACCGAAAAAGCCGGTTTTCGGGTCTTGCCAATCACGGACAAAGCGTTCGAGCACGGGCACGAAGCCGGGTCCGCTCAGGTATCCAGCCTGTCCGCCTTTCAGCACCAGACGCGCGATCACCGATATTGCGAGGTTAAGCTCTTTGCGATTGTCGCGCCCGCACCGCGTCACGTCCGACCAGCACAGGTCCTGCAAATAGGTGACCATGCGCCCGGGATCGTCGATGCGATCTAGAAAAGTCGGCTGCAAGCGCCACGGCCATTGCCTAGCCAGGAGTTGATCAGTCGATCGGTCGAGTTTCAAAAAGAAAGCTTCGGTTCCTGGCGCAAAACTGCCCCCGCAGTCCTGCGTCAGGCCGTCAGGCGGGTCCTTGCGATCGAGCGCCTTCCGTAAGCGCGCGACTGCATCAGAGGCCGCCTTGTAGTCGTTGGTGCAGTTGATCCGCCATTCTGCCTCAAAAAGGTGAGCCCTCCCCCAGCTCGTGTCGCAGCCTGCGAATTCGCGCTCTGAGAGCGTTTCTTCGGCACCCTCCATGACGTGGTTCACCTGCTTCGAAAGCTCCTTCATTTTCGGATATGCCTTAAACAGCGCCGATTTTGGATTATAGGGAGGATGTGCCATCGCGACTTTCCAACGATGCTTCGAAGCACCAGGATACCATTAGCGACTTCGCCGAGTTCGCTTCCCCTCAGAAGGGGATGTCGTCGTCGAGGTGGTCGACCGCGGTCTTGGCGCGCGCCAGAGCGGCCGAGCTATCCGCCCGTCGCTCGTCTTCAACGCCGCCGCCATAACCCTCGTCGTAGTCGCCTTCGACCGGCGGCCCGCCTGCACCGGCTGTTGGCGGGCACGTCTGGCAACATTGCGCCGCCTCTAACCGTGCTACGATCCTCTTGCCTCCTTGCACCGGCTCACCCAGCGAAGACCGCTAAAGCGGGCGAAGTCCGTATCGGTCGAATATAAAATATACCCCGCTCCATGGCGAGTACGGCCAAGTGGGCATCCGTGGTAAGGTTACCGGCGGTCCCAAGGCGCTCGAGCTCAGCCCTAAGCCTGGCAAAGTGCGCATTCGACGGATGCGCAATATGAACATGCGGTAATGCCAGCCAGGCCTGAAGCTGCTCCATTACGCGCTTGACCGGGAGCGGCCGCGCCACCACTCTACGGTTGGTTGTGATCCGCACGAACCCGAGCATTGCCGCCCAAGCAAGTCCAATGCCTTCGGTGCCAGCGAGACAGGCGTCCCACCACAGCCTAGCCCTGTCATGCAGTGCGGAGTCAGCGTTGTGTGCGTGAACGAGGACGTTTACGTCCGGCAGATTCATTGAGTTTTTCCGCGAAGGCCCCTGCCTCCAGCTCGTCGGCGAGCTGCCCGAGTTTGTCGAGATCGATGCCCGGCCGGAATCCGAATGAATGGGAGATCGTTTTCGGTGCGGGATGGCGTCGGGTCGCGGTGGCATCGCCGATGCCGGCGCGAATTGTTCGGTTCACCGCTTCCTTAAAGGGAATACCGAGCTCCCGCGCGCGCTGTTTCAATAGCCCCGCGAGATCATCATCGAGCGTTAGAGTCGTTCGCATCACGCATCATCGATGCCGTCAGAGTTGATATCAAGACATCAACATGAGACCGCGACCATTTCTTCGTGGGCGCGCGCGGCATGGGCTTCCGGTACGTGTGGCGCAATACCATGTGAATGTCGGAACTGCCCTTTTATCGATCTCGAGAGCTCCTGGACCGACCCCGACACCTATATCGTTCGTGACGATCCGCGCCAACGCTTGTCTCGCCTCGCCAGAATGGCGCCAAAACGCCGACCCAGTGGGCAGACGCCCGGAAAGCTTGTTTGCTGCACATATGTTGCGCCGGCGACAGTATAGCCGGGTCACGGAGTCGATTCGAACTCGATATTCGCCGCTCATTCTCGGTCTTGTACCCGCTTTAACTATTTTACCTCAGGTTATTGCCGATGAGCCAAACGGTTTCCCCGCGTGCTGCGATGACCATTCGTCGAAGCTGTCGCCTACTGATCGGAGGCGACCGTGGGTTTGTTTGACGATTGGTGCGCGCAGCAAGAAGACGAGGAAGCGCAAAAGCACTTCTGGATGCTGGTCGAGAAGGCCGGAGGGCGCGATGCAATCCGCGCTCGCCTCGCCGAAACGATGCGTTCTCACTATGAGCGCCTTGACCGGATTGCCGACGACGTTGTTCGCCTCGGCTATGAAGGTGCCGCCGAACTGTTACGAACGGTGTTGCCTCGAAAGGCTAGAGCCCGCTCGGGCGAGTTCGGCGAAATCTTGGCCACTGAGTTGGTCGAAGAAAAGACCGGGTTCCGTGTCCCCGTGCGCCGGCTCCGCTACAAGGACGGTCGCGAGATGGCGCTGCGGGCTGATGACTTCATCGGCGCCGGCTATGACCCGGACGACAAGCTTTGGCTTTTGAAAGGCGAAGCCAAAAGCAACAAAACGCTTGGCAAAACGACCATCACGCAAGCCCGCGAGGCGCTTTGCCGCCATGCGGGGCGCTGTACGCCGGAGTCTTTGCTGTTCGTCGCCAATCGGCTGTTGGAAAGCGACAACAAAGATGACGTTGAGCTTGGCCGGACAATTCGGGACGGGATCGGCGATAAGACCATCCGCGCTGGCCGCGTCGACCACATGCTCTTCACCATGTCCGGCAACACTCCGCCGACGGCGTTGAAAGCGGACCTCGATGAGGCCAGCACAGATCGAGCGCATTATGTCGTGAACTTGAGGGTCGAGGATCACCCGGAGTTCATCGCGGAAATGTACGAGAAGGCGCAAAAACTTGAAGACGCCTGATGAATTGACCGGCTTCCTGGCCGGTGCCACCCGAGACGGTATCTGGAATCGCCTTTTGTACCGCGGCGCTGCTTGGGCCCTCATGCGGGAAGACGGTGTCCTCCCCGAGGATGCGCCGCCGCTGGGAGCAACGATCGAAACCGATCTCAGCGAACATGGCTTTTCAGTTCTTCGCGCCGCCCTTGCGTTGCGCGAAAAGGTGGGCCCTGCGGAGCTTTCAAACCGAGGATTCGAACGAGCTGCAAGTGCTTTCGAGGCCCTGGTCCGTAATGGAGAACCCACTGCGCCCAAACGCGGCTTCCATCGCACCCTAGCGGCGGCGGGGTATCATCTCGCTGGCTACTCCGCCGTGGCCTATTCCTTGCTCAACGAGACGGATGAGGATCTAAACGCCAGTCCTGCCGAGACGGCGATCATGCTGCTCATTCTTCGCGATCTCGATCGGCTGCGCGCCTTCGTTCGCGCCTGGTTGGTCGACGATGAGCACGGCGACGCAGACCTGGCCATCTCGATCGACTTCGACCTGGTCGAACCTGACGACGCGATCGCGACCATCCTGAACACCACAATCTGTCGAGCGCTCGCCTTCTTCGACTTCGCGCTCCAGACAGCCGCCGCCGAACCGCTGGCGATCGCACGCGACCTGTTGTCGGGAGCGATCAGCCTCGCCGACAACGCCGAGAATGTGCCCCTCTGGTGGATCAGCAAGCTCTGCCTCAATCTCATCGACGATCTCTGGTCGCATTCGCTTCATGTCAATCTGCCGCTCGACCCGCCGGACGGCGGCGCGGCGAAATACTCCGATCTCCGTCGCATGTTCATTGCCTCGCTGTACGCGCGGAAGAACGCCGAGGTCGAACTCTGGCCGTCGCAACGTGAAGCCACAAAGCGCTCCACGGATGTCACCGATGATCTCGTCGTCGCGCTGCCAACTAGCGCCGGCAAGACCCGCGTCGCGGAGATTGCCGCGCTGATGACCCTCTCCGTCGGTCGGCGCGTCCTAATCGTTACCCCGCTCCGCGCCCTGTCGGCCCAGACGGAGCGATCCTTCCGCAACACCTTCGCGCCTCTGGGATTCCAGGTTTCCTCCCTCTATGGCGCCAGTGGCATCTCCGCCGGCGATGAAGATGCCCTTCGGACCCGCGAAATCGTCATCGCAACGCCCGAAAAGCTTGATTTCGCGCTCCGAAACGATCCAAGCCTGATCAATGACGTCGGTTTGATCGTGCTCGACGAAGGCCATATGATCGGGCCTAGCGAACGCGAAATCCGCTACGAGACCCTGGTCCAGCGATTGCTCCGGCGATCGGACGCCGCGGACCGCCGCATCGTCTGCCTCTCAGCGATCCTGCCCAGCGGCGATGAACTCGATGATCTGACGTCCTGGATTCGTAACGACGAACCCGGCGCGCCGGTTCGTTCTGAATGGCGACCGACTCGGCAGCGCTTTGGTGCGCTTCGTTGGTACGGGAACGCCGCGCGACTCAATTTCGACCTTGACCAGAACGTACCGTTCATCGACCGGTTCGTCGAGGCGGTGCCTGCGAGGGCCCCGGATCGAAAACCGTATCCACGCAAGAACAACCAGCTCGTGCTGTTTGCCGCCTGGAAATTTGCCGCGCAGGGAAAGCGCTCCCTCATTTTCTCGACCCAGGCGAATTGGGTCAAAGGGTACGGCGAGCAGGTCGTTGATCTGTGCAAGCGCGGCTATCTGACATCTCTGCTCGACGACGAAACCGCGATCGCCCGCGCGCTGGTAGTCGGACGCGAATGGCTCGGCGATGATCACCCGGCGGTCGCGTGTCTCAGGGCGGGCGTTGCGGTCCACTATGGGCGCCTGCCAAGCCCGTTCTTGCGCGAGCTCGAAATCCTGCTGTCCGAAGGCGTCCTGAAGGTGATTATCGCGTCGCCGACGCTGTCCCAGGGCCTCAATCTCAACGCGGCCGTCCTTCTGGTTCCGGCTCTCTATCGGTCGGGCGAACTGGTGACTGGTGAGGAGTTCGCCAACGTCGCCGGCCGGGCGGGTCGCGCCTTCGTCGACGTGGAAGGTCTCGTCGTCCATTCTATGTTCGACAAGACCGAATGGCGTCTTCAGGAGTGGCGCAAACTCGTCCGGTCAATCAAGGCCAGGACCTTGAGGAGCGGTCTCATCCAGATCGTCGCCGAGATCATCACCCGCCTCGCACGGGAGGGTGTCCTCGATCACGACCATGCATTCGAATATCTCGCGAACGCGCGCGAAGCTTGGACTTCGGCAGACGAGGAAGCCGCTATCGCGGCTCCCTTCGCTAGCGGAGATCCAGGGGATGACGAGGCCGAAGACGACGGCGACGAGGAAGAGAAGGACGAAGAGGAACTCCTGTCACAGCTCGTCGAACGGCTCGATGCGACGGTCTTCGGGCTGGTCGAGGCGCTGGACGCCGATCGCGCGGACCTGCCCCGCCTGCTCGATGAAGCACTTAAGGGATCGCTGTGGGCGCGCCAGATCGCGCGAGAGGGCGAGGACACAAAAAGGCTGCACGAAGCGATCCTTCAGGCGCGCGCCAATGTCATCTGGGTAAACACCACTGCAACAGCACGCCGCGGCCACTTTGCAATGGGCGTGGGGCTAGAAGCGGGCCTCGCCATCGACGCTATGGCCAACGATCTCGAAGCGCTGATCGATCGCGCCGATCTTGCGGCCCTTGCCGGTGATGAGGCCGAACTCTCGGACGCCCTGGCCGGTCTCGCCGAACGCCTTCTGGTCATCCGCCCGTTTGTACCCGACCAGAACAACGCGCTTCCCATAACGTGGCGCACGCTTCTCAAGCAGTGGGTGTCCGGCACCGACGTGAACGTCATCGGCGCCGACAACATGCGCATCGTCGAGGACGCCTTTACATACCGGCTGGTCTGGGCGCTCGAAGCGATCCGCACACGTCGCATGAGTCTCGGCTGGTTGCCCGAAATCATCGCTGGGGGCGCTGCGGCGACCCTTGAGACCGGCGTTCCACAATTCATGATGGCGATGCTGATCCGGGCGGGCCTACCGTCACGACGCGCGGCGATAACCGCCGTCCGCGACGGATCGGCCTCCTTCGTCACACCCGCCCAGATGCGAGAATGGCTAGGGAGCAACGAAATCACCGCGTTGACCGACCAGGGCGACTGGCCGACGGTCGAAATGGCCGCCTTGTGGAAGCGCTTTCGCGAGGAAGCACTCAGCGGTGGGATTCAGGCTTGGAGCGTCGCTTCATGGAAGCGACTGCTCGACCTTCCTGACGGCGCCGCAAGGCCCTCGCAAGGCCTTTATCGCATCGAAACGGATCCCGAGGACCCGAATACAACTTGGCTATCGACACCTGACTATCGGCGCGTTGCGCCGTTCAAGAAATCCGTCCGCGACCTAAGGCCGAGCTTGTTTGCAGCGCGCCTAGCGGGCGGGACAGCCGTGGCGGATATGAGCCGCATAGGCCGGGGTAAGGCCAACTGGCCTCCGGCGAACTCGCCCTAAACGCATTCCAAAGCTGTCTTTTGTATGTAGGTCTCACACGCGTCATAGAGCCGGCTTGTCCGGGAATTGGGCATCAGAGCTCCGAGAACCACGCGCCGACCGAAAGTCGCGTGAGGGTTCAGCGCAGGCAACGATGTCAGGACGCGACGCAAGAAGCCGCTCGAGATGGCTTTCCGGCCACATTTCAATCGGCGGCGAGTTACCGGAGGCGTTATGCGTCTCGATCCACTGGATGGCATCGTTCGTAAATCGACCGGACGTCGCTATGGCCACCACCTCAACACGAGGCTGACCCCACAGGCTCATTTGTTCCTTGATTACCACTACATCGGGGAGATTGATGCTCGCGCTCAGCCAATGCCTGCACTGGATAATAACCCGCTGCCGTCGTGTCCCCGCTAGCTGGTCCACAATAACCCGCATGACAGAGAGGTCACGCCCGCGGTCTGGCGCGTCGGTGCGGGTAAGCCATTCAGGGTTTTCATAGCCCTTCGAGGTGCTGATGAGGTTAAAGAGCAGCCGCTCAAAACTCTCTTTATCGAGATTAGACCACGCTAATTTGGTCACAACCTCACCCCGCGGCTTTGCAGCAACCAGGTCCCCCAAATCCCGGACGCTACTGGGCAAAGGCTCATTGTCCCCATAAAGATTTTTTCTTAGCCCCGCCTTGACTCGTGGCCAGTCCAATTTTTCGATGTCAATGAGGTCTTGATGTTGTCCAAACCCGAGATGCCGCCGCATCTCCCCCCATCGGGGCGGGCGAGGCATGCTACCCAGCAGCACGTCAATCTGTGAGACGTGCTCGCGAAGGCCGTCCCAGTGCGGACTGGATATTGTCTCGAAGGGTTGCATCTCGCCAGAGCCTTCGCGGACAGCGCGCAGGTCACCATCGATGTTGTCAATCAGATTGACCAATGTATCCCGTATCAATGCTCGACGTTTTTGGTTGAAGCGAAACCGATATTCGCGAATTTCGTATCCCGGGGCTGCGATCGCGGTCTCGACACTGATTGTTGCTTCGATCTCCCCCAGATCCATAGCGTCAAATCGATTTTGAGCAATCGCGTTTAGATCCGGCAAAGATATCAGGGGTTTCCACCCGTCGATAAGTGGTAAGGCCTGAAGCACCTCTGCAAAGGATCGACAACGGTCTTCGTATTCTGGGTTGTCACCGAACACAACACCTTGAGGAATAAGAGACTCAATTTCACCCCATAGCCGCTAAAGCTTTGCAAGATTTGCTTCACTCATGTCGAATTGCTGCAAAGCGGCCATCAATGGGCTGTTCATTACGACGCTCTCTCTAGACCAAGTGCACCGAACCTACCACGCCACCCCCTGCACGAAGGCCGCCGACGTGACGATCGGGATGTCACGAAAGGGATTGAGGGCGAGAAGATCGCCGTCGCAGGAGTCTGATCAGGTTCGCAAGCTCGTCATCTTGAGAAATTTGCCTCCGGCGGAATCGCGGCGCGCCGCAATCCGCTCGGTGATCATGACCAGGAGACTAGAATGGGATGTCGTCGTCGAGATCGTTGACCGGCGTGCGAGCACGTGTCGGCGCTACGGTGCCGGCGCCGGAGGTCTCGTCGCCAAAGCCGCCGCCGCCATAACCCTCGTCATAGCCGCCTTCCATCGGCGGGCCGCCGGCGCCGCGGGCGCCCCCTGCCCCATCCAGCATCGTCAGCTCGCCGCGGAAGCGGTTCAGCACGATCTCGGTCGTGTAGCGCTCCTGGCCGCCCTGATCGGTCCATTTGCGGGTCTGCAGCGCGCCCTCGAGATAAACCTTTGAGCCCTTCTTCAGGTACTTCTCGGCGATCTCGGCAAGCCGCTCGTTGAAGATCACGACGCGGTGCCATTCGGTGCGCTCCTTGCGCTCCCCGGACACCCGGTCGCGCCAGCTCTCCGAGGTGGCGACCGCCAGATTGGCGACGCGGTTGCCGTCCTGCATCGAGCGGATCTCGGGGTCGCGCCCGAGATTGCCGACCAAGATCACCTTGTTGACGCTGCCTGCCATGGGGTCACCGCACGCTCGTGGTCATCGGAGGCGCGCATCTTATCAGATGCCCCCAATGTTCCTACTTTATTCTTATCCGGACCCAAACCCGAAATGTCAGTCGTGAACCCAATCGATCATCCCGTCATTCCCGCGAAAGAGCGGTGAAACGATACCCAAATGCCGTCGTTCCGGTGCGCGGGCCAGCCCGCGCGCCCGAATCCACAAACACGGACCCACAAAGACTGGCTACCGGCGGTGTTCACGGTTTCCGGGTCCGGCCCTCCGGGCCATCCCGGAATGACCGTGAGTGACAAGAGGCAACGAAGAGGACGCAGGCGCGAATCGCGTGGTATCGCCAAGACCTGGAGTGACGGTCCAAGCGGAAACCACTAGAGCGCCTTAGCCGTAGTTCCGGTCAAGATGTCGGCCTTGCGGTTGAGCGCCGCGATCAGACCGTCGATGCCCTCGTTTTTCAAGATGGTGGAGAATTCCGAGCGGCGGGTCGCGACTTCGCTGATCGCACCGTCGAGGTAGATGTCTGAGATCAGCCAAGCCTCGCCGTTGTGACGCATCATGTAGTCGACTTTGACCGGCTCGCCGCTGGCCTTGATGATCTGACTGCGCACCATCACTCCGGCGAGGCAGGTTGTTCCCCGGTGACCTAGAGCTTTTGTCCGGCATAGCTGTCGAAGCGGTCGGCATAGATCGCCGATATGTAGCGCCCGAAGCTATCGGTGATCTGCTGGCGCTGGTTCTCGTTCAGACCGGCCCAACTGGACCCGATCGAGAGCCGCGCCATCGAGGCGATGTCGAAGCTGCGGCGAATAACCGGGTCGAGTTGCGCGAAGCGCCCGCTTTGGCCAAGTATCCTGCCGTTCTTCATCGTGCTGAGCAGCGCGTCGTAGAGTCCTTTCACGGTATCGCCGCCGCTCGATGGCGCGGCATGTACCGGATACGAAAGCATGCCGAGGCCAATCCCCGAGACGAGAGCCGCGGCTTTCCATGCCATTGTCTTCGCTAGCGTCGCCTTGCCCATGTTCAAATCCCTCCAGCAGAACGATGGGCGGACGCTACCAAGGGCTTTTAGGCCATGCCATTGCACCTGCGGATGCATGCATCGGGCCAGAGAATCATCCCTGTTATACCTTGGTTTAGTGCCACTTCTAAGAAGGCCCACTGTGGCGACCGGACTGGGCCCGCGGCGCGGAATCCCGCCGTGTAGGCAGGTCGGACCTATATGTCGGTCTATCGGCTGTGAGTGTTTTCCGCCGCGAAATTTAGCTTGTCGGCCATTCGGGCCAGGTCGGGCAAAGACGCCGCCTTCATTTTTCGCATGACCTGGCCGCGATGGACTTTCACAGTGATCTCGCTGATGCCGATGTCGTAAGCGATCTGTTTGTTGAGGCGGCCACTGACGACCAGCGCCATCACCTCGCGCTCGCGAGCCGTTAGCGTATCGAAGCACCCCCGGAGCTCGGCGATAGCCTTTTCGTTCTCCAGCCACACGCGATCTCGCTCCAAGCCCAACTGGATCGCGTCCAGCAGGTCTTGGTCACGAAAGGGCTTTGTCAGGAATTCGAT